>Ga0065720_1018899_pt1 | contig 62659 bp, 47 predicted proteins | sample Thericmetagenome_FD_59107 | JGI IMG/M metagenome (GOLD analysis project Ga0065720, IMG submission 59107) | Thermophilic microbial communities from the Joint Bioenergy Institute, California, USA of rice/straw/compost enrichment - eDNA_2 v2... | ecosystem: Engineered > Solid waste > Grass >...
TTTTTTTTTTTTCATGTTGGGTTGGTTTGTGGGGGAGGGGGGAGAGGGAGGAGGGGGGAGAGGGAGGAGGCGACCAGAATCCCCCTTTGTGAGGCTGTTGCAGCAGCGTTTGCTGCTGGTTTCCAATCGCGCTGCCACTGGCAGTCTGGAGAACCACAGATCTTAAACTGACTCCATCGTCAAAGTGACTCTGACATCCAGTGCATACGTACTTTTTGTTTGTCTTAATATGGCCGACTTGGCCGCAGTTAGCGCACTTCCTCGTGGTGCCGGTAACCTTTTCGGTGGAGGGTTCTGGAGAGTCCTCGTCGAGGATAGAGATATCGCCTCCTTCGCGCATCTTTTGTTGGAGCTTCTTTTGCTTCTCTCGCTTCTTACGCCGTTCCTTGTTCTTTTCAAGACGCTCCTGTTCGATGCGGGCCCTATTGGATGTTCGTAAGCGAAACCGATTTTCAGGATCGCAAGGGGTAGCACAGCAACATACTTTTCAAGAATTAGCTCATCCTTCTCGGGATCACCGGTCAGTTTGGCGTTGTAGACACTAGAGGAAGAAGTGTTAGTTGGCATGTCAGTTTCGAATGATGGCAGGGTACGCACTCAATGTTCTCGAATTCCATTTGACGGCGCCTCTTCAAGTATTGAGCGATTACAACGGGGTCGTGAACAATCTCGGTAACTATCCTCGTCTGGCCATTCTCGTCCTTGATCTCGCGAATGATCTTCAATTTCTTCCGGTTCTGGGTACTCGCTTGGCTCTGGCTGACTTGGCTAACACCGTCGGGAAGATTCGTGGACTGGGCAGGCACTTGGCTCTGCACGTTGAATCGGTCGTCTTCGTCCTCTTGAGCCAGGACATCATTGTCGTCGTGCTCAGTTGTGTCTTCCAAGCTCTTACGTTGTCGCTCCCAGATGTCCCGAAGAGATTCGGTATACAACGTGTCCTGGTTCTTCACGTTGTACATGTGGCCGCCGTTGGCTTTGCGCTGACGCTCAATAGCGTCGGCTGAGGTGGCGAGTGGGCCGTGAAGCTGCTCCAAGAATCCGCCCTTCATTGATGTCCTGATATAACTGACGCCGAGCCCCTTGCCTGTAGGATCGCCAGGTCCATGGACAGCGATCATCGCTTTGCCATGGCTGGCATCGATGAAAGCCTTGGTGAGTCTCCACGGTGCCATCTTGTTAGCAAGGGCATCCGCTGGAAGATCATCTCCAATATTGTCAAACGCTTCATCGTCCTTGAACATGGCATCGTTGATCTCGTAACCACCATTCTCAAGCTCGTGGGCACCGACCTGCATCGCATCCAGGAGACAGACGTCCTCAGGGCGGACGAGCGAGCGAATCTCAGACTCAGGCATCAACTCTTCTCCCTCCGGAAGAACCCAGTTCCTCTTATCCTTCTGGAAGACGAGGAACTCCTTGAGCTTCTGGCGGTTCTGGGACTCGTTTGAATCGGCAACATGCTTCGTAATATCGCTGAGGGTGACATTATCACTGCGACGCAAGAGCCGATACGACACCATCTTGAGGCGATTCTTTGCGATGTTGGTAACACGACGCGAGTGAGGGCCAGGCACTTCCATAGATGGTAAGGTTTGGCCAACGACGAAAAGGTGATCGATATTTCGAATGTACCAGGTCGAGCCGTTCTTGCCAGTTGTGCTCCGGCCGAGGATGAAATCGGTATTCCTGGGGGTGTGTTTGAAGATGGGAGCACGGAACATCTGATTGTGAAGGGTCGGAACAGTCTCGCCCGGCTGAACTTGGCCAACCATGGCAAACGGTGAGCGGTCTTCTGGCATGAGAATATAGGGCTCACCCAGCTCTCGCTTCTCGGGCCGCGAGTCGGTGCCCTTTGAACGGCGGTAATAATTGATGATCTTTTGCCCCATTCCATGGTTGGAGAGGACAATCGGGATTTCCTCGCAGTACTCGAAGAGAATGGCCGTGGAGTTATCATTCATTGAAAGGTCGGCGGATGTCTGGAAAATCTCGGGAATGCGCTTGCCCTTGAGAAGCTTCTTCCTCTTCACTGCGGGCGGCTTAAACCTGACAGGAAGGAAGGCCTCTTTCTTGGGGTGAAACTGAGGCCGATGATAACTGTGGGGGTCGCTAGCAGCCAGCTTCACGCGATAGAACGGGTAGGTGAGGCGCTGTGCCGTCATGCTGTGCTCGATATTGATAGAGTACAGAGTAGCGCGGACCTTGCTCTGGCTATTCTCTTTGAGCGCCTCGTATGCGGCATCATTGGAGAAATTGAAGCGCTGTGTTAGATCACGACCCAGGCGGCCATTGGCCATGCGCACCATTTTGTGTTGAACCTTGCGACGCTTGGCTTGTCGTTCAGAATCGACGTCTTCAAGAAGCAGGTAAGGATCGTTCATGTCCAAGATAACGCGCTTGCCAAGCTTGGCAGTGGCCTCCTCAAAGTTGTCAAAGTTCGGCGCAGTAAAACGTGGGATTGGTGGCAGGCCTTTTGGCGGCGCACGACGCTTTTGGGGAATAACCCGGCTGTTGGTGCTGAGGAACATTCTATCCCAATCCTCGTCATCGGGATCGACCTCATTCTTAATGAGGATGTTGTCGTCAAGACGAGGCTCGGGAATAGGGGCAGGTTGGGGCGACGGAAGCCTGTCACCCAAGCGTATCATCGAATCCCAGTCATCACAAACCAGGGCAATGTCGCGGAGCGTGAAGCCTCCAACCGTTTCGCTATCTTCGTCATCATCAATGTTGAAGACCTCAAGGTCGGCTTGCTCGATGGGTTCGGGTTCTTCGAGACAGATCAGTCCGCGCGCCTCGGCATCCCGGATCTTTTGGCGGATGGGGACTTGTGCAGGACCAGGAATGCGGAAAAGCTTTTCTTGGTCAACGTCAAGCTCCAGACTCAACTTCGTCGGCACCAAGGGCTTTGGGGGCTTGGCGGGTTTCTTGGATATCCATTCGGCCTGCTTAGGGCGCAGCAGTTGGTTCCAGCTGAGGATAGCGTTCTCTTCGAAGCCCGGATACACTTGCTTGACGGCCTCCAGAAGGTTCTCCGCAGGGGGGGGGATATTAGGGTCTTGGTTGGACGCCAAGTTGGGCGGGTCAAGGTTAAAGTTGAGAGCCATGAGCTCGGCCAGGCTCTCACGAGGCGCTTGGTGTTCATCAGCGCTCTCCTCGCCCTCACCATCGCCGGAGATGGAGCGAGGAGAGGCTACGATGTCGCGGTTGCTGTCGCGCGACGTGGGGCGGTCGCCAAAAAGGTCTTCTTCCTCCTCTTCCGGAGGGTTCTCGTCGGCCGCATCAGCTGTGTCTTCGGCAGCAGGCTTCGCGCGCGACGGAGGCTCTTCGTCGGGAAGCTCATCTTCACTCAAATCGATGTCTTCAAAATCAATGGCATCTTCGGCCTTGCCGGTTTGGTCAAAGGCCTCGCCAGCCTCGATTCTGCTGAGGAGTTCAGAGGCAGCACTGGTTGCGAGGTGCTCATTGATGTTTTTGATGATTTCATCGTCGCGAGCCTCTTGCTCCTTCCAGTCGTCGTCGTTCAGGGTGGAATAGTCGATCTCGCCGTCGTCATCCATGGTGGCGGGGTAGTAGCTGTGCTTTCGCTGGCGGAGAAGAAAAAAAACCGGGGGCGACGGGACGCTCTCCGCGAGACTCTTGATGCGTCCCGGTTGCCGCTAGTTACGCCTCCACGGAGCGAGCGAAACCGTCTGAGCAAATTGCTTGCGCAAGGCGGAAAAGGTGAACGAGTGCGATGCGGAAGTCGAAACGGTTCGATGCGGTGCACTAAGTCGGCTTTGGTCGGCGTGGAGAAATTTGTGTGCGGTGAGGGGAAATGATCTAGCAAATCTTTGTGTGGAGCAGACGCTTTCAGGGCGCAGGAAAGCGTTGATTCGGGTTGACAAGTTGAGCGGTCGTTGAAAGGCCAGATGGTTGGAAGGCACGAAACAACCAAGGTTGAACTTCGAACTGGGAAGGAGCCGAGATTGGAGCCGCATTGTCGGCGCGGTCGCGTGTGGGTCGTGGGTCGTGAGCTGGGGAAGCTGAAGCTGCCGCCAGGCGCGTATGGTCCGTGCGTTTCTGCGTCCCGCTTGAAGGCTGAAGTCCTGCTTCCTTGACATTAAGCTGCGAGAGACTGAAGATCAAAAGAAAAGTCAACTCTGCAGTCCACCAGTCTACCGACAACTGCTATTGTTGGAAAAGTGGGAGAATGGGAGCTTCCTTGAGAGTGTGATGTGTGTCTAAGGCAGGCCATGGAGCATACTACGCTGATTTTCACGACTTTTTTTTTTTTCCCCTGTTGGAGAGCGTTTCATTTCTGAAGGCTATGTTTCATCAGTTGTAGATATCTCCTTCTCTTAATCTCTTGGTCTCTTGGCCCGAGATACCTCCTAAGAGTTGTCTACGTCTCGTTTCCGTATAAGAAGAAGTACACAACTGAGAGAGCTATTGAAACAGGCAAATCTTGTGCAAAGGAGTTCGTCCAAACTCCTCTCTCCATGGATTTTCGACAATCATTCTTAGGCATGCCAAAAAGACGTTTGATCCTGCTTCTCAGGAACGCTAGAGAGGTATGGAGTGCTGATTATCGATGACAAAGCGCTCAAGATCAGCATTGTTTGGGGATGCGTGCTGTTCAGGGGAATGAAAACCATTCCGTTACTATTGTTACAACCGGCCCCAAGGGAACACAGAATCGCTGAATCTGCAATTGTCGGACAGCACAGCAGTCAGGATGGTTGTCGGAACGCATCTCCTCACCCTTTTGCCATCTGACTTGTCCAACCGTTGGACCCGACAAGATGCCGTCTCTTTAAACTCCAAACGCCAAAGATCAGCCTTAACATTCAGTACCTTGCCCATTATAAAGTCCTTCTTGGCCTCGTAACCTAACACCCATTACTTCATTCTAGCTCCCCATTGCAAGTCGAACAGCACGCACAGTACATTATACCCATGGAAGTCCAGGAGCAGCCGTCTGCTTATTCTCTAGTGCTGGTAGCCCATTACTTGCATCTCTTCTCCACGATACCCGCGCCGTTCTCCTCGTATTCTTTCCTCGAGATCCACATCTGGTGGAAGGTGCCCAAGCTTGCCAGGATGCTGCCACCGATCCAGGCACCGAAACGGCGTTCGCTGGTCAAGCCAGCAGCGTGCAGCTTGATTTTGAGGCCGGGATACATATTCGTCAGCTCGTGATTGAGACGGTCATTAAAACCGTTGAGCAAGCTGGTGCTACCGGTAACAACAACGTTGCCGAGGAGGTTAGGGCGCAAGTCAACATCAACGCCGTCCAGTGCGGCCTTGATGAGCGCAGGGATGGTCTGGGCCTTGGTGATGGCCGCCTCATCAGGGTTGAGGGACGGGTAGGCTGCCGTTTCGTCCCACATGCCCTCCGCGACTCGGTAGCGTTGCTCGCGCCACATCTGGTTGCTGCCGTCGGGGAACTCGAAGACGCGGCCGGGCTGGGTCTTGGCAAAGTCCTCATTGCCCGGGTTGAGGTACTTGCCCGGGCCGCGCCAGACCTCGACAACGGACTCCTTGAACTCGGTGAGCACACGTTCCTCCTCGAAGGCGCGGAATGAGTCGTGGATGGGGAAACCGAAGTTGCGGAGACGGCAGTCGGGTGGAGCGCCCGCTTCGACAGGCTTCTTATTCTCGACCATAAAGGTGGGCACAACGTTGACTGGAGGGTCTTGGCTCTTCCACATAGACCGGATTTGCCCGCTCAGCCAGACGCCAGCGGCAGGAGACCGCTGGATAGAACGCTTCAGCACCATGCCATCATGGATGGCAGTCACGCTGGTGTTGGCCCCGCCGACATCAATGACGAGGGCGGTGGCCTTGCCGGCGGCGAAAGCAGCCAGCACAGGGGTGCGGCTCAGCCAAAAGGCGGGCGTGCCCCAGTTCTCCATAACCACCTCAATTGCCTTCTCGCGTGCCTTGGGAGTGTTCCAGGGCGCCTCTGTCATGAGTAGCGGATTCTCGGTAAGCGGTTTCTCTAGCGCGTCGAGGGCATCTTCATTGGGGGCGCTGTCCTCCATCTGCACATCGCCATCGTCGCTGACATTGAGACCGTTCTTGCTGGCGGGCGTCGGCCGTGGAGGCTGCAGTCGCTGGACGAGCAGGTATTCCCAGACGCGGGTTGCGGCATCCCAGTCCTCAACCATGCTATCGCGATTCATGTAGTTGCGCACCTCAAAGCCGGCGCGCGGCACAATAACCTCGTCGCCAAAGAGGTCGCGGCCGTCGACATGGCCGTAGAAGGAGGGGATGACCTGCTTGGGCATTTCCTCGCCGGCAAATCCGGCGCGGGTATTGCAGTAGCCAGGGTCGAGGACCAGGGCCGAGACCTCATCTGGATGCGGGGTTAGCAACTGCACTGCTGCGCAACCGAAATGTGGGATTGAGATCTTGAGACGCCAGACCTACCTCCGCCGTAGATGTCCGCCGGCTGCACCGACGACGACAGAGGCTGTTGTGACATGTTTGGATGTGTAGGCTGTCTGATCAGATGCCCAGTGATGCCAAATTCCTGCTTGCCCGCTTTATTGTATGGCGCGTTGACGGGGTGAGGGGTGCAATCGATGCCTGCGCAAGCCGCGTGTGTGTGTCGTGTTTTGTCGCGTTGAGCACAGGTCAAGAAGGTTGCAGCTCGCTTCCACTCGATCGCACGAACGCGAACTTCTCCAAGCCAAAGGGAAAGGATGAAAGGTGCATAGGTAGGTTGCAGAGGGTACTGACCTGGTAATTTACAAGGCTTGGCATCCATCATAACCTGGGGGCCCTCTCTCAGCGCAGTCCAGCGAATGAATTACGGAGCAGTGTAGGACACAGTAGGTACCTACCTACCTACCTACGTATCACCAGGAGGCTGACAGGAGACAGCAGCTTCACCGGACACATCATACCTGATCGGTTGACCGAAATGTAGCTGGCAAGTCTGGAGTTTAACTAATAAACATGCCTATAGCGCTGCATAAGCTTCAGAGTACCCTAAGTTATGATAATAATTCTAGACGGGTATCGAGAAACAAGGTACAATATCAGGTTTTCCTGTTCTAGAGCCAGGGAACCAAACACCACCGTGGACTGTTTAAAGCTCCCAGTAGTCACCCCGTCACCATTCTTGGGTGCCTGAGGTAATTATGTCGTGACAACCACATCCTCATCATCATCGTCCTCACTCTCCCAAGCGCTGCCCTGCCCATATAGGACCTCACAAACACCTGCTAACGGCACGTCCATGACGGCGTCCGTTCCCTCATTCCAGACTTCTCGCCAGTTGATCAAAGACGGTGTGCTTCCCCCACTTCTCCGTCTCTCCTCCCTGCTGTTCCCGCTCACTTTTCCAGAGCTCCTCCTTTTCCCGTCTCTATCTTTCTCCTTGCCACCTTCTCCCCGCCATCTCCGATCCCTCTCCCTCTCCCGTTCTTTTTCATGATCCCAATCTCTGATGATCCTACCCTTCTCGTCCACAACTGCCACCTTCGCTGCTTCATCGACAACCGTCTCAATGCTATTGAGCGGAAGAGTCAAGATCTCCAGATTATACCCTGCCAATGCCACGTAAATGTACACCAGCAGCATCACCAAGAAGCTCGGGATCGCCAGCGACCACCACCGGTTCGGGTAGTAGTAGATGCCCAGCGCATGCAGAAACGGCGACGGCAGATAGCTCCAGAGAAGGTATATGCCGAAGGACAGCGAGCTAAACAAGTACAGCACAAAGCCGTAGTACTCGTACGTCGGGACCTTGGGTCGGGCCCGCGGCAAGGGCTCACCGTTGCCATGGTGTCCATGATGCCGGTAGGAGTGCCCATGAGCGGTTGAGTGACCATCATCGTCAGAAACATCGGGGGTCGTTGGACGGGATGGTCGCAACAGAGATGTCAGAGAAGGTGATGGAGGCAAGGGGGTTGGCGGGCGGCCGTAGAAGGGCGGCGCGAAGGCATGCTGGGAAAAAGAACGGGGAGGAAATTCATCGTCGTCCTCTTCGTCCTCATTTTCGTTCTCGTCATCATAGTCGTCGTCTCTGCCAGAGTTTGAAGAAAAGGCATTGTCAATGTCTCGTTCGTCATCATCGTTGTTGTGGTCCTCGGTGCTGTGATCGTTGGCGTTGGCAATTTCTTGGCCTTGGCTACTGTCTGGGCTGGAGCTGGAGCCACCGTTACGAAATTCCGTGTGACGGCTGGTCTCCCCATCGACCTGGGGGAGACGCTGCGCGCCGTCTTCCACCTCTTCTTCTGAGGTCATTGGAATTGATGTGCCATTATTGTGGGATGTGAGATTTGAGCCAAACTTTCCTTTACCGGTTGGAATCTTATGGATGGACCTGATCCCAAGGTTCCAGGTTGGCCAATAGACGCAAGAGGGGCCCCTGTTTCAGGCTCGAGACACCCGGGCTGGCCTATGTTCTAGTGACTTGCCCCACTTCAACGCCGGCCAGCGCGCCGCTGTTCAGGGGCGAAAGCAGCTCAAGGCTCCCCCCCTTCCCCCTCTGGGTTGTATCGATGTGCCTGACGGGTCCGTATCTACCAACATTGAAAGTTATCTACAATGGCCCCCTTATGTGCCGCCGGATGTAACCCCTGCACCTAATTACAAGAGAAGACTTATTATATTTATATATACATATATGTAAAAAGTTTATCAATTCAGCTAGCCTCCTCGCCTGCAACTATTTGAATCATTACCTTTGATCCGGCCTGGCGATCATAGCCTTCCATAGACGGCAGGTCTTTTTGTCTACCCATCAAGAGGGCATTTGTACTCCCTCCCTTCAGTTCTCTCATAACCTTCCTTGTCCAGCAATGCTTCCAGGCAACTCTGATGATATATATGCCGGCATGCCAGCAAAACAAGCGGATCTAGTGACGCCCTTTGCCTTCCAGCCGTTCTATGCAGTTGGCCCTGTTTGGGGTCTTGTGCCTGCAGCTGACTGTCATCACCGACGCTTGCTCCCACACCTCCTGGTAGCTCCCCTGCGGCCAATCCCCTCCCTTCACCTTCTAACACCACACTCCTTGCTTTCTCTTTCCCCTTCCCCGTGTAATCCTCTTCCTCTTCTTCTTCTCCACCACTCCTGTGCTGCGCATACCCTACCCCTGGCTTACGAATTTTTCGTTTCCTCCTCTCCCGCTCCTTGTCTTCCCACGCCTCGAAAACCTCCCGTCCCCCCATGACCCCCGGCCCCCACACGCGTTTCCCACATGCTTCACATGCTGAACCCTTCGGCCGCCAACCGCGCTGTCGGAGCTCGACTGCCTGACTGACGCTGACGAAGAGCGAGCGTTCTAGCAGCCGGTTGGCCAGACGCAAGATGGACTCTTCATAGGCGTATGCCGCGAACACGGATGCCAGGACGCCACGCAAGTCGGCTAGGTTTGGAGATGAGGCTGCTGCACGAGTCAAAAAGGCACGCAGGATGCGGAGAAAAGAAAGATTTGTGCTGATATTGGGTGTGGCTGTGGGGGCCGTTGCTGCGGTGAGGATGCTAGAGGACAATGGAGGTTGTTTCGCCGAGTTTGGGGAGGTCGAGGTAAGAAGAGCAGTGAAAGTTGTTTGAACGAGAGAGCGGAGAAGAGTAATGAGCTTATCGGTATCGAGGCGAGGAATGTAGCTCAGTGTGTCAGTGTTACCATCTAGAAGAGCAGGCTGACTCGATTGTGACTGTAGTGTAGAGGACACCCGTCTAGTGATCTGGACCATGGTATCGATAAGTTCAAGCCACATAGTCTCATCCGGAGAGAGCATATCGTTGGCCGTTGATCTCTGCCTGCGTCGGCTAATAGTGCCCTCTCGAGCAGACTTGGTTTGCCCTTGGCAAAGCCAGATGCCAACCAGGGTGTATTTGCGGAGAGAGTGCATCAGTTCCTCAGCAGATGTTTGCAAGTCAGCTTGGGAGCTCTGTATTCCTGAGATGAGACCCTGGAGTGCCGATTCGAGCGTTTCTAGGTGTTTGACCAGTCTGTCCATGGCTTCATGAACCTGACCTCCCTTTGCCATAAGTATGACAGCAGCGTCGATGACACCCGTCTCCTCCATGGTCGGAAGGAGCTCTTCCAGCCTCAAATCGGAGGATTGGACGAAACTGACATAATCTGACACATGATCCGGCTCGAACCTGCACATCAGCCGTACGTATTGCTCCACTAAGTCCCTATCCGGTGGGCCGGCAACTGATGGAGACTCCGCTTCAGACTCGAGAACCGTCTTCAAGTATGCAAATTGTAGGTCTGGTTCCGGTGTTAATGAGTTTAAAACATGTTGATGAAGTTCCGGGGCATGTTTAGCGATCGTTCTAGCAGCCATCTTAGGGTTGAGCTTCACCAACTCCGCGGAGTGTTGTTTCACCACCTGGTGGACGTCTTGGATCTGGCGCCGGGTAAGGCCTGGTGACAGCCGTAGACATGACGCAATGCAGCTAAAGACACCCTCGCGGTCGTCTGGGTCTTCAAAGTACGTTTGAATGAGCTTGCCGTACTGCTTGTCGACCTGGTAGATACGTTTCAGTATGCGGTAGAATCCGGCCTTCTTGAACAAGGGCATGAACTCAGTCATATCCGGGGGTTGGTAGACAGAGAGAAGATACTCAGCACTGAGCTGGGCATCCTCGGCTAGATCTTCTCCCGGGTATTTGCACAACCCAAGTAGCACCTTCGAGAGAACCGAGCCAGGGAAAAGAAGATACTGAGGATACTTTGGGAGGTTTCTGGCAATGAACATATCTAGGTAGATAGTGTCGTTTGGTGAGTAATCGCCAGAGTTCATCAGCTCGATCAGGATGGAGACGATATACTGCCGATTGACTGTTTGGCCGAAAACCTGCTCTTCGGGCAAATCTCGGCCATTGCTAGCCATCCTATCAGGAGAATCGTTCAGAAATGAGTCTTCAAAGGCTTCGTTCAGAGCGCTCATAAAACTGGGGGCATCGAAATCGAGAATAAGGCGCAAATAAGGGAAGGAGGGCTCCTGAGACTGTTGTGGTCTGGTCAACAAGCGCCGGTTGCTGCCCTTCGGCCATACGACACTCTTCCCCGAAAAGAGCAACCAGTATAGCTCAGCCTTCGCCTTGAACGCAATTTCTTCCCCGAGCTCCTCCCCTGTTGGATAGACCCTGCCGGTGAGGATGTAGGAAAGATAAGGAAATATCTTGAGAGCGTTCACAGATTGTAGCTCCATGTCTTTGGATATTTGGTCACTCTGTGTCAACGGCACCAAGAGTGATAGTAGGTCGAAGAGCGGAGTGATGAAGTCTTGCATGGCCTGATTCCACACATAGAGTAAGGCATCGTAGAGGCCGTACTGTTTGCAGAGCTGGGTCACTTGATCCAAATCTAGTGTGGATGTGTCCATGTGGCATATCATCTCCTCAAGTCGACTTTCCCAGCCTCTGTTGACAAAGTGTCCAACCATGGCCTTTACCACGGCCGGTGGAACGGCCGTGATTGATCCATCCAGGATATATGGCTCCAGAGTCTCGAGGAAGATGCCCTGAACCCCGGCATCTTCATAGGATTCGAACATCTCATCAAAAAGGAAATCGACATCTCCAACACTCAGACAAGCGGTGAAGCACGTTTGGGCAAGCTCTTGCAAGTGCTTGTCATCTGCCGAGTCATGGTTCCTTTGCCGCTGACCAAAAGCGTACCTCAACGATGAACCCATGATCTCCATCAGCTTATCCCGCACCATATTGTGCCTTAGTACGGCATCCTCGGGTAGCCCAACTGTAAGCTTGTTGGCGTCGCCATTATAGTACGCTGTTGCCAACTTGATGGCACTAACGTAGTCACCATTTTCCATAAGGGCGATCAGACGATCGGCCCAGTTCGATAGAGTCCCGATCGACACATCGTTGACGCCAAGCAGGAAGAGACGGCCCTTGTATGTCTTGAAGCTCATGTAAAAGGCATCAGCCACGACACCGTGTAGTGTGGGATCTTCTTCATCGAGGCTCTCTACCACAGGGCCCAGTTGCCTGGAGAACAGGTCGACATGGTAGATGTGTTTGTGGATAAGGTCGAAAGCCTCGGTCATGCGCATGGAATGGTCTTCGAGAACAATGAGTCTCTGCGAGATAGTGAGCACTGTCAAGACAGAGCGGCTCAACCACTGCACCGCAACGATGGACTCTTCGCACTTCCAACGGCTCCGCGCCTTGAACTTGAGAATTGGTGGTTTGTCTTTGTCTTCGGATGGGATCTCGTCCACATCCAAAACAGTGAGGACATTGGACCAGCAATAAACGAGCTTGACCTTGGAGACGTTGCTCCCGGTAACAGGGTCGGCCACTTTGAGCCTAACCGCAGGAAACCAGGCGAGGCAACCAGTTAAAGCGCTATGGGCTGCGACCTCCTTGGGTCGCGCGGACTTGTGCTGAGTTTGGGCAATTGGAGTCGTCGATACGATGACAAGTAGGTAAGGGGTCAGCATTGCAGTGAGGCCCATAGTATCCGTAGCCATCTCGACATTACCGAGAGGCAAAGATGCGAAGGCCAACACCGTGCTGGGCTTCAGTGTCTTTCCGGGAGGTGGTTTAGCATCAGGGTACCGGCCTAATATCCTCGTAGTTATAACCGTTCTGCCAATGGGTCCAGTGCCTCTCGTTGCAAGATGGGAGAATGCCATCCCACGGTCATCAGCCGAAACGAGAGCCGTGTGGCGAGTACCCAGGAAACCAAGGTGCGTGACAGCAACTCCAGGAACATGGCCATCCATCAACTTCGAGTTCAGACGCGACCTATCCACATGAGGGATGCTAAGGAACGGCCGGGAAGCCCCCTTGGTGGTATCCCAGGTGAAGATGTTGCCGTTTGCATGGCCGCCAGCGATAGTGGTGTGATCGGCGGAAATGGCGATGGCGGTGACAGGACCAGATTCCACGGCTGGAACATGTCAGCGAAACAGGATTACAACAAAGACGAGCCAGAGCCCAACCTTTTGTTCCAGGGCCGATGATCATCTTAAGATTCTGGTTGTAGTCAAACATCAGGATGATCCCTTTCGAAGTGCCAAGGACGATGGCAGACGCGACAGCGAAGCAAGTCGGAGTGCCGAAATTCCTCTTTCCCGCCTCGGAGAACACCTGCTCATTGAGTTTTCTTAACTTAGTCCAGCGGACGACCTCCCATGGCGGCGATGGTGTCTCGGTCTCGGCAGGATGGAGCAGAAACTGGCTGCTCAACGAAACAGTCCGACTGTGGCCAGGAACTGGGGCTGGGGACGAAGGTCGCGGAGAGGAAAGGAATGGAGAGGCAATCCGGGATCGGAATCGCTGGTCGAAAGGCCTGAAGGAGGGCGTCGGGCTGGAGACTCCCAGACGGGCAGACAGAGGGGGGTGTATGCCGCTGCTGGGGGACGATATCACCGAACCCTACGGCAGGCTGTCAGCATATCCCAAGCTCCCGAGTGAGCCTAAACAGAGTTCCCCAGGTCAAATACCTGTATGGAGGGCGTGTCGTCTGGGATGTCTTGGCTCGAGCCAGAAGGGCTGATTGCAATCCTGGGCAAGGCATCGGCCAACCCTTCTTCTGAGGTGCTCTCACGATCGGCCTCGAGGAGCTGGCGATAGCGCTGTGCGATCGCGCTCCTCGGCGCAGGGGCTGCGATCCGAGATTCCGCGGGCGGGGACTCGCTTTCCGGAAGCTCGGTGATGTGGCCCTGGTCCGGGTCTCCCTTCACAGTTTCTTCGTCACTTGAGTCTGACTTTGAGGTATGGGCGTGGCTCCCGGGGCGAGCCAGTTCAGGTTCGTTAGCCATGCTGTCGGCCGGGCCATCGTCTCCCTGGGATGTGCTGGTGCTCATGTGGTTCTTTGAATTGCAGGCATGGCTCCAGAATGCCAAATCAAGAGTCAGAAGTCAGAAGTCAGGAGTGAAGATCAGCACTAGATAATGTGTTGTGTCGCTATCTAGTAAGGCCGGATACAGTTGCATACAGAGAGGGGCTCTCTACTACACTGCAGGTGGGCATGAGAGAGCTGCGATCATAGGGTGTACGCTGGGCGGGTCGCCTTGCAGGTGGTGATGTTTGGTTGCTGCTATGATTGGCCTGCTTTCTTTCAGTGTTAGTGAGGGATAAGATGAAGGAGCGCGACGGCGACGCGACTAGCAGCCCAAGCCCTTCACACGGTGTCTGTTGTCCTGAATTGGATGTTGGCGTAATCCTCGAGAACTTGAAGCCTTGGGAGCTCAAGATCACAGATGGTCCACGAACGTCGCGGACCTTGAAGCTCGGTGGATCTGGGCTGCTGTTGCCCTCCTCTCAGCGGGCCCAGCCCACCCGCCAGCGCCGCTGCTCTGCTGCTTGCGGGTGACGATCCAGTGGGGAAATGCCCCGGGCGCTGGCGAACCGGGGGCCTGGTGCTTATCGATAAAACACAGTCCTATCAGTGAACACCAAGCTCCAGCCAACGACCGAACGTAAAGAGCTTCATCGGCTGCTCGGTTGCTTTTCTTCCCGGCTTTTGAAGATTACTTGCAATACAACTCCCATAATCCTTTGCCGCCAATCAAGAACTCTACTTCTTCAAGATACGGAACGGTCTATCAGCTGTACAATGGTATCAATAGGGCCAACACTTCCGCCACACCTGCAAAAGCGCAAGCGTACTCCTGACGAAGATTCAGAGCTGCCATCCCCTCCACCCAAGGCCTCGCGCCGCGACCATGACGATGAAATCCCCCTATATGACGACTCCGATGATGATTATGGACCATGCGCTCCAGGTTCTTCAGCGAGAAATGGCAGCGACACCAATCAGTCAAGGCCGGGCCCAACCGTCGGCCCGTCCCTCCCGCCAGCCGTCACGGTAGGCCTGTCCAGCGTGCCAGCGGCAGAGAAGCAGCCAATTGGTCCTACACCACCGCAACCCATAGCATCTATCAATGAAGATGAAATTCCTCTAAACGACGGCTCTGATTCCGACTCCAACGAGCCTAGCCCAGCTCCTCCCCCTCTCAAACCAACCGTTGGCCCAGCTGCTCCTCCTCCCAAGCGCGTCTTTGGACCCGCGCCACCCCCGGCTGATCTGAACTCCCTCCCAACTACCGACCCTAACTACGACAACAATGCCTCTTCCGATTCAGACGACGATGATGAATGGGGCCCTAAGCTCCCAACCGGCTCTCCCGATTCAAGACCCATTACCGTTGGACCAGCCTTCCCCTCAACCAACACCCAATCCTCACAATCCTCAGCGCCGAAGCGCGATGACTGGATGCTCGCGCCTCCAACAAGCAGCGATCATCGCGCACCAGATCCAACGAAGCTGCGTGGTCGGCGGTTCCTGAGTGGCCCGCGTGCGACTGCCGCCGCGGCAAGTCGAGCGTCCGGCGGTGTCAGCTCCGTCTGGACCGAGACGCCCGAGGAGAAGGCGCGGCGTCTGGCAAATGCAGTGCTTGGTCGTGAAGACCCCACTGCTGTCACGGCAGCATCTCAGTCCCGGCCTGATAGGAAGGAGTCGAAACCGGTGGATGAGTCCCGCATTCGAGAATACGTGGAACAGACGCGCGGCCGCAGCCTCGTGGAGGAGTACCAGGCTCGCCGGGCCGCGTCTGCGGGTAAAAGCGGTAGTGACAAGGAGAGCAGTAGTAATGGGAGGAAGGAAAAATGGGGTGGTGGTCCGGAGGTGGAGGAAGAGGATGATCCCAGCAAGCGGGCATTTGACTGGGAAAAGGATATGAAGATTGGCGGGCGTTTGAGCGGAGCTCAACGAAGGGATATCATGAAAAAGGCAGCAAATTTGGGCGGGAGGTTTCAAAGGGGAAATTATCTCTGAGCATTCAGAAAGGGCGCCAGGGGGCAAGCACGACCATCAAATAATAGCAAAGATACACGACGATTTTGTATGCATACCACACAAGTTACGCCAAGACAACAAAACCAAAGGCAGGAAGTCATCTGAAAATAGACACCCGACTGAACATGTATTCGTGTCGAGCTTCCATAATGCTTCTCGCTATCCCTACCACCCTGAAGCCAGCCTAAACTGGCTCCTTCGCTTCTTGCTAAATGATATCCCTATCCCTAAGTCCAGTATACCTTGATCGGAAAAAGCACAAGCCAACCACCCGTCCACCAATCCAGCCGGTGAAACCTTCCAGCCATTCTTGCCCTAAAAAAAAAAATCGAAAAACAATGTCTCCTCAACACAAGGCCGAAATCAGCCCACACCAAAGCAATAAACCCATACAATATCATAATGCTATGCAACGCGAACTCCAAAACGGGGTAAGAGAGACTGGCGAATTGAGGAGGAATAAAACACAGGGTAAGGTAGTTGCTGTGGTGCGATGGGGGAATCGTGTTGGCTCTGGAAAGTCAGAATAGACTTTTCAAGAGCCGTTCCCATGCTAAGTTGAGAACTGCCTGAACCGCGTGTGCAGTACAAGTCCGTCCCTGCGGGATCAAAGTTATTGAGGTCTTCAATGGAGCCAAGTGTGAGTTTTGAGATATAGCAAGAGTGAAATCGTAGGGAAGAACAGACCAAGAATCCAAGGTCAACGGTGAAGACAACCACAGCCAAAAACAAGGTGTATACACGTATACAATTCCGAGTGCTAAGCACGGAGAGGGGGTATCCTGAGACGTAACGCATGTTTTAATGCATCCAGATCATTCAATGATGAGCCGACCCAAGGCCAGCCTCCAACTGTGAAGGAGTAGGTGTCGTGGGGTTCGTGCCTGAGGCAGTAGGGGCGGATTGGGGACCATGGCTCTGAGCCCGACCTCCCGTAAGTCCGCCAAGCGTGGCTCGGAGACCAGCAAAGATACCACCTGCCCTTTGTTGAAGTTCTCCTTGACGGAGTTCAGCAGCTCCAGAAGAGGACTGTCCAGATTGCCTACTTCTGTTGTTGTTCTGGTTGCTATGGCTTCTCCTTGACCGACCGAAGAGAAGAGAGACATCAATATGATCTCGCCATCGATCACTGCCCTGTGACTGTTGTTCTCTAGAGTCTCGTCGGCTGGCTCTTGTTGACGGGGCAAATGGCGCAAATCGCAGGTAGGAACGCTCTGGTCTAGAAGGTTCGTGTCTACGACTGTTGTGCAGCTCGGGCTGCAATGTAACAGTGATAATAGGAATCGCACCATCAGTACCATCCGCTGCCGGTGGACGAGGCTTTGGTGTATAATAGTCGGCTTTGCATAGGGGACAGCACGCTCGTCTGGTTGTCAACCACGGATCAATGCAAGCAGCATGGAAAGCATGGCCACATGTTAGACCGCGAACATCGTCGTCATCCTCCAAGGTATCGATGCAGATAGCACAAGTATCACCGGAGGTGCCGACGCACTCGGGAGGAAGGGCAGCATGAATGTGGTCCTCTTCGTCCTCTTCGTCTTGAGAGGCCTGAGTAGCATTCTGCGTCGGCGTGCCCTGGGGCTCATTAACGGCGTCTACAGAGACCCGAGAAGCAGCGGCAGCCACAGAACTTGAGGTGCTCTCTTTCGGTGCGAGCTGCGGACTCCTGACTTCCGGTTGCTCTACATCCCCGGCCTCAGCCTTCGATTCAGGTTTGGGTGAGGTAGGTGTGTCGGGCGTTTCACGCATGTTCGCAGTCTCGGCTCCGGCCCTAATTGCTGTTGATGTCGCACTCGTCGTCGGACGGTCGTCAGTCGACATACGCTCCTTAGATGGCAACTCAGCCGCGACACCATCCGCATCTCGTACACTTCCAGGCCGACTTGAAGGAGCTGATACGCCACCGTTGGTGGACAAACCCTGGCGTGCGCGACTGGCAACCCAGGTTTTGTACTTCTGCATGGGGAACTTTTCGTTGACCTCGTCGATTGGCATTAACTTCTTTTCCCGCCGGCGCCGACGAGGATGAGGAACATTCTCCATGTTAATGGGCTCGCCATCCTCAGCACGCAGCTGGCGATTTCGTGCACTGTACCTGAAGCAGTACTTGACACCGACAATGATCCTGTACGATGGTCAGATCATAGAATACGGAATTGTACCCCGTGCAGCTTTCAAGACTCACCAAAGGTTGGTGAAAACAACGCCAAAGCCGAGGGCAACGAAAAAGAGCAAAGAAGAAGAGTTCGACGTTCCACCACCACCACCACCACCACCTCCTCCTCCTCCTCCTCCTCCGCCACCACTGCCGCTCGACCCTCCAAAGCTCGTCATAGTGTTGGAAGGAGACATGCTAGGCGTTGATGAAGAAGTCAGACTGGCCGTGGTGGACGTGGGCGAGCTGGTCGCGCTTGTCGCCAATACAACCGATGTTGTCAAGACGGCGTCAGTCGCCTGCCTTAACACTACCCGAGCGCCTGCTACCATGGCAGGATTAACGAAATTCATGTTGGCGCTGCAGACAAGAGGTTACAGACGGCTTCTCGGCTCTCGGTGGCGATCTGGACGATTCACGGGATGTATGGCGCCCATCAGGCGATTGTCGTCGAGTTGCTACCCCAGCATCGGTATGAGTGACAGCTCACAGCAACACCGGGCTTGCGGCCGCCGGCATTCGATATCGCAAAGCAATCGAGCGCGCTGTGTCGGGGCCCGATGGCAGGAACAAAAAAGCAGGGAAAAAGAGTTAAAGGCTGAAGCACAAGTGAATCCCTCGGAAGGCAGGGAAACACTGGGTGATGGAGCCGACGGGGTCCGAGTTGGGGGTGGGAGTGCGCAGAAGCGCTCGCAGGCAAATGAGCTCACAAGGTGGAGAAGGAGATGAGGGAACAAAGCAGGTCTTCTGGCTCTGGGGAACGCTGGGGCACTGGAGCAATTGGGGGTTTGGCACGCAGCGGAATTGTTAAGTACGTAATCTGTACCGTACGGTACACTACACAGGTAGTCAAGACACCTTCACCCTCGGGTGGCGCTCCCTGGCATCCTGGCTCCCTGGCTTCGCTGATTCCAGAGAAGGAGGGGGTTGGCGAGCGCCAGGCGAGTGGCAGGCGCATATCCACCAAGCCGTGTGCTATGTATGTGCACCGTACCAACCGATGTCCAGCCTTCTTGCCGGACGCAGGCGCAGTGGGTCCTTTCACAAAACAACACACGGCGCACGGGAGATCCGTGCCCCTCTCTTTCTCGAGTTGGAATTTTGCAGGGTCTGGCCTCCAGGCAGGGGATACGCACCCTTGTGGAGGGGCTCGGAGGACAGATGATCGACAAGGACAAGCGCCAAGCGGGGAGTTTGGAAAACTCACAGTTTGGCGCCGTGACAGCGATATTCACTCAAAATGATGTACGTATTTGCAGATAAGCAAAGTGGCATATCAGAATGTTGGAGAGCATCACAAAGCCATACAAAGTAGTGTGCCTACCTTACCTAAGTACGACTGCGGCTGACCTGCAGCATACACCATTACCTACCTAACGTGACCGGTAAGGTAGGTGGGCTAAGGTAAGGGTAGATACAACGGTCAGCCGGTCAACAATGGCATAGACATGGAAATTCCGTCTGCGCGAAGCCAAACAAACTCTCACCACAGAGATCACCTACACAATAAAGCGGGGCAGCATTGAGCTTTTTTGCGGCCTGGCATCCTAAATCCCATACCACTCAGTATGCTGCGAGGAAGGCCAGGTTGAACTGGCGAGCCGCGTTTCGCAATGCCCACGGCCCATGTGTGGAACTCCAGCTTTTTTGATTCAGCGACCTCCCAATCATTTCGTAACGGAGGGTTGGCACCTTTTTCCCCCTCTCTGGGTGTCTAGGAGCATTGTATTGTAGGTTGCATCCAACAGCCCAGCGGCATATCTCCAAGTCCCTGCCGTGTGCCACAAATCACTGGCAAATATGCGCAGAGTCGCCTGACTGGATCTGAGATGCTACAGGCGACGTGGAGGAACGGGTATCACCCACTGACAAGATATTAAAGGATTTACCCAGCTGCAAGCATGGCACAGGAATGTATCCAGGCGACGTTCTGGAAGACGACTAAGCAGCTTCTGCAAAACAGCATCTACAACTACATCATTAACAAGCAATCCATACTCAGATAAACAAGTTGTAATGTTGAAATACGCAGGCCTTGTTTAGTGATGTGGTCATCCGTAGGCACTTGTAGTAAAGCCAATATTTTACGGTGTTATTCCATGCTCTGTCTTGGTACCTACCTACGTGAAGCATCGCGGCGCTTCCAAATCAAATCCCTGCACCCTCCCCCAGTCTTTAGTTTTGCTGCTCCTTTGTGGCACAAGAACAGAATCCGAAGACCTCATGCATCCAACAATGGATAAACTGGTTTAGCGATGCGTGAAATATCTCTGGATCATACAGCTAGCCTCTGATGCTGCGCTGAGACAGAAACGTTTCCCGGGCCTTCTCGAGTGAGTGTTGTTGAGCACAGATTTGGTATACTTCGGCCTTGTTACCAAGCATACAGCAATACGTCGGGAGATGAGGGCAAGATACTTACGCAACCGACCTAATAAGATTCCTGTCCAGTGTCACAAGATCAACGCAGGATGAATAGCTTTCAACGAAGACAGCAACCTTCTATGCCCTGCAGCACCTACCACCTCATCTTAAACTCGACGCCTGCTTATCTGCACCCAAGCCATGGAGTTTGCAAGACTGCGTCCGGGTAAGTAGCGCACAAAGCAAACCGGTCTGTGAAGGTTTTGTCGATAAAATTTCGCTGTTGCGCCAAAAAAAATAATGCCTGGCACGGGCGTACGGCAACTGGCCGCGTTCTTGGCCTACCGGTCGAGACCTATGAGCGCTCAACACCGCTTTCTATTACCAGGTGGCTTGGTTTCATTACCTGGTGAACGCAGGAGCAGCGAGCGCACAGGTATGTTTTAATTCGATCCACGACCCCCAGGGCTCTCAGCTCGAGGTCCTTATTGTAAACACATTTGTATGTATTACCTACTTGTACAGGGCAGTGTCTTTGCTCCAGTTGGCAGGATCTCGAACCCATGCCAGTGTGATCGCTGGGGCGGGGCTGAAGGTGCAATGAACTGTCTAAGCCTCTCGGTGGCAGCAACGCTCCACGGTGGGAGTTCTAACCACCAGCAACGCCCCGCGATCTGGCATCACCAATCTCCAGGTTTCGGGGGTTGGTCCAGCATCCCGACATAGCCGAAGATCTCCACCCGAGCTTTCCGGGCGCCCATTGCTCACATCACGAAGTGCATGTTCCGCTGTGCTGGATAGGAAAGCATAAGGTCCCTCTAGGCAAGACCAAGGATTTCACCATTACAGCTAGGTGCCATACCCACGACACGCAAGCCGAGATGGAAAACTTACCACAACCACAACGTCGGAACACCGAAGCAGCCGAGACATCTGGTAGCATTGTCCCCAACGCTCCACACAAGCAGGAGTGCAAACCGCAGCTATGCACCACGGCCCTCGCACACTCGCTGTTTGTGCAACGGGACACCTTGTTAACAGAAAAAAATGTACAGCCAACACCAGCCGAAAGGATCTGTTAGGACGTTAGTATCCAAACGACCATCTACTCAAGGGCTGGTCCCAGTCTCGTAGTGACAAAATATTGGGTCTTGTGAACCCGTTTTGCTGGATAAGCTACAGCATTCACATGCTTTTCAAACTTCAACATTCCTCGAATCCCCAAGTTCCACGCCGAGCGTTCTGAAGCATCTGAGTTGCAATAGCTTCTTGCACTTTTTCCTTGTTACCTACACTCCGTTGAGAGTCTAGACGTGGCCGTCCACCGAGTCTATAACGCATATCACCCGCATGCCCACCGTTAACCTTTCCGCTCCCGTCCCGCAGATAAGGTAGCATGGGACGTGTCACTTGAAGTTCGATGTCAGAGATGAGACGGCTCCATTTGTTCTCATGACCCCCCATTCCAGCTGCTGCCCAACGGCTGAGCAACCTTAAGAGATAGAGAGCGCGGGGGGGATTGACGACCTCTGCTATGAGGAACATAAACAGGACACTTATTGCGTCATCACGGTCGGAACGAAGAGTATATCTGACTGACTGTAACCTTCCTAGTTTGCAATGTTGTGGTGGTCCTGCTATTGTAATAACCCTTCCAAAGACAAAAAGGGATGGTATTCCCTGTGGCAGCCCTCTCTTCCCCAACGCCCACCATGGTTTGACCGAAGTTATTCAAGAACATGGCAATGTTACCTATTGGTCAAGTCCGAGGTTACGGACAGGATTGGGCTTGCTAAACATGAATTTATGGCATTCAAAACGGCTAGTGTGCCCCAGATTCAGTTGCTGAAAGCACGGAATGACACCCCGCGATTGATTCCCTTTCTCTTGGGAAATTGCCGACTGCCATCGCCACAGAGAGCAATAGTCCTCTGCAGAGCTGGGACAGGCTCTCTCAGATAAGTCGAGACTAGTCCACCACAAGAAAGATGTTCCTAGTTTATCATAACTGGGCCTTTGCTGTAATATATCCAGACTCATTGAACATAGAGTGCCGGTGAGATCTGCCTGACTCACTGGATGACTGGCCGGTGGCTGGACCTGTAAGGTACAAAACATGGCACGGGTACCCACTGTCGTGCTCACCCCTGAGGGTGACATCAATCTGCTATTACCAAGACTTCCTCTAGGCTGTGACTTACCTGCGGCCAGTTCTAACTCTTGACACTAAGCCAGCCAGTATCTACACAAAAGAGATCCATTGATCTATGGTAGTCAAGTCTACCCCCCACGCCCCTACAGTACATTCATGTGTTGAGGACCTTGGCCTGCAACACATCAATTATAATACACTGAACCCGGGCGCCTTGTCTCCTTTCTCTTTCCCTCTTTCAATACCTCGCAATCCCGCAAGCCCGAACTCCTTCTATAACAGCTTAGAAGTTCCTGCTCATATCACCCCTGATGCGCGCATAGTCGAACAGGCCCTCGATGCTGCCGACAGCGCTGATGGCGATGTCCTGATCCCAGAGTTTCCTGTTGGCGAAGTCCATAACATCCTTCTCGGTGATGCCGTCAATAATCTTCTCAATCTCCAGAGGGCTCATGCGACGGCCGGTAGTGATGATCTGGCGGCCAATGTCCTCGGCAACAGCGGTGGTGCCATCCAGAGACAGCAAGATCGAGGCCTTGAGCTGGGCCTTGGCACGCTCAACCTCGGCCGACGTGACGTGGCTCGACAGGCGAGACCACTCGCGGAGGGCGAAGTGGACCAGGTCGTCGACCCGGCTGAGCTTGTCAGTGACGAGGTAGATTCCCCAGAGCCTATGATCGGTTAGCAACATCGAGTCCAACACAACACCCGCACGAAAAAAAAAATCACACCATTGAAACTTACCCAGTATCGCTGTAGCTGGTAGAGAAGCTCATGAAGCTAGTGGCAAGGTCATTCTTGTGGACAATGCCGCTCAGCTTGCTACCCTGGTGAGGAGCATTGCCGAGGGCCTTGTCGTAGTTGCCAACGATAGCCTGGGTGACCAGAGCAGTGAAGTAGTCGGGGTCGTTCCAGCTGACACCCTCAACAGCAATAGCGATGTTGGCAGTCGGGATAGTGTCGTCACGGATCCGAACATCAGAGCCAATGAAGTCGGGCTTCCTCTTGGACAGGACATATGCCTCGCTCTTGGGAGCCTCAGAAGGCAGGTTCGAGAAGTACTTCTCGGCCATCTCGACGAGCTGCTCATGAGGGACACCACCAGCGCCGACGAGAACCATGCGGTCTGCGGTGTAGTTGTTCTTGATGTAGTTGACAAGCTCGGTGCGAGTAATATCGCGGATGTTCTCACGGGGGCCGAGGATGGTACGGCCCAGGGAGTGGCCCTGGAAGGCAGTAGCGTGAAGGTGATCAAAGACAACCTCCTCGAGCTGCTTCTCAACCTCCTCAGCCTCGCGGAGGATGACATCACGTTCCCGCTCAATGGCGGCGGGATCGAGCTTGGAGTTCTGGAGGATGTCTTGCAGGATGTCGACGCACTTGGGCACGTCCTCGTTCAGGGCCTTGGCGAAGTAGACGGTGTTCTCGCGCTGTTTTCCTCTCACCGTTAGCGGCCGAGCGAGCTCCCGGGACGGGCTGAGCCATGACGAACCGAGGTATAGGCGTTGAGGTGAGCGCCCATGTTCTCAATCTCGAGCTCCAATTGCTGCTGGGTCCGCCGGGCAGTGCCCTATGAAGAAGGTAAATACGGTCAGCCGGGCCATGTTCTATCTTTCTCCTTCTCTCTCTTTCGCTTGCTCTCTATCCCCCCTCCCTCGTATGGCCGGGCTGGGCCTGCGGGGGCGGGGTCGTTGGAGCCCGGTCGGTCACTCAGGGGATTGGCCTGTGAGCGGCTCGCTGGCTGTCTGTACCTTGAAGGCGAGATGCTCGAGGAAGTGGGCGGTGCCGTTGGTCTCGTCGGTCTCGGCGCGGGAGCCGGCATCAATCCACATGCCGACCGTGGAGGTCTGGGCATAGGGCGAGTACTGGGAAGCGACCTGGAAGAGCAGAGGGGTTAGCGACAAGCTGGACAGGCCCAATTGGTGCCGCCGTCGTGTGACGGGGGAGCTGGAGTCGTGGGCATCGAGCTCGGGGGAGGGCGGGCTCACGGTCAGGCCATTCTTGAGCGTCGTGGTCTCCGTCTTGATGCCGTGGAAGTTGTGAGGCGTGGCGAGCCCTCGCCTGAAGGGGACATTCAGACGCCCAGCAGCGCGGCCGCGCAGGCCCTGCGCAAGGTTCAGAGCGAGTCTCCGGGACGCCATCGAGGTGGATAGGTGACGGGGGGTGGGAAAGTGAGCGGTTTGAAGGAAAGGTTTGCGGGTTTGCGGCCTCGCATCAAAAAACTCCAACGCCCGGATTGACCGATGCAGATGGTGTAATTTTGCCTCACTTCCAAGGCAAAGCTCGGGAACGCCCGGGCCAAACCTGGTTGCCAGGACCAGGAGAGCTTGTGTCACGTGGTTAGCTGACCCCTCCTGTGATCGGTCTTGGCAATTTGCAAATCGTGCGCACGCGATTGGCTGGTCAACCGTCCTCCCCACCATGTTCTCAGGCAGAGTGGCAGAGCTGCTGCCGTTGCTGCTGCCCACCTAAGCTGGTTCAAATATCAAGGCTCACTCAATGATCCAGATGGAGCACGAAGGCTTGGCCAGCCACATCATTGATTGCAGTTCAGTTTTCAATTGGACCAAAGATAAAAGAGACTTCACCCCTTTACTTCTTCGTAAATACCCTAAAAGTTCAAATTTAGACTCCATCGCTCATTGGAAAACTCGGTCTCAAGCACGACTTCATGGCATGGAACATGTGTGCTCCCACAGCCAGGCTGTTGCTGCTGCTGCTTGGCACAGACCGTCTGCCAGCTTAAGGGAGAAATGTCCTCCAGATAGATGTGAAACCATCAAATCATTGTCTACTGGTAGAAGCCTTGAATGCTGCCAATCCGAACCCACAACGACTTCCAGATCGGCCGCTAGAGCTTGTGTTGCCTGTACCCCTCAGTGTCCCGCCAATAAGCTTCCAGGCTCTGCCTCTTTCCTTCCTGTTGGGCGCAGTTGTTTAACATAAATATCAAATCCACTCGGACGTAAAAGCCTGCTCGAGCCCTAGAGTCTTGTTTCACATAAACTGTCCTTTCTTGGAAACTACCACCCCGGGTTTGGGCTTTCCCTCAGCGCTTGGCCATTCTTAACAAAACTTCGTTCTCTTGTTGATCAGATCAAGCATCATGCTCAGCAGTCTCCCCCTTGACGTTTGATATGGCCTTCTTTGTTGCAACATACCCGCCTCTAGGGCAAGTAACTCAACTTCAAAGTTCGAAAGGGACTTTTCACTCTGTGCTAGAGGTTAGCCCTGAACTCGCTACAGAGCCATGGGAGGTTGTGTTGTGGCATTCTCAGAGTGAGGGTGTGGTATGGACAGAGAGCCCCTTCTCTCCAGCTCCTGTCAATTCTTTTCCTGAAGAACTTGATGTAGGAAGGCCTACCACGACAAGACTCTTCTTCACTCTAGAATTGCCTGTATCCACTCCCTTAACTTTCACCATTAAATACCGTCAAGGGGCAACCCATGAGTGGTTCTGGGTTCGGGATGAGTTGGGGCTTGATGATGGCGTGGTGCTTCCAGGCCTGAACCAATTTCAGGCAAATGGTACTCAGGACCTACCAGACCTAATCCAAGATCTGAACCCGGACCTCAAGTGGAGGAGCCATCCAAGTCAAACCCCGGCCACTTATCTTTGGTCTATTGAGGCCAAAATTGCTGCTGCCAGAGACGAGTCAGCCTGTTTGGACTTGCCCCTGGGCAAACCTTGGGGGCACTATATCCGGTATGAGAGCAAAGCCAGCTGGAGAATTGCTGAGAGACAAAACTGACAGTCTTAGATGGTTTGCTTTAGTCCGGCCCTGGGCTCCTTGGCTGGCACCGAGACACGGAAGCTCTTCTATCATCCTCGATAGAGATGCTCTTCTCTGCTCTTTCCTTTCACTTCAGGGGAAACACCTCGTTTTCCTTGGGGTAGGCGGTGTTAACCATGTCACTACTCTGTTCCGCAGCGGTGAAGGTGGTCGTCTTGTTATTCATGTATGCTCCGGGTTTGCATTTATTAAGGAGCTGCCTTCTGCTGGGACTAACCGAGCATCAGATTCGGAATGACAACCCTGAACCGAGCACAGGTACCATCCTGGTGGCTCTTGGTGACAGTTTCGAGAATGCCCTCGCCGCCGTCATGTATCATGCTCGCTCCATGGTTTCTGCTGAGGGCGTCCTACCGACCAAGACAGCAGAGGATGTCCTTGTTGATGGTGTCGTACAGCCAGAATGGTACGAAAGGTGGTATGATGGATTGGGATACTGTGAGTGGTTAGACATTACCTGCCGTATGCTTTATCCAGAATTCTCACGGAACAAGCAGGCACATGGAACTCTCTTGGTCAACGATTGACAGAAGAGAAAGTGATGAATGCCATTGACACATTGGCTAAGAACAAAATTCAAATCTCACATGTTATTATTGACGACAACTGGCAAGACATTGAGTACAAACAGAGCCAGTGGGATTCTGGTTGGAAAGATTTTGAGGCAGAGCCCAAAGCCTTCCCAAGAGGTTTGAAACGCTTAGTTTCAGACATCCGCTCTAAGCACAAGAGCATCCAGCATGTCGCCGTCTGGCATACTATCGTGGGTTATTGGTATGCCTCTGACAAGCCCTCCAGGACTGAATTCCTGAAATCTCGGGGACTCAGGGAGAGCCATTGATGGCTTGGATCAAAATCTCTAACTTGGTCTCTATTAGGGGCGGGATCTCACCAAATGGGCAACTTGCTCGACGATACAAAACTGTACACGTTTCCTGCGACTACAAAGATTCGTCCCAGAAGCCAGTCCATCAGGATATGATTCTTATTTCGAAAGAGGATGTCAAGAGATTCTATGACGACTTTTACCGCTTCCTCTCCTCATGCAACATAAACGGAGTCAAAACGGATGGCCAATACCTCCTGGACACACTGGTCTCTCCAACGCACCGTCGGGACCTGATCAAATCTTATCTTGACGCCTGGACATCCTCACACCTGCGTCACCTCAATGGCAACGTTATTTCATGCATGTCCCTCGCGCCGCCCATCACATTTCATTCCCAGCTTCCTGTTAACCGTCCAACTTTCGTCTGCCGGAACTCCGATGACTACTTCCCTTCCGACGCATCCTCTCACCCTTGGCACGTCTGGGCCAATGCTCACGTCTCGCTGTTCAGCCATCATCTTAACGTACTCCCCGACTGGGACATGTTCCAGACTAAACCTCCCACAGACGAGGACGTTGACTACTCCGCCTTCCATGCTGCCGCTCGCTGTGTCAGTGGGGGGCCCATCTACATCACCGATGTCCCTGGGCGCCATGACCTGAAGTTAATCCAACAGATGACAGGGGTAACTCCTCGAGGAAAGACTGTTATCTTTCGACCCAGCGTTCCTGGACGGTCTCTTGATGTCTACGTTGGTTATGATGATCGCAACAGCGCCACTGCTACCCTGCTAAAGGTTGGAGCATACCATGGCCGTGCGGCGCCGCATGGAATTGGGATTATTGGGGTGTTCAATGTGACCGAACGACCGGGGAATGTCACGGAGGTGTTGCCTTTGAATAAATTCCATGGGGTTGTTGCCACCCTAAATAAGGATGGGCCTCCTCTCAAGTACGTGGTGCGGTCTCATGTTTCTGGAAAGGTGACAAAGCCCATGGCTGTTGATGACGGGCCATCAGCTGGTGTTGTAGTGTCACTGGAAGCCAGGGGCTGGGATGTGCTGTCTGCATATCCACTATTAACTGTGACTCCCTCAAAGGGAACAGAAGAGGTATCGCTGGCGAACCTGGGGCTGTTGGGAAAGATCACTGGGTGTGCTGCGGTCTTGGGGACTTCGGTGAAGGCCTTGGAAAACGGAAGAATTTTGATAAATGCGACAGTGAAGGCTCTTGGGGTCTTGGGTGAGTATCAGTCCATCTGAGTAGTGACTGTGATTTTCGTCCTAACTTGGCACAGGGATCTATATCTCGATACTTCCTAGATTGTCGATTGAAAACGATTTCCTCATCACAATTCAAGGACAAACCATCCCGGTGCGCACTGTTTCGGTTAGCAAACAGAATCAGCATGTTCTTGAAATCGACGTCGAAACAGCCTGGAAGGAGATGAAACTTGATAGTGGATGGGCGAACGAGTTGACAGTCAAGGTGTATTTCTCAGCGAGGAACTGAGTGAAGGGTAAGGCTTTACGCTGCATAGCCTATCAGATATGCTGATGAGCATCGTTGAGTCACGGTGTATAGGTTCAATAGTTTATTAAGGCAGACATTCTCACTTCAACGGTTAAAGTATCCATCGTCTCTGGACTTGTGAAGTCTTTTAAAACACCGGGAAAAAGTGATTGAAATATGTCTGTCATCTGTGGCCCATAGACCATCTGTCTGAGAACGACTGCATTTAAGAATTCCTGCAGATTGAAGTCTTGATGGCCATCTCCCTCAGATTACCACTGGCATACATCTTTGAAAGACCCAGCAGCTGACTGGCTGACAACCTTGTTTGGATTGAGAGGAAAAAACTATAACACTACGACAAAACGACTGTTGAATAGCTTTCAAAAGTGAGAACCAAAACAGTAGTAGGGGTATGTGTAGGTAACTCATCGCTGCTCTCTGTGTCTTTTATGGAAGTGCAGGCTTGAAAGGGCTTCTCCGCCCTGAGCTTGTACGTCTTCATGCCTCAAGTCTAATCTAGGTCGACTTGTTAACGCCTCACAGGGGGTTCGTGGGTCACCAGGCCGTAGTACTTGATATGTGAAAGCATAGAGCCTAGAAGTGGGCAGAGGGAGCTAAACCAAGCCTCATGAGCACCGGTGGTTGGCGGCCTTATTGGAACAGATGATTATCAATAGCCTGTTTGCCAAAAGGAAGGGTTTTGACCACATTCAACTCAGGAACATGACACGATCCGTATGTGGCAATCATCACTGGGAGAGGACGAATTGGGCCATCGGAGCATGGAGCGTCTCCCACACGGGGTGTACGAATTACTTGTGTACTTGTAGCAATGTGGGGTTAAGGAGCTTTGAAAGTAGCTGGAAGGGAGCTTCGCGATGCCGTAGCGCTCCGCGGGTCCGGGAATGGAGCCTGTGGACATGGGGCACCGCAAGTCGACACCACGTGATACTTATCAAGGCGGAAAGTTCGATAAGTAGATAAGTAAAGCCAGGGGGGTGACGTCGTGAGGCTCAGGTCCTTTCCTGCCTTCCCCTTTTCCGCAGACGGTGAAGTCATTGCTTAAATCGATTTCTGAGCAAAGTAAGAGAGACGCTCGGTTTTGTGCAAACGGAGCGCGTTGACTCCCATTGCGACTCGCCAGAGAACAGGCACCTGCTCCCCAGGCTCAGCGCACAGGCCACGCTCTCATTAAACTTTACTTTTGGTTCCCAGTGGTACGTACCCAGCGCCAAGACCGAACGGTCCGCTGCAGGGCGGCGAAAACGGCCAACAAGAACTTCGATCAAGCGAACTTTGGCGAGTTCCTGTCTGCGGCTCTAACAAGGACGACGGTCGACAAACCACCTCATACGACCATTTCGATCCGCGAACTCCCTCCTCAACAAGGAGATACACCTTTTGGTAGCCAAATATCCTGCACGCTGCTGCCAGGATGAGGCCCCCAGTCACGATTTTCCCTCCGTCGGTTAGGCGCGCCCTCGCCGCTTCGGCCACCGCCCCCCAAACTGCCGCCCTCAGCTTCACCCTTCCCTACAGACCGGCTACCGCTTTCCAGTATCGCCGCTACTCCTCGTCAAAGCCGTCCAGTCCGGATGATGGTCCTAGAGATATTGCCGCCAGGCAGGCTGTTCCCTCGTCGGGGCGGTCTAAGGGGGAGAAGAAGCAGCAGCAACCCAAGCAGGTGATGCCGCAGCCGCCTAGCGTGCCCAGCACCAGGCATATCGGGGATGAGGGTAGGTCTCCGGCAGCTGCCTACGGCAAGACATGGAGAAACAATGTTCGGCAGGCTAACGCGCAGGTAATAAGGTCTGGCCCTCTCGACCTTCTTCGCCCTCCACCGACCCATCTCAGTGACGCAGCTGCTTCCCCGGACGGTCTCGGACGATACCTTCGCTCAGATCTTCGCCCCACCCAAGTCGCGGTCAAATCGGGTAGCTGAGGTGCTCTCAACACTACAACAGACGGTACAGGACCTGGAGGAGCCCCTGTCGAGGATGAACAGCATTGCCAACACAGAACAGCAGCAGGCGCAACATCACGACGTGGTTGATGAGCACTCGACCAAGATTAGCCTGAAGCATCCCGATGGCACCGAGACTAACGTTTACCTGCAACTCAACTCCATCATGTCTGGAGAGTACCTGCCCTTCCATCCGCCACCGCCCCCAGAACCCGTTGCCGAGCCCGAGCCCGAGCCCGAGCCGGAGCAGTCGACCGACGTTGAGGCTGCTAGCGAATCGGCCAAGGAGGTCGCTGAGCGCGAGCCCCGGACGCGCGTGTACAAGGCTATGGTGACGATCGAGGAGACGGTCGACTCCAACGGCGAGTATAAGGTTGTCGCGCACAGCCCGGAGCTGATCGAGGAGGGCGACGAGCCATCGCGGCCCCGCACGTTCCTGGAGCGCCTGTTCGAGCGCCAGCTGCGTTATGACGAGTATCGCCGTCAACAGGGCCACACCATGCAGGCCATCAGCGTGCGCCGGCAACGCAAGCTCAAGATGAAGAAGAAGAAGTATAAGAAGTTGATGAAGAGGACGCGCAACCTGCGCCGCAAGCTGGATCGCTTGTAAATGGGGAGGGAGTTTTGGATGCTGGGTGTGGCGGCAGTGATGAATGTGCCACCCGTGTGTAAATATATCCCTGCTAGTCTTGTCTCTTTTTTTTTATTTCTGTTTTCGCCAAACCTTGTCTCTTCATTAGAGAGTGGTGGCATGTATGATCATCATGATAGACGGCTATGTGACAAAGCTATCACAGAGATCATTAACATCACTCCTCCTACTCCTCCTCACATCATGTCAATCCCCCCCCTGCTGATAGAGACCAGTCTAGACAGGAAGCAAGGCGAGTCGTGATAGACAGTTTCTATCTGACAAGCACCGCAACAGCATGGCCCTCTACCTACTAAGCCAGCATTCTCAGACAATGTTCTTTTCCAACCACTCCTTCCACTGCTCCCCAGTCCACGAGCTGCTAATATCTCCCTGCACAACCCCATCAAACAGCACCGTCGGAGACACATGCACGCTCACCAATCTCGCCATCTTAACAACAAACTTGACATCAACTGTTACCCCATTTCCCACGTTCCGCGGCTCCCCTTCCCCTTTTTTGATCTCCAGCAGCTTATACACCTGCTCCTCGTTCACGCCGACCGTCTCGGCTGCGAGTTTTGCCAAACGCCGGTACGTCTGGTTGCGCGTCTCATCCACGACAGCCTCGTCGAACAAGGTCTTTTGTGCATCGAATAGCGCCGCTGAGAAAGCCCAGAACTTGTCTGGATCGCCGTCAGTCAGGCGCAGCACGGCTAGTGCAGCTTCGTGAGCGAGGGTTGAGGTCGGGTGCCAGGGCTGGATTTGATGGCGGAAGATGAGCTGAAGGGACGAGGACAGCGAGGGGGTTGCACGGATGTGTGGGATGACCACCGAGGTCAGAGTGCGGAAGATCTCTGTTTGGAGAGCGCGAGTGATGAGATCTAAAGTGGCGTTCTTGGAGGAGAATCGTTTGAGGGGCGAAGGCTCAGGTACTTACTGGCTGAGAAGGGGCAGGTGTAGTCAAGAAAGATCTCAAGTGTGTGGAGGGGTTTGGCACTGGCCCCGGACGGAGAGAGTGTGTCGAAGGTAAGGCGGTGCCCTGCAAACTTGGGAGGAAGCGCCATGTTTCTGTCGTTTGATGAAATCGAACAACAGTTAACTGAAAAATATTCTGCTTGCGTGCTTGCTGACGAGATTGGTTACAATTTGATATGAACTGACGACTTGTGGATTGAGATGACGGCTTCGGTGTCCCGCTATATATACTTGAGGGCTCAAATGGTGTTAATATATGCGTGAACGAGGACGATAGAGAAAGCTTTCGGATGATGTGATCAGCTTATCCCCTCCAATTTTGAGTTTTCTTTGCCTTCAGCAAATAGCTTCCCCTGAGGGGTAAAGCGGGGTGGGGGAGGGGCACTTCAGTTGGCCTGCGTCTGTTGCGTCATCCCGTCCTTCCCATTTCAACCCCTTACTGTTCCTTTGCTGGGACTGTAGCGTCTCCACCGCTTAGAGATTTCTAGTCCTGCCTATGGTCTAGTCAACCGAACCCTTCTCCTCGCTCATTATCCGTCATGTCTTGGGATGTCTTGGGACTGTTATGTCGTGTTGTTGAGAGTGTTGAATTGAATTGAAATTCGCTATCCTATGGTTTTGCTCCAATGTATTGAGATTTCAACCTCTAACTTTGACGGGCAAAGAGCATCTGGTATATGTTTACACGGTACATGCTACGGAGTGTTATTGGTGCATAAAGGGGGGATGGGGGAATTGGCTCCGGGAACTACCTCTACCTGCTGCTTCAACCAAACTCTAGGCACACCTTAACATCAACACTGCCGTTCTAATCTGACATGCGGCGCGGGATATACTTTTCATCTATCCCAATGGCATATTCTCGTCTGCCTAAGCTGTAGAATGACAGCGGCGCGAGATCCTCCTTGCCTAGGACCAATCATTTTCTATGCTTCAAGTTGCACACTTACATAAGCCAGAAGTTACTGGACATGTATGCGTTCTCAGTAAGTCTTATCACGCGCACATAATCAAGGCCGTTTCTGCCAATGACTCCAGAGGTTGCGGTAGAGCAGCGGCCGTCGGTTCTCCAGCGTCGACTTTGATGGGTCATAAATGAAATTAAGAGGATCACTTCTCAGCTCCCTCCCTTCGACCATGGACCGGTCGGGGTCTTCCATGTCAGATAAGCCAGGGATTTCACAGTTGTTGAGACTGCTAGTCCCTTCACTGCCATACTTACTGCCTTGGAGCTCTTCATTGGTTGGAGCGAGCCGCTTGTTGAAGTGTCCCTCCGCGGTCATCTTGTTGAGCTGGGTCCGCTCATGATTCTTTTTGCGGAAAGGCATCACTTTTGATATTAAGCCGCCCATGCTTTGAGATGCCCCTGTCCCCTCCTAGAGGTGTTAGTCTCAATCTGTACATTGTGGACATGGACAGTGTCAACAAAGAGCCTTTCTCTGCTGGACAAATCGTTGTTACCATATGTTTTGTTCTTGGAGAGGAACTGTTTCAAACTCAGCTGAACAAAAGTGAACTGAGACACTCCTCAGCTCTGAATTGACTAAAGCCAAATGCTTCAGACAAACAATAGGGCTTTGATGACCAGGTTTTTTTTGGTATAGAACTCTGCTTCGGGCATTTTGAGATCATCGAGGTAGGTGTTATTCCATCACTGATTAATATGACATGGCAACAGGCTAGTTTAACCAAGCTGACTGAGCTTTTTCTACGTTGTTTACCGATTTCTGCGCTGCTCAACTCCAATACCCATGGGCGGAATCCGTACAGTCACGTCATTGCCATCCGTTCAAACAGCAGTTTCCGGCATCTGGTGTAGGCAGTGGTGGTGCTGTGATGGTAGTCATCACTGTCTGTAAAGTCCATTCATCGTCTTCCGCAACTGGAGGTGGAGCAGACTTGGTGGATGACCTGGCAGCGGTGCCTGATGTTGTGTTGGTCGTTGTAACCCAAGGAAGTGTCAGAAGCTACGTAAGCGCCAGTGTTGTTGTTTGCAAGCGTGGTTACAGCTGGCTCACCACCGTTGTAGACCTCCATTCAACTCCCACGCGAGAGATAAATGTATCCCAAGTCGTCGTGACCATTGAAAAGGCCAAGTGTGTGTGCGTGCGTCTTTGTAGAGTCTGACATTTCGTAATGTTGACGGTAAAAAGTTATTACAGAGCCGTGCATTCCACTTGTTTGCCAACAACGCGACCTGCTTACACACTCTGTCACTCCACTACCAGCTTTCTTGGCACTCATCCGGGGGTATGTTCGCTTCGGCTCAATCGTGGTAGAGATAGTAGTTGTAAAATATCATGTATCAACCCTAAGTCGGATCTTTCTGTTGATCACCTACCTGCAGATCATCCTTACCACTCTCGGAAAGTGTAGGCTTTTGCACCACAGTTGGGCAAGCCGAAAAGAAAGCTTTGCCGTTGTAGGATAAGAATTGGTTCTCGCTATCAATTCAGAAGGCTGCTTCAGGCATGGCCGAGGGGTAGAGGTTGCAAACCAAAGCTATACTAGGACCTGATTCGACGGTCAGATCCAAATCGTTGGTTGGGAAGAAAGCAAGTGAAGGGTTGTGCAATGGAGATGAAGTATTGATGATGGAGTCCAGAGACCACAACCGATGCTCGAAAAGGAAGTCTTGATGACACGACGGAAGAGGACAACGAAGAATCTACCAGCCCACCAACACCCCTTCCCCTCAGCTTCATACAAACGGCCATCCTTCTGCTAGACATTGTCCCACTCATCTCCAGACTTCCTATCTAGATTTGACCTGCGGATAGTTGGCCAATAGTTAGATTATCCACATCGGATGGTGTTAAATAGAATGTGCGGGACTGAGGATGTTTGTGAGATCCATGTCGTGGCTGCAGTTGCCGGGGCCTTGCTTAGGCATGAGTTGAGAGGAATTAGGGGGGGGGGAAACCTAGACGGAGAAAAAGAGGGAAACACCAAAGATCAAACATTATGGGTCAATTAGCATCAATAATGCCGTTCACAAAGCCCAACTTTTGCTGATGAACAGGAGTTTAAAAAGCCAGCCGCTACGATGGCACATGGTTGAAGACTAAGTAGGACACTAGGCATTCTGATGGGTAAACAGTGCCTTCAATATTTCTTTGGACAGTTGACAAAGACACCTACCAGTCATAGCATGTTTGGATTGCTTCCCGGCTGAGATCAATGCCATTAGCAAACGGGCTGACTAACCGATTACCTATGCAAGCATTACCGTCTCACCCGTTCGGCTGCCATCAAGGCGGGTGATGTGAGAGGGATACCCGGTTGGAGGCAATTGCAGAGTGCAAGTTGACTCCTAGCTAGAAAGCGTAAGGCAAAACAGCTTCATATCCGAGCTGAAGAGGAGAGCATAACGTTCAAAAAACACGAGAAAAGTTTTCAGTCAAAGTATAGTGGAAAATTAGAGGTCGTTGGGCATCGTCCAGCCTGTCCATTCTTAAGTTGACAGCTCAGTGGCTAATCTACCTCGCCTTCTTACGCCTTTTGGGAGGAGAAGGTTCAGATTCGCTTTCAGATTCGATGTCGCTGGCGTCTTCGATGTCATTGTCAGACATCTCGTCCCCATCTTCTGAACCATCCTCCTCACCATCGTCATCCTCTTCATTATATTCATCCTCATCACTTGTCTCGTCAAGGGGTATCATATCTGGTGCGCTGTCATCCTGAGCTTCTTTTCCAACTTCTACTTCCACCTCTGAATCACTATCGCTCGAAAAACCGGAGAACTCGGACTCAGAGTCAGAACCTTCATCTTCTGATTCATCTTCAGGCTCGGCTGCCGCAGTTGAATCGGCCATTGAGGTGTCGGCAACGCTTTCAGTCTCTTCCCGCTTTCGTTTCTTCGGCATTTCGCCGAGACGACCTGCTCGTCCTTCTATCACTGGCTCATCACCCTTCTCGGGCTCAGGAGCTGGAGTAAACCAAGGAATCTTGCCTCGCATGAAGTCGTTTAACACCTGTTTGGCAACGCCATCCACATCTGGTTCACCACCTTTCAGCAACCTTCCAGATTTTCTGGCGAGCATTTCAAGGAACTCAATGTGATCCTTCCAGCCCCTGAGCTCGTACGTTCTTTCCATATGATGCTGCTTGACCTTCCTCAAAACAGCCGGAATGTATTGCTCAGGGTGTTCAACATTCTCGACGCGGACAACGCCACGGAGAAGGAGGTCTTCCGGTGTATCATGCTGATTAGGTGGCACAATACCAGGGCAATCAATTAAATAAATGCGCTTCATCAGTGTGACATATTGCCAAACCTTGGTCTCACCAGGGATCGGTGCGACTTTGGCCACAGCCTTCCCGCGGAGGGCATTAATGATACTTGACTTGCCCACGTTGGGGTAGCCGATCAGACCGACACTAATTTGCTTGCGGTCCTTGTGAAGCACGCTGAACTGCCGTAGCAAATCAATTAGAGAACCACGGCCGAAGGGATTTGTGATGCTGGCCCGCATCGCACAAGTGGGATGATCCTTCTGAAGAATGCGGATCCATGCAGCCTAGGTCCGTCAGCATCCGTGAATCAAAAAGGATATTAAACGACGAGACCAAATAGGGACGACAAAATGTGTGAATCATTACTAAGAAGACAACCATGTGCTGTCCAACAGGACCGTGGCTGTCTTCAACTCAGCTGAAACACATCCGGTATCCGGCGACAACACCCCAAAACGGGGGCCATCAGTCCCTAATCTGAAGACCAGACCAGGGACGTTGGAGATGGATATTAATCTTCCAGGGTTGTAACGGACAATCTCCCATTGAGCAAAAAGCACGAGAGCACCCTGACGAAAGCCCTGGGGTCACCAGCAAAAACACTGGAGATACGAGTTAGAGATCAAGATTAAAGAAAGGGGGACCTACCGCTTGGCTGGATGGTACAAGGTCGATCTTATTTAATACAAACACGAGATGCTTATGTGGCGCTTCGGCAGCGAGATACTTCTCGACATGCCGGCTGCACAATCATTGATTAGTAAAAACCTCAGAAGGAAAGTAGGTATGAAGCATACCATCTCGTGCCCAGCGGGTCGCGCGCATCCAGAACATGCAGGATGACGTCTGACGAATCGATCACCTTGTCTGATGATATGTCAGCGGTCTGTTAACGTAAAGTAAAGGACTGATTGGCATACAAAGTTCGTTCCAGATGCGCTTCGAAGTTCCCTTGTTGAAGATTGCCTCCTTTGCGGTGGCAACACTGAAGTCTTCCTCAACAGGGGCCTCGCTTTCGAGAGCAGCAGCACCTGCAGCGCCACTCAGCAATTTCTTTTCTTCCAGGCGGGCATGATACGAGTCGAGGCTCTGTTCGCTGTAGCCGGCTAGCTCATCAACCGTATTGAAGCTGAGCTTGGGACGTTTCCTCTGGGCCTTGGGGCCGAAGGTTTCCGAGAAAGGTTCTCTCTCAATGGTCATCTTGGCCTGGTGTTTCTTGAGACCATCTTCAAGCTTTGGCCCATCCCGGATTAAGCTCATAGGCAGCTTATTGCTCTTCAGCAGGACCGTATAGGGATCTTTCTGTTTTTCAGCCATGGCTTCCCGGAAAGACTGCAGCGTGTCCTGGGAGATGACTCGAGTGTTGGTGAACCATTTCCGGTTCGGCTCTATAACCGCCTTGGGCACCTCCTTGCTCTGGAAAGAAGCAGCTTTGACGATCTTGCCCTTGCTATCCCGGATCGGCTTGCCCTCCTTGAGAATGTTGAGGGTCTTGATCTTCTTCGCTGAGCGGTAGAAGTTCTCTCCCTTGACATGTGGGTCGCCGGGCGTCCTGCCTTCCCGCAGGAGGCGATTTTTCTCCTTCTTCCCTGCAACAGCTAGTTAACACTGATGATCTCAGGGAGGAATGACGACAACGGACTTAAACTACCTACCTGTTCCCATTTCGGCGACGTTTTACGTACGCAATCAGCTGAGACAGGGAATTTGAGAGCAAAAGTGCAGACGGTTCCGCCTGCGAGATGGAGATTAGCGGTCTTCCACAGAGGGAAGCTGAGTGTGGAAGACAAGGAGGAAAAAGTTTGAAGGGATGGGGATGGAGCGAAGAGATTGTCAATTGAACATTTTTTGGCACGATGTGGAGCTAACAGGTCTCTTTCTTGCAGTAAATTTAGGCGGTGAAGGTGGGCAGAACTGCGGCAGGGACACAATGCACTAAGCCAGATCAGGACTAGTGCCCCTCATCTCAACGCCGAACTTCAGAATTTCCAACTCGTGCATCACGCTCAGTGCCGTCGCCAGCGACTTCGGGTCTTGAGTTCAGTCGCAGAGCAGGTTAACTGCCCTTAAATCCCAGCTCTCTGGTTAAGGGAGGCCACCAATTCTGTCCCAAAGGCAGAATTAAACAGAGTAACTCGTCAAAGAGCATCGAACAGGTCCACAAAATGCCTCCTTCGCTCCCCCGGCCGTCGACACTAAACGGCCTCTCAGCCGCCCTCTCCTCCTGCCGAATCTCGGCTCCGGCGACTGTCATTAGCAAGAAACCAACCCGGCCAGCAATAGCATCACTTAGCACCTCATCAGCTGCTCGGAATCCGCAGCAACAACAGCAGCAGCAACAGCAGCAAGCAGCGCCCATCGTCTTTCCTCCTCAGTCACCCAGGTTCATCACTTTGCCGGAGCCACCCCAGTCGTCCGAGATCAAGCTGGGACCAATCAAGGGCCACCTGCCCGTGCCTCGCGACATCTTCCCCAAGCGCGACGGTGACCGCAAGATCCAGCCCGAGTATATCGCGAATGCGACGAAACTGTCCAAAGCCGAGCTGGCCGGCCTGCCGCCCAAGACCGAGCACGAAGAGCGGCGACGGCGCATGGCTGCTGCACGTCGTAAAGCCCTCGAGGAAGGTCTCCGCGGGCTGTACGAGCGCAAGCAGCTTCGTGAGAAGCGCTGGGCAGCGCGCAGCAAGCGCAACTATGAGCGCAACCTAGCTGCCGCAATGGCCCCTGAGCGGCTGGATGAGGTGTTGACCCGCTCCACAGTGTTGGAAGCCACTGCGCTTGGTGGTCATCTGGAGGAGGACCCGCATCGGTTCGCACGGGCGAAGAAGGCAGCCAAAAAGCATGCTGCCATCATGGCTAAGAAGGCGGAGGCTCGGAGGGATGCCCTGGCGCAGCTGTACGTGGCAGCTCAGAACTTTATTGTGGATGAAAAGGAGCTGGAACAGCGTGTTGAGGAGCTCTTCAAACCCGATACTTTCCGCTACGGTGGCAGCGGAAACTGCGAAAGCATCTGGGATACCCAAAAGGCTCCTGTTAGTATTAGTGAATTGCGCGCTGACACATTTGGAACTTCGGCCAACATCATCGATGCTAAGAAGAGCAACAGCGTCAAGACTGCCGCACGCCAGAAGATTGTGGCTGAAGAGTTGACAGGAGGCAAGTTGTGATGGGTGGATGGGTAAGACCGAGGAAGTCTGAGGAGTTGTATTAAGCCGTGTGTAGTATGATGCCGGCGTGTACTGTATGAATACCAAGAATCATGGTTGTTGTCTGATCCACGGTGTCTCAATATATACGTTTCTTTGTATGCTTTTTACATAACGTCAAGGTTCTCTCTCGCTTCTTCATGGCCATAACATTGATGTTACTGAAATTAGGATGAACCGTTACATGCGTTACCTAACGCCCGCGACCCAGATGCTTACTCCATGTATCTTCAATCACACAAGAGGCATGTTCCAAGCAAGGAATAAAGCCCTATGAACGACCGGTAGAACCACACGCTCAAGTATATATCCACAAAAGCAAACCCTATGGAAAGAAATTAACGATAACCCCCCCAGGCTTACCAACCATTACCTCCTTTCCACGAGCAGTATATGCATGGCCGCATATGCCAACACAATAAAGACAGCCCCAAATACAGCCAAGTTCGTGATATCCTTCCACATCGCCTGATTATCAAAACCAAACGAGCTCAGAATCGCTGCGCCTGGAACAGTGATATCAATCCCAATTTTATGATCAACGAGGGTCAACTGGGTGACCTCGTTCACAATAAGCGCCTCAAACCCATAGTGGAATATCGACAGCCACTGAAGCCAAAGAGCAGCAGGAGGGATTGCGTTGTGATTGAGCAACAAGCCTGCAAACAGCAAGCTGAACAGCATGACTAGGCTGCCGATCAGATTGGCAACTCCCCCATCTTTGCAGACGATGCCGATGAACAGGCAAATAGCGGCAGCGGCAAGGTTAAAGAGCACAAGCACGAGCATGAAAATAAGGAACTTGTTGAGCTCGGCCACGAGACCCGTCATAGGGTAGACAATTGTGCCAAGAAGGATGGGTGGGATGATGCGTAGTGGAATGATATCGAACAACACCTTCGCGGCGAAATATGTGATGGGATGATAATATCCGTTGGCGCGCTCACGAACAAACAGAAGACGCTCTTGGGAGAAAACCGAAAGCGAGGTTAATGTGCTGAATCCGAACAGGGCAAGGATGAAGAAGAAAAGGCCAAGGCGGTTCTGAAACCCTGCAATGTCCATGGTCAGACCATAGAAGAGGTAGCCGGCGAAGACGGCCAGAAGAATGGCGATGGCGTAGTGGGTCAACATCAACATCGGGTTACGGTAAAGATTTCTCCATGTCCGTTGTGAGAGCAGGACAAACTGCTTCCAGTAACCAATGCGCGCATAACCCTTGCCCATGGTACCAGTGTTAATGTTGGGACCGTCGGGAGTATATCCATTAGCATTCCGGCCGTTGCTGTTGAGGGCTGCAGTGACAGCTTGCTGAATTTCGTCTTGGATACTAGCGGCGATATTCGACTGACGATAGGCCTGGACCAATAGATCAAGATCTGTGCCTGTAGTGGCGGCAGGTGGCAAGTCATCGTCATCTCCATGGGGTGGAACAATGTGTGGTGTGGTCTGGAGCCTGTACGACCCGTCTACCTCATCTCCAGCATCCGAGGAGGCTGCCGTGTCGACCGTATGCTTGCGCCGGGTAAAGAGCTCTCTCTCCTGCCTGAGCCGTACGGAGTTGTGGCGCTTAGTCTTTGGCCGAGAGGCCGAGGACTCAACCGTGCCGTCGTGTTCAATGCTCCCAGAACTGCTAGCGAGCGACTTGACTGCTCTTATGCTGCTGAGTCCAACACTCCCGTCGTCTGCTGCAAGGCTACCATCATCGTAAGAAGTGGTGGCCCCGGCATGCATCGTCAGATCGACCAGGTAGTCAGCGATGTTGAATCCAGGAGGACAACTATAGCCAATTTGATCAAAATAATCCTGGCATTGATGAAGTGGGCCGGAGTAAACAGTCTTGCCCTGGGCCAGCAAGATCAGACGGTCGAAGAGAGCCACGATATTGGACCTTGGCTGGTGAATGGTGAAGATGACAGTTCGCTTGTACGTCTTCGCCAGGGTGACCAAACATTCAATGACATTATAGGCATTGTAGGCGTCAAGACCGCTGGTAGGTTCATCCAAAAACAGGATGGAGGGGCTCGTGACTAGTTCGCAAGCAATGCTTACACGACGCTTCTCACCGCCGGAGATACCACGGCCTTTGCCCTCTTCTGACCCAATGAGAGAGTCTCGGATGTGATAAATACCCAGCTGCTTTTCGACCTCAATGACCCTCTGTTCTTTTGCCGCCCGAGTCATGTCTTTCGGAAGACGGAGCAGAGCGCTGGTAAGGATCGTCTCGTGCACAGTCAATGTAGGCAACATGGTGTCTTCCTGATCGACGAAGCCAGTGGCATTCTTGTAATCCGCATCGCTGACCTTTTCACCATTGACGTAGAACTCTCCCGTGACAGCACCACGCTTGTTTTTACGCGCGAGGATGTCCAAGAAGGTGGTCTTGCCGGCACCAGACGCCCCCATGATAGCTGTGATCTCTCCTGGATGAGCCACACCCTGAATGCCAGACAAGATCTGCTTGCCGTTAAGGTTGTAGGAGACATCTGAAAAATAGAGGGTAGCGGGCTTATGGTCTGCCATCAATTTGATCGCCTCGTCGTCCGAGTCATCCAGATGGATTGGACCGTAACGGAATTGCCTCCTGGAGAGGTACCAAGTGCCTAGAATAGCTGCGACCAAAAACAGACCACAAGCGGCGATAGCCCCGGCAATCAGGGGGGTGTTGATCTTTGGAACTTCTGGAGAAAAGCCAGGCACTTCGGTGTGGTACAGACATTCTCCAGCCTGGCAAGTCAAGAAGATGCTGGCATCACCGAAGATATCGCTGATGAGATTATTCATCTCTGGCTCCTGGAAGGCACACTTCTTTGGCTCGCCGGGTCTTTGTGTGCACTCGAACCTCGCAGGACCACGAATCATTTCCACAAGGAAATCACTGATATCAACTGACCCGTTCTCACCGCAAAGCATGCGATTCGGGATGCACTCGCAACGGATTTTTTCGCACTTGTATGATGTCGAGTTCTTTCCAGCAGGGTCGAAGTTTGCGCTGGACTGACACTCGTTTAAGTGGCACATGAACGACTCGCGTTCGGCAACCCAGACTAGCTATGATTAGCAGAATAAGACTGGATGAGGCTAACCTTCCGAAACTCACATTGGAAGTCACATTCGCCAGACGCCTTGTTGCAGGTGAAGGTCACTTGCGGCACCTTCTCCTTCAAAAGGTCCCGGATGGCCTTGTTGGTGACATCGCAGACTTGGTAGTTCTGCTTAACCACCTCGCCGCCAGTGTAGCAAACGCCGCCATCTCCAGTCTCGGTAAGAGCATCACATGCCCGGTCGCTTGTGCAGACATTGCAGTTAATGCCTGTCCAGCCTTCATCACACTCGCAAGAGGGGCCTTTGCGCATGGGTCGATCACGACCTCGAGCTAGCGATCCGCATACTATAGGTGTGTCGTGAGCATGTGTGTTACTGAGCTATGGGGAGGTGTACCTCAGGAGAAACATACAGGGCTCAAGACAGTTGTCACCACCGAAGCCGGCAGGACAGTCGCATTTCCCACTGTATTCGCTGCACGGCGCAAACTGGCCGCATGAATAGATAGGCAGATTACAGTTGAAGCTGTGTAATCGAACATCGATCAGTCACCCCATCCCCGCAGCAGCGTACATTGCCATGATGTCGACGAGTGTCATACCATGGAGGGCAATCCTTGGGTCGGTTGTCCATCAGGTCCAACTGTGCCCGAATCACGTCCACATCGATGGACGAGTAGTTGGTGTAGGCTGTTGTCACCCAAGATAGCGATAGTGCTGCTACCGCAAAAGTGCGCGGTAGCCTGGGCGCCATATTGGCAAAGCGGCAGACAGCCAACGGCAATGAAGAGTATTGGTCGAGCAGATGTGTTGACGGATTGGACACAGATGGGTGTGTCAAACGACAACCTGAAGCTTGGGAGCTAGAAGCTCCAAATATGGTGTCTTGGGGAGCTGCCTGTTTATCCAGATCGGCGGTCGCTAGTCTGGTGTTCTCACGGATTGGCAGGCTGCGATGACGACCCTCAACGTCCAATCGCAGGCCAACTGAGGAAGATGACGCCACACCCCAGCCTCAGGTGCTCGGCTCCTGAGCACTAACAGGTTTAAGCATCGACGTCGACCAGCCAGATGCCAACAACGTCGCTGACGGGAAAGTAATGCGGGCTCAGGACGGAATATATGGGAAGTAAAGTGAATGAGGACGGAAAGCTGGAAGCATGCACAGATGCAACGATGAATGCCAGCCCCCCAACAACGTTGCTTCGCTGCGTTGCGTTGTCCCGATGATGTCGTTATGGAGCTGCGGCAGGGCGCTGGGGTTGACGAGCCAAGAAACACAGAGTGCCTGGGGAACTTGTGCCAAGACCCCTGTCCAAGACTCAGGATGCAGGCTAGATGTCAGATGACGCCTCGTGATTGGTGATCAGAGATGATCCACCTGATTCCCACGTGATGAAGGGTCCCGCCCCTCAATGTCATGGCTTCATCGTTATCAACCCAGAAGTGGGAGCCAGAAGAGGGCGTGCTCAAATGACGCAGTTACCTGAGATCAGAGACAACTCTAACAGACTGGTAGGAGATCTTCAACCAAGTTCACCTGACCACCTGGATCCTTCATCCTATATGCTCCCGTCAGAGCTATAGCTTTCACTTCCTACCAGGTTTATCTAGAACAAGCAGAGTTGCCTTTCCAACAACTTACAGTAGTAGTTAGGCGTGGGCTGGCAGAAGGATCGCTCGCTCAATGTTACCCATCTAGGTGGGGTCAATGCCTGGCAACGGCGACCTACAGAGATCAAATTGGAGAAGCTTCCCCTACGGGTGCTTAATCCTGAATGGGTGCCACGATAATGACAACACGCTTCTGCTCTGGAACCAGGATATATAAGTACCGTAGAGTTTGAAAGGCAAATTGAGGGCAAGAGTTTCTCAATCGAGTTGTCTTCAGAATCCAGGGTCCCACACGAACCGACTTTTGCCGCTTTCAGACCGGGTCGCCAAAATGGTCAAGATCCAGCCCTTCGAAGTCGAGCAGTGGATGGACAGGCTGGAAACAACGCCGGGTGTTCTAAACCTTGCAGAGACTTGCGCCGCGTCGGTGTCACTTGACGACCTCATTCGCATGTGTGAGGATAAGAATTCACAGAATCCACTCTGGCTGTCCGCAAAATTGACCTACGGTGCCATCCGAGGTTCCAAGACTCTCCGCCGCCGTGTCGCCGCTCTATACGATCGTGCCTCCGATGCAGAGCCGTTATCCAGCGAGAATGTTCTTATCTCGCAGGGAGCTATCGCTGCTAACTTCCTGCTCCTGTATACGCTCGTTGGCCCCGGAGACCATGTGATTTGCGTCTACCCAACCTATCAGCAGTTGTATGCTGTACCAGAGAGCCTTGGGGCCGAAGTTTCCCTGTGGAAGCTGAAGGAAGAGAATGCCTACATCCCTGATGTGACCGAGCTTGAGGGGCTAGTGAAGCGTAACACCAAGGTATGAACTGGAGTGTCTACCTACGTCTGCTGTTAAGGGTCTGTTGGAGCACATGTTGATTAGCCACAACTTGCAGATGATCATCATAAACAACCCCAACAACCCAACCGGCAGTACTATCCCGCCGTCCGTTCTTCTTCAAATCGTCTCCTTCGCCCAACAGCGCGACATCATCATTTTTTCGGATGAAGTTTACAGCCCACTCTACCACTCCCTTCCGTCGGCTCAACCAGCGCCCCCTTCGATCCTCTCACTAGGTTATGCCAGAAGTGTATCCACGGGCTCCATGTCGAAGGCTTTCTCCTTGGCAGGAATCCGCATAGGTTGGATTGCGTCCCGTGATCGAACCATTATCGAGGCTGTTGCTGCTGCCCGAGATTACACTACTATTAGTGTGTCACAGCTCGACGACCAAGTCGCCAGTTTCGCTCTGTCGGAGTCTGTCGTGGGACCGCTGCTAAAGCGGAATCTGGGGCTGGCCCACCAAAACTTGGGTCTTTTAGAAGCTTTCATTCTGCGGTATAAAGATCACTGCGAATGGGTAAAGCCAACCGCTGGGACTACCGCTCTGGTGAGGTTCAAGCACCGGGACGGGACCCCAGTTGACGACCCAAGTTTTGTATTGGATTTATTGGATAAGACTAAGGTTCTGGTTATGCCGGCATGCCCATGCTTTGGATTGGGAAAAGATTTCGTAGGCTATGTGAGATTCGGGTACGTGTGCGAGACGGAAATTTTGATCGAGGGGTTGAGGAGGCTAGGGAAGTACATCGAGGAACACCTTCAGTGAGATCCATCTGGCTGCCAAATCGCGTTTCATACCGCCTATCTCAGTGTATGCGGATTCTCCTATGGAACTGCAACCATAACATGCCTTGAGCTAGCACAATTTGTAAGAACCTTTCTAGAGGAGCAGTTGAGGGAGCCTCGCGCGACTTGAACTTCCCTATGGGCTCGAAATGAAAATGAATGGGCGCTGTCTCGCACCGTGTAGAAGGTACCTTGCGCCCCAGGGGTCTCAGAAACCGTTAACTGTCCATCCGGTACAATGACTGGAACATAGAAATCCCTATGTCTCTCAATTCTCACTGAGGCAGCCAAACGCTTTGGTTGGCCTTAGATTGAGCATGTAAAATTTAGTTATTCTTCCTGTGATGGATGACGTCCGATCCCAAGAGATAGCACGGTGAAAATTACTGGATGCTTGCGTAACGCATCCGCAGATCGGTGCCAAGCGCGTTGCATCCCGCCCGCGCCAAGGACGGCATTTCCCCTAGAAGGCTCCTGAAATTCTTGACTGACATCATCAGTTCGCGGATGGCAGTTCAACGTGATCGTCGAGCAAGACATGGTAATCCCAAGCCCGGCACAGCGGAATCATGTCAAGAATGGCTTGTGTTTGCATTCTATTGCCATATGTAACGAGTCAATGCCTCCTCGGGGATGACAGTGGATAAGGCGTTTCAAGGCCTCCATGGGTGGCGCTTGCTCTCTTTGCTGAACCTGACCGACACAGCAACGAACCGTTTCCATCTGCGGCAGTGTTCAAGATTTAAGACGTGGCCGATCGGACGAAGACTCTGGACTGCTGTGGACCGGTGTCTCCTCTGATCGTCAGAACGTAGGCTAGGGCTTTTCATCCAGTCCTTTGACTACTTCCTGCTCTCTGATTTCCATGAACGCTTCCATCGGATATACCTCCAGTACCGGTTTGACTGCACTTCTGGGTAGGCAGTCGGTTTTGTGGCTTCCAACCTCGATTTCACAACGTTGATCTTGTCATCAACCTTACTTCAATTCGTCAGCCTTTACCGGTATTTACGTCGCTCGTCACTCTCGACTTGCCACCATGAGAGCGTACAGCACGGCAATCGTTACCACGTTGCTGGCGCAACTGGCACAGTCCACAACGCCGGGTGTTGTGTTATGGGACATACATAAGGAAAAGAAGCCGCAGCACTTGTCAAGGTTTCAGAAACGCGCTTCGACCTATGAGGAAATTATTTCCAATGAGCAAATGCGCGGCGGCTACTTTGCCACATGCCGGCTCGGTACGCCGGCACAGAACTTGACACTTCAGCTGGACACAGGTAGCAGCGATATTTGGGTTCCCGACTCGGGCGCCAAAGCCTGCAGCAATGCACAAACAGGAGGCTGCAGCCTCGGATCATGTATGACTGCTCAAAGCTCTATTCCCTTCCTGTTCGTACTCCAACCCACTAACGTGCCGTTTTAGTTAGCCCCAGCAAGTCCTCGACGTTCCATGTAGTCGGAAAGGGCCAATTTAATATCAGTTATGTGGATGGTAGCTCGTCCAACGGCGACTACTTCACCGACGTCTTCGAGATTGGCGGTGCTACTCTGAACAACATGACCATGGGCTTAGGCCTGAAGACTGACATTCCGTATGGGCTTGTCGGCGTGGGTTATGACATCAACGAAGCGATCGTGGGGACTACTCAGTCGCTTTCATCCGTGTACCCAAATCTCCCGGTGAACATGGTCAACGAGGGCTTGATCAACACCGTTGCTTATAGTCTGTGGCTCAATGACCTAGGTAAGCCCCAAACCTGACACTCTAGGTGCTTCCGGGGCTAATAGTGTTTCATACCAGATGCCAGTGCGGGTAGCATTCTCTTCGGTGGTATTGACACCGAAAAGTATGCAGGCGACCTCACGAGTATCAAGATCTATCCAACTCAAGACAATTTTTACACATCATTTCTAGTGGCCCTGACATCGCTGCACGCAGTTAGCCCTACCGGAGAGGACACTCTTACCTCGAAGCAGTTTCCCATCCCCGTCGTTCTGGACTCCGGAACCACCCTTACCTACCTGCCCACAGACCTCGCCCAGCAGGTTTGGAAGGAAGTTGGGGCAATCTATGCGCCTGAGTTTCAGGTCGCTGTCCTACCCTGCGACATGAAGAGCAGCAAAGGCTATTTTTCCTTTGGTTTTGCGGGCCCCAGGGGACCGCGCATTGATGTGAGGATGGACGAGCTTGTCCTCGACATGACGACAGGTCAGCCCCCCGTCTTTGCCTCCGGCCCCTATGAGGGCCGCGATGTGTGCGAATTTGGCATCCAAAACTTTACTTCGGCTCCCTACCTGCTCGGCGATACTTTTCTGCGTTCGGCATATGTCGTGTATGATCTGGCAAACAATCAAATCGGCATAGCTGCCACCGAGTTTAACTCGACCAAGAGCAACATTGTTGCATTCCCCAGCTTGAGCGCTCCAATTCCGTCGGCCACTGTTGCGCCGGACCAGGACAAGGTCCCTGACCAACCGGCCTACACAACGCCCGCGTATGCGGCTAGGCCCGGTTTTATGGGCGAGGAGGGGGGTGAGGAGAATGCAGCCGTCTGTTCACGGGGCCTGGACTGGGTCAAGACTCAGGGGTTAGTGGTTGGCATCACGATGCTGCTTACCGCATTCGGCTCGAGTTTGTTTCTCGGCCTCTAAGACATGATGTGATGGACCATGGCGAACAATGGCAGCACATCTACCAGATATATAGCTGAGGAGGTTAAGACATGCAAACAGTAGAAGTTGGCTGGCCCGACCTTGGGCTTACCACAGAGCCAGGAGAGTGTACAAAGTTGGTCTGCAATCCACTAATAGATAGGTACCTTACCTACTGAAAAAAAAATTAGTGAAAAACAACTGAACGGCTTGTCATCGGAGCACAATACTTTTTTTTTGCTTTACGTATATGTACGGCCATTCCCATCAAGTTTTGAGTGGTGTGACAGCGGTTGCAACCCCACGCTCGGGCGAGCAGGCGTATGAGGCAGTCGGATGAGGGGTAGAGCCTCTGCGGCGCAGCGGGCGCATACCCCTGTCTCCCCAATTGGCTCCACCAAAAAATTTCACAGGCCTCGTTGCTGCTGCTTTGAGCCGAATTGAGAGCTGGCACCACCCTATCGCCGAGTTCAGGTTTGGATACTGTCCTCCACTCTCCAGCCTGGAACCTCCCTTCTTTCCCCAGTCATTCCTTTGACCTTCTGTCCCCCATTGTCTTTGTGCGTGCTACGAAGATGCGGGTGATCAGGGCTATTGCTGCCCTCAACAGCGGCCGCGCTGTCGGCTCCAGACACGCGGTGCGGACTATCACTTCTGCCCTCGCGAGTCGCGCCGCCCTCGTTGGTGCCTCTTCGCCGCAATGCGCCTTTCCATACAGTTTCCAGCTGAGCGGCCTTCGCTGCTTCAGCACCAGTCATTTTAGGGCTGCCTCCAGCGCGGCCGAGGCTGCGTATGCTATCCCAGCGCCAAACCCACCCCGATTGCGCTAGCCCACGCTGACGCTCTCTCAAACTCCAGTCTGCAGCAGGCCAAGGAGCTTGCTGCTGCGAACATGACCCCTGAAGCCGCTGCTGCGCGTATGAGCCCAGAGGAACTCAAGAGGATATCGAGGGTCCGGAACATCGGCATTGCAGTATGTGTGGCCCCAGTTATTACTCCTACCATCATCAACACCCAGCCCGGCAAAACAGAAGGGGCACGCAGGGAGAAGAGAACTGAATGAAACCGCTGCATAGGCACACATCGACAGCGGCAAGACCACCGTGACTGAGCGCATTCTCTTCTACACTGGCCGTGTCAAGGCTATCCATGAAGTTAGAGGCAAGGACGGCGTCGGCGCCAAGATGGACTCCATGGAACTCGAGCGCGAGCGTGGTATCACCATTCAGTCTGCTGCCACCTTCTGTGACTGGAAGAAGGGCGAGGAGACGTACCATCTGAACTTGATCGACACCCCTGGCCATATCGACTTCACCATCGAGGTGGAGCGTGCCATGAGAGTCCTCGACGGTGCTGTCATGGTTTTGTGCGCTGTTAGCGGTGTCCAGAGCCAGACCATTACCGTCGACCGGCAGATGAAGCGCTACAACGTGCCTCGTATCAGCTTCGTCAACAAGATGGACCGCATGGGTGCAAATCCTTTCAAGGCTGTCGAGATGATCAACAGCAAGCTCAAGATCCCCGCTGCCGCCATCCAGATCCCCATTGGTGCCGAGAAGGAGTTTGAAGGCGTGGTCGACATCATCAACATGAAGGCAATTCGCAACGACGGTCACCGTGGTATGAACGTGAAGGTCTCGAACACTATCCCTGAGCACTTGAAGGAGCTCGCCGAGCAGAAGAGGCAGGAGCTCATCGAGAAGCTTGCCGACGTTGATGACGAGATTGCCGAGATGTATCTCGAGGAGAAGACGCCCACGCCCGAGCAGATCAAGGCTGCGATCCGGAGAGCGACCATTGCTTGCAAGTTCACTCCTGTGTTAATGGGTTCTGCGCTTGCCGATAAGTGCATTCAGCCCATGCTCGACGCTGTATGCGACTACCTTCCAAACCCCAGCGAGACGTACAACGTTGCCCTGGACCGGTCTAAGGGCGAGCAGCCTGTGCAGCTTCTGCCATATAACTCCCTACCTTTCGTCGGTCTGGCTTTCAAGTTAGAAGAGAACCCCTACGGTCAGCTCACCTACATGCGCGTCTACCAGGGCTCGCTCAAGAAGGGCCAGTACCTGTTTAATGCCCGCACTGACAAGAAAGTCCGTATCCCTCGTATCGTCCGGATGCACGCGAACGAGATGGAGGATGTCAATGAGATTGGTGCCGGTGAGATTTGTGCTGTCTTCGGTGTTGAGTGTGCCTCTGGCGATACCTTCACCGATGGTCGTCTGCCTTATGGCATGACGTCCATGTACGTGCCCGAGTCCGTCATGTCACTCAGCATCAAGCCCAAGCGCAGCAGCGACGCGGACGCCTTCAGTAAGGCCATGAACCGCTTTATGCGTGAGGATCCGACATTCCGTCTGCATGTCGATGAGGAGTCCGAAGAGACCATCATCAGCGGTATGGGCGAGTTGCATCTCGATATCTATGTCGAGCGTCTGCGTCGCGAGTATAAGGTCGAGTGCGAAACGGGCAAGCCGCGTGTCGCTTACCGCGAGACCATCACTAAGCGTGCCGAGTTCGACTACCTGCTCAAGCGCCAGACTGGTGGTCCTGGTGACTATGCCCGCGTCATCGGCTGGATCGAGCCCAACTCGGAGAACCCGGAGGCCAACCACTTCGAGACACGCGTCGTTGGCGGTACCATTCCTGACAAGTATCTCAGTGCTTGCGGCAAGGGTTTTGAGGAGGCTTGTCTCAAGGGTCCTCTGCTCGGCCACAAGGTCATTGGGGCGTCGATGGTCATCACCGATGGTGCCACTCACGTTACCGACTCCAGCGATTATGCCTTCAACCTGGCTACTCAGATGGCCTTCCGCAAGGCCTTTAAGGAAGCTGGCGGCATTGTTCTGGAGCCTCTCATGAAGACGACTATCACGGCTCCTGCCGAGTTCCAGGGTAACGTTTTGATGCTCATGAACAAGCGTGGCAACATTGTGGACACCGAGGTCGGCGCCGATGAGTTCACCATGATTGCCGAGTGCTCTCTAAACGCCATGTTCGGCTTCAGTACTCATCTGCGCGCTGCCACCCAGGGTAAGGGCGAGTTCAGCATGGAATTTAGCCACTATGCTCCGGCGCCGCCACACTTGCAGTATGTGTCCCCGATCTTGTTCTATGTCTTCTGTGAGAATTGTTATACTGATGCATGTCCCTCTTACCACCTACAGGAAGGAGCTTGTTGCTCAGTACGAGAAGGAACTCGAAGCTAAGCGGACCAAGTAAGCAACATGTAGCTGTGCTTGCTGGCTGTGAGAGTTTCGAGTTTCTCCGGCTATTCTTTTTGAGTGAAGGTGTCCGCAAACTGGCCTCTTTGGCTCATTGTGGACCGAACTCGCGAGCTGAGTGCCTGCGCACCTTGTTCAGATCTGCAAGGCAATCTGGCAAGGCTGCGGCAGCGAAAAGCCACAAAACGCAGAGTTGGAAGGCAAACGATCAACGGCGTGGTGATGACTATGTATTATGGATGGTTTCATCGAGGTTATCATGGATGTCCCTTGATGGACTAAGGTAAGGTGTTGTGGTCTGGGATAGATATCTGGGTATAAGGCCAACTTCGCCAGAGGAGTCGGATGGGTGGGATTTCTGCCTGTTTATATATGTAACATGTGTACCTGTATGTACATGTATGATATTACAGCTTTTGCGAGTTCTTCCGGGCTTTGGAAGTGTATTTACCAGGAATGACATTTGATGAATCTCTCCTCAATACTGCTAAGAACCAACATGAGCTGGTGTTTTAATGAGCATTGAACCAGTCACGCTTATTGTTTTTACTTTGTGAAGACCCGGGTATACATGTACATGTACTTCATTCTACATAGTTATTTCCAGAATTTTTCCACCACAGGCACGCCAGCGCCTTTACAAACGCTTGAGGATATCCTGCACAACCTCCTCCGTGGTCGCAGTGCCGCCCAGATCCGGGCTGAGCAGCTTGCCCTCAGTGAGGTTAGCATCAACAGCCTCGTAGATCTTGGCAGCGGCCTCCTCCTCATTGAGGAACTCGAGCATCAGCGCAGCGCTGCGCAGCGTAGCAATAGGGTTCGCAATGCCCTTGCCCTGGATGTCAGGCGCGCTGCCGTGGCAGGGCTCACCAATGGCAAAGCCCTCGCCAACGTTAGCGCTGGGAACCAGGCCCAAAGAGCCGACCAGCGCAGCAGCACCGTCAGACAGGATGTCACCATACAGGTTGGGGGCAACAATCACGTCGTACGCCTCAGGCTGGCGGAAGAGCTTGTACACCATGGAGTCAACAATCTGCTCCTCGACAGCGACACCGGCGTCCTTGAACCGCGGCGCAGCCAGAGCCTCGCGTGCAGTCGAACGGAACAGGCCATCAGTCTGCGACAGCACGTTGGACTTGTGGGTGATGGTGACGAGGGGGCCCTTGTGAATGCTGGGGCTGCCGGCCGCGCGGATCTTTTGGCGGCGCAGGGCGATCTCGCCGGCCATGGTCGCAATGCGGCTGCTGGCGCGCTGCGAAATGCGCTTGACGGCCTCGGCGACCTTGCCATTGGGCGTATCGAAGGTCTTCTCCTCTTTGACGTACAGGTCCTCGGTGTTCTCGCGCACAATCACCATGTCGATGGGCTTCGGCGCGGACACGACCGTCTTGACGGGCCGCACATTGGCGTACAGGTCGAGTTTCTTGCGCAGAGCCACAATGGGCGACGAGTAGCCCTTGACAGCGCTGGTTGGTGAGCTGACAGCACCAAAGAGGGCGCCGTCGCAGTCGGACTTGAGTACGGAGACCGTCTCCTCGGGTAGGGCAACGCCCGTTTGCTGGAAGGTCTCCCAGCCGGCCTTGAGATCAATGAACTCGAACTTAAGGCCCAGCGACGCGGGCAAGGCCTCGAGGATGCGGCGACCCGCGGGGATCACCTCCTTGCCAATGCCATCGCCGGGAATGAGGCCTGGTATGTGCACGAGTCAGCGGAAAGCGGCACTGAGACGAGGTTGAGCAGGTTGATATTGATCACATTGATCTCTCAATTAGCCCCGGGGTCGGGCTGTGCACAAAGACCTTACCGATTCTGAGAGTTCTCCGGGCCGCCATGATGTGCTCTTGTTTTCTTTTTTATTTTTTTTTTTCCCGAGGAATATTTTCGAGGCCAATTGGACTAGTCTCGGCAGTGTCAGAAAAGCTGGACTGACGCCATAGGTGAACACGCAGCCGGGATCGGAGCTGCCATCCCGGCGATCGCCCCGCCAAGCGACACAGCTCCGTTTGGGGTCAAAGAGTGGATGTTACAGGGCGTAAGGCACAGTGTGCATTGGAAAATGAGACTGTGAGGTGTCCTCATCGGATAGGGCATGACCCGTAACTTTCCAGGTTGCTTCTTATAGTTCCACTTCAGTCTGCTAACCAACAACGCAAGATCGACGAGCTTGGATGAATGCTCAAGTCACGAGATTTCTATGTCTGGCCATGTTTTACAAAAGTCCTTGCCCTGGTCGTTTCCTAGGTTATGTTTCTTCCAGATTCTGAGGCCCAATCACCCAGAATCTCAGACGATAGTCCCTGTCGAAGCCGGATGACCAGTGGCCAAGTCAGAGACCCCGTGGCATTTCTTTGACTTAAAGTCGCTAGGATACTTAATTTCCAACCTCATGGCATGAACACCAAGCTTCTCCAGTTAAAGAACTTTCGGAGAAGGAAGTGATCCGACCACCAGTCGTCAAATCGGTCGGCAATAACCTCAAGTGTGGCCCCCCTGCATAGCTTCATACGCTCATCATATAAAAACAGACCATCAAAGCATTCTCGACAATGTACTCTACTTACAGATAGTCATCCAACTGTACGGTTTAGCGGACTACTGTGTGTTGAGTTTTCAATGGTGCTACCGAGTCACTAATGCAAGCTACTCGGTCACTTCCATGGTGTAGAGGGCCGAAGCTCGAGCTGATTCGCTTTTGCGACGGCTCGAAACGCGACATTACTTTTCTAGAGCATTTTGGTGGCGGTCTCCATGCTAATGTCTTTCGCGCAATCATTGATGACTCGGAGTATGCGGTGAAAGTGGTAGGTACCAGAGCCGGTCGAGAGGTAGGCGGATAATGTTTGGATCATTTAGGCTGACTACTCTCCAATTCCGCTTTTCCCATCCCAGGGAGCTCGTGCTCTAGAGTTATCTGGATGACGGCTACGTTAATGCTGATGATGTTATTCGTCAGGAAGACGCATTCTATTGCGACTGTTGAGCTTATGGACGCCTTAAGGAAAAAAGTCGCGAAGATCTCACCGTGCACTGTTATGGCTATGTGCTCTTGACCCAAAACCAAGAGGATGACCTTAGGCAGCGCGGTTTCGACGACTGGAATCGAGGTGCTGCTAACAAGGGACGGCCTCTTAGGGCAATTGTTAAGGAATACATAGTCAGGAATCCTTCTGTGCCTTTCACATACGAGATGTTGCCCTGGATGCGCCGAGATATTCGAGAACTCAATCTGCTAAGAATTGTGGTTTGGGACGTTCAAGCCAACAATTACCGGGCCGGAAAGCTCGTCGACGTCAGTTAGGCACTTACGGTAGCGCATAGAGAGCTGGACTGAAACTCAACCTTCGACTTTCGCATCACGATTATGAAGTTCTGCATCCAGGACCAGATATCCTTCTACACACGATATGAAGTTCTGCATTCAAGACCAGATATCCTTCGACACATGATATGACCTACCAGTGGAACGATGACCATCCGGATCGGTCACTTTTCCACGTCTTTTTCAAAACAATCGCTTCGCGCGGCGGTTGCGCAAGCCACTGGATGACCCAGCGTATCGTGAACGGGAAGGGGCTTGGTTTAACGCTGCCTTCTATGACTGGCAAAAAAAAAAAAGGTCCGGTGTGAACGGGAACTCAGGCGCGTTACTCGTCAGGCGCAGTTGCGTCTCGCGCAGGAAAAGAGTGCCATTCAGAAGAGGTGGCGGATAGATGGCCGAGAAACGCCAGGAACGAGCAAAGTCTGTGACATGATACCCAAACGAAAGATGAATGGATGGTATGGCGCGTTGGACCGTGTATGTATGTGATTTTGCCAGCTGCCTAGGCAACCCGTAGGTGTGGTGAAGACGGGTCAGCTAAGCCGAGGCTCCATCAGCCTTGTGCTCTCCGACGCTCAAGTCCTGAAAAATGTTGAAGACGATGATGGAGGCCTCAAGGAGCTAGGTGACATCTGCAGTGATGATCAACGACCGGGGACTAACCATGATAAAGTCATTGACAAAGAGAGCTGGCTGACGGGGAGTGTTCCAGGATGTGATGATAACCAAAGGGAGCCCTCACAATTGCCTTAAATCTATGGAGGGCTGGAAGTGATGATGCTAGATTTCAGACGCACGACTCACGAAAGCATGTGCAATCAGATGAACGCCTTGTACATCGGCATTCCTTGGAGGGAAAAGCATGATTGGAACAGGACGTCCCACACGCGCGACCTGTTTGGACCCACCGACACTGCCAACGAACGACAAAGCCGCAACAAAACTGACGGGCCTGCATTCCCAGCTGTACCAGAAGATCGCAGGTCCACGAGATGCGCCAAGCCCAGTCGCCGTTGGCTGCCGAATCCCTGAAACGCAGCGTCCGTCGGCAGCTGGCCCTGGGCCAGGGAACCAGTCATTGTGGCATCGGGCTATCCGTTTGATTTCAACAGGAACCTTGCCCGCTGGACCTGTGGACTCAGGTTGCTTGGGAGCTTGGTGGCCGGAGCCTGTGCCGCCGTGTGAGCTGCCTCATCATTCTCCCCTCCATAGCTTTAAACTGCTGCTGCAGGTCCGCATTGCGCGCATGTCTTTCTGCGTGCCTGCATTGTTTGGGGATGACGAGGAGCACAACCACGAGGGGATCCGCAGCTTGCCAGCTTCCCCCTGAAGTTAAGGCCAGTCCCCCCATTGTTCAACCCCCCCCTCCCCGACGGGCAGCGTGTTTCCCAATTAGTGAGGCAGGCCGCATTTTTATAGGGTGGCACCACTAAGCTGTCGCTCGACTGAGCAACCGCGTCTTCATTTGTCGCTCGGCGTCCCTTCGTCGCAGGTCTCGCAACCTCCCACTTTGTTAAGCTGGCCACTTCGCAACCTGCCATCAGCAATCAATCAACAACCCGCCCTTTCTGGCTCCTGACTGTTGCCATCACCGCTTTTATCTCGCCTGCATCAAGTCACGGCGCTTCCTCGTCGTTATTGGGGAAGCAGCAAAACACATTCGAGTCCGTGTGCTCCGCCAACAAACCCCCAAGGCTCGAAAAGACGCGCTTCCGCAGCAATACGCTGCAGCTTTTTCTTGTCGCACCCCAGGCTTGGGTTGCGCGACATCGCGACATCGCGACACTACCACAATTACCTTGCAGTTTTTTTTAAAGCAACATCTTCGCGTTTTCCATTGCGGTCTTTGTGTCGCACCTTATCTTGATTTCCTCTTATCCATCAAACCCTCTCAGCCCTTGGCTTAGCTTCCCGAAAAATCAGCAACCATGAGTACCGGCGCGGTCAAGAACCTCCGTGCTATGTTTGAACAAAAATCGGGCGAGAGCAACTCTCCAGAGCGAGGCAGGTCTCCTGGTATCCCACGCGGTAAGGCCAGCACTTTCCCTCGGATTTCACGGTGCTCCGAGACTTTGGCCGCCGCCGTGTTCTCCGTGTGCTGTACAAATCGAGGCTAACACTATGCCCCCTAGGTCCCGGCACCGAATCTCCCAGACCACTCTCCAAAATTCGGACCAACTTCATCGCGATTGAAAAGGACGGTAGGGTAGGCCTTCAGCTTCAGCGGCTTGAAGGAAGTCAAGATTCTGGTTCGGTTTTGCGCAGCGGAGTCACCACGCCCACAGCAAGCACAGAGCGCCTGAACCCGTTTGACACAATGATCAAGTCCCCTCCTCGGACATCGTTGCTCAACCAGACTATCAGTGACTCTCCGCAAACGGTGCAGGAGAACAAAGAATCGCCTTCTTCTCAAGGTCAGCCGAGCTCAAAGCCCGATACGTCCGCAGCTCCTGCGGCAAATGGAACCAAAGAGTCCTCTCCCGAGAAGGCCAGGCTATCACAGCCCCAGACGACGAAGGCTACTGAGTCAAACGGTGGAAAAGACCAGAAGCCTGCCGAGCGCGAGCCTGGTAAGACTAGTTCGCACACATCAAAGCCTACCCCAAAGCCCATCGCCGTCTCGTCAGCAACCAAATCAGCTCCGAAAGCCTTGAAGTCACCCATCAACTTGAAAGGCCCAAAGAGCCCGGGCGAGAACCAAAATGAACAGGTCCCTGTGAAGAAGACTCCTGACAAGAAACCTCACCCTCCTGAAAAGTCAACAAGTCCCCGGGCATCCACCACTTCCGTTAAGACCTCGACCTCTGTGACCGCAAAGAAGTCGTCTTCGGTTACATCATCCCCTCACACTAGTTTTGTCAAGCCCAAGCCCAAGTCGCCAACGCGCCCTGTCAAGCTCCCTCCCAGCTTGACTTCGCACACGGCCGCTTCGGGATCCAAAGTCACTTCGCGTCAACCTTCACTGTCTCGTCCCAGCGGCAGTGCCGCTACAACTGGCGATTCTCATGGACGCCCCTCCAGCAGGGCAAGTGTTATCACCAATGGATCTGTGGTTCCAAAATCACAAGCTCCAAAGCGCCTTAGGAGGCAGAGCTCGACCATCAATCGGCCGCGGCCAAGCCTAGGCCCGCCCCCCAAGCAGCCGGCAAAGGATCATCCGCCAACTAAAAAGGAGAAGCCTGTAGATGAAGGGTTCCTTGCTCGTATGACACGCCCTACTCAAGCTTCGGCCTCCAGAGCCGCCGAGAAGGCCGCCCACATCACTGCTACTAAGAAGCCGGTGGCGGCGGCAGCACCTAAAAAGACGGTGACGACAAAGACTGTGAAGAAGCCCGCATCGAAGCCCACAAGTGCTGCATCCTCTTCGACCCAGCCGCAGAGCTCGACCACTGATAAACCCAAGGTTGAGGCCGAACCAGCTTCCCATACCCCTTCGACCAAACCTGATCAGGCTAGGGAAAACAAGCCCGATCAGAGGGCTGAGACTACCCAGCAGGCTCCTGCAGCTGAAGTCAACGCTGCCCCGGAATCGGATGACGCCAGCAAACAGGAGCCCACTGCTAGCGACATTGATGTGGCGAATGAGAGTGTTGAAACACCTCAGTCGTCTGAAGCGACAGCGCCAATCTCCGAAGATCCAGAGCAGAGTGTTCCTCAACCTGCGGCCGAGGCACCGCAGGCGCCTGATATTGTGGCAGAAGCTACGCCAGTAGTCGGGACTGCAGAGGAAGAAGCCGCAGCCGCAGCTGCGGCTGCAGAGACCAAACCAACGGAGGCCGCTGAGGGTGTTTGTGCCCCGGGCAATGAAGAAGCTAAGAAGGCCGAGGAGACATCGGGGTCAACCTCTTAGTAACGTCAGAGATCACAGCGTACTAGTTTGCATGCTGGCATAGCAGGTCATGTAGGGTGTTCCGTATTGCTTTTAATTTCTACAGTCCTTGCATGCAGGGGCACTGTTGATGTTCAGGAAACTCCATATATGATACCTGGACCAAAGGGTTTTGTAGTTTGTTTTGCTTATCGGTTTTAGGAGTTAGCGGTGGTTCATGTATGGTAGATAGCGTTGGCCACTGGCGTTAAATCAAGGAAGTTCATTTGTATTTATGTATCATGACAGTCAATTGTTTAGACAGGACATCGACATTAACCGGACAAGTGACGATGGGGATGCTACCATAGCCGAAGTGAAGGACATATTCGGCGATTTAATGTACAAAATTGTCAATAGAAACCGTACTATAACACAAGATTTGACAGATCCTTTTTAACCGCCAGTATCATACAGAGCACAGTACCCCTACTGGTTATCAATTGCGTCTCCGTTCTGGACCAAGTTGACTCACTAAATCCAGATGGAAACTTTGACACCACACCACCCACATCAAAAATATCCCAACCAAAACTCCTTTATGACGCCCGACAGAGAACCAGTCCTCCAACCTTCCTTTCCAACGCCTCCCGGATTTCCAGAACGCCGCGATCGGTGCTCAAAAACAAGGATTCACCCATGGTTAGCCCCTTGAGCATACCGACAGGCAACCCACGCGCGACCAAGTTCAACTCCTTCAGGTTCGCCGTCACCAGCCGCGACGGCTTTGAGATGGGCTGCAGGTTGCGCAGCACGGGCTCATTGTTCCAGTATTTGAGCCCGATCCATAGGCGGCGCGTGGCCACGTTGGCTGGGGTGACCGGCTCGGTCTCGAGCGTCAGGAGCTCTTCCGGCGATGGGGGTCTCGGACCGCCACGCGTCACCGATGAGATTAGACCTGCCCGGTGCATGGCCAGCATCAGCCGGAGGTTATACTTGGTGTTGGGGATCGAGGTGAGTCCCAGGCGGGCACGGGAGGAGTTCTGCAGGTGGGCGCAGGCCTGGCAGACCGAATGGATACCCATTTTGGCGAGTCTGAGGGAAGAAGAGAGAGCTGGCTAAGTGAAGGATTGGAAGGGGAGGAAAGTGTAGCTGTGAAGCACCTAAAAGCCCCTCGTTTCGGGAACGATGTGACGACCTGTGCGGAGGACTCGACTGTAGGCTGTAGTAGATGGACGAGGAGCGTCTCGTCGGTTGGACTGGGTCATGCGTTAGAAATTGCCAGACGTAGACGTATGAGGAAAGACCGTAGCTCTGCGAAGGGGCTGGCTTACTGAAGAGAAGTGTGGACTCGCCGAACTGGGAGGGATTGCGCCTAGGACGATGTCGTCGGCCTGGTCGTCGGTGGGTGTTTCGTTGTGACAAATTTCCGGTGGACCACAGCTGCTACAACCGTCGGCTTCTTCCGTAACGTCCAGCGGCGCCCGGGCCAAGCCTTGAAAATTTGGCCAGGGCGGCCAGGTACCCTGCTGGTCGAGCGCCCCGAGGCAGCGAGGCTTGGGTTTGGGACGACGGCAAAGACTCCACAAATGTGGGGTGAGTTTGGGGACCTGTGGCCCGTGCACACAAAACCTGAGGACATGGGATCCGACCCCGCTGTGGCCCATTAAGCATCCTCACCCTCATCACCAATTGGCTCGGCGCCATCCCACTTTTTGCAGTGTAAGCGCCCAGCACGGAGAGCCTATGCCAGTGATGCTATTGCACTGCCATGACAGGAATACGCGGTGAGAGCTAAGTGAAAACGGCTCTTGATCAGCTAGCAGGGGTCTCAGGGTACAAGTGCTGCATGGTTGACGCCACTGCAAATGCTGATTCGACGATGTGGTGTGCCGGCAAGCTCAACACGCGACGGACGACGCTTTTGGTTGTGCGCGGGGCAGTGACAGGTAGGAGACATTACCCAAAAGCCGACGGGAGCCAAGTAGTGGTCCTGCAGCAAGACAGACGAATTCTGGCTGCCGTCACACCAAGGTTTAGGACGGGCTGCACGGTCCCATCGGCGACATATTTCTCGTGCTCGTCGTAGGTTTTGTCCTTTTTCAAGGTTACTCGGACTTTCTCTGGCTCTGTGTCAAGCGGCAGCTCCCGATCTGACCGTTTGCTAAAGATAAGCTGGGCCAAACCCCAACGTCGTCTCGATACTCAAGCTCCCTTCCCTTAATGCATAAACCTCTGGTAGCTCCCCTTCTCCCCGCAAGACACTACCCCTCCTGCACCCTTCTTCTAGTCGGAGCCGATCTTCCAGCGCTTTCCTGAGCTGGTATTGTCCCACAACTGAAGGCCGCACAAGATGGCTGCCCGGCCAGGAGAGGAGAATGTGGCCACACTGTAAGTGCCGCCACAGCTCGGCTCGAAAAGAGAGCAGCAGCCTGACCGCTCGTCTCAAGCTATGGCGACGTGCACTACTTCTACAGCCCGCCGACAACGAAGCCCCCGCACCACCGCTTCGACAAGGGATCATATATCTATCTGTTTGAGGACGCCAACCAGGGCCGCGCGCGCTTAGAGATTGCAAACAACCCTGGAACCGAGGATCAAGATGCCTTTACCGGTTGTAAGAACTGCCGTGTGCATCGTAACTTGGCCGCAAGGAAAGGCTGACACAGAGAATGGGAGAGCCAGACCTCGACAAAATCCATTTGCGCTACTCGTATAGGCACATATGCCTGGTAACACTCACGGTCGGCGAGGTCGAGGGCACCCAGGAGTGGCACCTCCCAACATGGGATCCGCATAACCAGGCCAAGTACCACTACAAGCTGCATTCCTTAGACATCTACTTCTGGACTCCCCAAGATGCATTGATGTTCGTCAATGGCATCCGACGTGTCCTCCCTGCCGCTCAGTGTGAGGTTCTGGACGAGCCAGGTCCTCCCCCTCGCGAGGAGCCCGAGGTCAGCGCGGTTGTGCAGAGGCTTGAGCAAGCTGCCATCTCCGAGTCCCAGGCCGAATCAAGCAACATTGACTCCAACGAGTCGACCGAACAGCCCGCTACAAGCTTCTCCGGAGCGCCAGTGTCTGCAGTAGCTGGAGCTACTGGCATACCCGCGCCTGCTGCTCTTCCTTCCCTTCCTCCTCCTCCTCCTCCTCCAGCCCCTCAACAGTTCGCTCCCATTGCCTACAACCCTGCCGCACCTCCTGCACCCGAGCAGGTCGTCCATCGGGAAAAGACCCCGCCACCAGATGATGGTTCGCTGAACCCATTGCAACAGACGCTTGTCAACGATGCTGCGACCCCCTTCTCTCCCGGCCTTCCTCCGGGAGGGCCGAGTGTGAGCCCAATCAGCCCCACGGTACCGCCACCGACCTTCCAGCTTCCTCCCGGGGCTCCTACATTCCCTGGCCCTCCCCAGCGAAGCGTCACATCTCCTGGGTTTGCACCGCAAGGATTTGGCTCGCTCAACGTGCCGTCAACTTCAACGATCGGAGCTACTCCTGTTCCCACTGCAGCCCCGGTTCCGACGCCGGTTGCCTCCGCTCCGTTGCCCCAACCGGGCATCACTCGAGCTACAACCATGCCCGTACAAGGTGTTGCGAGTCCACTCGCAAGCCCTAGCTACCCGAACACCGGCATAATAGGCTCGGGTCTGGCCACTCCGGGCCTGCCAAATCCGTATGCTCCCGTCTCGTATCCTGGCTATATGCAGCCGAATCCTGCCGCTACTCATGCGCCAACCCCGCCAGTCGCTGG
>Ga0065720_1002766_pt1 | contig 62417 bp, 39 predicted proteins | sample Thericmetagenome_FD_59107 | JGI IMG/M metagenome (GOLD analysis project Ga0065720, IMG submission 59107) | Thermophilic microbial communities from the Joint Bioenergy Institute, California, USA of rice/straw/compost enrichment - eDNA_2 v2... | ecosystem: Engineered > Solid waste > Grass >...
GGTGGCAACGCGACCCAGCCAACCACAGCGACGACCTCGACCAAGCCATCCACGCCCTACACCGCGCCGTCGACCTGACCGCCCCCGACGACCCCAACCAAACCAGGCACATCATCGCATTAGCCAACGCCTACCATGACCGGGCTCGCAGTGTCCGGCCGCAAGTGAACGACCGTGAGCGGGCCGCGTCGCTGTGGACGGAAGTCATCGGTCGACCAGACTCGCCGACCTCCATCCGCGGTCTCCCGCCCGCCGAATGTCGGCCCCTACTGGCGGCGATTGAAGGTGTCCTCGCGACCGCCTCGCCCGATCACCCACACCTGTCGAGGGCCATGACAGCGGCCGCTGACATCTACGCTCTTCGCATCAACAGGAACGAGGAGACACCCGGCGATCTGGATCGGCTGCTCACCATCCGGGAGGCACTCACCCGCCGCCCCGACACCGCGGCCAACCCCGCGACCTGGTCCATCTACGGNCACTGGCTGTGGCGCCGGTGGCAACGCGACCCAGCCAACCACAGCGACGACCTCGACCAAGCCATCCACGCCCTACACCGCGCCGTCGACCTGACCGCCCCCGACGACCCCAACCAAACCAGGCACATNATCGCNTTAGCCAACGCCTACGCCGACCGGACTGGCACCGACCGGGAGGGGGACGAGGATCTTGACAATCTGGTGAAGCTGCGCCGCGACGTCGCGCATCGGTCCGATGCCGCCGACAGGGCCAGAGCGTGGGCCGCGCTGGGTGAAGCACTGAACCTGCGGTGGCAGCGACACCGATGGAGCTTTGACCTGGATGATCACATTCAGGCACTGGACCAGGCCTATCGGCTCTCAAATCCCGACGACGACCAGTACACCTCTCGCCTCATGCGGCTCGTTTCAGCGCTCGCGGAACGCCTCGAGTCGGGCACAGGATTCCCGGCTCGATCACTGGAACAGGTGGATGACCTCGACCGACTTATCGCCTTGCTGAACGAGGCGGTGACGCGACCCGACGTGGAGGACTTGTCGGCCCTGGAGGCCTTCCGAGCCGAGTGCCATCTGCGTCGTTGGCACCGGGCCGGTGGCGGTTACCAGACCCCCGAAGAGAACGCCGACCTAGTTGCCGCGCTGAATGCGGCAAGGGCAGCTCTGACCGCGAGTCAACCGGACGAGGAGCAGGACCGTTGCGTGCTGGCCGCGAACATGACATTACTGGCGTACATCAACAACGTCGGCGACGTACTGTTGCAGGAGGCGATTAGCCTGGCCAAACGAGCCCAGAAACCAGGAAACCCGCCCGCCGCTGAACTCGCACCGCCCCTGCGCCGGGCGGTCCGATCGGGGATACAGGGATGAGAAAGAGTAAGCGCATCGCCCGCGGGCTGATCGCAGGTGCGTCGATCGCACTCGGCGCCAGCGTGGCAGTGCTCATCAGTCTGTGGACCAGCAGTGGCTCGATCCCGATCGGCGTTGGCTTGGTGGTGGCCCTCATCGCCTGGGTCGGGCTCGAGGTCTGGCGTGCGGTCCGCGAGGACGACGCCGCCGAAGGGCTGACCGTCGTTCAGCGTGTGCGGAGGGTACGGGGCAGATTGACGGGCGCGCGCGGCCCAGTCCCCCAGCCAACCCAGGTCGACATGCACATCGACACCATCGAGGAAGGCGGCCAGGTCATCGGATACGACTCGGGCGGACCGAGAACATCGTCCAACTCATGAAATCCGCCCCAATGATCGCCCCAGGCCGGTGAGCAGCCGAAGACATCTTCGACACGGCATTCCACCTCGGGTCCGGAAATGGCGCGGTCAACCACTACAGTTGCGTTCATGAGTGTGCCCGCACGACCTGAGAACGGTGCCGCCGGGCTCGACCGCGAAGCGATCGAGGACCTGCTCGATGTCCTGAACGATGTGCCGCAGTGGACGTTGGCTCCGAATCGCTGGGAGCGGGTCGCCCACATTCTCGAGACGATCGTCGCGGCGGTCGCGGCGGCTGACCTGGCGGCGCTGCTCAACGCGATCACCGAGCTGGAACTGGCCGGGCCGGTGCGGGTTGGGCCTCGGATCGGCGCGAGGGAGGTCGTCTCCGTCCCCGAACCGATCAAGGACCGGGTGAACCACCTCGTGCACGCCCTGCGCGCTGGCAACGACCGGCCGCGGAATGGCCAACCCGACCCGTCCAACGCTCCCGGGGAAACCCGCGATGCTCGCTGACCAGCAGCTTGTCATCCACGCGTTCGCCCCGGCCGACGGCCCGGCGGCGCAGAGGGCGTACGGTCAGATTCAGGCGATCTGGTTCCGATGCCGCGACCTGCTCGGCATCACCGTGCCAATCTCCGACCTGCCAACCACGTTGCCGTCGCGGGTCGAGGACACGGCGGAACTGCCGGTTGTTGCGGCGCTCGAGGACCCGACCGCGGCCCGGCAGATGATCGTCCGACGTATCCGCGATGTCGTCAATTTCTCGATCGATTTCACCGCCCCACCACCGGTCCCCGACCGCCGCCGCCGCATAGGGTCGGCGTCACCGCCCGGTTGGGTCGAGTTCGACCGATGGTGGGATGAACTGGCCTCGACGGGCACCGACGCGTTGCTGGGCCTAATTCGCCTGTACCTGGCCGAGTACCACGGCGACGGCCCGCCGCTCGCGGCGGCCGCCGGCGTCCGAGCCGAGCTGCCGCGCACCGAGGAGGCCCCGCTGTGGTGGGAGCGCGGTGAGACCCGACTCGACCATTTCGCCGTGTGGGACCTGACCCCGGAACAGATGACGGCTGAGCGACGCATCGGCATCGTCGCGCCTGCCGGTCACGACGCAGACTTGTGCATCTGGACCTGGAGCAACGGGGGACCCGACCTCCCGCCGTTTGCCCGCTACCTCCTCCACGCCACGAAGATCCGGTACGAGGCGCGCGTGTGGGACGGTGGGCGCCCGATCGAGCAACTACGCCGCCGCGTCAACCTCGCCGTCGACCAGCTGCGACAGACACTCGGTGGCCCAGATCAGCCGGCGGCCTCGTACCGGCTCATGGTCGAGGAGACGCACCTAGCGACGGCGATGCAGGACGTGCGGGACATGCGGCGCACGGTCGAGATCGCGACGCACAACATGAAGCAGGCTCTCGCCGATCCGTTGTCGGCGGATCTCGCGCTGGCGCATTGGCTCGACCAGGTCCTCGGCGACGCGATGGAATACCTGGCCTCCTGTCAGGACACGGCGGCCCAGGTCCAGACGATTGCACAGCGCACCGGGCCGACCCGTTCGACGGACCCGAGCGACCAGCCGATCGTCACCCGCCGACCGGACGTGGGCAAGGTAGAACTCCGGCTCGGCTTCGGCGTCGATATCGTCGGCTACGGCGCGCGCCCGGCCCCGGCCAAGGATGAGGCGCAGCGGCGCCTGGCCGGCATGCTGCGCGAGGTCCTCGCCGACATGCGCATCGGTCTCGAGGAGACCGACCGCCAAGACGCCGGCGACGCGACCAAGGTCTTCCTCCCCCATGACGTCGAGATCCATCGAGCGTTGGCCGCCCTGTTGTCGGGCTGGCGCACGTACCTCGCGCGGGACAACCAGCGGTACCGCGACCAAATCCGGCTGCGGTTCGCCGCTGACCTCGGGCCGGTCGGACTGGCCGCGCTCGGGTTCGGCGGCGAGACGATCGTGAAGATCAGCCGCCTGCTCGATTCCGCCGCGCTGCGGGCAGCGGCCGCCGAGCACCCGCACGCGATGCTCGTCGCGCTTCTCTCCGACGACCTCTACCGTATGGTGGTGGCCCCTGGGTACGACGGATTCGAAGGGTTCCAATTCCAGAAGGTGGAGGTGACTACGAAGGACTTCTCGGCGCCCGCCTGGCTCTGGATCGCCAAATGACCGAGGACATCGCCACATGACCGACGTCGATGAGGTACTGGCCCGGGTCGAGCGCCTGATCGAGGTCCAGGCGCCGTCCCGCCCGGTATGGGGGCCGGGCTCACCATCATCGGCGACGGCCACACCGCCCTCGGTCAACCTGCCGGCGTCGGGCCCTGACTCCCGAATGGCGTCATCGCCGGATAGCGATGCATCAACCGCCAGGGAAGCGCCGCGACGTAACCGGCCACCGCGCACGCCGTGAGGCCCATTCCAGCGATGGCCGAAAGCGGTCCCAGAACCCACCCGGACCGAATCCGCATACGGATGAGAATCGGCAACGCCGCTAACGATGTGGCTACCGCGACACACAGCAGCGGCGAGAAATGCATCGCTACGATCAGCAGACCTGCACGCGGATTCGGCGTACATCCGAAGCCGGGACCATCACACGAATTGTCCCACGCCGGCTTCTGGTCAGGGGTCGCGAGCACCACCACACCGAACAGAAACGCCGCGACCACCTACGACACCACCAAGCCGGCGAACCCCCGCCAGAACACCGGCACACCGGATGGGTCAGCGGGTGGTGTGGGCTCGGCCACGACGCCATCGTACGTCCGGGGGATCGGCGCCGCCACCATGCTGCTCCCTGGGGACGCGCGGGTCCCGGCGAGGCTAGGCCGCAGCTGGCTCGGTGGCTGGCGCGTCCTGAGACTCCGGCCCCGTCGCGACCGGCAGCGTGAGGACCACCTGGAAGCCACCTTCGGGACGCGGACCGGCGACGAGAGTGCCGCCGTAGAGCCGGGCTCGTTCCCGCATACCGGCCAGACCGTGACCGTGCCGACCGTCGGGCTTCTCGGCTCCAACCACCAGAGCCTTCTGGCCATCGTCGGTCATCCGGCCGGCGTCGGTGATGCGCACGGTGATCTCGTCGGCGCCGTGGGAGATGACGACGTTCGCGATCGTTGGTGCGGCGTGGACGAGGACGTTGGTGAGGCTCTCCTGGACGACCCGGTAGACGCACAGCGCCACCCCGGGCGGCAGCGGCCGTAATTCACCCTCGACGTCCATCGTCACCGGCAGCCCGGCCGCCCGCACCCGCTCGATCAGGGCGTCCAGCCCGTCCAAGCCCGGGGCGGGGTCGTACGGCGGGTCGGCCGCAACGTCACCGGTCTGCTCGGCCTCGTCGAGGTCGTCGGGACCGACGCGGAGCAGCCCCAGCAACCGTCGCATCTCCCCCAGGGCCTCGCGACTGGTCTCGGAGATGGTGGTGAGGGCCGCGTTGGCGGTCGCCGGGTCCGATGCCATCACGTAGCGAGCCAGGCCGGCCTGGACGGATATCAGCGACATGTGGTGGGCGATGATGTCGTGCAGTTCGCGGGCGATGCGGACCCGCTCCTCCATGACAGCCCGCCGAGCCAACTCCTCCTGCTGCGCCTGCAGCTTGGCCGTGAGGTCGGCCAGCAGCGCGTTCTGCTGGCTCAGGCGACGCGTGGTGGTGCCGACGCCGACCGCGACCGCGGGAACGAGGACCGCCTGCGCGATGGCGACCAGGTTCGGCAGAGGGCTCAGGAAGCCGCTGCAGAAAATCACCGCCGCCGTGACGACCGTCGCCCCCACGACCGGCCACAGTGGCCGGCTGGCCGCCACGAGGAACAACGCGATGACGGGACCCCAGAAGTTCAGCGACGGCTGGTAACCCAGGCCGAAGTAGGCCGCGTAGGCCGCGTTGCTCGCGAACATGACGGCCATGGGGTACCGGCGCCAGACGGCGAGCGGGAGAGTGACCAGACACGTTACGACATATGCGCGTGGGTCGAATGATGGCCAACCCGGCGGGTGATAGACCCACCCGACGAGGCACCCGGCGCCGGCAAGCGTCAGCGCCAGCACCACGTCCACCATCCGCGGTCGCCCCGAGGCCAACCATCGGCTCGGCCGATACGTCACGGGACGTGAGGGTACAAGACCGTCGGTCAGGGCACAGTTGGGACAGCTTGGGACGAGACGCCGGCCCGCGTCGTGGACAACGTTTTCCACGAGGTCGAAGGCGTCCAAAATCGACACATGATGTCACTGCCGGACCACCGAGGGCACACGTTATGGTGACGGAACGGGAAGCACCGGTGGGAGGCCAGCGATGACGAGTGTGCTGATTGTCGATGACCAGGTGCTGGTTCGGGCCGGCCTCGCGGCGTTGATCAGCGCAGCACCCGGTTTCGAGGTGGTCGGGCAGGCCGCCGACGGGCATGAGGCCGTCGCGCTGGCCTCGGCGCTGCGCCCCGACGTGGTCCTGATGGACATCCGCATGCCGGGCCTGGACGGGGTCAAGGCGACCGAACGCATCCTCGCCGGCCCGGCCGACTCCCCGCGCCCGGCCGTACTCATCCTCACCACGTTCGACCTCGACGAGTACGTCTACGCCGCCCTGCGAGCCGGAGCGAGCGGCTTCCTGCTCAAGGAGACGCCGCCCGAGCGCCTGCTCGCCGCGATCGAGGCGGTCGCGGCCGGCGACATGCTCACCGCGCCCACGATCACGCGCCGGTTGGTCGAGGCGTACGTCCAGCGCGTCGAGTCACGCGTCGAAATCCCCTGGGACCTGCGGGTCCTGACCAGCCGGGAGACGGACGTGCTGCGACTGGTCGCCCAGGGCCTGACCAACCGGGATATCGCCGAACGCCTGACGGTGAGCGAGGCGACGGTGAAGACCCACCTCAACCGGGCCATGGCCAAGCTCAAGCTCTCCAGCCGAGCCCAGGCCGTCGTGGCCGCCTACGAGACCGGCCTGGTCACTCCCCAGCGCATGCGGACGGCTGGCGGCGACCGGCCCGCGCCAGCGGATATGCCCGGGCTGGTCGCCTGACGACGGTGATCGCCTCCAACGGCGCCCGTCGTGCCACAATCAGCGCATGGGCAAGGTCACCTGCGTCGAGTGTGGACACACAGAGCACGGCGACAGTGCGTACTGTCTGAACCCGAACTGCGGGGCCCTGCTCCCGACCGCGACCCGCCCCGCGCCACCCCCGTCGCCCTGGGCGCCCGGTGGCCAGCCCGACGCCGACCAACCCCCAACCCAACGTCCCGACGCGGAGACCACGCCCACACCCCCATCCACCGGCACGGCACCGAGCACCGTCACCGAGCGTGTCGCCGAGCGCCCGGTCGCCGGGTGGTCGGCGGGCCGGCGATGGCTGCTCGGGGGCCTGGTGATCGTGACCGCGCTGGCGCTGATCGTTGCGTTCAGCCGGGGAGCGCCCGAGCCCGTGCCCGAACCTACCCCACCCGACGCGCTTCCCCAGCCCACGACTGCGGCGCAGCTCGCGCCGGAGGTGACGGGCATAGCCGACGACCGGGTCTCCGTGACCATCTCCTTTGTGGACAACAGCAACGGCCGGGCGGCGTTCTACGTCGTCGGTGGACCGGTGGGGCGGCCCGCGAGCACGCTCGCCGAGGCACCCCGCGGCTCCACATCGGCTGAGGTCAACGCGATCGACCCCGAGGTCGATTACTGTTTCGTCGTGGTCGCTGTGCTGTCCGTTGACGAGGTTGCCCCCTCCGCCCAAGTTTGTACCTCCCGATTCGGAACGGCGACGTCATGACGAAGACGCTGCACGTCTCGCCCGAGCAGGCGGGCACGTACCCGCGCATCAGCGACGCGCTGGCGGTCGCGAGCCCCGGTGACCAGGTGCTGGTCGGACCGGGCACCTATTACGAGAACCTGGTCGTGCCGGCGTTCCCCGTGACGATCGCCGGTACCGAGAGCGGCACGGTGACCCTGGTCGCCGCGGAGGGCCACCGCCCCGCGGTGGAGTGCCGGCAGGGCGCACTGAGTTTGCGCCACCTGAACATTCGAGGTCTTGAGGCGCCCGCGGTGAGTGTGCGTGGGGCCCGGCTGACCATGGTCGGCTGTGTGCTCTCCGCCGCATCGGCGGCCGGCCTGCATCTGGGCGAGCGCACCGAGTTCGAACTGGACAGCTGCCAGATCGTCGACTCCCAGTTGGGCGTTCAGTTGGACGAGTGCGCCGGCAGCATGGCCAACTGCACGATCAGCCGGATCGTCTCGGACGGGGTCCTGATCCGGTCGGCCGACCCCGTGCTGCGCAACTGCCTGGTCAGCGAGGCCGGCTATCGCGGCGTCTACGTGTACGACTACGCCCGTCCGACCTTGGAGAACTGCACGGTCTCCCGCACGGGCGACATCGGCATCGCCGTGGTCGGCGCCAGCACCGTGACGCTGCGCCGCTGTCGGGTCTCCGAGGCGGGCGGCGTCGGCATCAGCGTCGCCGCCGACTGCAGTGGACAGATCGACGGCTGCAGCACGGACCAGACCGCCCCGCCCGGGATTCTGGTGGCGCCCGGCAGCCGCGCCGAGGTCCTGGCGGCGACGCGGCCGGTGTCGAAGGTCGAGCCGGTCGCCATGCGGGCCCAGGACTTCGCCCGCTCCGAAGAGCTGCTGGCCGAGCTCGACGCGCTGGTGGGGCTGCCCGGCGTGAAGGCCGAGGTACGCAGCATCGTCGATGAGCTGCAGGTGAACGAGTGGCGCCGGCGCAACGGCTTGTCGGTGGCGCCGTCCACCCATCACCTGATCTTCGCCGGGTCGCCGGGGACCGGGAAGACCACGGTGGCCCGCATCTACGGGAAACTGCTCGCCGCGCTCGGCATCCTGCCCGGTGGCGGCTTCGTCGAGGTGAGCCGGCGGGACCTCGTGGGCCAGTACCTGGGCCACACCGCGGAGAAGACCTCGGCCGCCTTCGAGTCCGCGTTGGGCGGCGTACTGTTCATCGACGAGGCGTACACGCTGTCCCGGTCGTTCGGCTCCGGCGGCGACTTCGGCCAGGAGGCGATCGACACCCTCGTCAAGCTCATGGAGGACCACCGGCACGAGGTGGCGGTCATCGCGGCCGGCTACACCACCGAAATGCAGGAGTTCCTCGATGCCAACCCTGGTCTGGCGTCACGCTTCAGCAAGACCATCGTCTTCGAGGACTACACGCCGGCCGAGCTGGTCCAGATCCTCGCCACCATGGCCGAGGCCCACGAGTACGTCATCTCCGACGACCTGCGCGACGCGCTCGCCGGCTACTTCGCCGTCCTCGTCCGCGACCAGAACTTCGGCAACGCCCGGGAGGCGCGCAAGCTCTTCGACGGGATTCGCAAGGCCCAGGCGCAGCGGCTGCGCCAGCTGCGGCGGGTGCCCACCGCCGAGGAGTTGCAGTTGCTCGTGCCGGACGACCTCGCGGCGGCGATCGCCTGATCGCCGCCCCAGTCGTCATCCGGCCCAGCCTCACGTCATCGGGCCAGCCGTACGACGTCGGCCCCGTGCCGTTGCATCGACCGGGCCCAGTAAGACGCGATGGCGTAGCGTGACGCGATCGGACTAGCCGTTACGACACGGCGCCCCGAGTGACGCGCGGCGCCGGCTGACTGACCGGCGTGGCCGACGTCGGCTCCGTGACCCAGCCCTCGGTCTCCAATGTGGCCGGTTTAACCGACTCGCGGCGCTTGTCGGTGGCTCGTCCGGTGAGCGCGGCGGGGCCTTTGCCCTCCTCGGGGTCGACCAGGCGCGGGCCGCCCCGTCGAATCGATCGCCCACCCAACGGGCCCCCACCTCCGCCGCCGGAGCCCCCGCCACCGCCAACGGCCGCCGGCATCCCACCCATCATGGGCGGCATGAAGGGAACCATGCCCTCGGTCGCCGCCGTACCGGCTGCGCCCGAAGCAGCGGTGGTCCCGCCCAGGGCGGGGGACGGGGCCGTGGGCGTGAGGACGACGTCGCCCACACCAGCCGTACGGCCGCCCAGGGAAACGACGCTGCTGGCGGAGGTCGAACTTCCCGGGCGCAGCGGCGTCACCGGCGAGGTCGACGTTCCACCCGGGCCCGGCACCAGTGGAACCACGCCGTCCCGCAGTCGATCAAACTCGCTGCCCAGGTTCTGCAGGTCCGGGATGGCGCTGCGGAGGTCCAGTCCGGCGCGCATGGCGTCCGCCCTTGCCTGTTCGGCCCGCTGGATCGCCTCGGCGGCTTCCCTCCGCGCGGCCTCGGCCGCCCGGGCCGCCTCCTCGTTGGCTTTCCGGATCGCCTCCGCCGCCTGCTCGTTGGCCTTCCGGACCGCCTCCTGCGCCTCGCGGATGCGCTTCTCCAGCTCCTTGCGCCGCCGCTCCTCCTCCTTGCGCATCTGATCCTGAAGCTTCCGGAGCCGCTCGGCCTCCTCCCGGGCTCGCTTCTCCGCCTCCCGGTAACGGCGGAGCGCGTCCCGGTACCCGGGATCCTTGCGCGGGTCGTACGGCTTGGGCGTCGGTGCCGCCCCGCCGCCGCCACCCACGCCGGGGGCGGGTACACCTCCGCCACCGGCGCCGCCCGCCCTGGGGCCGCCCACCCGCGGCACACCCACTCCACCCCCAGACCCGGGAACCGAATCGGGCGCGCTTACCAAACCCTGGTAGGTCTTGGGGTACGGGTGCCAGATTGTGTTGGCGTGGATAGTCTCCGACAGGTCCTCCCCGAGCCTCCGGAGGTCCTCTTCCGCTTCACTCCTGTATTGATCCGTATCACGTATATAATCATGAATTATTTCATTTAGGCGTTCATAGATTGCCACCCGGGCGAATTCGTTATTCGCCGACTCGAGCAAGCCACTGACCTCATTATAATCCTTCCAATATTGCATCTCTCGCTTAAGAACACGGTCATAAAACTTGTCCCTGACACGAATCGCCTCATCCCGCACGTCAATCATCTTCTCGCCGACCGCGTCGACCTTGTTGGCGAGATCATCAAGTCTGTTGGCCCAGTCCCGCATCGACTCTACGGTCGCATTGGCGGCTTCCCTGAACCGCTGGCCGGCTTCGCTTTCCCACCCAGACAGGTCCTGTACGTGGCTTGCGAACGCCTGCTGCTTCCCCGCGATCAGGCCCTTCGCCTTTCTGATCGCCCCGGCCACCGCCCGAGCGGCATTGCCGTCGCCGATGATCAGCAGGCCTAGAGCAGTCACAAAATCAACCGACTCCCACTTGGTCCTTGGCAGTTTGGCCCCCGGGCTGTAGTCGATACGCCCGGCTTGGGTAACAGGTGCAGGCGGTGCCTTGTCGAGGAATTGACCGCCGAAGGGCTGCCGCTCCGCCAGTGGCAGGCCGATGTTCCTCAGGATCGCTCGATCGACCTCGGCCAACTGCTTTTTCGACCACTCCTCGTGGTCTTCGTACGCGTCCACGGCGGCCCGGACCGCCTTGCCGTAGGCCGTAAGCCCGTTGGCCAACGCGACGACGTAGCCGACCAGGCCCTGGCCGTTCCCGCCGACGTACGCCGCCACCGCCTCGCTGAAAGCCTTCAGCTCCGGAAGCTGGCTACCCGCACCGATCAGTGCGACGTTGCTGAGGATCTGCCCGTCCCCGATGAACGCGTCGTCTGCCCCGTCGGCGAACTTTCTCGCCAAGCTCAGCAGGTTTGGCCCCACCACGCGCATGTCGTCCAGAGGCGCATTGAGCCGGTCGTTATCGCCCATGGGAATGTGCCTCCTGTACCTGGGTCGGGACGGCGGTCGTAGCGCCCGGGGCGGCCAGGTCGCGCGGGCTGGTCGAGGAGCGGCGGTCCGGCGTGCCGGCAGCCGCACCGTCGGAGCGGACCGGCGAGCGAGTCGCCTGGGCCGGCGCGGGGCGCGCCGCCTCGACTCGACGGGGTATGCCCGGGCGCTGGCCTGCCCCGTCGGCCCCGCCAGCCCACCTGTCCGACGTTCGTCCACTGAGGACATGTCCGGCACGTCCGGCCTTCATCTCCGGGTCGACGGCCGCGGGTGGCGTACGGCGGTCGCCCACCACGGCCTTCCCCGCCATCGGCGGCGCCACGGGCACAACCTCGTCACCGCTGCGCAGCCGACCCAGGGTCAGTTGCCGGCGCAGGGCAATGTCGTCCACCAACGAGGCGTCGCTCGCCGCCAGCCGCGTCACCGTAGGACCACGACCGGTGAGCAGGCCCGAGCCGAGGGGACCTCGGTCGAATGGGGACGCCGGCACACGGCCGAGCGTGATCGGTGCTTCCCGCCCAAGGACACCAGGGATTGTCCCCGTTGACGAGGGACCGCCCGGCAAGGAGGGCGCCGGCGGCCGCACGGTCGGTGGCGTCGGCAGAGGCGGCGACGTGGGCAGAGGTGGCAACGATGGCTGGGGCGGCAGCTTCGGCAGGGGCGGCAACGTCGGCGGGGGTACCCGCGGTGGCGGGACCGTAGGTAGCGGGCTTCCTCCGGGCGGCACGCCGGTCGGACCCGGCAGAGTCAGGTTGGTCGGAGGTGGCGCGCCGCCGGAGCCCGTTGGGTTCAGACCGAACGGGTCGGCCAGCTCGCCAATGAGCCCACGGTAGCGCTCGGGCGGGCGCCATCTGTCCACTGTGCTCACGATGGCCTGGCTGAGCTTCGCGGCGATCACGCGTGCCTGCTGGTCGGCGGCCTGCTCGGCAGCGCTCAGACGCTGCCGCACCTTGTCCTGCGCTTCCTTGCTCGTCGCGCTGGCCAGTTCCAGGCCCAGATCCCGCAGGTTGTCGGCGGCGCGGGCGAGATGTGCCGTCAACGCCTTCTGTGCGGCACGGATGGCGTCGGCCACGGCGTCGTAGACCGTTGCTCGGGCGGCGGCGCCAACGTGCCAGCGCTGGGCCGACTCGATCGTGCGGGTGAGGGCGTTCCGGAACGCGCTGCCGCCCTGGCCGTACCAGTGCAGCGACCGCATCTGGTCATTCAACGATGGCCACGTGTCGTCGATGGCCCGAGCGAGGGCGGTCCAGTGGTCCTTCAACTGGTCGACGACGTCAGGCTGGGCGCTTAGGATCAGGGCCTTGATCTGGTCGCGGTTCAGACCGTTCCAGTTGGTCCGCATCACGCCCGGCGGCGCGTACAGATAATCGGACGCGAGGCCGTCAGTCTTCGGCGCGTCCGCCGGTAGCCGCGCACCGGCGGACGGGCCCAAACCATCGCCATCGGTCAGCATCCGTTCGATCTGCTTCAAGTCTGCGGCGGCCGCGTCGTCAACCGCCTCGTACGCCGCCACGGCCAGCTGGGCACCCTGTTCCGCGCCGGCCAGGCCCCGCGCCAGGTCGGTCGCGAAGTCCTTCAGCACACCGAAGTCGGCGCGCGCCACCGCACTGAACCAGGCCAGCTCGGCGAAGCCGGACGGATGTCCGGCCTTCTGCGCCGCTGAATCGATGTCCGACAGTTTTTCTCGGGCGATTTTGGTGAAGGCGAGACGTTCCCCCCGGGCCGTCCTGGCCATGGCACGCAGCCCGTCCAGGTCGGCATCGAGCACGTCACCCTCCGCCACGAGTTACGAGCGTACCGACCGACCCGATTCCGGTCCACCACCGATCACGGGCTGTCCACCCAGGACAGTTGCACGAGCCGTACGCCCTCCTTGCGGGTGACCAGCCAACCGCGGCCGGGTGGCAGCGGGCCCGGCCGAACATTGCCTACCAGAGGTCCCTCGTTCCGGTCCCCCGCCATGACCAGCCCGGGCGTGTTGAGATCGCGCAGGCGCCCCAGCACCGGCTCGAACAGCGCCCGCGAGGCACCACCACTACGACGCGCGATGACAAGGTGCAGGCCGATCTCCCGCGACTGCGGTAGCAGGTTCTGCAACGTGAGGAGGGGATTCCGGTCTCCGGCGACGAGGTCGTAGTCGTCCACGAGAACGTACAGCTCCGCGCCGGTCCACCAGTCCCGGGCCCGCAACTGCTCCGGCCGGATGTCGGGGCCGGGCAGGCGCGTACGCAGGACGGAGACCGCCTCCGTGAGCATGGCGGCGGCCTGCTCCGATCCAGTGGCGTAGCCCAGCAAGTGGCTCTCGGGCAACGCCCCGAGCAAACTTCGGCGGTAGTCCAAGGCGATGATGCGGGCCTGCTTCGGCGTCAACCGATCGGCGATGACTATGGCGAGCATCCGCAGAAACGCCGACTTTCCGCACTCGGTGTCGCCGAAGACGACGAAGTGCGGATCCGTGTCGACGTCGAGGTAGACCGGACCCAGGTCGGCCTCGGCGATCCCGATCGGCAGGCCCGGACGGTCGGCGAGCTCGGCCACCTCGCGATAGGTGACGAGGGTGGGCAGGAGCCGTACCGGCGGAGCCACGGGTCCCTTCCAGGCGGCGCGCACCGCGGCCGCCGCCTCGCTCGTGGCGGTGTCGACCGACGTGGCCGAGTTCAGCCACGGCAGGCTGGACAGGAACTGGTACGCGTCCGGGGTGATGCCCCGGCCCGGCGACTGCGCGGGTACGTTCGCGGCCGCCCGCCGACCGAACGCGGAGTCCGACGGGTCACCCAGCCGCAGTTCCAGCCGACTGCCGAACGCGTCCCGCATGGCCGGACGGAAGTCGAACCACCGCCCGGCCGTCGCGACGACGTGGATGCCGTACGTCAGCCCCCGGTTCACCAGGTCCAGCACCTTCGCCTCGAGGTCCTCGAACTCGGTGCGCAGCGTGAGGACGTTGTCGATGATGAGGAAGACATCGGCGCAGCGCTGGTTCAGGAACTCGCCCGCGGACGCCCGCCGGCGCAGCGCGGCCACGGAGTCGATGCGGTGCTCCAGGTAGAACTGCTCTCGCGCCGCGAGCAGGCTCGTCATCTCAGCCACAATCCGGCGGACCAGGTCCGCGTCCTGCCGCGTGGCCACCGTGGACATGTGGGGCAGTTCGGCGAGCGCGGTCAGGCCACCTCCACCGAAGTCCAGACAGGCGAACTGCACCTGTTGCGGCGTGTGGGTCAGCGCCAGGCTGAGCACCAGCGTGCGCAGCAGCGTGCTCTTCCCTGACTGCGGCGCACCGACGATCGCCACGTGCCCGGCCGAGCCCCCCAGGCTGAGGCGCAGCGGCTCGCGGCGCTGCTCGAACGGTCGGTCTACCACGCCTACGAGCGCGTCCAACGTGCCGCGCAGGGCGGGATTCGCGGTGGTCAGGCCGAGCGCCGGGTCGACCACCAGCTCGCCCAGCAGTTCCTGCACCGGCTGGGCGTCGCTCAGCGGTGGCAGCCACACCTGGTGGGCCGCCGGGCCGTGGCCGGCGAGCCGCTCGACGATGATGTCGAGCAGGGTCTCCCCCGTCGGTGTGTCCGCCTCGTCGTCCTCGGGCTTCGGTTGCTCCGTCGGCGTGGTCGGCTTCCCGACGTAGCTGGAGACGAACGGGGCGACGGCGAGTCCGGCGTCGTGGCCCGACTCCGGCGCCGCCTCCGCTCGCCGGTAGACGCCGCTGACGTACGCGGCCCGGAACCGCTGCAGCGACTCACTGCCGTATTTGAGGAAACCGTGCCCCGGCGCCCGCGGCAACTCATACGCATCGGTGACGCCCAGAACCGCCCTACTCTCCATGGGGGAGAAGGTTCGTAAACCTATGCGGTAGGACAGATGGGTGTCCAACCCACGCAGGCGGCCCTCCTCCAACCGCTGGCTGGCCAGCAGCAGGTGTACTCCCAGGGATCGACCGAGTCGTCCAATTTGGACGAACATGTCGATGAAGTCCGGCTTGGCGGAGAGCAGCTCACTGAACTCGTCGCAGACGATGAGCAGGCTGGGCAACGGATCTAGTGGTACGCCCGCGGCGCGGGCCCGCTCGTAGTCCCGCAGCGAGGCGTAGTTCCCGGCCCGGCGCAGCAGCTCCTGGCGGCGCACCAGCTCACCGTTGATGGCGTCGGACATCCGGTCCACCAGCGGCAGCTCGTCGGAGAGGTTCGTGATGACCGCGCTCGTGTGGGGGAGCCGGTCGAGCTTGGTGAACGTGGCCCCACCCTTGAAGTCGACCAGTACGAAGTTGAGCTGCTCCGGCGAGTGGGTCACCGCGAGCGCGAGCACCAGCGTCCGCAGCAGCTCCGACTTACCCGAACCGGTGGCCCCGATGAGCAAACCGTGCGGGCCCATGCCGTCCTGCGCGGCCTCCTTGAGATCGAGCTCGAGCCGCTCTCCGGTGGGAGTGACGCCGATCGGCACGCGCAGCCGTTGGCGGTTGGGCCGGGGCTGCCAGGTCTGTTGCGGGTCGATCTGGTAGGGATCGGGCAACCCCAGCAGGTCGGTGAGCTCGTGAGTGACGTTCATGGCCTGCTCACCCCCACCCGTGTAAGCCAGGCGCAGGGGGGCGAGCTGATGTGCGAGCGCCTCGGCCACCACCAGCGGGAGGTCGTCGGCCCGTCCGAGTTGCTGGACGTTGCCGTGGGTGGTCGCGGTCATGGCGCCGTCGGCGGCCATAGCGAGGACCAGGCAGGAACGGTCCGGGTGCCGGGGCGGGGGCGCGCCGATCCGCACCACCGTGACACCCTCCAGGCCGACGTCGGTCACCAGGTGGTCCGAGCCGGCCGTCTCAGCGCCGTCGACGATCACGAGCAGGTGGGGGCCCTCGACCGACGCCTCCGTCGCGGAAGGGTTGAAGCGGGGGCGGCCGACCAGGAGTTCCTCCAGCATCGCCTCCAGCCCCACGACCGAGCCGGCGACGAGGCGCAGCGGCCCGAGCGCGTCCGTCTGGGTGGGGTGCGCGGCATGGGGCAGCCATTTCACCCATTCCCACAGATACCGCTCACGATCGCCGACGCACACCGCGATCAACATGTCGTCCGGCGCGTGCCAGAACGCCGTATGGACGACCATCGCCCGGGCCACATTCCGGACGTGCTCCTCGTCGCCGTCCAGATAGATGGTCGCGAAGCCGTCGAGGGCCAGGACGATCGGCAGGTCCGCCACCTGACGGTAGGTGGTGATGAACCGGCGCAACGCACCGGCGCTGACCGGCTCGGCCTTCTCGACCGGGACGAAGGGCGGCGGCACCAGCGGGCTCGTGGGCTCACGCGGCCCGAGCCCGATGCGCACCTGGCCGAAGTCAGGGTCGCCGACCCGGCGCTCCCACAGCCGGGTCGTGTCCACCATGGACCACAACAGCCGGGGGTGCGGATGGCGGAAGTACTCCGCAGCCCGCTGGGCGCGGATCGCCGCTCGCATGGTCCTACGCGTGCCGGCCAGGTCAAACAGGTAGGCGCGGCGCTGCCGGTTCATCTCGCGCTTGCTGCCGCCGCCGGAACGCGTGAGCTGACTGCCGACCATACCGAGCATCGCAACGCCCAGCAAGGCGCCGGTGACGATGCGCAGCACGCCGCCCGAGTTCCCCGCGAAGAGCAGCATCATGGCGGCGGCACCCGCAGCCATCGGCAGGATCATCAGGAGTCGACCGGCCAGCCCGCCTTCGGGATCGGGAATCTCACCGGGCGGGGCGAGCACGATGTCACCGGCCGGAAAGGGAGGGGCCGCACGACGGGGGCGGCGGCGCCGGATCGTGGTGGCCACCCCGACATGGTAGTGACGTGAACGGGGGTCTTGTCTAAGTTGGACGCCGACCGGAGGAGGGGGCCGTGCCGCAGGCAGGACTGGCGCGCATCATCGTCATCGCACCGAATCGGCGTGTCGAACTGACCGTGCCGGAACACGTTCCGTTGGCCGGAATCCTGCCCACGTTGCTCCGCCACGCCGGCCCGGCCCTCGCCGAGGACGGGGTCGACCACGGTGGCTGGCTGCTGCGTCGAATCGACGGCACCCCCTTGGACAACGCGAAGTCGCTGGCGATGCACAACGTGCTCGACGGCGAGACCCTGGTGCTCGCACCCAACGACACCGTATGGCCCGAGCCGGCCTTCGACGACGTCGCCGAGGCGATCGCCGAGGACGCTCGCCGGCTCGGCACACCCTGGGGGCCGCACGCCAGCGTCGTGACCGGACGCATTCTCGCCGCCGCCGCGCTCGCGGCCGGGATCGTCGCGCTGTTCACGGAGACACCGACCTGGCGACTCGGTGTGCTGGCCCTGGCCGCGGCCGTCGCGCTCCTGGTGGCCGCGGTGTGCTTCGACCGCGTGGCCCGTGACTCGGCGGCCACCCAGCTCACGGGAGGGTTCGCGCTGCTCTACGGCGCGGCGGGAGCCGTCCTCATCGGCGCGGAGGGGTCACGGCTCGTGTTCTCACCCTGGCCGGTCGCGGGCGGTGCGGCGGCCCTGCTCTTCGTCTCCCTGGTCGGGCAGGTGCTCCTGCCCGGTGTCTCGTTCATCGCGGGCACCGTCGCGGCGACCGGGCTGGCCGCCGTGGCGTTGCTGGTCGCCACGTCGTTGGCCACAGTGGAGGGTGCTGCCGCAGTGGTGAGCGGGGCCGTGGTCATGACCGTGTTCGCGTTCCCCCGCTGGGCCATGAGCATCGGCGGTGTGCCTGCGCCGTCTGTGCCGACCCTCACAGGTGAGATCGAGGATCCGGCTCCTCCCCCGGCGCAGCTGTCGGCGGCGGTGCGCCGGGCCGACGCGCTGCTCACCGGAATGCTCGTCGGCGCCGCGATCGTGACCGTGGTCGGCATCGTCCTCCTGGTCCGCCGGCCCACGGTCGGTGGGCTGCTGCTCGTCGGTGCGCTGACGGCGGTCTGCGCCCTGCGCAGCCGGGCGTTCGCTGGCGTCCGGCATCGGGCCCCGCTCATCGCGGTCGCGGTCGCGGGCACACTCGGTCTGGCCTGGTGGGCCTGGACGGAAGCGTTGCACGGCTCCTACCCGACGCGCCTGGCCGTGGCGGGCTGCCTGATCCTCGCTGTGCTGGGCTTCGCGCTGTTCTCGCTCATGATCGGCCGGCGTGTCTCCCGACGGGCGGTCTCGCCCCGGCTGGGCCGACTGGCCGACATCACGTCCTTCCTCGCCACCGCGGCGATTCCGCCTCTCGCCGCGCTGACGCTCGGCGCGTTCGGCTTCATGCGTGGGCTGGGGGGCTGATGCTCAGCCGCCGCGAACTCATCCACTCGCGCGAGTACCTGCGGATGCGGCAGGTGCGAGCGCTGCTCGCGCACCGTCCGGACCCGCTGGACTGGGCCGGTCGCCATGCGGGCGCGACCGCCTTCGCCGGCATGATGATCCTGGTGATCGCGCTGGCCGTCACCGCCGTCATCGGAATCATCTTCCCCGGCGGCCGCACCAGCTGGCAGACCTGCAACGCCATCATCGTCGAGCGCGGCACGGGCGCCGTCTATGTCTGCGATGCGACCTCGCAGACGCTGTATCCGGTCGTCAACCTGAGCAGCGCCGCCCTCATCATGGGGGCGAGCACCACGGTGAGCGTCGCCCCGGAGTCGCTGACCTGGTCCCGGGGCGTCCCGCTCGGCCTGCCCGGAGCGCCCGACAGCCTGGTCGCCCCCGATCGGTACCTCGGCGGCGCCTGGAGCTCGTGCGCGGTGACCCGACCGGACCTCGCGGGCCAGCCGGCACCCGCGGCCATCATCCTGGCGGGCCGCCGCCCCACGGGAGGCACGCCGTTGGAGGAGCGGGCCCTGCTGCTCACCGCGGAGGACGGCACCCGGTACCTGCTCTGGGCCGGCCACCGCTACCCCATCGAGGAGCCACAGTACGTCCTACCGGCGCTCGGTTTCTCCGTCCAGGAAGGCGTGACCGTCGCCGACGCCTGGCTCGCCCCGATTCCGCTCGGCGCCACGATCGCCCCCATCCGCGTGGCCGGAGCCGGCGGCCGGTTGGCTGGCTTCGACCGCGCCCGGGTCGGCGAACTCGTGCGTGTGGGCGGGGCCGACGGGACCGAGCGGGTCTACCTCGTACGGGCCGACGGTCTGCAGGAGATCACGCCGTTCCAGCAGGCCCTGGTGCGCAACGCCAACGGCATCTCCCCGGTCGCCGTCGGACCCACCGAGATCGCCGGAACGCCGATCCTCCCGCCGCTGTCGGTGATCGGATATCCGCCCCCCACGGACATTCCCACGTTCGTCCGCCCGGGGTTCGACAATGGCTCTATCTGCGCGATCTTCCGAGGCTACGACCTGGAGTTCGTCCTTGATGGACAGCTGCCTGCCCGGGCGGACCAGGTCATCACTCGAGGGATCGTCGGCCCGGACGGCGTTCCGCTGGCCGACGCGGTTCTCGTCGAGCCGGGCCACGCGGTCATGGCTCGGAGCCTGGCGAGCCCGCAAGCCAGCGGCGGGCCGCTGTTGCTCGTCACCGATCTCGGTATCCGTCATTCCCTGGCCAACGACGACGTGGCGGTCATGCTCGGCTACGCCCGCAACGCGGTGCCCGTGCCGCTCCCCGCCAGCCTGCTCGCCCGGGTACCGGAAGGCGTGGCGCTGGACCCGGCTCGCGCGCGTTCCGCCGTGGCGGGATAGGAGTCAACCGAGCGCGGTACGTGACGGGATATGCGAGCGCCCGTCTACAACGGACGCGGTAGGACCGGCACCTAAGTCAACCTATTGCTGTACGTGGGTGTCCGCAGCAGACGATATTGCCATCGCGGTGCGAGCCGTATCGTCATATCGACGCGCCCCGGGATTGCGGTCGCGCGCGTCACTGCCCATGACAGACGGAGGACCGGATGGGACTGACGACCCAGGCGGACTTAGCCAGCCTCGCGACTGCCGCTAACGAAATCAACAACACCTACGCCACCCTCAACGCGATCCAGACCAGAGTCCGGGCCATGGTGCAGGACGAAGTTGCTGCCGCGTTCAGGGGCGGTGCCGGCTCGGCCTTCCAGTACGTCTACGCCAACTATGACAAGGCCCTGGAGGATCTGTACCGGGCGCTGGACCAACTCGGTCAGCTGATTCGCGAGGCCGGCTACGACTATCAGCGGGCCGACGACGACGCGCACGCCGAGATCAACCTCGTCGACATCCCGACCGGGCCAATCGCCAGAGGCCTCCTCTAGGCATCCAGGGCCCCGACCACGAAGGAGCTGTCATGACTTCGGACATGATCAGGTACGACCACGCGGTCATCGACGACGGCGTGGCCGCGATCGTTCGGGCGGCCAACGAGGTTCGGGCCGAGATGGACGATCTCGCGTCGCACCTGTCCAGCCTGTTCGCCACCTGGGAGGGGGATGGTAACGGGGGCTACGCCGAGGCGAAGCGGCTCTGGGACAGCGCCTACAGCAGACTGGACGAGATCGGGCGGGAAATGGCTGTCCGCGTCGCCAACGTGAACGACAGCATGCGGGACACCGACGGCCGCGTCGCCAAGAGGTTCCGCGGCGTCTGAGCTTGACCAGCGACCCTTGGTGGGCCTGATGGTCCAGTTCAGCCGCTCAGGCCCACCATGCGGGTCAGGGCCGCGTCGAACGTGTCACCGTAGCTGAGCACGACGCCGTCCCGAACGAGGTAAGTCTCGCCCCGCTCGTCGACCGCGATCGTCTGCTCGCCGAGCTCGCCGATGCACACCGCGCTTCCATTCGACGTGGGAGCGACGTCGACCAACGCGTCCGTCGCATGTGGAGCGAAGTGCAGCCTGGCCGGCCGCAGAGACAGACCGCCGAACTCGGCCAACACGTTCCGCACGGCCGCTGGCAGTGGCCATCCCGGCGCGGCGCACCGCGACCACCACGCGTCGACGACCGCCCCCACGTTCCGGCCGGGCTTCCAGCCGGCCAGCCGCAGCAGACCGAGCAGCTCGGCGGGAAACCGGGACCGAGCCACGTGCCGGGCGGTGTAGAGCTCCACCAGCCGGCTCGTGCGCAGCGCGGGGCACGGAGTGATCTCACCCGTCTGCCCGTCCAGAATCATCACCGCTGGGAGATCGAGCAGCCGCTCGGGCTGGCGGGCCACCTCGGGCAGCGTGCGCCGCACGACGTACCCGAGGGGAAACGCCTCCAACCGCACGGTGGCGTCCGGGGCGAGTTGGCGGGCCCAGTCGTGGGCGATCTGCTCGGCCTGCTCGTGAGTTATCACGCCTATCCCTCCTGCGTCCGCGTTCCCCACCTGCTTCTATGCATTTGCTTGCGTATGGGCTGTCGCCTGGACCTGCTCCCCGTTCTGGCTCTGGCTGTTCTCCCGGGCCGACCGGAGGGTGCGGCGCGCGAGCACGAAGCCGACGAGCGACAGTGACGCGACGCCGAAGGCCACCGCCACGCTGAGGCCGGGGCCCGGCGGCGGTGCGGCCGGCCGGGTCAGCGGCGGCAGGGTCGTCGGCTCGGGCGGTCCAGCCGCGGCCGTGAACGGTTCGCTGAGCGCCCGCACTGGGCTGACGATGCCGGACCCGTAGGAAGGACCGCCGTGGCCACCGGGCGACGGGTCAGCCGTGGCGATCAGGCGGGCCGCCACGTTCTCCGCAGAGGCGTCGGGAAACCGTGTCCACACCAACGCCGCCACCCCGGCAACGGTGGCCGCCGCCATGTCCGGTCCTGAGTAGACGGTGTGCCCGCGGGCCGGCGCGGCCGCCGTCACCTCGATTCCCGGGGCAGCCAGGTCGACGTGGAACCCCGGCCACGCTCGCGAATCGACGAGACCGTACGCGTTGACGGCGTTCACCCCCAGCACGCCCGGATAGGTGGCCGGATATGGCTGAAGCTCGACCTCATCGCCCGGCCACACGCCGCCTGACGCGACGACGAGCACATCGTGCTCGACCGCCCGCGCCACGGCCGCCTGCAATGCAGGGCTGTCGGTGAGCACGTCGAAGGCCAACACCACGATACGCGCACCTTGGTCAACGGCCCAGTCCACACCCACCGCAGCCACGTCCGGCGAGATGTCGTCGATCCGCTCCGTCACCCGTACCGGCAGGATCCTCGCGTTCGGGGCGACGCCGGCGAAACCCACGGCCGTATCGCGGGCGGCGGCGATGAGTGAGGCGATGCCGGTGCCGTGGCCGGTACAGTCGACGCGGCCATCGCCGCCGTCCACCAGGTCGATGCCCGGTAGCACCACCGGCGCGAGCTGTGGTTGGCGGATGTCGACGCCGGTGTCGACGACCGCGACCGTGATCGTGGGTGGATTGGCGTCCGGGTCGTCCGAACGGACACCGGCCAGGCTCCAGGCCCGCTCCAGGTCGAACCACCGGTGGTGCCAGGGAACGGCCACCATGGACTCGACGCCCTCGGCCCGGCCCCGTTCGCAGGCCGCCACCGCTACCGAAGCGACCGCTGCCGAGTCGGCGGGCCGCGACAAGGGAGCCGGGGACGCCGCTGCGGCCACCGGGGTTGCGAGTACGGCGGACGACAGCGCGGCGAGTACACCCGTCAAGGCGCGGCGTACGGAATCCTTGAAGTCCCGCCCCGCTGGCCTACCACCGCGACGGCCGGTCACGGCTCGGACGCCTCCTTCCGGTCGGGACCTGGCTGACTTACTGTTAGCGAATGGTGGATCGCAACGAGGTCGAGCAGCTGCGGGCCCAGGCCGAGCGACTGCGCGGCCAGGTGGAACGCGTGACGGGCGCATTTCACTCCATCATCGATCGTTTCAACTCCCTTGAGGCTATGGCCACGTCGGCCGACGGGCTGGTCACCGCGGTCGTGGGCGCCGACGGCCGGCTGCGGCGTCTCGAACTGGACCCGGGCATCTACCTCCATCCCGACGCGGACGAGCTGGCCCGAACCATCGAGGAGACCATCGAGCTGGCGGCCAGCAGCGCCCTGGAGAAGGCGCAACAGACCCTGGAGCCGTACGTGCCGGCCAACCTGCTCGACGCGCGGGCCCGACGCGTCCCCGACGCGTTCATCGAGAACCTGTCCGGTCTGCTGCGAGGGCAGTAGCCCGCAGTTGGCGTGGCTCGGCGAGCGACCGCTCCGCGTCGTCGCTCGCCGAGCGGCAACTGCTGACCCACGAAGCGAGTGATGTAAATGGCCATCCTGGTGGAGTTCGAGCTCGTCCGGGAGGACGAGGAGCAGGTGGAGTACACGTTCGGCCAGGACGGGCGGCTGGACCGGCGGCTGGTCATCGACAAGCGGAACGAGCAGGCCCGGCCGGCGGACGACCGCCGCGACATCAGCTATTCGGGGGCGCTGCGCAAGATCTTCGAGGGGCGGCAGCGGTTGGGACGCTGGCCGCAACGGGGGGTGTATACGGCCTGAGGTGGTCGACCTCTCCGGCCACCCGGACGGCCTCCGCCGAGCCGCAGGGCGACTGCGGCATCCGTTGTCAGGGCAGGAGATCATGGATGCTCTGCCAACGGCGCAGGTCATTCAGAAGTCGGGGATCGGTGACCCGGTCGGCGTGTAGGACAGCGGCGTTCAGGAGATTCTTGGCGTCGCGAAGCCTCCTCAGCTCGTCGAGCGCGGATCGGATGAATCCCTCGTCTGGTGACTGCCGCAGCGCCCGTGCCTGTTCGGCCGCCCGGTCGAACGGTACCTCGATGAGCGACAGGCAGCGTGCGACCAGTTCGTTCGAGTCCAGGAAGGACGCACCTCGTTCCGCCAGGTAGGCGGCGAGGGTGGTGATTCGGATGGTGGTGCGGACGGGTCCGTCGGCACCCTGCGCCACCGATTCTTCGGCGGCGGCCACCACCAACCACGCCCATCGCAGGCGATCGTCGGGGTCGCTGCCAGAGTAGACCCGCTGAAGGGCGCGGACCGCGACGTTCTCGTACCATCCGCGCCGTTTTTCCAGCGTCGACGGCTGGTGTTCGGCCAGCCACGTCCTGATTTCGGTAACGGAGAGCTCGCGAAGTGGGGCGAGGGCACGGTCACTAAGGATCGGCATAGGTAATCCCCTGGTAGAAGACAATCCCGTGGCGTTCGAACACACGGAGCGCGTAGTCCAGGCTGCAGCCGCAGGGAGTGTAGTGCCCGCTGTGGTTGCTGATGCTCCAGCCAATCAAGACTCCCCCGATAGCCGTGATCTCCGCTTCACCCGCGGCCCATACCGGCGAGCCTCGAGCAATAGCCGTATGGAAAATCTCGCTGCCGTCAACCGTGTGCGGAATGACGAGCAGAGTACCGTCGTGCAGGATTGCCCACTTGACTGGTCCGGCGTTGACCGTTTCGTCGAATCCACGTTCTCCGGGGCTCACGGGTTTCACCCCAACCCAGTCAGCCCAATGCAACTCGATGTCGAGATCGCCGCCCCGGTTGAAGAACGGTGGGCCTTCGGCCGCGCAGCCGTCCCGATGGTGGCGATGCTCGGTCGTCCACGTGGTCCAGTCCAGGGGCCGGTCAGGTTCTCCTGGTACGTCCCGGGACCGCAACTCGAGCAGATCCATGAGCCGTCGCACCTGCACCACCACGCGGTTCTCGGCGGCCTGGTCTCCGGCTGCGGTGGCGGCTTCTTCGCCAATGGACCGGATCAGTCCCCGGAGGCGGAACATGGTCATGACTGCCCGTGGGACCGGCGGCTCGCCATAGGCCTCCCAGAACACATTGACCAATTCGTTTGCGCCATCGTGACTGAACCAGCGGACCCGGGCCTCGTTATAGAGGTGTTGCTCGAAGAAAGCGAGGTCGTGGGCGGCAGAGCCGGCGGGTTGCCCGTGGGCGTCGAAGGCGAGGTGAGCGCGCCACAGGTCGATGAACCCGACGGTCCCGGTCGAGGTGTCGTAGGTGACGTTGCCAGGGGTCAGGTCACCGTGGACGAACGACGCCGGACCGGGATCGGCGATCGCTGCGGCGATGACTTCGGCCACCCGGTCGCGGACCAGGTCGACGTCGTGCAGTCCGTAACGCGCGTACAACGCGGGGTCACCGAGAATACGTTGCATCCAGTACTCCAGCCGCCGTGCATGCCGCCGCACGTAGTCGGCCGCCGTCCCACCGGAGTCGGCGGTGTGCAGGCGACGCAGCGCCTGGGCCATTTGCCGCAAACCGTTGTAGCGATGCCAGTCGTTGACCGAGTTGAACACGTCGGCCAAGGAGTGGCCGAGGTACGAGGTGACCAGCACCCCCCGTATGGCCTGGCCGTTGTCCATCACTCCCGCAGCGAGCGCGGTCGGTACCGGGAAGCCGGAGAACGCGTCCGGCCGGAAGCGCTGCAGTGCGGAGAGTTCCTGAGCCATGCGCTCTGGATCGGCGAAGACCTTGACCACCCGGGTCGGCCGGCCGGGGTCGGTGACGAGAAAGACCGCGGCGGCCGACCCACCGGCCTCGACTCGCCTCAAGGTCGTCCGGTCGCCGGGCGCCTGGTCGGTCGCGAACCACAGCAGTGCGTCGCGCAGGGCGCGCTCGTTGCCGTCGGTGGGTGGTGGGACGGTGATGACGGGCATCTGCTCGAACAAGGCCCGTAGGCCTGCAGGGTCGACCTGCCCGCCGTCGGCGCGCACGGCCTCGGCGAGGGTCAGCAGCTCGCTCATGTCACGACCGCCAGTGATGGTCGGGACGCTCCAGGAACGGACGGACGGCGCCGGCCGGGAGGCCAGGTCGGCCGGTTGGGTGCGCTCGACCGAATGCATCCTGGACAGGATGTCGTCGACGACGTCCTGCTCCGCCTCGGCGACCTCCGCCGGTCTCGCCATAGTGTGCATGGCGAACGCGGCCAGGGTGGCCTCCACCGCCTCACGGAGCCATCGGTCGGAGATCCGTTCAACCTCCTCCTCATGCTCGCGTTCGAGTAGGTCGTTGACGAGCCGTCGCATACGCTCGAGCAGGAGACGGTCCTGACGACTGCTGCGTCCATTCACAATCCCCTGCCAGGCGCGGCTGGACCGGCCAGTGCCGCCAGCGGCCCGGACGAGGGCGGCCACCATCCACGTCGCCCGGACGGTCTGCACGATCTCCCACTCGGAGGTCGATCGCCGCTGAAGGGCGTTCTCGACCTGCGTGGGAGTGACCTTGTCGATGAGGTCGGCCAAGCGTCGGGCTTGGACAACCAGTTGCGCGGCGACACCGTCATCGTGCGGCGTGGGAGCGGCCCGAAGCAGGCTCACTCGCCTCCTGGCGCCCGGTTCGCTGACAGCCCCATCGCCCGGCCGATCGTCGCCGTCAACCTGGTCGATCCTGGCATGGTCGCGCAGCACAAAGGACAGGCTCTCGGTCAGATCGTGCACCAGGGCGTCGAGGACGAGGTCGGGTGCGGCGGTGTAACTGACCACGATGTCGGCGTCGTAGACGGCTCGGCCAACCTCATCGACCACCTCACGGCCGTCCTCATCGAGACGGCGTTCCACCCACCGCTGGGCCACGGGGGTGCGGCCGTCGGGGCGTGGGTCGACCTCGCCCACCGACACACGGTAGACGATGGCCACGTCGGCTCGATACACCGTGACCGTGAAGACGCCGTTTCGTTCCTCCACATCGGATAGTTGATGCAGGTGACCCCCGACCGTGAGCGCGGCGGCGGCGGACAGGTCGGCCCGGATCGCGGCCATGACCTGGTCGGTCGCGGTCGGCTCGGCGGCGCCGTCGAACCGTGAGTTCGGTACGGCTTCGGCGCGACCCAGGGCGGCGGGGGACGGTCCCGGGCCCACGGCGGCCAGCCTCCGGCGAACCTCTTCGCTGAAGGAGTGGTCGGGGTCAGCGGCCCGGTACTGCTCGTACATGGTTCGCAGGTCCATACCGAGCAGGCCGCGCAGTCGATGGACCCGGTCGACGTAGCGGGGGTCCAAGGTGCTGCGGGCGGCCCCGAACCCGTCACCGGGGACCCGGCTGACCAGGGAGCCGTCCGGCAACGCCATATACAGCTCGCGGGTCGGGCGACCGTTGCGCTCCTCCTCGACATCAATGAGGACGTCCCGCCCCAGACGCCGGGCGACAAGCTGAAGCTGGATCAGGGCATCGGGCGTCTGCCGGGCCGACGCACGGTCGACGAAGACCTGCAGTGGCCCGACCTCGGCCTGCGCTCGCCGCCGGCGCCTTCCCCACGCCCGCTCCCACAACCTTTTCCGCGACTCGTCAAGCAACTGCGCCAGGGCGAGATGCGGCTCACGCGGATCGAAGCTGGGCTCCTCGGCGGCCCGCACCAGCAGATGGCCGTAATCGTGGACGTCGGGACCGGTGAGCGGGCCACTGAACTGATGCACCGGCCAGCCCGACGCGGCACGGGCCTCAGGCTCGCCGTAGACCGAGTCACGGGGAAGCAGCATCCGCATGCCGCCGGACTCGCCGGGCGGCAGGAACGTCACGCCGATCGGCTTGCCCTTGCGGGCCCGGTGCAGGCTCACGTCGAAGTAGACGGCGATCTCGTACAGGCCGGTGGGGAACACGACGAACAGCGATGTCTCGTCACGGTCACCGCGGTTGTGTATGTTCTCCACCGCGGCACCCCGGCCCCATCGCAGAGTGAGCTTGGGTACAGCCGACGAAAGCCCCATTGCTTCCAGCGCCTTGGCGTCGGCGCTGACCGACATGGCGTCATCCGTGCTGTGCACCGCGCGCCGGCCGGCGGTCAGCTGGCCGCGGTGCACGTAGCCGTGCTCGGGCTCGCCCCAGGTGCGTTGCCGCACCGACCGCAGATAGAAGCGGGCATTGATTCGGACCTCGATGGTTTCGTGACCGGATCGGCCGAAACGGCCGAAGCGGCCGGCGCGGATGGTGACAAGCGGGTGTCCCTGGGCCATCGCCTTGACCATCGCGTTGAAGTGGGTCGGGCTCAGCGCGACGTCGAGGCTGTTCATGGCCGCTTCCCAGTCGTCGGAGCCCATCCTGATGTGATGGCGCAGGGCCTCCTCGATGCGCGCGCGCAGCGGGCCGACGTCGGCGTCGCGCACGTAGGACATCTGGGACAGGACCAGCGCCCGCGGGTCCGGTAGCAGATCCTCCTCGGACGGCCGCGGCAGCGGGCGGGGATTGCCGGCCTCGTCCAGCAACGAGTCCCTCGGGACCAAGCGGGTCAGCGTGCCGTCGATGGACTGCGACAGGCTCGTCGCGGCCAGCGCCGCCAGCGCTTCCCTCCGCCTCGATCTCGATCGAGGCACCACAGCATTCGCCATGCGGTTTCGCAGGAGAAACCGGGTCAGGCGACCAGTCCGGCCCAACCGGCGAACCTTGACCTCGACGACCATGGTGAATTTCTGGCCAACCAGATAGCCACCGGAGGTGTCGTTGATGCGATCGATGCGAGTCCCCTGCTCCGCGTACGTGTCCACGTGTGACCGGCCGGAGCCGAACGGCACGCCGCCGGAGACACCGAGATTCGCCAATTCCGTGGTCCTGTCGCGCCCGCTGGGGTCGATGGTCCACGACCAGTCCCGGCTGACGACATCGGTCCGCTCGTCGTAGGCATACCGCTGAGCCATGAGCAGAGCCTGCGACTCCGGTCCCATCGGCACTGGATCCTGCTTGGGCTCGATCCGGATACTCACGTCAAGGAACTGGGCGTAGCCGCGGTGCCGGTCCAGGAACGAGCGGCGCCAGCCCTCGGGCCTGGTCATGGCTTCATACAGGCCCTGCCACGCCCGGTCGCCGCCCAGCAGACCCCACAGCGCGCGGTGCAGATCCGGGTTGCGCCGCTCGGCCTCGGGCGACAAGATCTCAATCCGGTCCCGGACGATATCGAGGAGCGTAGGTCTTCCGCCGCGAAGGTCCGCCGGGATCGGCAGGCGTGCGTACCCGTCGCCAACCATGCCGCGTGTCGTCTCGAGCGTGACGTCGTCGATGCGGCTCTCCCCCACCACCAACCGTTGGTTCTTGAGCAGCCGTTGCAACTGCTTACTGGTCTCCGCCGCGACCTCGCTGACGTTGGGGTTTCGGTCGAACCAGTCCAGCAGTTCGGTCAGGTACGTCGCCGCGTTCCCTGAAATCACTGGGATGCTCGGGAACTCCTCCGACGAAAACTCACGGGCGAGCCTGCTGGCCAACGCCTCCGTCGGGAGCAGCGCCGGATGCCCGATCAACTCCTGGCTGGCGGCCGTCATCTGCTGGTAAGCCGTTTGGTTGCGCCAGTTGCTGCTCTTGGACACCTCCTCCTTGGCCTTCGCCAGCAACCGGAGGGCGGTACGCCGGTCGAGGTCCAGGTGTCCATTCGCGTAGCGACCCAGCGCATCGAGCACGTCATCGAGCTGCATCGGCAGCACACCGTCGAGATAGCCGCGCAGCGCGGCCCGCTCGGTGAAGGTCAGCACGACCCGGCCCTCACCCGCCGAGTAGTCGCGCCCATCGACCGTGATAACCCGTTCCGTGAGGACGGTGTAGATGTACTGGCCGCCCGTCCGCACCACGAGACCTTCGTCGGCCCCGGTCCGGGTCATCGTTCGACTTCTGGTGCGCGCCCAGCTTCCGCTCCCACTTACGTCCGCACCGGGCGTGTGGTCTCCGACATGCCGGGCGTCGCCGAGGCCCCCGCCAAGGTTGCCGTCGCCCGTGCGCTGCTGGCTGACGCTGTGCGACGCCATCGCCATGAAGATATGGCCCAGCACACCGTCGTCGGTCGGGCCCACGTAGGTGACCTCCCGGGGACGGAACCGGATCTGTACGTCCGCGTGAGGCTCGGGCGGCGCGTTCCGGAAGTACGGAAGCGAACTGACCTGCTCGGACGCGGAGGGCAGGACATCGATGGGCAGGCCGTCGCGCGTGAGCAGGGCCGTGCCGGCCGCGACCAGGTTGTCCCGGCTGAAGGAGGCCCGCAGCGCCTGCTCGATCGCGCTGCCCGGCTCCACGCCACCCAGAATGTCGGCGATCTTGACTGGCGATCTCGAATTTGACGATGCCGAACCCGGCGGTGCCGAACCTGACAACCCCGAACCCGACGACCACGGGTCGCCGAGGTCGATCAGGTCGCGGGCGTCCAGGTGCAGCATCTTGGCCCCGCTGAGCACGGTGGACAGGTCGCTGCCCGCGATCGCCGGGGGATCGTTGAACCTGAAGCTCGCCGGGTCGCGGGGACTCATGCCCACCGGCAGGTAGACATTCGCGTTGCCGCGCTCACTAACGAAATCCGCCTCTTCGATTTTTATCTCGATCGTGAACTCAAGCTTGTGTGCGAAGGCGGCGAAGTCACCCGCCTCGTTGAGCGTGACCAGATTCCCGATGAGGCTGGTACCAAGGCTGGTGCCGCGACCACGTCCTCCACCCATACCGCCAGAGGCGGAGAGCGGGTCCCACGTCGTGGGGGAGTCGTCCGGGCTGGTTCCCGCCCCGGCCGACCCACCCAACCGGGAACCGTAACCACTGCCGAGGTCGTGCGCCTCACTGCCGATGAACAACACAACCGGGTTGCGCTCGGTGGCATCCGTCGTGTCCGACCATGTCAGATTCGTAAGTCTGATGTAAACCCGGCGCCGCCGACCGCTTCGATCTTCAACCTCCCGCACGACACCCTGCACGAGCGCGTCGAACTCCGCCTCGGTGGTGGGGTCGGCCAGAACCGCCTGCGCCCGACGCTCGGCCAACTCATCGTCGAAACCGGGCAGGTCCTTCAACTTCTCGAACAGTTCCTGGCGAGCGTCGCCGAAGCCGTCGAGTTCCCCCAGCATCGCCGGGCCGACGCCGTCAGCGCCGGCCCAGGCCGGCGGTCGGTGCAGCCGCCCATGCTCCACCGGCGGGCGCTGGGCGAACTCGCGCTGGCCGCCCGACTCCACGGTGTGCTCCCGATTGACGGGCAACCCGAGCGCGAACGCATCCTCCTCGGCCAGCAGCACGGTGGCCCAGGCGTCTGGCCCGTGCTGTTTCTGCGCGACGTCCGTGAACTGCTCGCGGGAATTCTCGCGCACCTGCACGTCGTACACGTGCCGCACCGGCAGCCGCCACAACCGGGTCGGTCCACCCTGCCACTTGTTGACGTTCGGCCGGATCGCGGTGCCCCCGCTGGTGGTGGCGGCCGCGTAGGTCCGACCCCGACCGCCGCCCATGTCGAGGTTCTGCTTGGACCTGCCCCAGACCACCTTGATGAGCCGGCCGATCAACGAAGCGACCACGCTTCGGCTGATGCCCCGTTCCCAGTCGGACCCGGTCCTGGCCACGTTGAAGACGACGGCCAGCTTTTCGAGGATGACGCGCCGACTCGCCCGCCCCAGAGCCTGGGGCTGGCGGCCAGAGCCTGGCTGGTCACCGAGGTCTATCTCGGTCCGCAGGGTGATCAGGACCTCGTGGCCGTCCACCTCGAGGAGCTCATGCAGACCGTTCGACAACGACTGGTCGATGGCGCCCCCGCGGAAGTAGCCCGTCTTGGTCAACCGGTTGGGGTACAGCTCGTAGATCAGGACCCCCAGCCGGTTACGCGCTGACGCGTCAACGGAAATACCTGCCTGTTCCAGGTCCCCGACGATGTCATCGAACAGCCTCTTGAGATGCGTGATGCCGGTCAGTGCGTAGCCGGGCATGACCGTGACGTTTGGTGAGCGGGGCACCCGGACCATCTCAGCGGCCGGCTCGGCCGGCTCGGTCAACGAATCGGGAACGACCAGCGTCGCCGTCACGGCGTCGTCGGGGTCCTCTCCCGGCCGTACCGTGAACGTGTTCTCCGGTCCGGCCACCGGCCTGACCGTCACCGTCCACGTCCCGAGGTAGCTGTAGGCGGTGGCCGGCCCACGGTTGTCCATGACACCGCCGCCCATGGTGTACTGGCCAGCCACCATGCGGGCGGCCCGCTTCCAACTGTGGGAGGTCTCCCCGGCGATGTTTACGTGCTCGTTCAGCCACCGGCGCAACCGCGCGTGCCACGAATCGCCCTCGGGCGGGCCAACCCACCTACCCAGCGACTGGGCCGCCCGCGCTAGCCACGAATCGCCCTCCGGCGGATCGAGTAGCCCACGCAGCGGCCTGGTCGCCCACCGGGCCGCCCGCGCCCCCAACGACTCACCCTCCAGCGGGTTGGAGAGCCACAGTCGCAACGCCTGCGAAAAACGCACGATGAATGAGAAAGAGCGGCTCCGGCTGTGGCTGACCAGGTTGCGACCGGCGATGTACGTGGGAATCTGGCCCCAGATCGTCTCGGTGACCCTGACCGGGACACCGAATCCACCAACGGCCAGCATCGGCACCGCGAGCTCGACCCCGTCCTCCGGCGTCCAGGCGACCTGCACCTCCACGTCGTCACCGAATACATCCGTGAAGCTAAATGCTGCGCCGCCCTCCTCGACGACCGCGCGCCATCGCTGCTGAATCCGGGCACCGACCTCAGCGGCGGACAGGTTGGTATTGGCCGCGGTGTTGATCGCCCGGGCCAGGGCGCGCACCCCCGGCACATCGCCGAGGGGAACGCTCGCGCTGAGAACCTCCCGCAACGGCAGGGTCCGCTGCACGGCCTCGGCGAACGCCCGGTACGCATCCAGACCCTGGGTAAAGGCCGCCACTGCCTCGTCACGGTTCGGTGCCTGGGCAACGGCGTCGCGCGCCAGCCGGAGACCCGCCATGACGTGCATCGCTGTGTCGATGACCTCGAGATAGGTGTCTTCGACCCGGCGATGGTGCTCGGCTTCCTCCCTGGCGTACTCGGCGTCCCGCCGCGCCCGCGCCTCACGCAGCGGAGACTGCCGGTCATGGAAAGTCCCCGCGTTTCTCGCCGCTTCGCGGGCTGCTCTCTCCTCGTCGGCTTCCGCCATCTTCGAGGCCGCCTCGGCCGACTTCGCCACCGATGCGCGGCGATGAGCCCGCGCTCGATCATCGAGCAGCGTAATGGCTTGATCGAGCCGGTCCAGCAGGACACTCAGACGATTGGCGACCCCGGTCAGCTCGTCCTGGCTCGGTGTGTAGCCGTCCCGCAGCACGCCGACCAGGGGATTGCCGGAAAGCTCGGTATTGCCAACCGTTGCGGGGTCGCGTTGGGCGTCGGCGAAGAACTGCTCGGCCTCCGCCAGATGGCGGGTCACGCGCAGCCCACTCAACCCATCGGCCTCTTCGGCCTGGCGCCGCCACTGCTGGATCGCCGTTTCCGCGAACGCCTGCACCTCGGCGCTGAGCGATCCTCGTCTCAGTCCGGGGTTGTGGGCCAGGATCTCCCCGGCCACATCCACAGCCGCTCGACGAGACGCCTCGACCTGCTCCTCGGGCATCCCCGGGGGAACCCGCCTGTGCAGGCCGGCCAGCTCCGTCAACGCCGCGCCTAGGGCGCGTTCAGGACGCGGGCCGTGCTCGGCTATGGCCAGCGACGCCGCGACCTCCGCCCGCAGCCGATGAACGTCAACCGGTTTGTCGTCTCGGTCCTCGGCCAGCCGGGCCAACGCGAGTTCCCGGACGACCAGCTCGGCATCCGAGTACTCGGCGACGCGCTTCGCGATGCGCGAACGGTTGTCCTCGATCAGCGCCGCGACCAGGTCCTCCACCAACGGCTGCCGATCCTGCGCCGTCGGCCTCGCCTGCCACGTCAGCGCGAGGCGATCGAACCATCCGGCCGGCTGTTGCCGAGCCGGAGGCGTCGGCCGCACCGTCGTCTGTCGGGACGTTGGACGATTGATCCGGGCCTGAACCGCTTGCACCGCCGGCCGGCTCTGTACCGACCTCCCCAGCCTTCTCCTCAGCCTCAGCACCCTACGATCGGCGTCGTGGTGTACCACGGCCGCCAAGGCTCGGTCCGCGGCCTCGGCCGACGCCCGTGGCAGCGTCGGCCGGCCGGTCGTGCCGGGCCCGCTGCGCACGGCCTGGGCCAGATCCGCCAGCAGCGCGACCTCGACGTCTCGCTGCCGGCGTCCGATCAGCTCGGCGGCGATACCACCGCGGACAAGCGCCCGGGCGACGTGCCGAGCCACCGCCGCCGGAACCGCATCGATGCTCTCGTCGGTGAACAGGTGCTCAACAGCCTCGCTAATCTTCGATATTGATAATTTATGCACCCGACCTGATGGGGTAACCACGCTGACATCATCGTTGGTACCCCGGGTGACGGTGGCATTCACGCCGCTCAGGGCGAGTTCGACCGACGTACGCACGATATGCGCCAGCGCCGTCGACACCAGCTCCTGACGCAGAGAACTTCCTTCGTCGCGCAGCTCCCGGGCCACCGCCAGGCCCGCCACCACGTGACCGTACGTCAGACCGCCGATGTCGACACCGGCCGGAATCTCGTCGGAGACGACGATGGTGCGGGCCGATGACTCTTCCGGGCTCGCGACGCGGCTGTTGCCGCTGCCGAAGGTCGGGCCGACCGTGACCTCCCACGTCGTCGCCGATTGGGGCGGTGTGAACCGCAAAATCCGATCCCCGCTGCCCTCGACATACTCCACGGTGGCGTTCGGAAGCCGCATCAGCAGGTCGCGCACGTCGGCCAGGGTGACCATCGGCCCGGTGCTCTGGGTCGATCTCAGCGCCGCGATCACGGCCGTGGCGAGCTCGACGTCGGCCGCGGGCAGCGTCCGCTGCACCCAGTGACGGTGTTCGTCCGGCAGCGCGGCGACGGCCGCCGCGAACCCCTGGCGAGCCGATTCCAGCTGATCCACGGTGGCGGCCGGATCGGCTTTGAGCCTTCGGTATTCGTCGGCGATGGCCAGGGCGGCGACGACCTCGGGAATGCGATACCGAAGGTCCTCGTAGCGGCGGCGCAGATCGTCGTCGAGCGAGGCGGGATCGATCAGGCTGTCCGCCGCTTGCCAGCGAGCCGCCGCGTCGGCGCCCAGATAGCCCGCATCCGCCAGACGGGCATCGATCTCCTGATACAGGGTCTGCAGCAGGGCCGGGTCCGGGTTCGACTCCCCCTCCAGCCGGGCGATTTCGGCCAGGAGCATCATGATCTCGGCCAGCACTCCGGCGTCTTCCGCGGTAAGTCCCGAGTTCGTCCACGCCTTCGGCAACCGGAGCGCCGCTGGCGGCAGGTTCGTGAACGCGTACTCGACCAGCTCGTGATAGAGGAACGCCACGGGGTTCACGCGGCGTGGGTCGAGCGTGATCGTCGGCCTGGCTTGACCCCGCGCCGTGGTCCTGGCCGTCTGTTCCGGGCCCAGAGTCGGGTTCTCGTCCTGCGAGGTGAGCTTCCGCGCCACCACTCGGACGGTGAACGTGGCCCCGCGAAGATGGACGGTGAGGTCAACGGCCCGCAGCGATCCTCTTCCTCCTGTCGCCCCACTCGTGACCTCGGTGGCGGACAGGATGCGGGGAATCCACCGACCGTGCTGCCCCGCATCACGGGCCGCCGCGGCGAGCACCTGCCGCAGCACGCTCGTCGGACGCGACGGGCCGAGCTGTGCCGACGGCGCGCCGGGCGTACGCCGGGACGCACCCGTCTGGCGGAGTCCCGCCACGCCGGCCTGGTCGCCCTCGGTCTCCGTGCCGCCCAAGCCCAGCAGGGCTTCCCAGTTGTACAGTTCGTTGGCGAGCCGGTGCGCCTCCCGAGCCGGGATGCGGCCGAGCGGACTCTGCTCGGTCACCAGCTCCAGCCCGGCCTCCGCCAACTCATGCAGCAGAAGGACCTGGTCGGTGTCCTGGTACTGGCCGTCGATCAGTCGCTGCCACGTCTCCGCGACCTCAGGGTCCTCGTCGAAGCGACGGCGGACGTAGACCCGGCCCTCGTACTCCCAGGTCGGAAGGTCGGCCGGATCCCACTCGTTGCGGTCGAGCCAGTGCTCGCGCACCATCAGGTGCTCTTTGATCAGACGGAGCTCCCCCACGGAGAACCCGACCCGACCGTCGGGCCGCCGTACGCCCTCCAGGTTGGCCGCGATGCGGCGGATGTCGGAGTCGTCGGCCCGGAACCGCTCGTACTGGCGGCGCGCCCATTCCCACTCGGCCTCGGTACCCGGCTCGGGACGCGGATCGCGCCTGGTGCCGTCAAGCGTCACCGGCTCAAATGCCTCGACGATATCGCCAGCGTCGACGGGAACACCGGTCGGATCGAGCAGGACCACCGCGAACTCGGTGACCGCGTCGGCGTCCGGAAAGTCAGTCATCGGCTCGTCGCTGAGGTGCGGGTCGACGAAGGCGACGCGGCCGTCGTCGTTCAGCGCGGCGAGCGCGCGCCCGGGATCGTCTGGGCCCCGACGGACAAGGATCGCGGCGGCCGAGCCGGGGCCGAGTGAGGTCAACGCATCCGTCAACCGCGCCGCCGCGTCGGCGTCGACCGGAACCGGGGTGAACTCCGTGCCGAGGAAGTCCTCCAGGTGACGCAACGGGGTCGGCGTACCGGCCACGTTGCGACCCGCCGCTGCCGGGCGACCGTACCAAGTGGACAGAGTGGCGTGCACCAACTCGGCCGAGTTCTCCGCTCGGCCCGGCTCCAGGACGCCACCCGCGTTGAGGCGGGAGACCCAGACGGAGCGGAACGGACTGGGGTGGACGACCGGGTTGCCGTCGGGGCCGGCCACCGCGGCCGCCACGGCCTGGTCCTCCGCCGCCGTCGCCGCAACGTGCCCTTCGGGCGGAACGAACGCGCGTCCCTCACCGAACCGCGTCGGTCGCCCCGCGCCACCGGACGGGGTGGCCGATGGACCGACGCTGCCGGAGCCGACCGGTACAGCCACGACCGGGTTCGGCTCGACCGTCGAGTTCCCGGCCCGCGCCGGCTCGCCCCGCACCGAGTTCGGTGAGTCGTCGTCGACGACGTCCTGGTTCGCCCCCGGTGGTGTAGCACCGTTGGCGACGGGGGCCGGCGGGCGGGCCGGGTCGCTGGTGGGGCCCGTGGGGCGGGTCCCCGTGGGCGCTGCCCCGTTCGGGGTGACCCCGTCGCGGGTCGCCCGATCCGGCGCCGGCGTGCCTGGTGGCACGACACCCGGACCGGTCGGGCTCGGCGTCGCGCCGTTCGGCACCGGCCCGACCGGCGTTGCGCCGTCGGGTATGGCCGTGTCCGGCATTGCGGTGTCGGGCCCGGCCGTCTCCGGCGTGGCGGTGTCGGGCTTTGCCCTCTCCGGCTCGACCCGGCCCGGCTCAGCCGTGTCCGGCGGTGTCTCGGAACGGTCGAACGGCCGCACGGCCGGGTTGGGCACCCTGGGCCGGAGTACCGGTCCGCCCACCGCCGTACGCTCGGGCTCGACCACTCCGCCGACCGCCGGTCGACCGTTGTTGGCGACCGTTTCCCGACCGGCCATCGAATCGTCATCGACAGATGCGTCGCGGCCGGACCGCACCTCGCTAACTGGAACTTCTTCGATGCTCTCGGTAGCGGTGGAGGAAGACTCCGGCGGGGCGAAGGCCGTGTCCATGCCCTCCAAGGCGAGGACGGCGTTGACCGCGTCCTCCTGGGCGGCGCGGATCGCCTCGACTGCGGCGATCGCCTCGTCCACGGTCCGCGCGTTGGCCAGATTCTCGTACGCCGCGTCCAGCCGGGCGGCGGCCTCGGTGGCGATCTGGGCCTGCCGGGCGGCGAAGTCGGCCCGGGCCTGGGCCAGGCGGCTCTCGTCCAGCGCGACGGCGGCGGCCCGTGCCTGCCGGGCCACCTCGGCGTCCAGGCCCGACGCGACACCGCCGTTGCTCAACCCCAGGATGTCGCGGGTCCGCGCCATCATGACGGCTTCGCCCTGCGCCTGAACGGCCGCGCTGCTGGCGGCCTGGGCCTGGGCAGCGGCGGTGGCGGCGGCTTGCTGCGCGGTCGCCTGGGCCGACTGGGCCAGCGCCCTAGTCTCGGCCTGCGCGCCCAGCACGGCGGTCGCCATGGCCTGGGCCTGCTCGGGGGACATGGGCGGGCCGAACAGGTCGCGCATGCGCTGGCTGAGTTGCTCGATTGTGGACTTGAGCCCGGGGACGGTGGTGTACAGGATGCGGTCGGCCAGCTGGACTCGGCTGATGGGGTCGCGGACCACCCCGGCGGCCACCTGCCCGACCATGTTGTCCAGGGAGAACGCCAACTGGCCCTGCATGATGGAGGCGCCGACGCTCCCACCCACGAACTCCTCGCCGAACTCGCCGAGCGGTTCGACGAAACCCAGGTGCCACCGGCGCCGGAAGACGTTGCTGAGCAGCATCCGGCCGATGTTGGCGAAGGCGCCGGCGGCGCCGCCGAGCGTGGAGGCGAAGAACAGCCTCCGGTTGAACTCGCCGCGGGTCTGCAGCACGTACATCTGCAAGGCCTGGGCGACCGAGGTCTTGACGCCCTCGGCGGTGACTTCCCGGCCCATCGCCGCCGGCAGGGTCCACGCCCACCGGGCCAGCAGCGACTTGATGCTGGTACGCAGGCTCTGCTCGGTCAGCCACTGCGAGGCCTTCTCCACGAGCTGACGGGACAGCGCCGCGACCGTCTGTCGACTGGCCGCGATGCGCCCCGCCCCGACCGCCGCCGCACCGCCCATCGACAGCCAGAGCATCACCGCCAGCACGAACAGCTCGAGGATCAGGACGGAGACCTCGATGACCATCGTGAGCTTGGTGTACTCGACGTCGAGCGCGGCCGTCTCCAGGAAGTTGACCACCCCGCGCGAACCGGTGATCGCCTCGAGCAACTCCTGGGGGACCTCTTGACCGAGTTGGGACCACAGCTCGGCGAAGGCCGCCCCCGCCTCACCGCCCCAGTCCTGCGCCAGCTGAGAGGCCAGCGGGCTGGTCTGGGCCATGCCGTCGGCGATGCGCTGGGCCATGTATCGCCAGGCCTCCGCCAACTCCCGGACCCGGTCCTCATTCGTCTCGGGCCAGGCCCCGCCGCCCGAGGCGACCCACAGAACGGAGTCGCGGACCCAGTTCCAGGGCCCGAAGTCCGGAAGCTCGATCACGGCGCCGTCACACCCGTCACGCGATGGCCCGCGGGTCGTCCGCGTCCACGATCGAGTTCAGTCCCTGATGGACGGTCGCGCTGACGTTCGCCATCGCGCCGAACAGCTGCCGCACCGCCGGGGCCAGGTCCCGGGCCATCGCGTCGTAGCTCGCCGCGTACGCGCGGCCCGCCTCGTCGCCGCCGAACACCGCATCGGCTTCGACACCCAACTCGTCCAAGTCCGACGGTATCTCGCCCATGTCGGCGGTCAGGTTCGCCAGCCGGCCCGACGCGGTCAGCGCCCCCAGGGGATTGTCGATCCGTGCCACTGTTTCCCTCCTCAATCCGTGGCCTGGCTCCCAGGCGGTGCGTATGGAACCGATGTCCGTGTTGCTGCGGGCTCAGCCTTCGTGACGTGGACCCGGCGGTCACCACCACAGCGGCCGTGGGTCGAGCCACCACAGCGCCCGGCGCAGGGGCCCGGCCCGTTGGCGGGCCCGCTGCACCAGGTCGCGGGCCTGGGCGACGGCGAGGTCGTAGTCCTGGTCGTCCCCCTCCGCTGGGCCGGCCGCGAAGGCGACCCGGTTCACGGCGGCCACCAACGGGTCGGTCGGGGTGATCCCGACCGCCCGCCCCACGGCGGCGACCACCTCGGTCACTGTCCACTGTGGTTGCAGTCGGAGTCCGGCGAGCCGAGCCCCGTCGACCAGTTCCGCCCAGGCCCCGCGGACCCGGGAGTGCGGGTCCGGACCGGTGAGGCGTCGGCGGCTGCGGTGTAGCCGCGCCAGCGCGACCAAGCCTGCGGCGAGCGGGAGCAGCGCCGCCCCGGCGAACCACCACGGCCAGCCGGACGGCGAAGACGACGCCGGCCGCTCCACCGACGGCCCGGCCGGCGCCTGAGGCGACGCCACGGCCGGAGCCGGCGTCGGTTGCGACGTCGGCGGAACGGCCGCCCGGCTCGGGCGCGGCTGATCGGGCGGTGTGACCTCGTCCACGCGCGGGGCGGTGACGTCGATCGCCACCCAACCGACCGGTTCGATGTAGATCTCCGGCCAGGCCCGCGCGTGGCCGGCCGTGACCGTCACCGGGCCCTCTCCCGACTCGGCGTCCGGCACGAACCCCACGACCACGCGGGCCGGAATGCCCAGGGCCCGGGCCAGCACGGCGTAGGCGGCGGCGAACTGCTCCGAGGTGCCGCGCCGTCCACCGATGCTGGGATCGGCGGTGAGAAACCGGTTGATGCTCGGATATCCGCTACCGCCCGGAGCCAACGGGTCGTACCGGTACTCGGTCTTGAGCCACTCGGCGAGCGCGATCGCCTGCGCGTACGGCAGGGCGGTGCCGGCCGCGTCGACGGCGAGCTGCACGATGGGCCCGGTGTTGCCCGGCGGCAACTGACGGTACCGGTCGAACTCGCTCGACGCCGGCAGGTGCGCCACGGCCAGTTGCTCGGGCGTGGGCTGCGGAACGTCGGCGACGACCTCGTAGGTCTGCCCGGCCCGCAGGCCGTCCGGCACGACCAGCGTGGTGGCCTCGTCGTCGATGGCGACGGAGACCCCGCTGACCCGTCGCAGGCCGTCGGGCACGGGCAGCCAGGCCCCGGTGAGGCCCAGCACGGTGACCGTGGCCTGCACGGTCCGGACCGGGACCGCCGACGGCCCGCCCACGGCCCGGTCACCCCCGGCCGCCCGGTACACGGCCGCCGGCCGCCAGCTCACCCCGTCGAACTCGGTGAGCACCGCCCAGCGCAGCGGCACCGACTCGGTGCTGTCCACAGTGAACAACGCCAGCTCCGGGTTGGCCTGCCAGCGGCCGAGCAGGCTCAGCGGGTGTACCTCGGTAGGTGCCAGTACCGGTGGCAGCAGCACCGACCGCAGGTCGGGCGGGGTCGTGCCGGCCCCGACCAGCACCGCCGGCGTGGCGAGGCCGCTGAACCCGGCGAGCAGAGCGGCGATCACCACGGCCACGCCCAGGCCTGTCAGCCGGGGCCGAACCCGGCCGTCGCCGGCCGCCCGGGCCACCGTGATCCGGCCGACCTGGTTGACCGCGAGAGCCAGGCACAGCGCCGCCACGAGCGCGGCGGCCGGAACGTATCCGGCCTCCCGGCGGGGGCCGACGAGCACGAGCATGCCGGTGGCGAGCAGGGCGGGCGGCAGCATCGCCAGCGCGGGCCGCCGACTGCCGGCCAGGGCACAGCCGGAGGCCACGCAGATCCAGGTGGCCACCACTGGCAGCAGCAGAGTGTCCACCCGGGACGGAAGAGGCGGCGCGATCGTGAGCAGCCGGGCTCCCGCGTTACCGAACGCGGCCAGCAGTCCATCCGGTGCGGGCATCAGGTACTGCAGGCCCGTGAGCAGGCCCGCCAGCCCAGCGATGCTCACGGGCAGATGCCAGGCTCGGTGGCCCCCCGTGACCAGCCAGACCAGGGCGGCCCCGAAGCCAGCCGCGGCGATGGCCCAGAACGCCTCGCGACCGGCGTAGACGCTGGTGATCTGGGCGCCCGCGGCGATGCCGGCGATCGTCATGGTGACGGCGGTCAGCACTCGGCTCATGCCTGCCCCTGCAGCAACGTGACCAGGCGGGCCGCGTCGGCCGCGCGCACCGGGCCGATCGGGCCGGCCCCGACCGGTGCTGGCTCAGGGTCGACTACCGCGGTGAGCCCACTGTGGTACACGCTGGACAGCCGACGCGAGAACTCGCCGTCCGCCCGCGCCCCGGTGATCACCAGCAGCGAGTCACCGCCGGGGTTCTGGCGCAGGGCCGCCTCCACGTGGTCGTCGTCGATCTGCGCCGCCGTCAGCTGGACCGCCGCCAGCAGGTCGAGCGCGGCGGCGGTGGAGCCGACCGGTCGGGGCCGCGTCGGATCGGCCGCGAACACGATCACCAGCCGGAGACCCTCGACGGCGGCCGAGACCACCACCGACGCGGCCGCCTCGACCGCCGCCTCGAAGTCGTCGGCATCCACATAGGACTGCTGCCGGTTGTCCAGCAGCAGGACCTGCCGGGCCACCGAGGTGCCTTCGTGCGTACGGACCATGATCGTGCCGACGCGGGCGGTGGTACGCCAGTGGATGTGCCGCAGGTCGTCACCGGGGACGTACTCGCGCATCATGTGGAACGCGAAGACGTCGATGTTGCTCATGTCCCGGGCGGCGTCGATCTGGGCGATGCGACCCCGCGGCGAGCGCGCCAGGGCGTGCCAGGCGGGCCACACCGTGAGCTGCTGCGCCGTACCCACGGACCGCCGGGCCGACCACAGCCCGAGCGGATCGACCCGTCCCACCTGCAACGGACCGACCTGGAAGACGCCGCGCCGCGCCGTGGGCAGGGTCAGCCGAACCCGGGTCGGCAGGCCGGGCCGGGCCACCACGGTCGCCGTCTCGGACCGCTCCACCAGTCCCCCGTCCGGACCGCGAACGACGTCGAGCATGTGCAGGATCGGGGCGGTGCGGCTGCGCACGAGCACATCGACCACGGAGACGGCCGACTCGCCGCGACGCACCCGGCCGGGTTCCACCGTCCGGTCCACCGTCAATCGCGGGGTGTGCACGACCCATCCGGCGCTGAGCGCCACCGCCACGAGCCCGGCCGCGCCGATGGCCACGAGCTCGCGGTACCCGAGCAGCAGGCCGACCGCCAGCAACACACCGCCGCCGGCCAGCGTGCCCACCCCTCGTCCGGTCAGTCTGATCAACAGTCCGCTTCCCCGTCGCGCCGTTGCCGAAGTGCAGCCACACCCAGGACATCCCGCCGCCGGCGGCAAGCAGCCGCCGACGGCCGCCCACGGTGGAGTCGTTGCCCGGCCCGGTGTTCTGCCCCTCGCGAAGGACCGGACCGATGTGCTGCGACTGGGCTCACGCGGGCTTGGTGCGCCGAACCGGCCCGTGGTTGCTGGCCGACCAGACCGGCCATCGCCCGGGGGCACCCCTCTGGAAGGAGACAGGTCGGCTTCGGCCCGGCCGTGGCTGGGTTGCACGAGGGTGCGGCCGGGTTTGGCCGGGTTGTCTGGGTTGCGCTCGACCCACCGACGCAGGTCAGGTCCGACCCGGCGTTGATCGGCTCGGTGCGCTTTGTCGCGGTGACGGTGGCGGTGCCCCGGAAGTTCCTCACCACAATCGTCACTTCGTAGACCGTGTAGGGCTCCAGGCCGGTAAACGTCGCGGGTGAGTCGCACCCGGTTCTCATGATTTCGACACCAAGCCCGCCCCCGCTCCTGGGCGAGACGCTGACCTCACAGCTCGCCCCGGCGAGGTACGGCTGCACCGTGAACTCGACCGTCAGCGAGCGGGGCTTCGCGCCGATCGATGTGATGGCGACCGACGGTGCCGTGGCCGCGTGGACCGTGCCGGTCCCGGGTGGACTGTCACCGTCGTCACTGTTCGCCGTGACCGTGACCGACCTCAGATTGGTCGCCGTGACGGTGGCCCGGAGAGTGCTTCCATCGACAGTTGCCAGTACTTTACCGGCACCGTCACGTACCGTGTAGGACTTCACGGGGGTGTCGTGGGTCGGCGACGCGGTCCACCGGATGAGGTACGAGTTCGCGCCGACCTGGTACCCCACTACCCCGCCCGGCGCGCCGGGCGCGTAGTGCACCCGGACGGCGTTGCTGCGCTCGCTCGCGGCCGAAGCCCGGCCGTACTGGTTGCGCGCGGTGACCGTGAACGTATACCGGTGGCCGGCGGCCAGGCCGGCGAACCGGGCGTACGTTCCGGTCACGGTCTGCGGCGGGTTCAGCCCGGCCTCGCCGTCGCGGTACGGCGTCACCACGTAGTCCGTGGCCCCGGGTACCTCTTTCCAGGTCACTTCCACGGCGCCGGTGGGGTGCCCCGCGCCGTTGAGCTCCAGGGCCGCCACCGGCGCGGCCGGTCGGGCCGGCGGGGTGCTCTCCCGCGGGGTCACCGGCTCGGAGAGCGCGGGCGGCCCGGCCCCGATCGCATTGGTGGCGATCACCCGGAACTGGTACGTGGTTCCGTTGGTGAGACCACCGACCGTGGTTTCGAGCACGTCGCCGCCGACCCGGACCTGGCCGCCGCCGTCCTCGCTCCAGGTGATGACGTAGCCATCCACCGGCGCGGAGCCCGGGTTGGCCCGCCCCCAGGACAGGTGGACCTCCCCGTCGCTGGCGAGCGCGATGACCGGCACCGGCGGGCCCGGAGGCTGAGGCGGCGCCGGCACCCACGTCGGCTCCGGCTCTGGCTCTGGCGCAGGCGGAGGCGGCGCCGCGGTCGGCGGGGCGGGCGGCTCTGCGGTGGGCGGTTCCGGCGTGGGCCGCGGTGACGGCGTCGCCGGCCGCCTCGGGTCGTACTTCTCCACAGTGGAGGCTTCGCCCTCTCGGTTGACGAGAACGGCCGCCTCGGTGTCGGGAGCGTTGATGAACAGGTAGTTCTCCCGTACCTCGAGCTCAACGACGGTGTTCGGCTCCCCGACCGGGATCGTGCCGGCCGGCTCACCGTCCACCGTGAACACCTCAATGGCGCCACTGGCCACGTGCGGAACGTAGACGCGGCCGCCGAAGCAGACGGCCGGTACCGGCTCCGTACCGGGCTCCGCCGGCATGGGCAGAGTGGTCAAGGGCTCACCGGACTTCGTGTCCCCGATCGTGAGCACCGTCTCCTCGGCCGGCACGGTGATCGCCGCGGACGGGCCCACCGTCCGGTCGGGCACCACGGCGTCGGCGAGCGGCACCGGCGACGGGATCTTCGTGATCCCTTCGTCGGTGACGACCGCGATGACGTCCTCCTCACGGTCGATGACCAGCGCGCCCTCGTCCAGGACCGAGATCGCCGTGTCGTGGCCGGGCGTGGTGACGGACTCGGTCCGATCGACCCGCAACCGTCCCCGTTGGACGGTGAGCGCGACCGCCGTGCCCTCGGTGGGTAGACTCAACCACAGCCGGCCCGAGTCGTCGAACGCACCGCCCACCAGCGGAGCCGGTAGGCGGGTGATCTCGCCGGACACCTGCAGCGTGGCCGGGTTGAGCGGGCGGATGAGACCGCGCGTACGGTCGATCACCACCGCGGTGTCGCCCTGCAGCAGCAGCACCGTGTCCTCGACGGAGCCGAGGTCGAGCGATCCCGAGAAGCCCAGGCGAGTGAGGTCGATGGAGGTCACCCGTCCGGTCTGCAGGTCGTGCAGGATCACGTACTGGTCGCTCTGGGTGATGCGGACCGGATGGCCCTGGGAGTCGATCAGTGGGTGGCTCAGGCCGGGCAGGCCGGAGACCGCATTGATCTGGGTCGTCTCCCCGACCATGCTGCTCCAGAGCCAGGACGCACCGTCGACGACGGACGGTCGCTGACCGGTTGAGCCGACGGCGAACACGGTGGCGGCGAGCGCCACGACCGCGCCCACCACGCCGGCCGTATAGGCCTTGGTCAGCCGTCCAACCTTCATGGCGTCTCCCCAGGTCTCACATGCACCAGGCGGCGAGCATGAGTAACGCCCGGTTCGTCGCGCCCCGAGTGCGGTCGAGCAGCGACTCCTCGAGCGGGTCGAATCCCCGGTCGACGGGAATGGCGAACTCAGCCTGGCCGGCCCCGTCGGCCCCAACCACCACGCGGGCCCGCACCTGCCCGTCGGTGCTCACCTCGTCGGCCCGCGCCGCGGCGAGCTGCGCACCGCGGCCGAGCCGGTCGGTGACAACCAGAAGTCGGTGAGCGCTGCCCATCAACGCCCGGGCGGTGGGGTCGGCGTGCGCACCGATGTCCAGGACCACGACGGCGAAGTCGGACCTCAGGCGCGCGACCAGATCTGTGTCGACCGTGTCCGTCCACACGGGAGCTTTTTCGGTGTGTACTCCGGGCAGCCGCGGAGCGGCCGCGAGGCCGGCGTAGGCGACCTGGCCCGGCCAGAGTGTGCCCAGGGTGGCGGCGATGCCGGCACAGACCGAGGTCACGCCCACGCCACCAGCCCCCGATATGGCCGCAATCACATGCGGCGTCGATGGAAGCCGGCGGAGGCTCTCGGCCGCTGCCCGCTCCGCCGCCACGTCATCGGCGTCGGCAAACCACCGTCGGAACATGGCGCTCAGCCCTGCGTCACGGCGGCCGCGGTGGCGGCGCCGACCACGGCGATCTCTCCGAACCACAGCCACCGGCCCCGCCAGCGGCGCCCGGCCACGCCGGTGGTCGCCACCAGAGCGAGGCCGGCCAGGGCCAGCAGCGCGACCGCGGGACCCCACGCCGGACCATGAGCGAGCAGTCGCACCGTGGCGAGCAACGGCACCACCAGGGCCGCCAGCCGCAACGGCAGCACGTGCCATAGTCGACCGAACAGACGCGAGCGCAGCCAGAGCAGCAGGCCGAAACCGAGACCCAACAGCACGTCCACCGCTTCGCCCAACCAGACCAGCGCAGCGGCGGCGCCGCCTCCCACGACGGCGAGCCCGATCACGACGCCTCGGAAGTGTTCCTCGGCCCGCGCGACCATCCGATCGATCTCACCGCGATCGACCCGACCGCTCAGGCGCAACCGGAGAAGCGCCTCGGCGATGCCACCAGCCCCGACCGACTCGCGGGCGAGTGGGCCAAGGGCCAGAACGACCGCCAACGGCAGCACCCGGGCGGCTGGACCGAACTGGACGCCGAGTGCCAACGCCGCGGCGACCACAGTGGAGGCCACCGTGACCACGGCGGCTGCGGCGGCGAGCGTCCGGAGCGCGCCCGGCGCGTCCCGGTAGCCCCAGCCCGCGGCGACCACGACGGCGGACGCGCAGACCACGCCCGCGGCCAGCGACGCGGCCAGCGTCCGGTCCAGCAGGCTCGCCACCGTCACCCCGGCCAGGCCGGCGCAGAGTCCGGCCCCGGCGACCAGGGCCGTGACGACGGCCCGATGCCCGAGCTTGATGGCTCGCCAGCCCAGAACCAGCGCCAGGACGCATGCCCACGCGGCCGTTGCGGCGCTGACCGCGTCGACGGCGCGCGCCGCCACCAGCCCGCCCCCGAGCGGCATCAGTGCCGCGGCGACCCACAAAGCGAACCCCGATCGCGCCTTCGCCGACGGATCGCTCCTCTGGATCACGAGTTCCCATGGTCCAAGAGTGGATCGGTCAAGACAATTACGCCGTAGTTGACTCAGGTGTGACGCCTACTGCGCTGGTTTGACCCCGGCCTGCACTTTCGGCACGACCCGCCTTGGGGTGACCGCGGGAACCCGGCCCTACGCCGGCCAGGCGGTCGGCGCGGTGCTCATGGTCACCGATCGCCACCGTCGCGGAACGCGGTGAGCGGGCGACCAGGTACGGCCAGGCGTACGGTGCCCGACCGCGCCAGTCACGAATCCCAGATCGGGCCGTAGGCGGGGACGCCGCGCCGCCGCAGCTCGGCGACGAGACGACCGGTGGTGTCCTGGTTGGAGATGCAGATGACGGCCTCGGCGCCCGCACGCCGGTAGGCTTCTGCGGCCAGATCGGCGAGATCGGGCTTGCCGTACGCGTCGGTGTCCCAGATCCGGTGGGGCGGAGAATCGATCAACTTCGCCGTCCAATCGCCGCTCTGGACACGATCACGCGGTACCCGCCGCCTTCCGGATCGGGAATGGCAGCGAACGCGTGCGACTGCCCCAACCGCTGGTGGGAGAGCCGGACGAAGGTCCCGGCCCAGGCGCGGCGCTGGTCGGGCAGGTGGAGCACCGCGGCGTGGCTGGAGGGCACGTGCACGGCCACGTCGAGGCGGCGCAGCTGCAGCCACGGGATGAGGATGCTGACCGCGGCACCGACCAGCATCCAAGCCGCGGGAGTGCTGGCCAGGCCGGTGGCCAGGCCACGCGGGTCGTCGGCGGCCTGCAGGACGGTGAGGACCGCGAACAGCCCCAGCGCGGCACAGCCTCGGCAACGTGCTGCCCGCCAACCCGGCGGCCCGTGACCACGCGGGCGGCATCCGGCTCGTCAGCGGGCCCGACGAGCGAGCCAGAGTGCGGAGATGATCAACGCTGCCGCGAGGACAACCACGGGGAGGCGGATGCCGTCCAGGTAGAGCGTCTCCTGGTACACGGTGACGCCGATGACGACGCTGACGATCGGATCGACGAGGGCGATCGTGGTCAGCGGGGCCGCGATCCGCCCGTTCTGGAACGCGTTCTGGTTCAGCACCAGTGCGACGAGGCCGCCGAACATGAGCGCATAGACGTGCCAGTTGGTGAACACGACCACCAGGCCGCCACCGAACTGAGCCGTGACCGTCTTCAGCAACGAGACGTCAAAGCCGTACAACAGACCGGTGCCGACTCCGAGAACGATGCCGCGCGAGGCGTCGGTGAGCCGCCAGGCCAGGCCCAGACACACGGCAAAGAGGACAGCCACGGTGACGATGACCGGCAGCCAGACGACGGTACGCGCCTCCCGTACTCCGGGCTGAGGGTCGGTGGCCGCGAGGAACGCGCTGAGTCCCACCACGCCGAAGGCGACGACGACGAAGTCCTGCCGCTGCGGCCGTTGGCGGTTGAAGGCCGCCGCCAGGGGAACCGCGAGGAACACACCGGCCAGCAGAAGCGGCTGGATGAGGGCGAGGGGGCCTATGCGCAAGGCCAGCGCCTGTAGGATGAACCCTCCCGCGACCGGCACCCACCCGAGGACCCACCGGGGACGGCGCAGCAGATGGAGAACGAGCCGAGGATCCAGGGTCCGGGTGGGCTTCTCCTGCTTGGTCGAGCTCTGCTCCATGGCCCAGCCGATCGCGAAGAGCACGGCCGAGCCCAGGCCGAGCAGAATCGCCGGGAGATTCACCGCCTACCCCGTTCAGCGGGGCCGGTCCTTCGTGTACCCGATAATGCGGGAACGTCCCCAGAGGACATTCCCGTGGGTCGCCCGAGTATCGGCGACGCGATGGTGCCGTAACCCATCCACCCGCAGGGTGATGGCGGCGTCTGCCTGTGCTCCCCCAACGGACTCCCGGTCGTCGCCTTCCCCATCGCGATGTCAGCCTTGGTCAGGGCGTCGGCCGTGGTTGGGGCGTCGGCCGTGGCAACCTGCAGCGACACTGGCGGTGAGGCGAGCGCCCCGCCGCGAGCTTCCAGGCAATGGTAGGGAACAACCCGTCACGCGGTAGGTGTTTCCCGGCGATCAGGTCAGCCTCGAGTGCGCCGCCGCACGGAGGTGGTCACCCAGGCGCCCACGAGCGCGGCCGCGCGGCCAACGTGTACCGGAGCGCGGCCGCCCCCGCCAAATGTCCGGCGGGCGCGACCGTACGGCCCGGGTTACCCGGCATGGTCGGGCGCGCACGTGTTTTCCCATACGCGACTCTCCGGCTACCTGGCTCAACAACCTCTGAGGGATCAGCGCCGATTGGCCACGCAACGAAGTCGACGAAGGGACGTCTCGGGCCGCGGGGGCGAGGTCACCTGCGAGCAATGCGGCCTGAGTGCGAAACTGGCTCATGATGATCAGCTCGCCAGTCAATGGCAGGCGCTGCGGGCCGGACGCCGCGACGCCTGCCGCGGTCTCGTCGGAGTCGACCCCATGACCGAGGCACCGGAGCCGCACGACGCCACCGAGCAGGCCAGGGCCGCCTTGCACGCGGCCTTGACTGCGGCGGCCCGGCGCGCCCTGGCCCAAGGCGCCACGGTGGAGGATCTCCTCCAGTACGCCGAGCAACGCCTGGCCATGCTCCGTTCGATGATCGAGTCGAGCTCGGCTGACGGCCGGGACGACTCGTCAGCCGACCCCGACACGCTCAGCGAGGATCTCCTGGACCGCCGTGATGATGCGGGCTAGCTCGACCGGATCGGCGACCAGCTCGGACACCTGCTCATCGACGGTTCGTTCGCCATGGGGCAGGGCGCCGACCTCCCGAGCCAGGTCGGCCGTCCCAAAGACGCGGCTGAGCACATCAACGATCGCGGGCGCCAAATCGACGCCGCGGGCCACCTGAGACTCGATCGCAGCGAGCGCCAACGCGGCGAGCTCGGTGAGCTTCGCGTCAAGGACGTCGTTTGAATCGACCAACATCAGTGGCCGCTGGCTGTCCCCGCCGTCACCTTTCGGGAACGCCGGCGCGACCGGGGCCTCCTTTGCCCCCATCGGTCGCTCCACGTAACACTCGAACCAGTCGGGCCGGGTCCGCATCACCGCCAACACCTGCTCCACCTCGCGTTCCACCGCCCGCGGGTCGTCGCTGGGCCGGGCCCCGGGAAACGCCGCCCGCAGATCACTCCACCCATCGATCGGCCACAGCGACATGCCCGCGGTGTTCGGTACACCGGCCCACGTGAGGATCTCCACCGCGAGACGACCGAGCCACGGGTCACGCCCGAGTCCCCTGTCGAGCCACGCCGGTAGTCGTGGACGCTGCAACGCGCCCCTCGCCCCGCGTCGACGGCGATGCCCGTCGACGGTCGCTGCGCGTATACGCCGCGCCAACCAGCCCTCCAGGTTGTCGATGCTGCTCGTTGCGTTGTGCAGGACGTCGTACGTGACCGCCTCGAGATCGTCGTAGAACCGATCAAGACACGCATCGGCAAGGCGGGTCATCGAGACCGCGCACGAGGCGTGTCCGCGCCGCAGTTCGATGACGCGGGTCAGCCTGGTAAAGACGACCGGGCTCGCCACGGCAATGACGGCTCCGCTGATCTGCCGTCGCTGCTCAGGGTCTGCCGAGGCATAGGTCTGGGCCAGCACGCCCGCGCGTGCCAGAGCACGGACGTGTTCCACATTGTCATGGTGTTCACGCTGCGTGTCATTTCGCGTTTTCTGCCGAGAAATGGGTAGCAGGGTAGCTGGCCGCTGAACCTCACCAATCACGTCAGGTATCCCCTCACAGGCAGACAACTTTACTGTGCAGTACGTAAGTCACCCCGCAGCTCGTTTGCGCACACGACGCACAAAACGACGACCCGCGGGCGCCGCCCGCTGGCCGCCAAAGTCTCATTGATTCTGCCCCGCACTCGACCGTACGGGCACACTGGAAAACGATTTCTACCAACCTCTTCGGAAAGTAGAATCCAAATTGTCGAGGCCATTATGGCCGAACAAGTCCCCTCGACGACCGATCAGACGATCCGTTCAGCCACCATATCGGCCATACGGCCGATTGTCCGATCTCCGGCAGCAAATCACTTCCCGACATTCCGAAAGCCTTTCCGATTTGATCGTTGGCCCAGGGAGCCGGCCCACGTCCTGCCTTCTGTCCGTCAGTGGGGGTTGCCGTTGTCGGGGCGTCCTCGATGCCCCGGCGCAGACGTCCGGACGCGAAGGGGAGGCCGACATGGCAGGTCCGGAGAACCACGATCGGCACTTGGACGACGAAATCGCAAGACTGCGCGACGAGCTGACGCTCGTGCGCCGGCCGACACGGGTCAGCGCCGTTGCCTGCATCCAGCTCGCTCAGCGACTGCGGCAACGCGCAACGCGTGACGACGACGACGCCGTCATTGACGAGGCTCTCCGGCTGATCGACTGGGCGATTGAGGTGTTGCCTCCGGACGACCCGAGTTGGCACTCAGCCCTCATCGAACGCGCCTTGACCCTGGAACTACGGTTTCGTTACAGCCGTGAGCAGGCGGATCTCGACACCGCCATCGTCATTTGGCGCCGCCTGGCCAGTGTTGACCCGCTCGTGCAGGGATCCCCGGCCGCGGAGGCAACAGCCCGACTGGGTGCGCTGCTGCGGCAACAGGCGGCCGTGCTGATCAATGCCGGCGCCGACGACGACACCGTCACGGCCACGTTGGCGGAGGCGCACCAGACGCTGGTGGCCGCACGCACCTGCCTACCCGCGGACTCCCCGAGCCTCGCCGAAACGTGCTGGCTGCTCGGCCTGTGTTGGGGCGACCGCTACGAACAGGAGCGGGACCCGCACTACCTCAACCAAGCGATCGCTGAGATCGCCGAGTCGCTGCGCCTGACACCGGACCTCTCCGGCGACCGTCACTACGCGTTGGCCAAGGCCCTCCATGAGCGGGCACGTCGTCACCGAAAGGCTAACCGGTGCGGCGTCGACGACCCGGCGGTCGACCTCGCCAGCGCTCTCCACCACGTCCGCGCCGCGCTACGGACGGTCGGGCCGGCCGACCCTTTCCGAATCGAGGTTCTCTGGGCGGGCGTCACCATCGCCATCACCCAGACGCACATCGCACCTACGGACGTCGATGTGACCGAGCTACGAACGTGGGTCAATCACATCCTGACGCCGCCCGCGGCGACAGACGACCCGCCGAACGTGCCAAGGCTCGCCGGAAGGTCGCGGGCGCACAACCCAGACGGCCTGCTCAGGAAGCGACCGCGCCGAGCCTCGCGCAACCACCGCAGGTGACCCGGCCCCGTCGCATGGTCGTCGCCCGGCGCCCACCCGGCCGATCCTGCGACGGGTGGGCCGGGCCGACGGGCAGGTCCGTCAGATTCCGATGTGTGCGTTGCCGAATATGCCCGGAAGCCATTCGACCGACCCGGACGACCATGATCGCGCGTGGGCACGCGCAACACCCCAACCCGGTTCCGACCCGACCGGTATTCCACCAGGCGGGGTCAGGCCGGTCGTGCTGCCCGGACCCACCGCCGCAGTCAGGCTGCCGAGGGCGGGCCAGTTCCTCGGCTACGTCGCGGGCGCCGCATCGTACGGGACCGAACGGGTCAGGCGCAGCGGCCTCACAGCCGCCACCGTGGCCTTCACATTCATCGGTCTGCTTATTACGATCAATCTCATGGCAAACCGCCGCCAGCCCGTCGTCGGCCTGGTCCTCGTTCTGCTCGCGACCATCGCAGCGGCCCGGCTGATCCCGATCATCCACCGCGGTCGCCGGACGGGTCCGGCCGGCCTCATCCAGAAAGGCGTAGAGCGACACGTGTTTGTCCTGCGGCCGGTCAGTGGCGGTCAGGTCACCTGCATCCTCTACGGCGGCCTGGAACCGGACGTCGCCGTGCGACACGGCAACGTGGCCCGGGTCACCGGTCATCAGCGCGGCGGCCGGTTCGTCGTCCGGCGACTCGAGCTACTCGCCACCCCAGCGGGCCCTCTCATCCGAACCGTCAGGGCCCGTTGGTGCGCCATCCTCGCCACCGATCCCCGGCTGGATCGAGTCGGCTGGGCCATTGCCGCGGTCGCCGTGGTGTCCGGCCTGGTCGTGCTGACGACGAACGTGCGGTAGCCGGCCCCGGGTGTCGGGCCGATGCGCGGCCCGACACGGGTCGGACCCTCACGCCTGAGAACCCGGCCTCACGACGGATCCGGCCTCACGACATCAGGATCACCCGTCGTCCGGTCCGGGACGAACCGCCCGCGACGGGAGTCGGGCGCCCGGCCGGAACCGCGCGCTCCCGGCCCCAGGCCCGAATCTCCTCGATCTGCTCCGGATTCGAGCGGCTGAGCGGAAAGGTGTTGGCGAAAGCATCGATCACGAAATCCGGCTTGAGGGAGTCCGGTCCGCCGCCCAGGTGTACCTCTGCCCCGACCTCATGCAAGGCAGCCTCGATGTCGGCGCCGGCGAAGCCCTCCGACATGACGACCAGCATGTCGAGCAAATCCGGGGGTGGCTCGCGTCGTACGTACTTGCGGTAGTACATGGTGATGATCTCCCGCCGGTCCTCCGCGTCCGGGAGGTCAACAAAGAAGAGCTCGTCGAATCTCCCTTTCCGCAACAGCTCGGGCGGAAGCGAGCGCACGTCGTTGGAGGTAGCGACGACGAAGACGCGGGACCGTGACTCCTGCAGCCAGAACAGGAACTGGCCGATCAGTCGCATGCCGACGCCGGTACTGTCGTGCTGGCCGGCCAGTCCTTTCTCAATCTCGTCTATCCACAGCACACACGGCGCGACCTGGTCCGCCGTCTCCAACGCCTCGCGGAGCCGCGTCTCGGACTGTCCCACGAACTGGCCGAGGACGGCGGCCAGGTCCAGCCGGTAGAGCGGCAGACGCCACTCCGCCGCGATCGCCTTGGCCGACAAAGACTTTCCGCAGCCCGGCACCCCGACAAGCAGCACGCCACGGGGTGGGCGGAGATGGGTACCTCGCAAGTCGGAGATCATGATCTGGTAACGCCGCCTCAGCCAGGCCCGGAGGCTGGTCAAACCACCGACCTGATCGGTCTCACTCACCGTCACCCGCTCGAGGCCGGTCAGCGCACCGAAGTGGCGGTCCTTGAACTGGGCCAGCAGCTCAACGTCCTCCCGCTCGACGGAGCCCTTGGCGACGATCGTCGCCAGCACGTTCACCGCTGTGCCCTCGGGAACCCCGACCAGGAACTCGGCCGCCCGCCGGACGTCCGGCTCGGTCCAGGCGATCGGCACCACGCCCTGATGGTCGGCGAGGAACTGGACGATCGTGTCGTACATCTCGGCGGCGTCTGGCAGGTCGAGTGTCAGGCACATCCCGAGCCGCTGCAGGTTAGTCCACAGTGGAGTGTCTGTTATCAGGATCACGCTGCCGGAGTTCTCGTCCGCGAGGCGGGCGAGCTCGGCAACGTGGCGGCTCGCTGGACTGTCCCCCGAGAGGTCCTCGGGGTCCATGAAGACGACCGACGTCTGGGGCCGGGACACGAACTGGCCTGCCGCGAACTCCATCGCCCCCGTGAACGAACGGTCATCCGACACCGGGACGTTGGTGCGCAGGTCACGTATGCCGGTGGCCCTGGTGTAGATCCAGAAGGGCATGGCCGACCGCCGGACGTCACTCGCCACGGCCTTCACCAGGCGTCGCGCCCTGACCTGCTCGATCGTACGAATACTCACCAGCGGTACCCGCGCGGCGATGTACCGGTCGAGTTCCGCCTGTGCGGTGGCGAAGTTACTCATGATCTGTCCTCCGAGGGCGGCGGGATGACCCGGCGGCGTGACGGCTCCGGCCGGGAGAGCCACGGATCGAAGCCCCCCTGGCCGAACGCGTCACGGCCGTCGAGCACGGAGGTCAACGCGTTGGACCGCAGGGTCCGCAACCGTGCCTCCACGGCCGCGCGGTCGGTCCCCGTTCGGCGGAGGTCCTCGGCCTGCTGCTCGAGCATCCGCTGCGCGGAGCGGACCTGAACGTCGACGGACTCGACGAACATCCTTGTCACGTCGGCGGGCAACCCGGGGTGCGCGGCGACGGCCCGGATGGCGCGCAGACCCGTGCGCGCCTGCGTCAGCGCGCGACCGACCTCGAACTCGTCCCGCGCCTCCGAGACGGCCCGGGCGAGACCTCGGGCCCAGGAGGTGAGGCGTTGGGTCAACGCTTCCCCCAGCCGGTCGGCCAGACGCACCCACTGATCTGGGTCGAAGTCCTCCGTCGACAGGGCCGGCAGAGCTGAGGCATCCACGTGTTCCCCGGCGCCCCATCGCCGCAAGAACTCGGTCCACGTCTCGTACGGACCGCCGTGACCCCACATCGCCGTCAGCTGCGATCGGGGCGTCGAACGAGCTGCTCACCCGGGGGCAGAGGGTCCCAGGCCGGCAGTGTGGTCACGATCTGGCGTGACCGTTGGGTCTTCCTCTCCACGGGCACACTGGGCTGGCGCGCCCATGGCACCACGGTCGGCGCCTCCGCCGGTTGGTTGCTGTTGTTCGCGTTCACGAAGGTTCTCCTCGGTTACGGCGACCTCTTGCGCCATCGACAGAACGGCCGTCTGAGTGGCCGACGGCACAGCCGTCTGCGTCACGCCGCGCCGCTCATAGGGCTGGGGCGCGTGCGCGTACGTCGGCAGCGACTCGATCATCTGGCGCACCTTGGGTTCGAGCGCGTCGGCGGCGGCGAACTCCGCACGCCAGTCCGTCAGCTCACCGCTGGCCGCCCGGAGCTGGCGGATGGACTCCGCCTTGACCCGGGCGAGGAAGTTGTAGGCCTCTTGTTGACGCTGCTGAGCCGTCGACCTCTGGTTGGCCAGGATCAGAGCCCAGATCCCGCCGGCGACCAGACCGGTCAGCAGACCGGCGATGAAGCTCTGGGCGCATACCCCGACGAACACCAGGCCCGCGACCGCGGTCAGGATCGGGCCTATCCACTTGCGATCGTCGAAGGCCAGCCCGGCGAGGAACGTGGTTGTGTGCCGGTCCCAGTGGCTCGCGAGTGATCGCTCGAGCTGCTCGAGCGGCTGGTTGAGCGAGCCCACCCATCGCGGCAGTTGGAACTGCCGGGCGGCGACGGTGTGCGAAGCGTCCAGCACGACCTCGACGTTGGCGGGGACAGCGGCCCGGTAGTCGCGCGCGAACAGGGCGTGAGCCCGCGCGAACCATTCGTGGCAGGCGGCGACCGCCAGGCGCTGGGTGGACCGGGAGACGCCGATCGCGTCCGGGTTCAGGGCCGACGTGGTCTGCACGGTGAGGTAATCCAATGTGGACTCCATCGCGGCCTCGTCGGCCGTGATGGCACGGGTAGCCAGGTCGACGTCGCCACCGTGATCGATGACCGCCTCGCTGAAGGCGAGCTCACGGCGCAGCGGGAGTTCCTCCGGGTCGTACTCCTCCACCAGACGGTCCAGAATGTCGTCGACCGCGTCCTCGAGCCGGTCGGACGGAGTCAGTTCCTCGGCGAACATGGCTTGGTAGCGGTCGAGCACGGACTGCTGGGACTGCGCCGCGGAGAGCGCCTGCAGCAGCTGAGGCCACTGTGGGGAGGTGGCCGCCAGCCGGGGAAACCGGCCGACGACGCGGGCCGGCGTGGTGTGGGAGTCCAACTCGGCCCGCCAGCGCGCCACCTGGGCGTCGGTGATCGCGTCCTCGGTGACGAGCCTCTGACGCCACCGCTCGAGATAGCCCTGCACCAACCTCAGGCCGGCGGGGCCGAAGGCGCCCTGGGAGATCGCCTCGAGAATCACCGCGAAGTCACGGCCAAGCGCAGCCGGGTCCTGGGCTTCGAGGTAGTGCCCCAGCCAGCGCACGGCGGCGTCCCGACGCCCCTGGCGCCGCAACACCAGCGCCATGAACAGGCAGGTCCGCGACGGCGACCTCCGGTACGCCTCCTCCACCGCCCGGCGGCACAGGTCCGGCTCGTCCCCCGCCCAGGCGGCGAGCGCGACCAGCACGGGCGCCAGCCAGTAGCGGGGCGTCTGCACCATGAGTTCCTCGCCGACCGCGCGGACCACCTCCTCGGAGACCAGCCCGACGTCGAAGGCCTGCAGAATGCCGACCGCCGTCCGCCGGACCACCTTGTGGTGGCCGAACTTGTACTCGATCTCGCCCTGTAGCGCGGTCCGCCGTATCTCGGCCCGCTGCAGGTTCGCGGTGAGCTGGTGCTGGCGCACGTAGGCATTGAAGTCGTCGCGGAGCTGCGTGAGCTCCGAGCGGGTCTGGGCCTGCTCCTGGCTGACCGCGGTCACCTGGTGCCCGACCTGCCCGATCGCCCGGCCCAGCTGCTCCACCATGCGCTGGACATCCGCCACCTGGCCGCGCAGGAAGTAATCCACCTCCGGCATGACGCCTCCCACCTAGACGACAGCGGTGCCGTCGGCCAGGACCGGCACGACCGTCCCGCTGAGATAGACCTCCACGTAGGCGTAAGCCCCGGACCGCACCAGCATCCGGGCCTGGGCGAACGGCTCCGGCATCGCGTCGGCCGGCCCGTAGTGCTCAACGATCGTCTGCCCGAGGTCCAGGATGTGGTCCACGTACGGGGGTCCGAGTGCACACGGCGCCACGAATCCCAACGGCACCTCGCCGACGTCCCGCTCGTACTCGGCACGAATGTGGGCGGCGACGGAGTCGCGGGTGGCCTGGTCGACCGCCACGTCGAGCCGGTGCACGGCGTCGATCAGGTCCGCGCTCCGCCGGGCCCGGATGCCGCGGATCCGGTTACCCACGGGACGATGCCGGCTGGACACCGTCGACGGTGGCAGGACGATCCGCCGATGCGCCTGTTCCTGGCTCACGCTCTCACCACCACCTCGCTGCGTTCCCGCCGGTGTTCTGACGGACAGGACGGTGCCCGCCGGGACCGTGGGAGGTCGCCGTCCGTCAGGTGTCGGCATGACGAGTCATGGGGACCGATCGACGTCGTACGGGGGGTGCTGAGCGTTGACCGAGTCCTCGATGGAAGACCCGGCCCGCGACCGTGCCCAGGCGGCGATTCAGGCGGCGCTGTCGCGGGCTGTGGCCGCGGCCCTGGCCGCGGGCGTCCGGCCGACAGATCTCGTCGAATACGGCGACGCCCGCGTAGCCGCCCTGCTGTGCTCCGCCCCGGCCGACCCGCACAGGATGGTGGTGACTAACATGACGGCGCCAGAGCCCGGGCTGGACGGCCCGTTGCTGGACGAACGCATCGCCGAGCTCGAGGCGCTGCTCCCGCTCGCCCCTCCGTCCACACCGGACCTCGCCATCATCGCCGGGCAGCTCGCCAGTCTGCTGCGGGACCGGGCCGAGCGCGACGGCGACGACGCATCGGTCGACCGGTCCCTGGCGGTGACCGAGTACGCCCTGGCCCGGCTGAACCCCGACAACCCAAGCCGGCCCGACGTGCTCGCCGAGAAGGCGATGACCCTGCAGATGCGGTACGACCGCCGCGGTGACATGACCGACCTCGAGACCGTCATCGCCATCTGGCGGGAGCTGGCTGACTCGCCGACACCCGACGGTGACGTATCGGTCGCCGAGGCCCTGGCCAACCTGGGCCTGGCGTTGTGGCTTCGACACCAGCGGCTGGTGGCCGACGGATCGGACGACGACGCCGTCGGGGCCGCGCTGGACGAGGCCCAGCAGGTCCTGCACACCGCCGTCAACGCGGCCCCGGCCGACTCGCCCCTGCAGGCGATCGTGCGCTGCCTGCTCGGCTTCTGCTGGGCGAAACGGTATGAGCGCGAGGGCGATCCGCGTCAGCTCGACCACGCGGTCGCCGAGGTCGAGGCCGCGGCGCGGACACTCGACGAGCCGCTCGAGGCCGAGCATTATGGGCTTCTGGCGTCGCTGCGGCACACAAGGGCGGCGGCCGCGTGGGGCCGCGGCCGGGCACGAGACCACCGAACGGGTGCGCGCCGACCTGGCCGCCGCCCGAGACTGGATTCGGGCCGGGCTGGACGCGGTCGACCCCGGTGATCCGGAGCGAGTCGATCTTCTCTGGGTGGCGGCCACCATCGCGGGGATGTACGCTGCTTCATCGATCGATGATGCTGACCTGGCCGAGCTGAGCGCGTGGACCGGTGAACTGGTCGCGCATGTCGACGCGATCGATCCACACGGGACGACCGACGAGGCCACGGCTGCGCACATGATCCACGGCCGGGTGCTGGCCGAGATGAGCCTCCGGAGCGGTCCCGCCGGCGTCCCGCCCGCGGTGACCCAAGGCCTGCATGACGCGATGCCGTACGTCACGCGCTTCCTGGCGGCGAGCGGAGGCGGCCACCTCGCCTTCGACCCGGAGGTCGGGGACCGGATCGGCCTGCTGGTCCGACCGGACCGGGCCCCCGAGCTCGCCGCGCAGCTCATGGAACTGTGGCGCGGACTGCCGCCCGGACCCGAACGGGGAGTCGTGGCCGGAGCCCTGGCAACGATGCTGTTCGTGCTGAATCAGCAGGGCGCGATCGAACTCGACCTGGCCGAAACGATCGCGATGGCGACCGAGGCGCTGTCGGCTCACCCCGACGACGAGGCCTGGCAGACCCAGATACGCCTCGTCCTCGCCACGCTGCAGGCCTATGGCGCACTCAGCATCGACCCGGCGCTGGCCCACCAGGCGATCGACACGCTCGCCAAGATCCGCTCGACCGACCCCGACATCCAGCGCGATGTTCTTGGTGTCCTCACGAACGCGCTGCAGGTCCGCGGGGCCACCACGCGCGAAATCACCGACATCGCGGCGGCGTTGTCGGCCACGGATGAGCTCAGTGCCGGGATGTCCCCCGATGACGAGCGGTACCCGACCGTTCGGGTCCAGGCCGGATCGTTGCGCATCCAGCTCGGTATCGCGCGCGACGACCGGACACTGGTCCGCGACGGCATCGAGATCCTCCAGGGATGCGTGGACACCCTGCCGCGCAACGACACCCGATTGGTCGTGGCCCTGACCAACCTCGCGGTCGCCGAGGCCTGGCTGGGCGACGAGGGCGCGCCGAAGACGGCGGAGCGCCTGGCCGCTCGGATCCGTGCCGCCGAAGGCGCCGCCGGCGTAACCTCCGACATTCGCCTCCGGCTCGACCTGGCCCGATCCGTCGGTCCGTTGCTGGCCCAGGATCTCCGCGGCGCCAGCGCCATGGTGGACGCGCTGCGCGACCAGGCGCGCGAGGCGGACGACACGTACGTGGGTCTGCGCCGCCGCCTCGCCGCCGGCGGTGGGCTGGCGTTTCGCGCCATGCTCGTGCGGAGTCCAGAAGACGCGGATGCCGCCGTGCAAGAACTGGAGAAGGCGCAGGCCCAGCTCGCGGGCGACGTCAAGCATCCGCTGTGGAGCGAGACGGCGATCATGCTCGGACGGGGCTACCGGACCCGAGCGGAGCTGACCGGACCCGGCCCGGAGCAGGCTGCGGACCGCGATCGCGGTCGCCACTACGGGCTGCTGGCGCTGCGTGGCCAGTCCTGGCGCGCGTTGGTGCAGTCCACCACCGACAACGCCGTGGCCGCCGCCCGCGAGGCCGCGGACCTCGCGCTGGAGGTCGCCGGGTGGTGCATCACGGACCGGGCCGCGACCGACGCGGCCGTCGCCCTCGACGCCGGGCGGGGCCTCATCCTGCACGCGGCGTCGGTGACGCCCGGCCTCGGGCAAGTTCCCGCCGACGCCACGGCGGTGGCGGCCGACCCACGGAGCCGGCGGCTGCTGGCCATCGTGGAGGAGGCTGAATCCCGGGGCGCGCGGATCCTGGACCCGCCGCTGGTGACCGACGTCCGGCGGGCCCTGCGCCGACTGGGCGCCCACGCGCTCGTCTACCTCGTGCCCCGCACCGAGCACACCCCACCGGTCGCGGTGTTCGTGCCCGAACGGGGGAAGCCCGCCATCGTCGACCTGCCGGTCGTCGGGCCGGCTCCGGACCGATTCGTCGAGGCGTTGGCCAGCACCGATATCCGTCACCGGGACCTCGCCGTCGCCGCACCGCCCGCCCCGGGCCTGCGTGAGGCGCTGCCCGCGCTCACCGACTGGGCGTGGGAGGTCGCGATGAGCCGGGTCTTGGACCACTGCCGCGTCAGTGGGTTCGCCCGACCCTACCGGCTGGTCCTCGTGCCGATGGGACAGCTCGGCATCATCCCCTGGCACGCGGCCCGCTCCCCGGCCGGCCGCTTCGCCCTGCAGGACGCGGTGATCTCCTACGCTGCCTCGGCGCGGCTGCTGTGCGACGTCGCCGGCCGGACGCGAATCTCGCCCGACCGGGGCGGTCTCATCGTCGGCGACCCGACCGGGGACCTCGTCCACGCCGGCGCCGAGGCGATGGCGATCCGGGACCGCTTCTACCCGGATGGCCACTACCTCGGTCCCCCCGGCTCGCCGTCGCCCGCGACGCCGGAAGCCGTGCTGAGCTGGCTCGCGAGCACCGTGGCCGACCCGGGCGGCGTGCTACACCTGGCCTGCCACGGCGTGGTCGAGGTGGGCGCGGCCAACAGCTCTCGGCTCATCCTGGCTGACGGAGGCGTCCTGTCGGCCGAGCGGCTGGTGGAGAGTGCCGACTGGGCGCCGGGGGCCTGCCAGCTGGGCCTGGTCTGCCTGGCCGCCTGCTCCACCGGGGTGGCCGCGCGCGGCTACGACGAGGCGTTCTCGCTGGCGACAGCATTCCAGGTGGCCGGGGCCCGGTCGGTGGTGAGCTCGCTGTGGCGGGTCCCGGACGAGGCGACGTCGCTGCTGATGTACCTGCTGCACCACTACCTGGTCGAGGAACGGGTGGGCCCGGCCGAGGCCCTGCGGCTGGCTCAGCTCTGGATGCTGGACCCCGAGCGCCGAGAACCGGCGGGCATGCCGAGCGCGCTGCGGTCACGGCTGGCCCGACTCGACTCCGACGACGTCTCCGCCTGGGCCGGATTCGTCCATCACGGACAGTGGTAGGTGTCCGTCAGAACACCACGTGCATGACACGGACAAGATCGAGCGGTTGCGACGCCAACTCGACGACCTCGACGGGCCGGCGCGCATACCGACCCTCATCGAACTGGCTAACACGCTCTGCCAGCGGTGGGCGGCCCAACCGGGGGCGCCGCAGGCCGAGCGGGACATCACCGAGGCGACCGCGTATCTCCGGGAGGCTCGCGGCCGGCTCCGCCGCGACGACCCCTTACGGGCCCAGATCTCCGGCCAGCTGGGTTACGTGCTGGTCGGGCGCGGCTTCCTCGAGAGTGGCCTCGACGGACGGGGCAACCCGGACGGGGACGAGGCGATCGAGTGCCTGACCGAGGCGGTCGAGCATCCCGACCTGCCGCGCGCCAACCTCGAGATGGCGCTGCTCTACCTCGCGATGGCCCTGTTCGTCCGGGCGCTCCCGCCCGGATCGGTGGCCGGCCTGAGCATCGACGGCCTCGTCCGGGCGGGCCCGGCCGCCCTGCCCAGGGTGCTCGACTATCTCCGGCACGCCAGTGCCCCGGAGCGGCTGGCGGACCTCGACCGGGCCGAGGCGTACGCCAGCCGATTG
>Ga0065720_1018900_pt1 | contig 61962 bp, 80 predicted proteins | sample Thericmetagenome_FD_59107 | JGI IMG/M metagenome (GOLD analysis project Ga0065720, IMG submission 59107) | Thermophilic microbial communities from the Joint Bioenergy Institute, California, USA of rice/straw/compost enrichment - eDNA_2 v2... | ecosystem: Engineered > Solid waste > Grass >...
GCAAGAAGTCATCCCGACCCATTAAAAAGGGAATTCCGATGATAATAGACGAAAGCGCTTATAAAATCATGGATATTTTTAAATATAATGCTGATCTTTCAAATCAAGGTACAAGAAAATAGACGATTGTATTATCACTATATAGAAAAGTTCCAGAGAATAAAAAAGATCCTTGAAGATGTTGCTGAAAGTTGCACAAGTAAAACTGAAGAATTGGAAGAACAAATTCAGAGACTCAGACAGGAAACTAATAGGGTCAGCATGATGACCAGAGCTGATACATCTTCAAAAATAATTAGCGAGCTCGAATCCAGATTGTTTGAGAGTGAGAAAGAAAAAGTAATATTTTCTCTTATCTTCTAAATTCGTTTAGGGTCAATTAAGAAAGGAAAAGGATCAATTACTTGAAAAGATCGCTGTTTATGAACATGAAAAGCAAAGTACACAAATAAAGTAAAATTTTGAATGCAATATTCGTAATAGAATTAGTCAGGAACTGTTAGATATGGTGAGAAAGAATCAGATAATTCTTGAGGATACGAATAAGGAATTGATGGTGCAATTAGCTGAAGCCCGTAAGAAAGACAAAGAGCAACAGGCTATATGGCAGACAGAAGTCAACGAAATGGCACAGATCATACAGAACCTTAAGGAGCAATTAAGTAAGAAACACTCTGAAGATTTCCAATAGCCCTTCTTTCTTTTCTATCAAAATATTTGTATTTTTAAGTTATTTGTACAATTTTATTTGCTTGATTTTGTTCTTTGTTTTGTTCTCTAAGCCACGTTAATAGAGAAAGTGAGATTTTAGGTACCATTAGAATAAAATATTGTTTCATTTTCAATTCAAAGGGTGAATCATAGGGCCCAGTTTTCACCACCTATCTATGGTTAGTTGTTTCTAGGTTCGTTTTAGTCAGGAAATCAAAATTGTGAACATGAATGAGTTGATTTCTTAAATTGTAATCTATGCTAAAAGGACTTGTATCTTCTTAGAAAATTAGAGAGTTGTGTAAGATTGTAAACAAAATATTTATCTTGTAAAAATTCCAAAGTAGAACTATTTTTTCCACAAAATTTGTCAAACTTAGCAGGAACTAACGTAATCTAACCTACATGAAGGAAGACGGAATAGAAGAATTTAAATATTCATAGGCCTTGGAGTCTGAAATGAAATGATTTTAGCTCTACAATTATATGATTTCAGTCCTGTTTGAACATAAAAGCCATAGATGATGCCACCTTTATTAATCTACAAACAAGATGTGGAGGAATATTGATTTTATCCACAGAAATGTTTATCTGTTACCCTTAGCAACCTTTTCGATTTCATCCTTCTTCTTAATGGCGTAACTGTTAGATGATTCCTAGAGAAATTACTTTTCTATACACATTCATTATTACCTTGGCGCAGTTCATGATTTCATCAGCCAAGCATTCAGCAATAGTCTTCATGGTTCTGAAGGAAGCATTTCTAGCACCAATAGCCATGTAGAAGAGGGCGGTGGAGGCTCTCTTCATGGGAGAAACATCGACGGCTTGTCTTCTGACGACACCTCCAGTACCGATTCTGGTGGAGTCTTCTCTGGCACCACCCTTTTGGACAGCATCAACCAAAACTTGAATGGGGTTTTGACCAGTCATCAAGTGGATGATTTCGAAAGCTTGTCTGACGATTCTGATGGCCAAAGCCTTCTTACCGGAGTTTCTTCCGTGGAACATAAGACAATTGACGAGTCTTTCAACAATGGGGCATTGGACCTTTCTGAATTTCTTGATTTGGTATCTTCCAGCGGTGTGGGGAATGAAGACTTGGCTCTTAGTGGTGGAAACAGCAATGTAGTCCTTGAAGCAGACATCATCAACTTTAACTTCAGCATAGTCCCATTTACCGAATAACTTGAATTGGCAGGCGTAGTTAAGCTTAGTGTCTATCGAGAAGAATGTTAAAGCAAAATCATGTGGAAAGAATACCTTCTTGGTTTTGGATCTCGGCCATTTGGATCTTGGGTGGCTTGTTAACTCAATTAACTTTTATTAAATTGATTTAATTATGATGAGCAAAGATTCTTTCAAAAGGGAAAGTCTTAACTAAAAGATCTCTTTATGCTTATGCCCAATATAAAATCTTTTTTAAAAAATCCATACTAGAAATCTTGTCCTCTACGTTTACCAATTCGATTCAAAAATTATTAATTTAATCATCAATTTTTTCATTGTCTAGCTTGCCCTTGCACTTTCTTTTGAAAGCTAAGTATCCCATTATCTGGCTGTCACTCTTCGCCTCATAAGAGCAGTTCAGTCCAGCCTCATACATGGCCTTAGCCTTAGCTGAATTTGCAAAATGTTTCTCCTGAATGAATCCAGCAATCCAATATTCAATAGGAGTTACTTGTTTACCCTTCTTCTTTAAGTTTTCTTCCGAGTATTTATCTACTATAGTTTCTAGAATATCCTTTGCCTTCTGATTCTCATCATGGAATTTAGCAACTTTATATTTTCCTATAACAACTAAATAGTCCTTTAAAGCAGAAAGTTCAGGAATAGGCTCTTCTGTCCTGCTTTCATTGAGATATTCCTCAGCCTTTGAAAGGTTTCTATTCAAGTAGTACCCAGAAATGTAGAAATAGGCAACCATTCCATGAACAATAGGGTCAAACTTTTTTATGATATTGACCGAGTCACTTTCAGCAGCTCCAAATTTAACACCATCTCTGTATATAATAAGGCTGCAAAATTTATATAGCTCAAAGACAAGTTCTTCGAATTCCTCATCGTTATTTTCTCCCTGATATATCAAGTAATACAATGCAATGAGAACAGATTCATAGATTCCAATGGTCATACCCAAGGAGGGGAGGACTCCAGTCTGTGTAAACGTCATCATTATGTCCTTGAGCCTGTCTGTGATATATACTTTAGTCTGGTTGAGCTTAAGATCATCATCCACAATAGCAAAAGGTTTGCTATAAGTTAGTCTCAAGTACATGGGGACAAAGTCTGTAGTAAATTCCCCATTGTCGAAATATTTCAACAAATCATTCCTATGGGACTCAGGATCCTTGCCCATAAAGAAACAATAGAGAGTTGTCAATAAGTCTTTCTCCTCAACAAAGGGAGTGCAATCGTCATCTACCCCATTGTTGATAAGGGCAATTGAATTTTCAAGGCTTGGCTTATCAAACTTTTTATTATAGGCCTCCAATATCTCCCAGGCAACTCTCTCAGCGATAGGGGAGCAAGCAAAGCAGACTGCAGAGACTATGAGATAATACCAGGCATGATTTTTATCAGGCTTGACTCCAAATGGATTCTCTGTTGCGTACATTTTATAGAGGGTATAGAGGCAATAAGGCTCGCCAGCTTTAGCTCCTTCTCTAAATTCGTAGGCCGCTCCTTCAAAATTTCCAAGGAATAATTCTTCGAGACCTTGGCAATATCTTTTAGTCTTGCCTCTGCTAATTACTCTATAGGAGAACATTTCTGCGCTGCCAAAGAGGGCCTTCTCATCAATGACTGGAAGGTCAGTATGAATGTCATTAACAGTTGGGACTTGAGTCATGTTTGATATTTAGATAATTTTATTATTTAACAAGGAAATAAGGAAGAAAGTCCTATCATGGGACATAATAGTGAAATGGCAAATGATAAATATCTACTTCCAAATAGAAGGTACAAAATTAGAAACAAAATTTTTTGTAGTACTTACCAAGTCAAGTATTTTAAACAACTTAAAGAACGGAATTGTCACAAGCAGAATCGCTGGAATCTCGCTACTTTTTTCTAGAAATTTCTTTGAAGCGTCGATATATCTCTCTGCTTTCTCCTCATCAAATTCGCCTATTGAATTATAAAAAGCCTTCGATGGAAATTTAAATCCATCACTGTCTAGCCCCTCCAACCCCATACTATCTCCCAGTTCATTGTCTTCATATCCAAACTGATGTTGCGGACTTCTCACTGAGTCAATCTTTTCTGGAATAAAGTATCTTTTCTTTTCCTCTAGCTTCTTAAGCTTCTCAGTGAACGATCTTGGTGTCTTTCTCTTCTCCGACATGAAAGAACTAATGGACTCTCCTTTCCTGCTAGATTGGGTGATTGGCAGAGACTCCGAGGCTTCATCCGGAGAAGGAATAGTATCGTAAGTTACTCTATCATGCCCGTGGTGGTTCTCACAGTCAGTGCTTTCGGTTTCCTTGAATCTAATTTCTGGCTGGGAAATTGTATGATCTAATGAAAATCTGTGCTGAAGAGAGTAGTCATCAGTGCCTATCATCAGGCTCAGATTTCTTCTGACTAAGAAGTTTTTATTTCCAGGAGATTCATCATCAAGATTGTTGACAGGAGCTGGATTTCGATTAAATAGGCTCTTACCTGTGGAAGAATTGGGATTAGCTCTATTTCCAAGATTATCGCTTGAGTATCTCAAATGGCCTAAGGGAGGGATAGACATAGTAGAAATTATTCTTCTTCCATTGAACTCGTGATAGAAGATTTTGCTATCTTCAGCCTCTTCTTCTTGATTATCATTATGTATAACAACAGAAGGATCAGAAGGAGATTCTATTGAAGCCATTTTATGATGGCTTCCTAGATCTAGAATATTAGGATCCTTGTTTTCCTTGAAATTCTCTCTAGGAGAAATTATAACGCCAAATGCACTGTTTCTAGGAGAAGTTATTCTGCTTAAGGGCTTTCGGGGTAGATTTTCACTTGCAGATCTGAGATCTTCTTTATGAGAGGAAGTATGCCTACTAGAGTCGAGCCTTTTTGGGGAGAGGAGAGAAGCAGTTAATAAACTGTCGTATTTTTCCTTTAGTTCTAAGTACATATGCTCATATTTTTCTTTTTCTGAGATTGCTAGTTCTAATTTCCTGTTTTGGATTCTAAGGCTCTCACATTTTTCTCTGAGCTCTGCGTTTTCCTTTTCCTGAGCAGAATAGGTTTCAAGTAGGGCTGATTGCTGACTGATGATTTCTTGTAACTTCTTATTCTCTTCTATATAATTATTCTTTTCAGGTGAATTTTTTGGGCTTGGGTCCTTATTCATGTTCCTTTCTAAATTATGAAGTTCGTCTATTAATTTCATGTTTTGAGCTTCAACGTCATTCAATGCCATAATTAGAGATTTATTGTCGCTCCTTAAGTCAACAATTTCCTCGCGTAGGGTCTTTGAAATTGAATCAGCTTCGTCCAGGTAATACTTGAGTTTATTTATTTGTTCTGTAAGGTGAAGACTCAGATCATTGAGTTGTTCATTCTCTTCTCGCAATGTTATCAGCTCATAACGATTTGATTCCAGTTCTTCTTGTTGGAGTGCTATAGTAGAGTTGAGCTCTGAGACTTTTGAAATGTACTTTTTAAGGAAGATCGTCAAGAGTGTTCGTATCCACTCCTCTATTTGATTCCTGAATTGCTCGTAGTCTGATGCTGGGGTATCGAAAAGGTGGTGTGTTTCTATAAGCTTACTTAAAAGCGTTATAGGTTCATCTATTTTCTCTATTTCTTCTATTTCGTCTAGCGCTTGTTCCAACCTCTGCTCCATTTTTATTATTGTCGAGGTTTTTTCATTAATTAACGTTTAATTGTAGATTTCTTATATATAGTCGCTCATTCTCAAAGGTTAGTGTTTCTTGTCATATTTTCTCGTAAGAGGAACCTAAGGGACTTCCAGGAGCCAAAGACTTGAACTAACTATTTTATTCCAGGATGCAGAATAGGATAAGTCATTCTAATAGAATAAGAAATTTGCTATTGGAAAATAAAGATTTCTAATTAAGAAAATTTGACTCCTCGAGTAAGACCACAATTGAATGAATATTCGCTCTATGTTCTAGAAATATTAGCTTTTTAATAACTCACAACTCAATATCAATATTCACTATCATATCTGAAGAAGAGTAATTTATCAGATAATCATCGCTTTTGTTCACCACAATGAGTTTAATAACTTGAAGAATTTGGATCATGAAGGATACTTGAAATACAACAAGAGATTTAAGAAAAGTTCTTTGGTGTTTATTTGCACAATTATCAGACAGTTTTCAAGGAATCCAGGGATAGACCTACCGACAATGTGAGGCTTGAAGACTATTAGTGGATTTGAATGACAATGAATTTCAAATCCAATTCTTGATCAGATCGAAAATAAATCCAAGGTTCAAAATCCTATAATTACGTTTAAAAAAATCAACTTCAATATTAAAATTGTTTTGGAGAGTTTCCTTTGGCTAAGGCGCCTTGAGCAAGCCTTGATTTTCTATTTTGTTTTTGGTTTGAAAGCTAATTTTAGTTTGAAAAATACTATATGTGAGATTTCCTTGTCATCTGATTTTGAAAAATCGGGATATAATTGTGATTAAATCCTTATTTTAGAAGAAAAAATGCAAGACGATCTCAATTTCAAGATCAATCTCAACGAAAATGATGCCAACGCCTATGGCAGCCAAAAGAGCACTGATGTTAAAGTAACAATCCATTCCTATTTCATTACATTTCCCCAACTTTAAACAAAAAATGCTTAAATTATTAGTACGCCCCAAAAGAAGAAACCAAAGGTGAAGCACCACAGCCCAAGAGAGGAGGGCTCTTCTCATTCTTCAGTGTTGAGTATAACTTGAAAAATTTTGTCTTATAACTTCAGGTTCTATCAACCTTTCTTTGACGTTACAACAGAAGATGTCAAAAGAAGACTCCTTACTAGCATAGATCCCAGAAAGAATACCTTCTTTGATGTTATTGGTGACAGAGCCGATTTGTAAGCATGTGAATAGCTCATATTAAGTCCAAAATTAGGTATGGTCCTTTTTGGATTTGCACAACTCTCATTTTCACTTTGGCTGCTACTGGAAACTTCTCTGGTTACTTGAACGCTAAGGCTGTAGAATCATATTCCAACTTGTCTTAATGTATTAGAACTCAGTTACTTATCACAGTAACTTTGATTTCGTCCCAGCTGCTGCTAGTATTGTTTATGGATTTGGACTTGCCGTTCCTATTATTTTCACTGCTTTACTCAAGTGGTTTGGAAGCTCCAGTGTTAAATTTATAGATGTAATAGAGAATAAGATTCGGGTTAAAATTTTAGACCATCTGTATCTATGGATATTCCCTATTCATTATGGTTCCTGCTATGATTATTGCTGTTATTCCTCTTAATGTAAATGAAGGTTATTCATGGTTAATATTCTAGATTGTTCAATGGATTTCTTTAATGGTCGCTACTGCCTCTTCAACCTGGTTCTTGTTGAATAACTTTGCCCAGTAATTTTTGAAAATTATGAAATAAGGTTTTAGCGAATTAGGAAAATATGTCGGAAATCAAAGATATATTTTACTTGGTTTCATCGGATGTGCTCAAGCTGTTTTGCTCTTAATCTTTAAACTTAAATTCTTTGATATTTATATCGATAGCGACCCCAACAATTAATCTATCGCAGTATTACTTGTAAATGTAAGTATTCTAACAATGTGAATCCACAACTTTTTCACAATATCTCTTGCTATCAAATCTTTTATCCGCAACCAAGTATAGAACTAAATGGTGATATATGGTTGATCTACTATACAATGAAATTTTTTGATTCTATTGGGTATCTAATCGGATCGGATTTTCATGAAATTTTTTTGTTCAATTTTTGAAAATTTCACAAACAAAATTATTTCCAAAGTGGAAGATGTCAAAATCAAGTATGTAAAATCCTAACAAAACTAAACTCATAGATGTCATTGCACGTGAAGAGCTTCAAGTCAAGAAAGCTCTTGACAGTTTAAGAAAGACAAACACTGAAGAGCCTGAGAAAAAGTCAGAAGAACCTGAAATAAATCCTCACATGCCCAAATACATCGTTCAAGCACCATGTATAAAATTTCCTTGAGTTATAAAAACTCTTTAGGGTACCTTAACCAAAAAGAAAAGGGTCTAGAGCATCAAAAGTCCCATGGGGTCCAACCAAAAATTGATATTAATCAATGGTACGCCAGAGGAGTGCGAAAAGTAAGAAATCAAGAGGCAATAGTCATAGTTTTAGGAAGCTGCTCACAAATATCGTAAGGGTGCCTGTGAAAATTGCGGTGCCATGACTCACAAGACTAAAGGTAAGGAGATTTAGAAACAGACTGATTTTTTAAGATTGTTGTGAGAGACCAAGAAAGACTGGAGCCAGGTGGACTGGCAAAGATATAGCTCCTGATGAGATCATTCAACATTTCGAATTAACTTTTGACGCAAAGAGAGATAGATGGAACGGATATGATCCTGACATGTACATGGAAGTCATTAAGGAGCACGAGGCCTATGATCAAGCTAGAAAAGAATACAAGCAAAAGCAACTATTAGAGGGCAAAGGTGTTGAAGAGAGAGAAGATGAAGATTTCAGAGCAGGCCTCTTTGAAAATAATGCACCAGTTATCACAAAAGATCCCAGAACTAAGACCAACATTGGTAATCTGAGAATAAGGGAAGATACTGCCTTCTATCTGAAGGACTTGACAATTGACCCAAAAAAGCACCAGTCTGTCAAGGAAATTAACCTTGATGATGACCCTTCTGTGATATATTCAGGTGATGCTGCAAAATTATTGGAACAGGAAAGGCTTCTTAAGGAGCTTGCAGAGAAGGAAAAGATAGATGTAAGACTGTTCTAACCATTTTATAATGTTATAGTTAAGTTCGATTGCCATGCCCACTGCAACTGAAATGATATACAGAAAACTGAAGGAAAAGAAGGATGAAACTACCAAAAAGAGAAATGAAGAACTGGCTCAGAAATACGGAAATACAGAGGTTGAAGATCCTGATCTAGGAATTATCCTAGGAGAGTCTGAGCACTACGTCGAGTATACAAGAGACGGAAAAGTAAGAAATATTTCAATTTTTCTTAACAAATAGATCAAACCACAAAAGAATAAAGTCCTTGGAAAGAGTAGATATGAGGAAGATGTCTTCATTAACGATCATACTACCGTATGGGGATCTTATTGGAGTGAGGAGTTTGGTTGGGGTTATGGTTGTTGCTACCAGACCGTCAAGAACTCTATGTGCCTTGGAGAAAAAGGAAAGAAGATCACCCTTCTTAAGGAATATAAGATCAAGAAAGCTAAAGAAGAACAACTAAAGAGTCTCCTAGGTTCTGAAGATAAGCCCGAGGAAGATGGAATCAAAGAGGAACAACAGCAAACAGAAATGACTGAAGAAAAGCCTTCTGAAAACTTGCCAAACCCTGAAAAACCTGTTGCTCAGGAACCTGTCAATATAGAACCTGAACCTCAGACTACAGCTAAGCCTCAAGTCACTACCCAAAAGCCTGCAGGTATGGATTCAAGAAATTTATCTAACATTATTAGAACCGAAAAGAATAGTGAAGAGAGACTCATCCAGTTCCTCCTCTTACTCTGCAAGTAGATCATCTTCTTCTTCATCATCATCCTCTTCTTCAAGCCCAAGATCCTCCTCTAGATCTTCTAAATCTTCTAGTAGAGAAAGAGAAAGATCTGCTAAGAAGCTGCGTGAAAAAAGAAGAGATAAAAAGAGTGATAAGGAAGATGGTCTTGATCCCAAGAAATTGAAGGAAGCCCTTGAGAGGGAAAAGGAAAGAAGAAAGCAAAGAAGCAGGGAAAGAGAAGGAAAGGGAAAATATCATTCTGTCAAAGCAGATGATTATCAACTTAGTAAAGAAGATATTGAAGCCTACAAAATGATGAAGAAGAAGTTTGAAGATCCTATGAATAAGTATTTGTAACAGTAGCCAACCTAGCTATACCATTTTGTTTGAATTTTTCATGTACTGATCATTGTTGAAGAGTCTTTGAATGTCTGTAATTAAGTACCATGCCTTTAGCAATCTTTCTAGTCAATTAACCTAATTTCTTAATTTTTCATAGTAACAGTATCTCAATTCCACAAGATATATTACAGATTTCATGGAATCCTTGTAAGACAAGAAATAAAGCAAAGACAAGTCTCTTCGAAATGTAAATAGTTAGTAGTGTCTATTGAATTTATGCTTCTTGCTGTTCATCTTCCCATTCTTGAGGGTCCGTTATCCTCAGAATTTTCCCCAATTTATGTCCAAATTGTATAAGTTTATAGTTCGCAAAAAATACAAAAAATCTGAATAAGTGTCTTATAATGGCTCCCCATGAATGGTCATTTATCCAAACCTCGAGTATAAACACAATAAAATCTATTATACAAGCCCCCTTGAACGAAGACATGAAGATCTTTAACTTATCTCTAGTCTCCCAATCACCCTCAAGATAGCCTGTTAACAGGACAGACATTATTGCAAAAATCATCACTGCATCTATTCCTGCTACCATAATTGCAAAGACCTCTGATGCAGGATTCTTCCTGGCTAGATAGGAGATAGCATAGTATAGTGTTTCTGGGGAGTCAATCAAAAATAGGGATATCAAATTTAAGAGTAGAGCCCATTTGGCAAACTTTGTAATCCTATTTTGCATCATTTGCTCTGTTTGCATGAGAAGTTCTACTATAGCTTCTGCTTGGTTCCCTTCCGCTTGTTGTTCATTAGTAGAGTTCAAATTTAGAGAGACAGAATTATTATTTTCGATATTAGTAATTGTTTCAATGGAAACGTTGTTTACATTATTCAATTTGCTTTCTTCAACGTGGGGATGTCTATCCTCTAGAGTAAGAAGAGATCTCTTGAGTGATTCGGAGTCATTTTCAACTTCTCGGCTTGTCAGCATAAAATTTTATTTCTCTATATCTAAAAAAATTGTTTCTAACTCGGAAAAAAAGAGTTACCTTTGGATCTCATCACCCTTTCTTCACGAATGAGTTAATAGGAATATAAGAATAACTTAGGAGATTATACCAAAATTTTAATCCTAAGAGATTGACTTTTAGGATGCTGTTATGTTGAGAGTGCATACCTAAGTTTGTATTCAAATTTTATATTTATAGCATCTCGTCTCGGTATCAATGATAAGATGGAATGAATGTTGAGGCAATGAGACACTGGTTTAATAACTGTTAAGAATTTCTTCTAATAAAAATCCCAATAACAAGTTTTAATTTACAGAATGGATTCAAAGAACAAGACTGGCTTCGTTGTCGTTCAAGACGGAAATCCACGTGGCAAGGAAGTTACCCACGAAGACGTTAAACAAGGAATTCTTGATATGTACAATTGGTTTACTACCAATGCTTCTGATATTGCTAATGCATTAAAATCAACCAAAGGAGCAACTCCAGATGAAATAAAAAAGCTCAGCGAGACTATAAAATCAGCAGTTCCTCAAACCCTCGAATGGCTTCTTTCTACTTATAATGGAAATTTCTTGTTGAGAGACAACTACAAGACTTTGTCTGTTGATAAGATTCTTGAAGCCATTGATAACTGTCAGGTCTATGGATACTGGAAGAAGAGTTACATTCCATTTGCTGCAGATGATGAACAGAATTATCTCTGTCTAGAACACGATAATGGTAAAGAAATCAAGATCGTCTCCTGGTGTGCCGATATGGGAGTCATTGAGGATGTCGAGGATAGCTTGGGACTTTTGATTGAAAGAGTTAGAGATGGGCTTTTGAAGAAGAAAATTCAATATATTGAGGGTGCAGGACTTGTTGAAGACTCTAAATAAGTAATCTATGAGTTAAGGTGTTTGTGCATAGTCTTTGGTAGTGAATTTTCTCAATTTTTCTAGTAATTGGATGCGGAATTTATAGACGATATGTAAACTCAAATATGCTAAAAATGCACAAAGACACAGATGTATCACAAATAATACAGGACTCAGCTTACATCAAAAGGTTATATTTCCATATATACATCAGAATATTTTCTTTAAACTGATTTATGAAATATAGATTTTCGCGACTCAGCTTGGTAGGATCTTCTCCAATCTTCAGCACGTAAATATCCTCAATACAGAACATTTTGGTAACCTAAAATTGTCACTTTATAGAATATTACAAATTACCTTGATCAATAGAAGGACCGTATGGAACTTATCCCAGACTAGAATTGACGTAATAGCCGGTTTCTTGCTGAAATCTTCATCTAACTCGACCTGACTTTCCTTGAAGAGTTTAATTTGATCTCTATAGATAATGGAGAAATATTGAGTAAATTCTTCTCCGAATATACTCATTTCAGAAACTGTGGGGATCAGATCCTCATACATTTTCTAGAAAATCAGCACATTTAAGACAAATCCTTACATTAAGGGAAATAGCTTGTGAATGCATAAGTAGATTCTGCAAATCATCACTTGACAAAACTTTGTCTTGGATCTTAGTGATCTTGTTAAGGAACAAGAAGGCAATATAGTGCTTTCTGAGTCTTCTAATCATCTCAACGATAAATTTCTAAGTATTAGATAATTTCTATCTCTATCTACCTCAACTTCTCCTCTCATTTCATCTTCCTTGCCTTCAAAGATATGTCTGTCATAGACCATATAGTAAGAGATCTGTAGGAATTCTGTTGTCAGATTTGACTGTAAAGTTTAAATAATTTATAAGAGAAAATACCTCATCCAGATAGAATTTCTTTTCCGAGTCAGGGATCATCATCAAACCTGAGTTTTCATCGTCATTATGAAGAATGAAGAATATCAAGGGTCTATTCTCAGGGCCAAAGTTCTGGAAATATGGGATTATGGAATAGTCATTGACAGATAGCATGTGGAGATGTGCTGCATTTTGTTTCATCATTTCAAGGCCGTATTTATTATAGTTTGAGGCAAAGAAATTCCAGAACTTTGTAGAGTTGAACTTAGAATACAAGTAACCTGGGTTCACATTAACTGTGACTCCTGTCAATAAGCTCTTGGATTTTGAGGGTGGCTAGTATAATTATGAATTTAGCTAATAAGTTACTTGAGCATAATGAGTCATTAAATGGACAAGCATGAGTGGGAGATCAAGTTTATCAATGCCTGCTACTCCGCCGTAAACAATTCTCTTGATGAGATTGATGTGATAATCATAGACATGATGATTTAGATCAATACTTTCTCTAATCCTTTCAATCTCATCATTAATTATGGGCTTCATTTTATCCTTCTTGTCAAGGTCTGTATTCCAATGTAGAGAGTAGGACAAGAATGGGAATGACATCTGAAGCTTCAATACATAAATTAGATTCTTCTTGACTTTTCTGAGATAAACTGTGATGCTGTTAATTTTCTGGGACTGGAGCATTGTTTCAACATGTCCTCTGGCCTTTATATTATAGTATTCTAGATATTAAAATAATTATTATAGACTCTATACTTCTAACATCGTCTCGGCCGGATTCATAAGTCCTAATAAAAGTCAGGAAAATTATTAAGAATGAATACTTTCCTCGTTTTGCTTCTAAATCATCCATTTCTCCCTTAGACTCAACCCTGTGTAAATTGTTCATAAAAATAGGTGATCCTCTTGATATCTTCCTTGTTTCCAGATCATCAAAGAATCCTAAAAGATAAGCAAGTAAACTAACAAATTACTTACCTCTTGTCATATCAGTGGACTCAACAAAGAATTTTTCATATTTGCTCACATGAGGCTGGTTCAAAATTTCAGTCATGATCTTCTCAGAGAAATTATTCACTAATTCAGCCCACTTGTCATCCTCATCTTCAAAAGGACTCTTATCGTCGCTATTATTATCATTAGACTAGTTGAATAAATTTCAAAATAGACTATGTTTACATCAATGCTTCCTTGGCTCTCTAGGGGGTTTGTCACTCTAGAAATAGGAGAGTATCTGAAGTTTCTGGTTTCTTCTTCAGCTGGTTGATGAACAATTATGTACAGAGGAGCTTTCTGATGAGCAACGACGAAGGATCTTCCCATGAAGAAGTGGATGAGGGATTTCTTGAGGTTTTCTTGGACTCCATGGGGTGATAATAACATTCGAAGTCTCATAGTATTTTTTGCTTTCATGAAAAATTCTTTGGCAACTTCAATGAATTTCTCAACGTGGTGCTCTATCAAATCTGTCACTTTCTCTTCAGGAGTATCAAGAACTACAATGTTAAGGAGCTCTCTGAACTGTTTACCAAACGATCCGATATCACTGTGTGTATCATGTTGCATTCCATATTCCTCATTACTGGAAATCTTGGCACAGGACCACCTGAGGTTCATGCTTTGGATCTAGGAGATTAGAGAGAAAAGAAGGTAATTACTCGTTCAATAATGCTGTCGAAAGGTAGCAAACTTTTTTGCTTGTTGACATCCAAAAAGAGATTCTTTGCATAGCATTGGACACTCTTGGTATAATTTGTTGCCAAGTCGCCCAAATTAGTGTTCGAAGTTTGTTTAAAGATCCTTCCTGTATTCCATTTTTGGAATGCGGCTTCTGTGGCAGCAGATACAAAAGGCTTATTGATCATATTTATGAATCCACTGCTATCCATTCTCTTTATGAGAACTGATTCTCGTTTAGTTCTTTTCTTATTGAATTTTTGGACTCCAAGTGATATTCTGTCATTCATAATAACCTGGAGAAGTCTGTATCTTCTATTCGCCCAGTCAGCAAGCTCATCAAGTTTTCTTTGGAACTTCACAAAGAGTTCTTCTTGGAAGTTATAACTTATCACACATATCTCTTCTGTTGTGATGTAGAAGTGAACAAGAATATTTCTAGGAATTTTGAATTCAACCTCTTTAGTTGTTATGTTCCTAGTTTGAGGGTCAAATATTCTGACTTTTTCAGCCCAGGGTAGTTCTTCATTGAAGTCTAAAGGAGATAGCCCAGTGAATACACCACTTATCCTGGGGAGTTGTTTCCTAAGGAAGCTCATTGGGAATTGGAAGAGCTTTTTGTAGCTGTCCTCAAGGTTTCCGAGTTTTGTAGCTATACACTTTTGAGTGAAGTTAACATTATCCCTGGTTTCCTCAAGCAAATAAAGACAATGTGGTGAGTTACTCTGAAGAGCAACCTTTTCTTTCAAAACCTCATCAAAGCAGTAGGTAATATGCTTGAAAGCTTCGAAAAGTTGGTTATGAAGTATTGAATGAGGAACTGAATGGAAATGTAGAGAGGTGGAGATATATTTCAATGACCTTGTGAGTTTGTTCATTTGGCCCAGGACATCGTATAGAGGATTGAATCTTTCTTCGAGTGAGGGATTTAGTCCGAGGGGCTTATAAAGAGAAATTGTTATCATGTATTCCATAATATAGTCATAAAAAGTCTATAGTATTAGAAAATAGTTCTATGAAGATACCTGGTTGACGAATTCAGTCAGGAAGATGACAAGCTTGTCTTCTTGGAGAGATCCTTTGATTTCAAGATAGAATTCTAGGCATTTTGAGTTTTCTGATAATTCTGCAGGAATTCTATCTTGTTCAGCGGGATTAAACATCACAGGAGGATTCAAAAAGCAACCATCACTTGCGTTGAAATGCTTATCCAAGATCTCTGCCATTGAGGAAACGTTTTCAACATTATTAGGGTCAACTGATAATAGGGAGCTCTTCTCATTTTTGTAGTAACTGATTGGGAAAAAGAGCTCATATTTATCAACTTTCTTAAGGGAATAATCATCCTTTTGAAGTTGCCTGAAATTTAAACAAGGAATCTTAATTATTACTTAAGACACACACTCATTAGGAACAAGCACTTTCCTAGGAAGTCATGGAGTTGAACATCATTTATAGTCTTCAAGCAATTGAAGAAGAATTTATAGTCAGCTTGATAGAAGGAGCTTTCAAATACTTCCAGAGTGCCTAAAGTTTCATGATTTTGTACAGATTTTGTGGATTTAGGTGTTCTTGGCTCAACCCTCTCCTCAGGGATTGAATCATCAGATATCTCTGCAATGGCTATTAATTAGGAATAATATTCTGGAGGTTTTACTTTTATTAGAAGCTTGTACCACAACATAGGAGTAGAGATATCTTTTCAACTTTTGTTTTATGTAAAAGAGGAAGGCATCGTAGTCGCTAATGAAATTGGGAAGGACATATCTGAAGGTCTAGAGAGTCAATTAAGAAGAAAAATATTGTTACCAATCTATTGTTTGCAAAGGCTAAATAGTCAATATCGCTCTGATTAAACTTGATCTGTGTTGTTTTTAAGAAGACAGTAGCAAAACATCTGATAGAATCCAAAGTCAAGAATTCATCAATCTGGGCGACAAAGTTCTTGATAACATGGATTCTGAAATCCTCTAAGGAATAGACTCTAAGAACAAGGATAATCTTGGAATTAATGAGATCATCTCTGCCCACAATATCACTTGAATCGACAAGATTTGCATCGTCAGTAAGCTCTTTTTTCTCTTCAGGATTTGCTACCTCCGTTATTTCCTTTTGATAATAAGGATTATCAATTTCGTTCAAGACGAGGATATAGATCTCCTTGTCATTAAATGAGAGGAAGGCGTTTTCGATATTGGCAATTCTAAAGTTCTTGAAAAATCCGTAATTTCCCAAAGAGGACATAATTTCACCACGACGGATTCTTTCATAGACAGGGAAGAGATCCTTATAGATAAGAGGAACTTCGAAGACTTCTTTGTTTTCTTTGGCAGTGGTCTGGGACTTTTTTCCTTCTAAAGTAGTATTGTTCTTCTCACTTTTGATGGAAGTCATTTTCTTCATTGGAGCTCTTTTTCTGATCATTGAGCCCATACCTATTGAAGAAGAAGTATTCTTTACTACAGGTGCTTCTTCTCTTCTCTTGATATGGTTCTCTTTGCCAATTTTAAGGTTATCAGGGCAAATAAGAGTTCCTCTCAGTTCATTGAGCATAATCAAAGTTCTGACTTTCTTAACTGTAAGCTCAAGTTGTTCTTTGTATTCTGCACTGAGCTCTCTGTAGTTATAGTGCTTGTAGGGAGGGAAGTGGAGCTCTCCTGTGATCTTCTTTGCTTGGATGTTAACATCCACAATGAACCAGAGTGGGATTTCATAGTCCTCATCTAACAATTAGGTTAGTAAAGGAAGAATGTACCATCTAATTTGAGATCTTTGGAGGCAAAGAGAGGGCTATCGTCATTGATCTTTTGGACTAAGTATAAGGTTTGTTCCTTTTTCTTGAAGCTCATCTTCTTCATTTTCATTAATTCACTAGTCAGAATAGGTTCATTATCTTCGTTTAGCCAATCAACTGGAATTTCCATCTTATGGAGATGTCTTTTACTAACCAGAGAGTTAAGCTTTTTGGAGACTCTGTGGATAACTTCTATGGTAATTGGTCTCACAAATCTCATCAAGTCAACCATCTAAACAATAAGACAAGGATATTTATTCGTTACAAGAGTAGTGAGAACAGTTTCAAGGGAGATTTGAAGCTCAACAAGTGGAAGAGGGAACTGTGCTCCTTGAGGTTGGTGTTCAGTCTTTCTTCTAGCAGGTCTTTTTTCGCTATCCTCGGCCATATTTGCAAAGGGACTTTCATTTTGGGCTGGAGATTTATTTAACGTAGAATTTAATTCTTTAGTGGGAGGCTCCCAGACCAAGGTCAACCTCAGTCCTACTTGTATGTTTGTAGATCCTTGAGCAAAGTCAATCACTCTACGAAGAAGATTTCTGAAGTCATCGTAGAAGAATTCTTCTCTGATCTTGTCCTTAGTCACATAGACTTTCATGAATAAGAACTTAGGGGCATTTTGGAGGAAGCTCTAAGAGATCAATAAACTTTAATATCAATTTACTCTAGGAATGATCTTGATAAAGTCTCTCACATAGTGATTAGATTCATTAATCAAAGAATCTAAGGTCTGTGTCTGTTCAATGAATACACCTGCAACTTCAAGTTTCTTGAAAAAGACATTGATAAGGCTTTCTACAAGCTCTTCGTAAACCTCGATATTCAATTTATCCTTAAACATTCTGGGCTCTATATGGAGATCGCTCTTCTGCTTTTCAAATTTGATTTCTGAGAAACTGGGGGAAGTTGTCAAGGCTGGAGTCAGGAAACTACCAGGGATTGACGAGCTACTGGCCTTGCGACTGTGATTCTTTCTGAACAAGTATGCGAAATCTTGGATAAGAATTTGGAAGAAGTCAGTCATGTCGATTTCAGTTGAGCTTTCTTTTGTGCAATTGTTGATAGCAACAAGAAGGTCCTTCTCAATGACTTTTAAGTCAAGACCACAGGCACGGTAGACATTCTTTGAGAAGCATCTAGTGAATTCTTCTTCGAGTTTATCTTTTGTTTCCCTGCAGGCATTAAATATGAGGTTGAGCATCTTCATATTGATCTTTGAGTCCTTAATATTGATATTTTCCAGATATGGTGGATATTCTCCTGTGATAATGTCAACTAGATAGAACTCAACTTCATAATTCTTTTCAAGGCTATCAATGGAAACATCCTTCGGAGCTGTAATGATTAGGAGTTTCTTATACACTAGGAACTTAATAAAGACCATGACTGGCCCTTTTGTGGAGCTAACTCCTACATGATCATAGTCAGTATATTTCCTGATTTCTTTATGGTAGTCTCCAATAAGAATATTAAGTGCGTCTTGATATTTCACTTTTATTTCTGGATCTAATTCAAGACTATCCCTTAGCCGGAAAATCTCTATTTTGGAAGTTCCAATTTTGTTGGAGTACTTTGTGACCAAGTCAAAATTGAAATTTTCCTGTTCTTTGTCTAAGTTGAATTCCTTGTAGTCCTTTAGGAGAGTCATATTCCATTGATGGTAGATAAAGTCTATTTCTCTTTGCTCATCTTCATCAAAGTCGTGAGGCTCCTTCGACCTGTAATATCTTTGGTTCAGTTCGTAGATTATTTTGTCCATCTTTTTCTCCTTTTCTAATTTTTCTAGCAAATTTTAGATTCTTTTATTCAATGATTACTTTGCAAGGCACGCTTGTGGATTGAGTGAAGCTGCAAAATATTTGATGAGATTGACTGAATGACGTTCGTTATGTCTTCACGAACACAGATAAGAAGGTCCTTCAAGGAAGACTTTTCATATTTTTTGTCTTGATACTCGAAGTCTATCACAGCATCATATGGATCTGTGAATAAGATAGAATCTATGGCTTTCTTCTTCTTTTCATAAATAACTTGATAGAAAATTTCCTTTTCTCTTTCTTCCTTGATGTTGGCTTCTTGGTCTAACCAGACTTGGATTTTTTGCTTTCTTAGGAAAATAAGCTTGAATTCCAGCTTGGCCGAGGAGATGCAACAGAATTTGAGATTGTTGGTTCTAATGGTAAATAAAAGAATTGGATAAATTACAAATGATGGTTCAAGTTCAAGAAAAATGAGGTATTATCATGGAGGTAGCAATTAGACTGCCATTTCTCTGTTACTGTTGCAAAATGGTTATTGATATGCATAGTTTGATTGGCTAATATTCTCAGTGAAATAGTCAAAATCATTACTGTGATAAACAAAGACATTTAATATTGAAGGAGAGACCTTAATTCCTTCAAAGTTTATCATGGCCTGTGTTATTTTTTCAATCATAGCAGCTTGTGCAGCATAGTCCTTAGGCCTAATATGTTTTATTAATTAATAATTGATCTATACTCTAGTTGGACTGAGGAGTATATTCCAATTTTAAAGCTGATAATCTGCTTTGTAAGCCATTTATACTTGACAAGGAAGAACTTTTCCAAAGGTATAACCTTTCCTAGTGTTGATGGATCTCCCTCAACCAAGATCTTCAAATACAAAGTCTTGCTTAAGGCTTTGGTCATTGTCTCAGTCATTAATTTCTTCACATCAGTTGGCAATGTCCACTTTCTTTGGATACCATCAAACTTTCTCCTGAAAACAAACGACAATCTCTCTACATTGAAGAACCTAACCCAATTATTCTATTTCTCATTACGCATACTTGTGCCAACAACGACTGAAATTGAGAAGCTGGAGGACCCTTTTAGCATGAGAAGAGAAGTTCAAATCATAGTTCTGAGTCTCCTCAACATATTTTAAAGTAATCATATTGGCTATTCCTTGAGAAAATTAACTAATAATTTACGTATAAGGTCAAAGAGCACACTTTCAAATTTGGGCTTTTCCTTGGCTTGTACTAATTTTTGTCTTAGTGTATGCTTTTGGTTCATGTCTTCAAAGTTCTGTAAAAGATATGCAGGTCCCCTCACATAGAGTAGAATTCTGTTTAAGTAGAGTTTGCCTTCTTCGTTTGTCTGAAGAACGAAATATGAACTTAATTCTACTTTTGGAGCAAAGGTAATCTTCATAATCACTTAAAAAGTGTTATAATTGACAAACCAATTTACCTTCTTTGTCAGCTCCTTCCATCTTCTTGATATAGCACAATTTCCAAAAGCCCATTAAACGATTTGTGAAAAAGTCCTCGAAGTTCTTTACTTGAATAGGAGGATGCTCATGGAACTAAGAGGATGAGCTCGAACTAAAAAAACTATACCTTGATTCTCATTTTTCTGTAAGGCTTGATAGTCTCTTTATTCAATTGTTCAGGGGACAAGTGCTTGTATTGAGGATGGGTTATCTTTACTTGCTGGGGTACTCCCAGAGCCACCCTCAAAAATTCTGGAATAGCAGGAAGTTGGTTTCCTTCGGCTGAAAGCATAGAAAATTCACATAGTTTTTCGAAGTCGGCACTAGTATAAAGCTTTCCATTGAGAATCTTTGTTAAGGACTTTAATAAAGGCTTAGAGAAGATAAATCCAAAGTCATTGGAGACGCAACTTTCTGGCAGTCCTGTAAGAATAATATCACAAGACATGAAGAATTTATTCTGTTCCAAGACTTCGAATACTGAGGACGTGTTATCTATACAAATTCCGTCTGTAAATAGCACCAGCTTGAATAGGCAATTAGGATCAGAGTAATTCTTTGCAATATATCCAATAAGCAATTCAAAAAATGACTCGAAACCCATATTTACCTTCCTTTCTGAGGAACCAGTCTTAGCGATTTCCGCATACAATTTTTCATATATTGTTTGTAGAGACTTCTTGAATCTTTGAATTAACAGGTCTAGATTGTTCTCCTCAAGGATGAATTCACCCACAAGATGCTATAACTTTATTCAAACTTAGAAATCAGCTTTACAAGAGTGTTGGTCCTGGGCAAACCAAAGGCGAAAATATTAACCTTTGGGTAGAGTTTGAATTGATTCATCTTAAGTTGTCTAAGACAGTGGCTGAGGTTCTATGACAATGAGGAAGCTCTCTAATATATTTACTTTCAAAAATGAAGTAACCAGCTCCTCCATGAGTTCCATGTGAATTTTGGATGAGCTGACATCGTATTTTAAAATGGAGGGAGAGCAGTCAAGCAAGATAAAGAGATTTGTATGCTCTGTGAAAAAAACATATTCTAGTTTGCAGCCCTAGGAATAAGAGAAAGTCCTGGCGGTGAATACCTTTAGATTTTCTAGATTATCAATATTCTCATCTTCGCAGCCTGCTATGGAAGTCTTATATTGAAGGACGTCTTCCAGAGGCCTTAATAAGTTGTCATTGAAGAGCTAAATTATTTAAAACCATCTATAGAAGAAAAATACTTCGTGGTGCTGCTTGACATTAAGAAAATATAGGTCGGAGAGTGTGCTATAGTTAAGGTCTTTAACTTTTCTGAGGTATATATTAGATGTTAGGAGTTCTGACATAAATGATACATCAATAATTTTAACAAATTACAATTGAAAAATGAATAAATTCACATCTCAAGTACGGGAAGCAGCCTCTGAGGTCTATAAGGACTTCCTAAGACTAATTTTCAGCAGGAAGTTTGTGAGAAACACAAGGTTTATTACACCTCTGTTCCTGACCCCTTGCTTTGTCTATGCTTTTACGGTTTGGCTAAGTTTTTCGAAGATAAACTTTTTAGACCGAAGTAGAGGAAATAAGAAGATGGAGAACGGCTTTGGATTATAAGAAATATGGTGATGTAGAAAAAGAAGCTGTTAGGCAAGTGCCTCAAGATAAAGAAGCTTGGAAATTCTTAGTTAATAAGGATATTCGTACTTTCCCAAGATAATTTAATGTGTATATGTCAATTTCATTTAAAATTTATTTTTTTGTGCATTCATGATCGGCTTAAAAGTTAAGAAGAAAAGATTCACTCTTTTGTACCTCGAAGAAAACGAGACTTATGTCCAGGATCTTACCGGGTCTTGTACCTTTTATGATTTTAATGCTGGTGCTAAAAAGTACCTTCAAATCAATTAGCAATCTAACCTTAAAGAACTGAGAAAGGCAAAATACATCTTTGCTCAAAGAGTATCATCTTTGAACCCAATAATTGGAATGTCTCCATTTACAAATTCCTGTTCAGAGAAATGAAGATGAAGCCTAAGAGAAGTAACACCATTAACTAGCATTATATCTAAAATATTAGGCCTAGATCTCTTCAACGAAAAGCACAACGACGCTAGTCTCCAGAAACTTTTTGATAAAGAACACGTGCCCAAGAATGACACTATTGTTTTTAAAATGAGGAGAATATATGAGATCAACACTTCCAACCCCCCAGCTCCATACGCCATTCACGAAGAAGGAGAAACAGAAATCACCATCACTCCCACGTTTGAGAATATTGACAAGCTTATCTACAAACTTAACAAGCTTATTGAGTTCAGCGAGAGCAAATCTATTACCACAGACTTTCAAGCAGAAATTACAAAGCTTATTTTGGAAGATAGTAAATTGAAATTTGATAAGAGCCATCTCGAATCCATCACAGAGAAGCCTATCCTCACAAGACAAATGATTGCAAGGAGAATTATGCCTTTGGTTAGTATTCACGGAGTTATATACATCACAAATAAAAATGTTTACTTCCAACCCCTCCATGCCGTGGCATCAAAGCCCGTAAAAACTATACACATGGAGGATATTACTAATATATTCAGAAGAAGATTTGAATTGAGACATGTAAGTTAGAGAATAGCAATTTCTAAAAATTTTAGATTGGCCTGGAAATTTATACCAATAAGAAATCTTATTTCCTGGCTTTTGATAATGATCATGACAGAGAGGAAGTCTATAACACCATTATCAAGCAAGTCGGAGACAAGGTTTCAACTGAATATTCCCTGGAGCAGATGACAGAAAAATGGCAAAGGGAAGAAATTTCCAACTATGAATACTTGATGTTCCTAAATGAAGCTGCTGACAGAACCTTCAGTGACCTTACCCAGTATAAGAGTTAGAAATTTATCTGAGAGTTATAGATATCCTGTCTTCCCTTGGGTCATTCAGGACTATGAATCTCAAATCCTTGACTTCAAGAATCCAAAGACTTTCAGAGATTTGTCTAAGCCCATTGGAGCCCTGAATGAAAAGAGATTAAATGATTTTAAAGAGAGATATAAATATATGGACCCTCCCAAATATTTATATGGAACACATTATTCAGCTCCAGGTTATGTCATCGGATATCTTGTCAGAAAGCACCCACAATACATGTTGAAGTTCCAGAGTGGCAAGTTTGACAAACCTGATAGACTGTTTTTGAGTATTAAAAAGGATTGGCATGTAAGATTTCAATACCTTTAAGCTTAATTTTTTCCTAGAATGTTATGAATAACCACGCTATTGTCAAGGAGCTTATTCCTGAATTCTACGGAGAAGACGACTCCTTCTTGTGCAATTACATGAAGCTTGATTTGGGTATTCGCCAAAATGGAAAGAGAGTTAATGTATAAAATCAGATAACTAGTTTTCTAATATTCCTAGGACGTTAAGTTGCCCAAGTGGGCTAGAAATGCCAAGGAATTCTTGAAGATCAACAGAATGGGTAAGTTAAGAAATAAGATCTGCTAATAAACTAGCACTTGAAAGCAAGTATGTCTCTGATAATCTTCACCACTGGATCGATTTGATTTTCGGATATAAACAACAGGGACAGCCAGCTATCGATGCTGATAATGGTGAATTGATAATTTCTAAATAATAATGATTCAATAGTTTTCCATCCTCTAACTTATGAGGGATCTGTGGATCTAGATACCATTACTGATCCTGTCAAGAGACTTTCCATTACTTTGCAGATTAATGAATTCGGACAGACTCCCAAGCAACTATTCAAGGTTCCTCACCCACCTAGAAGCGAATACAAGGTATATCTTTAAGGAAAATATATTTATTCCTAGGGAATTCCTAAGAGCATTTTGATCACAGAGAAAAAGCCTGAGGAAAAACCCATTGAGAAAGCTGAAGATTCCTCTCCAAAGGAGGCCATCCCTGATAAGAAATATGATAACGCTCCAGAGTTCGATGTTGTGGAGGAAACTAAAGAAAATGGATCAAAGATCTTCGATGAATCAGGTTCTGAGAACAACCTCCAAGGCACTATTTGGGAGGGTAAGAACCTCAAAAAGATCAAGACAAACCTCTTATCAAAAGTTCATAAAAGGTATTGAATTTTAAAATATTCACTAATTTCTAAGCCAAATCTCAGCTTGTTGGGGTCTTTCTGACGATAGAGTCCTCAGTATAGGGCACGATGGTTTCTTAAAGATCACTCAATATAAAGACATGAATGTCGCAAGGTCATTTAAGGTTTGCGACTTGAGTCTCTCTTCAATTGCTGAGCTTAAGAAAAACGAGCTCTATGCTGTAATATTTATTCCATTTCGATTCTAATAGTTAGCTCGGAGCCTGGGATAATAACCTTTACATTTTCAACCTGAATTATGGTACCAAGGTTTATGGAGAGCAACTCCATGAAGATGCAATCAGCACCATTGTTTTTGACCCTAAACAAGTAAGTCTCTGATTGAGAAAAAATAACAAGAATAGTCTGTTCTCTATACAGGCTCTTGGGACTGTACTGTAAAATGCTGGCCTTATAAGGGAGGAAGTATCGATAATAGCTCAGAGGTAAGAGCTTTGTTGATGGAGTTGATCTTGCAAGGACATATTTTTCGAAACTCAGAACCAGGTTTCTAAAATAAAATTATCTTCAAATGGAGAAATGCTCCTGGTCGGAGATATTGAAGGTAAAAGAAAAATTTTTTCTTTGCTCAGTCCCTAGGAAATGTGACTCTCTTGGACGCAAAAACAAGAGAAGTCAGAACTAGTCTGAATATTGGTAATGAGAAAGTGACTGCTCTTCACTTTTTAAATGATAAACAGATTGTTGTGGCTGGAGAAACCGCAGTCCATGTCGCTGATTTTGGTGGTAAAAATTCTATTTTTTCTCCATAACTTTGCTCAGGAAACACATCCATAAATATATCTGTTGATCCCAAGCTAGGAAATATAACTGATATGGAGATGAACGGAACCAACTTCGCTATAAGTACAAAGCTAATTTTTTTTCTTAATTTTCTAGCAACCGATAGAGGAAATGCTGGTGTGTATAGTATAATGCAAGAAAAGAGGTTAGGAGCCATCATCAATGAAGATGGTTTAGAAGATATAGAAATGACACCTGACTACGAATTCACCTGCATAAAGGTTCTGGCCGATGGCAGAGCATGTGCCTTAGGGTCAGAGGGTGGTAGTTTAACGATTGCATATTTTGCTTAGGATGTTTTTAATATTGTATAATTGTTTGTATTGAATATGCTTGGCAGGTCTATTTCTTTATACATCTGGGACATAATACAATACTCAATCAAACGATAGAGATACAAGGACAACAATAAATGCCAAAATTATACGCTTTAGACTCCCACTGAGCTAGGGTGGACGACTCCTCTATCAGTGGTGGCCTTTTCTTGTCCAACAGCAGTGGGCTTCAAGTTGGTCTTCCTAAAGAATTGTTAATAACTCACATGACTGAACTTACTTTCCTCCAGTGAGAGAAAGGAATTGTCTGTATAAGGGGCTGTTAACGTGATAAAGCATCTTGCGTGTTAAATTATGAATAAGCAATTTATTAAATACAATTCAATTTGGAATTAAGAAATTAGTCATGCGAATCTTTTTGCTGACCGCCTTATTGGCTTCCTCCCTCCTCGGAATGATGGCATGGAAAGTCCCTACCCTCCCCTACAAACCTGACCAAAACAGAGTTCTTGTTGCCCTTGATAACCTCCTCATCAAGGACACTCATGCTTTATTCTTCAAGGATTTAGAAAGTAATTCGTCCTGAAAAATTGTATAATTCTTCCTTAGTCCAAGGATTCAAGCTTGACTTCAAATTAATTAGTCACGAACCTGTCAAGCTCCAAGAATTCGGAGAATATCTCTATGATCATTTAATTCTTTTCTGCACATCTAACAATGGTACCCCACCATACCATCTATGTGAATACTTTAGATCCCAAGAGCCTCAAGATGGATAAAATCTTGGACTTCTACGATAGCGGACATAATATCATTATTGCTGGCGATGTTGACACTTCTAAATATTTCAGATCCTTAGTTACCAATTTCGGTGTTGACTTCCATCCTTACGTAAATAGAATAGCCCAAATTTCTGACAATTTAGGGATCAAAGGTCTTTGATCATGTCAACAAGGCCACTCCCCTTGATCACAGTCTCTTCTACACTAGCAATATTATTCCCTCAAAGGCTTTCACTGATCTCAATAATAACAGCAAGGTCCTCTTTAGAGGTTTGAAATCTGGGATTATGAATAATTGAATAGGTATCGGACTGACCCTTTCCAATTATGAAAACTATCAACTTTGGCCTGTTTTGAAGGGAGATGTTTACACTTATTCTAGACGTGATGTTAATGGTGCCCCAAGGACTATTGCAACTGGAAATAACCTTGTCTTGGTTGCTGCACTTCAAGTATAGTTTTTCAGTCCTGTTTTTTATTCCTAAGGGTAGAAATAATGCCAGAGCTCTCATCTCTGGTTCCTTGGACCTCTTCAGCAATGAACTTTTCATGGAAAGGTATAACAATTCTCCCTATTCTAAGCATTCCTAGTAAGGAAGTCAATAGACAATTCGCCTATGACCTTGCCCAATGGACCTTCCAACTCAGAGGTGTCCTCAGAGTCGACAATATTTTCCACCATTTGGTATAGTTAGACTGTCTGATATCTGATCTTTAGGCCAAGGATCCTAGCCACCAACCCCATGAATATAAAGTCTATGACGATCTCGTTTACAACGTTGAAATTACTGAGCATAATCCTAGAACTGGAAAGTGGGATCCTTATGTTGCCGATGACCTTCAACTTGAGTTCGTCATGTTAGATCCCTATGTCAGAATGCCACTTTCTCACGTTCCCAATACATCTAAATATAGAGCTGCTTTCAGAGTAAAAAAATACTATTAGGAAAACTTGACTTTCTAGGCTCCTGATAGATATGGTGTCTTCCAATTCAAGGTTAATTACAGAAGACCTGGTTATACTTTCTTAAATCTTGCTACTAAGGTAAGGTGTTGGCATTTTGTTCTGATGTATGCTAGATTACAGTCAGACCTTTCAAGCATAACGAATACGAGAGATACTTGTTTGACGCTTCTCCTTATTATGTTGGAGTTTTCGCTACTCTCATTGGATTTTATGTCTTCATTGCCTTTTTCCTTTATGACAAAGATTCCAGCAAAAAGGAAAAGAAAGACTAAATGTTATTATATATACCTATGCTTCGTGATACATATACCGTAATTTGGTCTAATTCGAATCGATCGATCTCAGATTAACTGACCAAGTCTTTCTTATAATAATATTGATTCAACCTAGTACAATATTCCCATAAATTTTATTGAGTAATGCCTCGTGATTCCACAGGAAAGAACAGAAAGTGGGGCCAGCACAAGGAGAAGCAGGCCGCATTGGAAGACATCAATGAAGAAACTCTCATGAAGATGATGAACAAGGCCAAGCTTCAGGAAGGTAAGCCACATGTAATTCATTCATACAAAATGCCTAGATAGCGATGAAGAAGAAAATGATAGCGAAGAAGAAGACCAAGAGAAAAAAGAGGAGGAATCTTCAGAGGAAGAAGAAAAGGTCGTCGAGAAGAAACCAAGAAGAAGAGACTTGCCTCCCAGTGATTCTGAGGAAGAAGAGGAAGAGAAACCTAAAGAAAAGCCTAAAAAGATCATTGAAGCACACAATCCCAACAGAGAAAAGAAAAAGAATACTGGAGAAGTCGTTCTGAACAAGAAGCAAAAGGAAGAATTGGAAAAGGAGAAAAAACTGAGAAAGGAACTTAAGGACCTTCAAACCGGAAAGAGTGAAGAAGCTCAGGCTGAACTTGCCAGATTAGCTGAGATTAGAAGAAGAAGAGAAGAAGCTAAGAGAGATAAGGAGGAACAGGAGGCCAAACTTGCTGAACAGAAGAGACTTGCCGAAGAAGCCGAACAAAAATTTAAGAAAAAGTAGGCTAGTTTTGTTGTAGTTGTAAAATGTTGTTTTATCATTGTATCTCCGGATAACAATTATAGAACTTCTTTTGCGAAATATATACAATTTTTTCGAATTAACTAGTTATTTTTTGCTGCAGGAATGACAAACCCATCAGCACCTGCCTGTTGCTTATTTGCAAGAACTGTCCTAAACCCTCCTTCTTTGCCAAAATAGCTACGAAAAATCAATAAATATTAATTAATAACTACTTTTCAGTCTGCTTTCCTGAAGTAACTTTCTTGACAAAGTCTGGATTATAGAGCTGCATTCCTTGATTTGTATCCATAACAATGGTCGAAGTAAAACCACCTGTGTTTCCGCCCATATTCTTAGCGAGATTCTTCTGGGCTTTTTTAGCTACAGAGTAAGTCAAATTTTAAGGAAAGACTTACAAAGAGTGACATTTGTTTTTTTATTGATCTTCAACTTGACCTTAGCAATACCTGCGCTTCCAAGCATACCAAAGCCATGTCCTGTTTCTCTGAATTCATCTTCAGCCTAAATGAATTAAATAGAATAGAAAGGATTGTACCTCTTCACCAAACTTAAGTCTGTTGGCATATTTTCGAATCTCGCTAGCCATTTTCTCCTTCATCTTACGATATCTTTTACCACCCCTACGCTTCTTGGGTTTGTCATCGGGGGCAGGGAGGGGCTTTCTCATTTTTGGTGGAGGAGGTTCCTGAATTTTATCGAATCTTTTCAACATTTTCTCCTTTATCTCTCTTCCAATACTTCCATCCGGGCAGGCTCTAGAGGCATCAACTCTTGCAGCCTTAGCACAACTATTAACTCAGAATAAAATATATTTACTTTTACTTTGTGGAGAGAATTCTGGCTAGCTTTATCTGGAAGTCTTTGGGGGCATTCTTAACCATTTCCATGTTACCAAAAAGGCCTAAGTGAGTCTTTTGTCCAATTTTGGAAAATCCTAAGAGGTTCTTTTTTTGAGCTCCAAGAACTTGGATGTTACAAGCTGGCATTCTAGACAAAGCCTCTAATCCTCCAGCTGCAGAAATCAAAGCAGCTGCAGTAGTAGAACCTGTAATCTCACATAAATTGGGGGCCAAATGGTACATTTTTCCTTCAATGTATTTCAGGATCTAATGATTCTACTTAAAGAAAGATCGAGGTACCTTTTTCTTAAGAGAATCTAGATGAAGGATAAGATCACAAGCTTCTAATGCTCTTTGCAAGTCTTTTTCTGGAAGGGGCTTTCCTGTTGTAGAAGATCCTAATTAATTGGGTTCAAAATTGTAAAAATTTTACCTGCCAAAATGACAGCCATTATGGTATGCTGTGACAATATAGGCGTAAGATCTATTTTATTCATATCCTTCAAAAATTAAAATCAAACCGAAAGTGAAGAAACTGTCTCGTTCTGAATTGCTTTGACGCAATTCACATATTCGATGGGGTTACGAATTAAATCTTCCAGTTCTGGGAATTTAGCAAGATATATGTCCCTGACAAACTTGTGTATATTGACAATCCTATTCTCTTTATCCTTTGAATTTTTTCATTTACTCTCTATCAATCACACTGACATATTCAGTTGTTTTTGTGATTAATTGATATTCCTCATCATCGACTGTATATGTAGTTCCAGCCTTTTCTGATTGTTCAGCAGCCTGTGAATATTTATCTATTTTCTAGGACCTCAGGCAAAAAAATCTAAAATTTACATCCATATGGCGGAGAAAGTCTTTATCATTCAATAGATTTGAAGTTCCTCTTTTTTGTTGAGCTCTATCTTTTTCTGTGAATTCTTCAGTGGTCGTGCCTTCTTCTTCGTGGCCTGCTTCCCCATTTTCTTCTTCATCGATGTCATGATTGCCATTTTTCTCCTCTTCAACTATAGAAATGTCACATAAATTTTTGGATTAACTGTACTGATATCTTCTTCTAAATCAAGCAAATCCTGAAGATAATCCTCTGAGAAGTTCGCCTATATATTGTTAGGTTTTTGAATCTGATGTGTTACCATTAGGGCCTTGATTCTTAAAACTTAAATTATTATTACTTACAAAAGCAATAACATCTCTTCAATGTCAAAGTCAGAAGAAGCCAGAAAAGTACAAGCAAATGAAGGTGAAGCCTTGGACTCTCCTTCCAGACTAAACACTGAACCCAAAGCCAATGGATCAACACCTACTTCTAAAAAGAAGCTAAAAATTGGAACTGATAATAAAGATTCTCCCAATAACTCCAGAAATGGATCCAGGAAAAATTCAGACGAGAATACCCCGAGTGATTCTGACACCCCAAGAAGTGGTAGAGAGAAAAATAAAAGGAGTGCCGGCGGATCTGATGGGCAGAAATCCAAATTCAATTATAATACAAATAACAATAAACCAAAGAAAAGTTATGGGTCGATTCTTAAAAAATCTAAGAATAACGATGAAACTGCCGTTAGGCAGGATGCTAATGGGAATCCCATTCTAAGAGGAAGCAGAAAGCATAAAATTTCTTTCAAAGACAAGGTTGATGACATCAAAATTGTAGAGAATTGGAAGGAATATAACCAAGACAATTACACAACGAGTACATGCTATTGTAATATTTATTAGAAAAGTTCAGGTTCATAAGGACAGGTAACTTTTTTTTTGATTTTTCATTAATCTCTTAGCTGAACTTGTTCTTCAACTTAATTTCTTCGAGTTGTTTTCTTGTGATAGCGTGGCTGCAAATGTAATATAACATCTTTTGCATATTTACAAGGGCTTATTTTACAGAGTCATAATTCCATATTCATGAGAGGCATAAGTTACCATTGTTTACCCTTTTGCACATTCTTTCAAACCTTTCTTTACAATGGCTACATTTAGTGAAACCAACACGCATAATAAAAATACTCTATCTTAATGGGTTTATGGCAAAACCTTTAGGTATTTGTTTAGATTGAATAATACATTTTGAGTTCAGTTTAGTATTTCAATAAATTATATAAGTATGAAAACGGCTATTCGACCGCTATTCAAGAACAGGGTCTTCCATTCTCGCTTCTTCGTCCTCTTTCTCGCTTGCTTGTCTCAGGTACTTCCTTTTTCTATATTTTAGAATCATTAGTTCTGCATGTTCTATTGTACCGATATTCCAAGCCTCATAAAAGCTGAGATAACAAAGTTAATAGAGACAAAAGCCCCTAGAAAATCTGAATATTACTTTAATTTGATGTACTCACTCTATTGCTTCCCTAACATTCTTTTGCCAATAATGTCAGGAATGCTTATCGATAGAATAGGTAAAATTGATTCAAAAATAGCTAATTTTCAAGGGTATAATATTCCAAATATCATCTTCTGTGGCTTGATTTTCCTTGGAAACTTCATTGTTTATCTAGGACTCAGAGTTGAAAACGTGATTCTTCTGCTACTAGGAAGATTTGTATATGGCCTTGGAGGAGAATCCTTGGCTATAGGTATGAGTGCCCTAGTTGTCCGCTGGTTCAAAGGGAAAGAACTTGCCTTCGCACAAGTAAACTTCAGAACAAACAAGGCTAATTTAATTAGGCGATTGCACTCAGTGTTGGAAGACTTGGAAGTGTCCTCAATTGCTTTATGAGTCCTCATTTGAGTGCAACTGTACCAAATCCGTAATTTCTTCTAATCTATTAGGGGAGGAGTGCTCCTTACGGGTTTGCATCATTCATTTGCCTAATGTCTTTGGGTGCGACATGCCTTTTATCAACACTTGACAGCACAGCTGAATTTGAGGAAATAGAACCTGCAAACAAGGAAGTAAGAAATCATTTAAACTCTATCTAACTGTTGAAGCAAGGGGCTAAGACGGGAAGGAGCTTGAAGCAGATTTTGGGTGACCTTTCTCAGTGCAAAACAATCTACTGGATTGACTTGGCTGCCATTACTCTCTTCTATTTGTCCTATTTACCATTTAACATGGTTGCAAGTGGATATTTCATTGAGAAATGGTACCCTGGTCCAGAAATGAGCCTCACAGATAAACTGGAGTCAGTTGGTCACTTTTTGAGTATTCCTTTAATCATGTCCTCTGTTTTCTTCCCAATCTTTGGACTTTCAGTTGACAAAATTGGACATCGTATTCACCTCCTTGCTCTATCAGGAACTCTCTTATGCTTAGCATACATTCTTTTCCTTACTTCCAGCCCTTTGATTCCACTTATTTTACTCGGACTGGCCTATGGTATTTTCGGAACTGTACTTTGGCCCATGCTGGTTTTCCTTGTACCTCAAAGAATCTTCGTAAGCTGTTGTATTCTTTTAAATAACCTATTAGGCCACATCTATGGGCTTGATAAATGTCCTTCAAAATACATCTATGACTGTATTCCCACTATTTTTGGCATACTTGGAAGCTAATAGTGACTCTAACAGGCCTGGAATGATCACATTGTTTATGTGTTCAATCCTGGCTTTCATCTCCGTTATGGGTATATCTCATTACGATAAGAAGAATAAGAGTAAGTGGGTTATTTTAAAATGTTGATTTTCTAGTCAGTATGAATTCTACAGACCAAAAGGGTCTTGTCGAGTTGGTGGAGAATGAATATGCTATTAAAGAATGTCTGCCAATGGTGAATAGACAAGACGAAGATGAAGAAAGAGAAAGACTTATTGAATCTTAATTGTGTATTATAGACTATTATATGAAATTCATTGGTTTAAATCTTTGTTTGTGACTCTCAGAAGAAGAAAACATGAATCGGTTTCTTGTATACTATGGATATAATGATATAAGACATACTAACATTAACGGAAAATTTAGTATTTCTTTTTTGATTTTGGAGTGAGCTCAAGTACGAACTCAACCAAGGAGATTTTCTCATCGTTGTCCTTATCAAATCTATTTATAAGATAGACAACGTCCTTCTCAGTGACAAACACACCTTCTCTATCCATAATAATTCTCAGCTAAAAAAATCAATAAAATATCACTCTTTCATACCTCAAGAACATTGATATAGCCATCTCCATCATAATCAATTTGGTCAAAGCATTCTTGGTGAACAAAGGTTGGATTCTTGTTAAGCTTTTGTCTCAAGGCTTCCACTACAGCTTCGGTCTCCAAGTGAACCATGATCAAGTTCTTTATGAGTCTAATAGTGTTTTGGGTCCAGAGCTATAATTATCAGCTGAGTTTTTCTTATAACTATACCTGAGTAGGATCGTATTCAAGATCTCCGTTTATGGGAGTTCTTGATTTAAGGAGCTTGTAATATTCAGGCTGGATAGGGGCAAAGGCATCAAGGAATTCACTGAATCTAAAACTATTACAAAGAGAACTTAATTTATACCTTAGCTTTCCGTCACCAGTTTTGTCAAATCTCTTGATGAACAAATAGATATCTTCCTTATTGGGATAGATACCAAGTTCAGCAAAGCCATCTTCTATTTCTCCGACTGTAATGACGCTCTTTCCTTTTCTATCGAAAAATCTGAATGTATCGAAAGGATTGAAGTCATTTCTCAAAGCAAGGTCTTGCTTGGCGAATTCAACTTCTCTTTCAAGACCAATGATTTCTCTGAAGATCTTGATAAGATCTGAGAAACCGTCAGGCTCTCTAAGATTCTCTCTATCTACAGTCTTCTTTCTGATTGGAGAAACATCTTTTCCCATAACACTGCTTTGATATAACTTACTGCCAGTCTTCTTCTTAGTAGTACTCTTAAGGGTCTGAGATGCAGAGATGTCCTTTGGTGGAGAAACAATCTTGCTGAGCTTCTTACTAGGAGAAGTAGTTCTCAAAGTGGATTTAACAAGCCTTGGAGAAGTGGTATCTCTGACCTTCTTAGGAGTCTTTTTCCTGGATTCAGGACCTGGGGTCTTAGTTCTCTTTGACTTTCTTGGGGCTGTTTCCTTAGTAAAGGTAGGGTCCATAGGTTGAATAGCTTCAACAAATTCTTCGAAATTAATACGGCCATCATCGTCTTTGTCTATTCTTCTAAGGATGGCAATGAGAAGATCTTCTGAAGCTTTTTTGCCGGTGTTTTTGAGGAAATTCTTGAGATTGTAATAGTCAATATATCCAGATTCGTAGATATCGACTGTGGCAAAAGCATCAAAATATGTGAAGTCATATTCGCTGCATAGTTGAATCTTGGCGTCTTCTAGTTCCCTATAGAATGATATCTCCCTAACAATTAGCTTTTCAAATTTAAACTTTTTTTACTTAGCGATCAAACGCGCTAATGCATATTCGACTTCGTAGGGCAATAACTCATCATAGCCAACATCATAGACCTTCCTCTGAGTAGCTGTGGCCCTGAGTTCTGGGTTGTCAAGGGGAAGTAAGGAAGGTAAGAACCTATAACTATTATTCATGATATTTAAAAGTGCTACTCTAAATAGACAAGTCTTCCATCTCCGTCCCTATCATAGTGACGAATGTAGTAGTTACATTCAATTTCATTAAATCTGTGATCATTAGAAAGAAGGAATTCTAGGACATCTATGGCTGTAATATATCCCTTGCGAGAACGATCGATTCTACGGAAGGCTGCGTATGGCTCGAAATCATATTGCTCACAGAGAATTTGTCGAAGAACTTCGAGCTGTTTCTCCTCCTGGCCGATCTCAATCAGGAGGTCTCTTAGGTTTTGACGACTTGCGAAAGATAGCATCGTTATTAAATAATTTTTAAGTAATTTATCTGTTCGCAGTGTCATTTCTAGAGATGAATCTGTGCAAGAAAATAGGATAATTTCATTAAGTTGTTAGTTCTCGCATGAAACGCACGTTTAAAACGATATATACTTATCATGCAAAGTTAATTTGATAATTCCATGATATAAGATTAGTCTATGCAGTGTGTTTTCTAAATGCAGCCAAGGATCGGGCGAATTCTTGGATTCCCCATCCTCCACCAATACCAGCAGAGAACCAAATGACTGGAGCCTTGCGTTTGAAGAAAAGAGAGGCGACAAGACCAATTCCGAGTCCGGATATGGTATATGAGACAGTTCTAAAGAGAGCTTCGTTGAAGAGATGGTCAGCCTTGAGAACTTCATGGGGAGTATGAATTTGAGAAGGTGGGAGGCTAGATTTAGGATCCATTCTGAGGTTGTTTTGCTGTGTTTTTAGTTTTGAATAATTTAGCTTAGATTTTTAGAGCCGAATTAAAGAATTTGTTCAAATATTAATAAGACATAATAACTTTTCTCTCTAGAAATAACCTGAAATTAGTCAGGATTTCTTCCTAAGACTCGAGATATATTTTCTTAAAACCTAGCAAAGTAGGAAATGTCAATACGGCCAACCACGGCCTATGAGAACTCTTTATAGAATATACAAATTCTGTAGAATAGAGATTAAATAAAACTATAAGCACAAATACAGATGAATTTTCATATGTGCTTCCCCTATGGCATTGCCTGTTACAATACCATATTTCTGATAGCACGAAGCAACAAAAGGATGAATAATAAAAGAACACCGCCACGCCAGGAACACCACCATTGTAAGTTAGACATTGTCTTAGAAACAGGGTAGTTCAAGGTTTTGGCTATTTTACCTGAGTGATTGCCGGTTTCAGACATCTTCTCAGTATCCTTTGAGGGTGTCAAGTCTCTATCTGAGATGGCAGTACTATCACTCTTGTTTTCTTCTGGGTCATTGAACTTAGATCCCCTGATCTTGCTTCTTAATGTCTTGTCAATAACATCCATTAAGAAGACATGAGGGTCGGTACCACCTGTTCCTTTGCTTTCGAAGATGTTTTTCTTGTCAGGATCTTGTTCCTTGAGTTCTTCGTCCTTTTTGATGTTGTACATGATATAGTCATGAATGAGCTTGTAATGGAGTCTTCTGTAGTTAGCAAACTCTCCTACAGCAGAGTCGAACAATTTAATCAACTCTTCGTCCTTAGTTGAAATTGTATAGTCCCTGATTTGAGGACCAGTTGCCAAGTAATCCAGGAACTGGGCATGGGGAGGGTACATATAAACCTTCATTTCATCAAAGTATTGTCTGGCAAGGGGATTATGCTTGACTGAGAAAAAGCGATCTAAAGCCTGCATAAGGGGACTTTGAGTTCCACTTCCTCCTTTCAAGGTGAAGGTTTCTTCAATCCCTTCAATCTTTAATCCATCGGGGAAGAACTGCTTATTATCAGTCCCTCCTATGTATCTTCTAAATCCCCAGAATCCATCTCTGTCACAATAATTATACATCTCTGCTAGAATATGCCTTAAATCCTTTAGGAAGATTCCCATCTTTCTTAGTTCTTCCTTGATCTTCTCTAGTGAGTTTCCGTCTGTGATAGCTTCTCTAATTTTCAACATGGAGTCAATTAATGCTCCTCCTTTGGCTTCAATAGCAGCATGAACAGCACTGAATCCATCAAGTGCTTTCATGTACTTGGCAGGAGCGATATTTAAGACCAGACGAATGTTGTCAACAGTAGGGGGTTTTTGTGAGTCGATTAATCTAGTATTCCATAGAACTAAAGAGGAGTAGGTCAAATTTGGAGGAAGTCCTAGGTGTTTGCAGACGGCATAGTAAGGAATACCAATTTGGCGTGGTAAAGTGTCTACGCATTTCTCTGGGCCGCAGCACCAAATATATTTTTGGCAAATCATAGAAAAGGCAGTATAAAGGTAAAACACTTCAGATTGAGGCATTTCAGGGATAGTGTCAAGAAGGGCTTCATCGTAAGGTGTTTCGCTAACAATCTTCCTATAGAGCTCTCCAGAAAGGGTTTCATTGTTTCCCTCAATGAAATCGATGATAGGCTGATAGCTTTCCCATCCTTGAGGGAGGGAGTAAGTGATCTCTGCAGGAAGGAACCCAAGATTTGAAATGGCATAGCGTTGATATACGTTAGTTGTCATATTCAAAGGCTCTTGTTGCTTCCAGGTTAAAAATTTAATTTATATCTCTGTTCGACTGGGTTATTCTGAGGGCCTTCTTCCACTTCATATGATGCTCTACTCAGAAATTTGACTTCACTGTGAAAATTTTTATCAGCAACAATAAATGAAAAATTGTTTAAGTGAAATCTATGGCTTCCGATGTAACCTTGGGCTGCTAGACTAAGTTATAGTAAACTCAAATTCTTAATTATGTTTGTAAAATTTGAAATAAAATTCATGATAAGGATTCTAAGCACAAAATTCCATGCAATTCTTGAATGAAAATGATGATTGGTCAAAGACAACTATTCTTCGGTATAGCTCAAATTAGAAAATTCATTAGAAACAATGAATAATACTCTTGTCATATTTAAATAAGCATCAAAGGATATAATAGATATAAAGCCAAAGGCAAATATCTATGAAGTACAGCAAAGTTATGAACATATATAAGCCTTAAGAAGGATAAGAAGAGCAAAATTAAATAAGCTCAGAAGAAAAATTGATAGAAGCTGATTCTCTTTAATTCTTCTTAGCAAAGACTGTGAGAAGGTCTCCTTCCTGTTGCGGCCCACATGATGAGGAATTTCTGAAACTTGATTTGAATTTTCCTGAGAAATTTGCCTATGCCTCACATTTTCTATTGCTTCAAAATTTACTTCTTGGTCAGAGGTCGATGTGCTCTCATTAGGACTATCCTTGGACTTAGCATTCTCTGACTTGACATTAACTCTAGCATTTAATGTTCTGTCAATAACGTCTAGGAGAAAGACATGCGGATCTGTGCCGCCTGTTCCTTTATGGCCAAAGATATTTTTCTTTTCTGGCTCTCTTTGTTCTTTAGAGTCTTCGTCTTTCTTAATATTCCAAAAAATATAGTCATGAACCAGCTTAAAGTGCACTTTTCTATAATTAACAAACTCCATCACAGCTTTATCATATGCATGTGCTAGTTCTTCATCATGAGATTCTTTGACATATTCTCTAATGTGGGGTTTAGATTCCAGAAAATCCAAAAATTTGGCATGTGGAGGATACATATATGATTTCATTTCGTCGAAGTAACTCCTGGCCTCTGGGTTGTGTTCTACATGGAAGAAGCGGTCCAGCGCCTGGAGAAGAGGACTTTGGGTTCCACTTCCGCCTCTTAGAGAAAAAGTCTCTTCAACTCCTTCGATTTTTAGTCCTTCTGGAAAATAATTTTTATCCTGAGTTCCACCAATATAAATTCTAAAGCCCCAGAAAGCTTCTTGGTCACAATAGTGATACATTTCCGAGAGAATAGATCTCAATTCCTTTAAATATTGGCTTATTTTTTTCAGTGAAAGCTTTATCTTATCCTTTTCGTCTGTCAATATCGATTCTCGGATAGTCATCATTGATTGAATCATTTCTCCTCCCTTGGCTTCTATTGCTGCATGAACAGCGCAAAATCCTTCCAAAGATTCGTAAAATTGCTTGGGAGCTATATTTATAGCCAGAGTTATGTTGTCTATTGTGTAAGGCTTTTCAGGATTCTTTTTTCTCACATTCCACAGTACAAGCGTAGCATATGATAGAGTAGGCTTGAGGCCTAGGCGCTTACTGAGGAGGTAGTAGGGAAGCCCAATTTGCTTGGGTAACGTGTCGACTGATTTTTCGGGTCCACAGCACCAAATATACTTCTGACAAACCATTGAGAAGAAAGTATAGAGATAAATAACCTCTTGGTTAGAGAGAGTGGGGATTTGATTTATAAGATCCTCACGTAAAGGAGTGTTGTGGATCAATTCTCTGTATTTGTTTCCTGAGATGCTTTCTTGGTGAGCTTGTATAAAATCAAGCACAGGTTGGAATATGTTCCAGGATGCTGGAAGAGAATCCAGAGTGGTTCGGGGCAAGAAACCCCATTCTGATACAGAAAATTCGTCTAATGTTTGTAGCTCGGACATTTTAGAAGGTTTAAAGATATTAATATAATTTTTGGTGTGATTCTCTGATATTAATCGCGGTCAGAAAATCCTGGAATTTATTTTCTAGGACCCCATTTAAGGATAGGGTCAAAGAACTTTCTAGATCAATTAATCAATGTTATTAAGTCTAGTAAGGATATGAAGAGGGATGCTTCAGTTGATGAAGTGTTAGGCCATTATTTATAATTACAGTAAAGAATCTCTTTATAAGCAATGGTTTACACAACTATTTTAATCAACTATATTTGTTAACTGAGTTTCTCTCAAATGGATTTTCTTCTGGCTAAGAAATTAGCCAGAAAATATTTAGAATACTATTCCAGAATAGATTATTCTTTGTTGATGATCGAAAAGAATTCTCAATTCATTGGGAAAACAGTCAAAACCTTAAAATAACCTTCTGTTGGTGTTAGGACTTAATAACAATGAAAGAGATATCGATTTCCCACATAGCTCCGATTTACAAGTAAGTGTGAATAACTGATAGCTTTTGAGGTTGAGTCGCCTTGATGGAACATAAGAGATTCGGGGTTCTTGACTAAATAATCAGTAATCTTCCTCCTAGCCAATCCTCAACCAAATCTAAATTTCATACTTTATACCCAAAGGGCATAAATTTAATTACAAAAGTTCTGTTGTTCAAAAACGGAGATATGATCTTCGGGACAAGGAAGCTGATACAAGACGAAACAAAGTGGCAAATTCTAGAAGCTACCATAAAAAAACATGTTATAACTCTTTTGAATTCCTCTCATTCTTTAGGTTTACTGTATGGTGTTTCAAATTTTTAAATGCCAAACATTCCACTTTCGTGCCTATTTCCTTTTGATACTCCTGGAGACGTTTCAATTGCTTAGCTTCGCAGTTCACCCTAAGTTTGACTTCCTCGAAGGAATCACTATTTCTCACTGGATTGCAACATTTACCAGATATTTCCAGGTAACAGTAAAACAAACAGGACATAATCTTGTAGTTCAATCAGCTTCTCCATGAGAACAACAAAATAACATTCTTAGTATTACTTTATATCTGCTTCGCTATCCAGATTTTCGTTTTTGGAGCCATCATTTTTGCACTAATTAAGCTGTCAAATATTCAAGGCAAGCCTACTGGCTTCATAACATACATTTTCCAATTCCTCAACTTCTACTTCAATATCTTGCACTACGTAATAGCACTACCTTGCTTTGATGTCTTGTTAAATGCTATCATCTGTAGAAATAATGATTCAATTCATGAAGATCTAACCTGCTATAATAAGTCTTATGGAGGGCACTTGTTTGCAGGCATCTTTGGCCTATTCCTCCACACAATCGCCACAGTTATAGTTGCCATTACCTTTGTCGATTTGAATCCATTTGCAGGGTTTATTATGGCAAGTCCAAGAACGAGGCTCAATTTACTCAAATTATTACTCAAGTTGTTGTTGCCATTAGGGATCGCCCTTGACTCTAACGTAAAGATCTATTTACGGAGCATAATTGAATAGTTCGAGAACTCTAAAGTGATTGTCGGAGTCTATGCAGTGTATTCCATCTTGATCCTAGGACTTCACTTACACCAACCTCCTTATTATGAGAGAAGGATAAATACAGTGATGCTAGTCTCTGAAAGTGTTATAGCATGGACTTGCTTAGTCTCTTTTTTATATGGGGTAGAAGAGGGATTTTGTTGAGATTAATTTTTAGGCAATTGGATCAGACAGACTGGACCAGATTGGACTCTTTTCTTATGTCTTTGGGAATATCTTATTCACAATTGGAGTCTTAATGGTGAATAAATGGATTGAAGCGTTCTATCGCACTGCGACACTAAAGTCATTGAAAAGATTTTCTAACATAGAGGGGTATCTGAACCTGCTGATTCATTTGATAGAGAATAAAGGTACAAATGGAGCTATTTTCTTGAATTGTTTAGACGATAGTGGGAAGAGAGTGACTTTAGAAGGAATGCTAACTTTCCATACCTATTCTTGCAATAGAAGAGCTGAATGTGGATGTCTAGCTTTGATTCAAGATCAAAGTGCGAAGCAAGATGCGGATCCTTATCTGTGGTATACATGGATCAAGAATATGCTTGTTGAGTTCTTGAAGAGATATCCTAAGAATTCAAGATTAAGGCTTCTCCATGGCTTCATTCAAAAAGAAAGACTGAATAATAAATTCAAGGCGGTCTCTGAGTTTGTTCTCGTCGAGAAAATGAGCCATAGCATTCAAGATGAGGTCAGTATGTATAGAATGAAATGTGCGATTGAAAAATCAATTATTGAAGATGATATCAAATCTACTACCAAGCAGTCCATTAATGTCTTGGAGGTTTCCATCTTTAACAAGAAGCTTCAAACTTTCAAAGAAACTATGTATAGGCTGGTATTATACTACATTGACTTCTGGAGGGAATTACTAGAGGAAAATCCTAATGTTGCCAAGTTACATCAACTTGGAGCCAAAGTCACCAGTCTTCTTGAGATGGTTACGAATAAATACAACGAATTGGAAAAGAGCAGTCCAAGTAATCCGAAAGTTCGGGGCCCATATGGACACTTCCTTAGAGAGGTAATTCATAATAAGACTGATGGATTAAGAATCTTGGAAAGGTAATCATTGGAGGGTCTAGAATTAATTGATTTTTAGTGTCAGTGGACTAACTCGTTCGCGTTCTCGTGTGATAAGTGAGAATTTTGAGAACGAGATAACTAAATTTGGAGTTGCTTCAAACGCTGCCATGATTATAGCAAGTGGAAATATCCATGATATTGGAGTGATTAGGTCCACAAATACAGAAATAAGTAGGCTATTAGGGTATTCTATCCATGAGATCATTGGACAAAATATCAGCAGGATTCTTCCAAAAGTTCTGGCTGATCTCCATGATGATCTCATGAAAAGATATTTTGATACCTCTCAAAACAGTGTCCTTGGTTTCGAGAGACTTGTCTTTCCAGTTGACTGCAATGGATATCTTGTACCTTGTCTCTTGATGGTCAAAATTTTGCCAACATTGGAGGAGGGAGTCCAATGTATTGGCTTTATGAAGGATTATGAATATACTCATGACAGATTTGAACTAGGGATAGATGAAGGAGTCAAGCCTCATTTTATTATGTTTGGAAAAGGAGGGGTCATTCATGGAATAACTTACAATATAAGACAGGAATTTGGCGTTCCTGCATCTCTATGTTGGGGGAATAATAACTTCCATACTGACTTTACTATTGATGTTGTGTTTCCTGAGCTAAATATCGATAATATGGACGCACTTAAATCTAAGAATGGGGCTGTTGTCACATTCGACACCACGAAAATCCCTACTGATTTTGTCATAAATAAAACTGAAGAGGAAGAAGAGTTTGGATATGAGTAACAATTAATTCATGAAAACTAATCATCTTAGAGAAACTAGTAAGAAATTCAGAGCAGTGAAAGTCAGAGCCTTTTTTATCCAAGAAGACGTATACTTTGGCCACCCTGTGAATACCATCAAATTCTATCCAATAGAGGAACATATTGAAACAAAATTGTCCCAAGAGTCAACAATACAGCATGAAGCCTTAGAAGAGGAATATAATAGGGGACTTCACAAAGAGGACACTCTAGTACCTCCTACTTACAATGAGAATACGATCAGCACAAGATTTGAAAATTTCAAGAGCCTTCGACCCATGGTCACTCTCAAAGCTCCTTCTCTTGGAGTTGTAAGGCCCAGTGCAAATGAAAGCTCTGTTATGAATGAGAGTGCAGTGTTTAGTATAACAAGTGAGGTCGAGTCAGTAGGTAAGAGATAGTTTTTATTTCATTGATGATTAGACAATGAGGAGACAAGACAGATTAAGGATTTTAAGGCAAATATTGCAGAGAAAAGAGTTGGAAAACCAGTTATTATACTCTCTAGGACTGTTATAGCTTTCTTCCTTGTTCTTATTATTCTAACATGTAAGCCTTTTTCATTTATTTCTGAATTTTAGCTGTGGAGTTAGGGTTGAGATTCAAAAACACTTCTGATTTTAAAACTGCTACAACTTCATTTAGGCAGAGCCACAAAAGAATAGACTATATTGCGGATATTAACTATAGGGCAAGAAAACTAGAGTTGCTAGCAAGAGGAATGATAACTGGATTGACTCCATCTGAGGAAACAGAACTCGAAGACAAACTACGTGCCAAAGTAATTCTCTACTATCAAATTTTAAAAATTTTAGCTTGGCCAGTTAACAGATTTATCCAATGTGCAATTTGATGTCACTGACTACGCAGCAGTTTTGTCCGATGATGGAATAGTACCACTTGACTATAAAAATATCAGCTTGGAGTATATGTTAGAAAGCCAGATAACCATCCAACCAGGCACTTTGTCTAGCGCTATCTTCCAATACACAACTGCTGTCTCACATATCCAGAAAGACAGTCTTGCAGATTTAGCCCTAGTTGCCTCCACCAATAACGCTAGAAAGAATTTCTACTTTATAAGAAGAAATGGATTTGGACCAATTAGAGCCGCCACAACATCGGCTTCAAATCAGTTCAAGGAACACTTCCATTGGCTTATAGAGCATCATGATAAACAATACCTCACCATTATGATTGTATGTCTTGCGGTCCTGGTTTTCTCCTTGGTGATCCTTATCCCAGTCACCAATCTTGTCTACAAGACAAATGACCGGGCAATGTCCTTATTTGGATATTTGTCTCTGAAGGATATTGACTCTATGGCTGAGAAATGCGAAGAATTTCTTGAAAATTATCTTCAAGACATCAAATATGCTGAAAGTGGTGCTCATGAATATTATGAGGATGATGATGAAGATGAGGAAGAGGAAGATGAAGACTCAGACAATGAGGGTGAAGTCAAGCCCAAGGTTCCAAAAATAAGAGGGTCAAAGAGGGATGCTAGTAAGAAAGATACTAGTAAGATATCATTGCCTTCCCATAATTCATTGAACAATATCAAAAATAATATCCCTTCGCAAAAGATCATTAAGAGTTTTAACAGTATCAAAGGTGGATCAACTAAGGGCAGGGTTACTCTCAAATTAAATACGAATGATCTCAAGGTTCGAGAGCAAGAAAAATCTATGAATGAGCCTGGAAATCTTGATGAAAGTATCAAACCCCTTCAGAAAGGGAAATTAGCAACTATTATCTTTGCTAAGAAAATTGCTAGAAAGCTGAGCGATTTAGAAAAGAAAAGGAGACATCAAGCGGCTTTGGCTGAAGCGGAAGAACAATTCCAGGCAATGAGAACTCAAAAATTATTGGATTCTAGAAGTGTTGCGCAGAAGGTTATTATTTTGAAATGCACCCTTTTGAATGCTATCTTTGTGGGATATTATATTGGAGACTTCATCCATGAACATGGATTCTTAAATGATATTTCCCATGTTGTTGATTTTATGGATACAGCTAGTCGAAGAATTTGTCAAATTAAATATTTAATGGGTTTTACAAATGAGGAGATTTCAGAAGTCAATCTGGATAATGTTTACAAATATACAGGTAAGTTTATTCTCATTATAGATCAAATTTCTAGGAACGGATTATATCGATTTGAGAGATTACTACCGAGAACAATTGGCCGACACAGAAAAGCAATTGAAGATGACATTACTAGAGGACTTTTCTTCTAAATATCAACACTACATCTACGAATTCAAATCCTGGAACGATAAAAATCTATGCACCTATTTCGATACAGCAACTGAACAGAGTGGTATCATTTTGAAGCCCAATCATTAATATTCAAGCTTGCCAATCAGTTGCAGATGGAGTCTTATCCAGAGGCATGAATGTCGCAGTAATGACTATAGCCTTGAACACAGATGACGTACTCCAGGAATTTAATCTCTCGTCAAAGCTACTTGCTGATCAACAAAGTGCGATAAATGATCCTAGAATGGTCGAAGCAGGTAATATTGCTGTATTTGTGTCTAATGTAGTAGAAATTATTATGGATCAAGTGTCTCCAATAATGATGACTTTTATGGACAAATTGACTAACCTTACTTCAGACCACATTGATTTCATTCAAGACATGAATAGGGTGAAGTACGGTATCTTTATTCTGCTTTGCTTTATTGTCTTTGGATTTCTTTGGGTGCCTTATATGAAAAAACTTAATCGGAAGATAATCAGAACGAAGGGAATGCTAAATATGATTCCCTTAGAGTTCATTCTTCATAATGAAAACTTGAAAAACGCTTTCCTACATGGAGGAATTATTAAAGCCATCAGATAACAGCTTTCTTTTCTTTGTAACTATACACATATAAGATTTCTATATGCAAATAAGAATGACATTTATACTCCTAATTTTGTAAATGTAAATTAGCTCAAAGTAAATTGCTTATTCTCATCAAGATACCCCATTTGCTCTAACATATCCTGTACAAACTCCATGAAATGTTCATTAGTCTTCATTTCATGGTTTAGAGCCTTTAATCTTTGATCAGAATTATCTATTGACAGTAACAAGTCCCTTAATCTCTGAGATTGGAGTTTCTTTCTTATCTTCTCAGATTGTTCTATAAAATTAGACGATTTTTGACCTATGTACTTAATTTTTCAAGGATCCTTTTAGGAACTCGAACTTCATCATCAACGATATCTTCTTTATTCTCATGAGGCTTGCTGGTATCTGATTTGGGAGATGGATGCAGATTCGAAATAGCAGCTTCTAGACAATTGTGGTTCTTTTTACATATCAGGCCGCAGCTGGAGAAATAAGAATTGATGGAGAATTAATTACTATACAATGTGGCACTGAGGGCATCTGTACTTACAGGTACTTTCTTTACAGACATCACAGAAGTCTTTGTAAAGCTTCTTTTTAGATGAATTCTGTTGTGATTTGTTTTCCTCAGATATTGTAAAATTTTCCATCAAATGTGATGCTGCTCAGAAAAGAAGATAAAATTTATTTCTCATTGGATCAGTCCAACATAAAATGATTTGTAAGAATCTCGCCAAATTAAATATAAAAAAAATCAAATCCTTCTTCACACCCATTAGATTTTTCGCAATGCAAGCACCAAAAACAGAATTTAAAACAGGTAACTCGGCCATTTCTCGAGTCCGTAAATAGTTTAGTTCCTGAACATCCTAATTTCCCACATGAGGAAGAGGAAGTTCTTAAGTATTGGCAGAAAATCGATGCATTCCACCTTCAGAATGAGAAAACTAAAGGTCTTCCCAACTATACCTTCTACGATGGTCCTCCATTTGCAACTGGTCTCCCTCACTATGGCCACATCTGTGCCGGTACTATCAAGGTACCTGCTCCACAAATCTGAATAGATAATCTATTAGGATGTTGTCTGTCGTTATGCCGTCCAAACTGGCCACTATGTTGAAAGAAGATTCGGTTGGGATTGCCATGGTCTTCCCATCGAATATGAAATTGACAAGCAATATGGAATCAAGACTAGAGACGATGTCTTGAAGGTATGAGTCATATGACCGTATGTTAACCCATTAGATCGGAGTCGAAGAGTACAACAAGAGATGTAGAGCAATTGTCATGAAGTATTCCTCCGAATGGAGAAATATCATCACCAGACTGGGTAGATGGATTGATTTCGACCGCGATTATAAAACCATGGACAGAAATTTCATGGAGAGTGTCTGGTGGGTCTTCAAGCAAATGTGGGACAAGGGTCTTGTCTACAGAGGAGCTAAGGTCATGCCTTATTCAATTGGATGTTCAACAGTTTTGTCAAACTTCGAAGCTGGCCAAAATTTCAAGGATGTCAATGATCCCTCTGTCTACGTTTCTTTCCCTCTAGTTGAAGATCCCAACGTCAAGCTCGTTGCCTGGACCACCACCCCCTGGACCCTTCCTTCCAACCTTATGCTTTCAGTCAACAAGGATTTCGAATACGTTAAGATTCAAGACATCAAGAGAAACGAAATCTTCATCATTGCCAAGTGCAGACTTCAAGAACTCTACAAGAACAAGGAAGAATACAAGATCCTCGATACCTTCAAGGGATCTGCCCTCGAAGGCAAGGAATACATTCCTCTTTTCAATTACTTCGCTCACTACAAGGAAAAGGGAGGATTCAGAGTTGTCTGCGGTGAACACGTTACTGATGATGCTGGTACTGGTGTCGTCCACACTGCCCCAGCTTTCGGTGCTGACGATTACAAGATCTGCCTTAAGTATAATGTTATCAGACCTGATGCCCCACCCATGCCCGTTGATGCCAGTGGTTACTTCACTGACCCCGTAACTGACTTCCTTGGAAAGTATGTCAAGGACCCTGAAACTGAAAAGGCCATTCTTAAGAGCGTTAAGGATAACGGAAGATTAGTCCACCACACTCAAATTAGACATAGTTATCCTTTCTGTTGGAGATCTGAAACTCCTCTTATCTACAGAGCTGTCAACTCCTGGTTCATTAACGTTAAGGCTATCAAGGCTCAATTGCTTGAAAACAACAAGAAGGCTTACTGGGTTCCCGCTTTTGCCCAAGAAAAGAGATTCCACAACTGGCTCGAAAACGCTGAAGATTGGTGCTTCTCTCGTAACAGATTCTGGGGTAACCCCATCCCCATCTGGGTCTCTGAAGATTACGAAGAACAAATCTGTGTTGGATCCATTGAAGAATTGAAGAAGCTCAGTGGAGTCGATGATATCCCCGACTTGCACAAGGAATTTGTTGACAAGATCACCATTCCTTCCCAAAAAGGAAAGGGAGTCCTTAGAAGAATTGATGAAGTCTTCGATTGTTGGTTCGAATCTGGTTCCATGCCCTTCGCCCAATGCCACTATCCTTTCAGCATTTCTGAAGAAGAATTCGCCAAGAGATTCCCTGCCGATTTCATCGGAGAAGGTCTCGATCAAACCAGAGGTTGGTTCTATACTCTTAACGTCATTGCTACTGCTGTCAAGAACTCCAACCCATACAAGAACTTGATTGTCAACGGTCTTGTCCTTGCCCACGATGGTAAGAAGATGTCCAAGAGATTGAAGAACTATCCCGACCCTATGGATGTCATCAACTCCAAGGGAGCTGATGCTATTAGATTGTACCTTATGAACAGTCCTCTTGTCAAGGCCGAAACTTTGAGTTTCAAGGAAGAAGGTGTCCATGGAATCGTTAGAGATGTCTTCTTGCCCTGGTACAATGTCTACAGATTCTTGATCCAGAACATCAGCAGATGGGAAATCCAAACCAACCAGAAATTCGTCTTCAACCACAAGACTGCCACCTCCAAGGAACATCTCACCAATATCATGGACAGATGGATCATTGCCTCCAACCAACACTTGATCAAGTTCGTCAGAGAAGAAATGGAAGCCTACAGACTCTCCACTGTCGTTCCTAAGCTCCTCCTCTTCTTGAACAACCTCACCAACTGGTACGTCAGACTCAACAGAGGCAGATTGAAGGGAGATAACGGAGATCAAGACCAAAAGATTGCTTTGGATGTTCTCTTCGGTGTCCTCCTCAATGTCACTATCCTTATGTCACCCTTCGTTCCCTTCATCACTGATATGATCTACTTGAACCTCGTCAAATGTATCCCCGAGGACAGCCCCTACTACGAACAATCCATCCACTTCCTCAGAATCCCCAAGTATGACCCCAGCCTCATCGATGAAAAGATTGAAAGAGATGTTGATTTGATGGCCACCATCGTCGAAGATGCTAGAATCCTCAGAGAAAAGAGAAAGGTCTCCTTCAAGCAACCCATCTCCTCTTTGACTATCATCACCGACAATGAAGACTTCATCCAAAGCTTACAACCACTCCTCGTCTACATTGAAGAAGAAATCAACGTCGGAAAGATCCTCTTCGAAAGAGACATCAACAAGTATGTCACTTACCAAATCACCGCCAACCACAGAGAACTCGGCCAAGAACTCAAGAAGGATTACAACAACGACTTCAGAAAGAAGATCCAGAGCTTGACCGACCAAGATGCTCAAGAATTCATGAAGAATGGAAAGCTTGTCATCAACAACTTCGAACTCACTGACAGATTCCTCTCCATCAAGAAGCTCTTGAAGACTGAAGGTCTTCCTGAATACGTCGAATTGGGAGGTGAATCTGATGTTAAGGTCCTTCTTGACTTGAGACAAGACGAAAAGATGAAGGAAATGGGTGTTGCCAGAGAAATCATCAACAAGATCCAAAAACTCAGAAAGAAGGCTGGACTCAAGATCGAAGACGACATTGTTGTCTTCTTGGGCGTGAAGACTGAATCTAAGATCATCAAGCCTGCCTTCGAAAACCAACACAAATACATCGAAGACACCCTCAAGAAGCCCTTCTTCGCTGACAGCAGAAGACCTGCCCATTACTATGTCCTCGCCAGAGAATCTTATGTCCATGAAAATGAAGAATTTGAAGTTGTTATCTGCCTTAATCACGTTTACTTAAATAAGGAATCCGTCGAGGTAATTTGAAAGATTTTATTTCTAATTTATGTAGAAGAAGTACCCTGGTCTCTTCAATGTTATTGGACAAACCCTTTCTTGCTTGAAGCATGATGATATCTGCAAGGCCCTTAAGGAACAAGGTATATTGCTTGAAAAAAGTGTTAATTTGGCAGGTAAATTCAGTTTCCTTCTTGATGGAAAGAATGTTGAGCTTATCTACAAGGAAGATATCTGGACTTCTCTTAAGGAAAGCAACTAAATATATGATTTAGTTAGTCAAATATTTTAGTAGTCTAAGTATTCATGTATGCAGAATTAACCCTTAGTAATAGAAGTGAATTATTCTCTAAATATTGCTCCTGACCCTGTATATAATAGGAGCCCTTGAATATTCCCAATCCCATAATTAATGTAAACTGACTGAGTTGCAATATTAGATTGATTCTTTTAAATAAAAATTATGAGTGAAGAAGTGCAACTGAATAACCAAGGAAGCACTCCTCAGCAAAACAAGGGAGGGCTTCAAAAAATCACTTCACTCGCTACTCTTCGAGCCTTACAAAAAGCTGCCAAGCAGATAAAAAGTGCCTCTTCGGAAACTAAAAACGAGCCCATAAATAATAAAGTTGAAATTAATGATAATAATGAAATCACCTTCGAAAAACAGTCCGTCTCCCCTAAGAAAGCAAAATCGCCCGAAGACCAAAAGAACCAAAAATTAAGGAGTGATTTTCAACAGGCCCTTTCAAAGCTATACAGGACTGATACCTTAGATTTAGCCATGAACGAGCTAAAGACCCTGATAATGAACAATAATACCCCAAGCAGTCTTCGTGTCTTCCTCTCCAGCTTAACTGAGTATAAAAAGATTCCTACTCCAACTGCCCAAGAGTGTGAAGTCTCTTTATTTGGATATATTGCATCCCAATACAAAGAAAATTTGATAGATCCCCTTGATAAAAATCCCAGTCTCCTGAAAACAGCATATAGAGTCCTAGAGACAATACATTCCTATTTTAAGGTAAAGAGAATAATTTTAAAAATTAAATAATCAGGTCCCAGCAGCGAATGTGTCCAAGGCTTGCAGTTTTTCCATACAACAAGTATATGTAAACTGCCTAGCTAAGGAGAGTGTGGAGAATAAATCTTTGTTATTGTTTGAACCTCTTTCTATTATCATTTCAGGAGGGACTGACAGAATTTCACAAAATACTGCTAGCTTGTGCCTATGCGATCTGCTGCTGGCTATAGTAACTGCTAAGGATTCAGAGTTCTTAGAAGATATAAGATCGAAATTTATTCCGGTTTTCTTGGTATTATTTTTGAAGTGAGAAATAATTTGAAAGAAATTGAATTATGAAATTCCAGATCTTATCAGAGCCCTTGGAATCCTCCTTGATAACACTGATATCAGACTCAGTGGAGGAAAGATAAATAATATTCTGGAAAAACTGATGAAATTCGCCCAAACTAAATCACCCGTTTATATGGTAATTATGAAAAAAGTTTATGCTAAAAGAGAATAGATCAAAATTGAAACCTGTATAGCATTTGGAATTATTGCTACAAAGCTCTTGAGTGTAGCGGAAAGCTTCATAGGGAATCTTCATGTAAATTTATTATAAATATGGCTAACTTTGAAAGGAAGAAGTTATAGAAGTCTTGAAAAATCTAACAAAAGACAGACTGATTAGAGTACAAAATGCAGCCAGTGATGCTTTGAGGTCCTGGCAAAAATTCCAAGAAGCCCTTCAAAGTATTGAAGATAAAAAGAAGAAAAGAGATTTGCTTGAGTTTAATCCTGATAACCTGATCAAGATGAGAACAGGAATAGATGTCAATCAACCGCTTGAGGATAATATTGAGAAGCTTGCTGCTAACATTGAAGTTATCACTAACGAGAAAATTGTAATAGACAAAGTAGCAATAACTAATTTTACAGGATAAAGAGGATCACGAAATTGGAAATAAGAACACCTATAAAATGGAAAAATATCGCAAGGTTCTCAGACGAAAGACAGGAACAGGTACGAACTTGGGAATTCGTTATCATTCTCAAAGGCGGTGGATTTGTTGTCCTGGAAAAAGATAGGACTCCCTCTCCTATTTCCAAGAGAACAGAGCATACAAGAAAACAGAACATCAGGGAGGTCATCATGAAGGCCATGGAAAAGAATAACCAAAAGCCTAAAGCTGACAAATTTGAAGTCGAAGTTAAAACTCCAGCCCAAAAATATATGAAAACAAGCGAAGACACAGAAGTCGATATTAAGGAAAGTCAAACCAAAGAGGATGTTCTTCAAGAGATATACCTAAAAGCCCAATCCCAGCCAAATATGCGAAAAGACATGTTACCAGAAATCCAAACAGGATATCTTAAGAACTCAGATCAAATGCATGATAGATCTAACGAAGCCACTTTGGAAGAAAGAGTCTATGAGGCAGCAAGGAGAGCCATACTCGATGCTAAGAAAGAGAGACAAATAGAATTGACCCAGCAGCTGATGGATCTTCAGAGCCAAGGATTCATCAAGAATATTCCTACAAAGGAAGGCCCTATAAGAAGTGTAGAAGAATCCTTAGCACCTAGATCAGAGGGTCAGTATTTCCAATCCACTAATAAAAAGGATCCTTCATACAGGACAGGATTCTCATCAAATGCCAAGACTGTTGTTTCTCATCAAATAGAGCCATTCCATATTGAGTCCCAGGAATCTCAAGAATCCGAACGTATTTTCCGCTTTGGTGAGACTAATGCTTTCTCAGAGACATTAGACCAAGCCCCTAGTAAATTGCCTTATCAGGAACACGATCATGATGCTCCTTTCTTTGGCCAGAAAGAGCCTGCCAAGGTCGAGAAAATAGCCAGGAATGGATCTAATTCTCTCTTGAGAAATCAAGAACCTGCTGTCTCCAAACCTCAAAAGGATTTCATCATCAGAAATGTAAAGAATCTGCCTTCAAATCCTTCTTCAAAGAAATCCACTCAGACAGGGTTCTATAATCCCATTAAGAATAATCAACATCTTGAAGTTCCACTAACTAATGAGGAAATTGAAGATACTATCGGGTATGAGGACACAGAAGACTGGTCCACCCCAACCAAAGTCACAAATCAACAACAAATGCAGACGAAAGAAATCCATAAATCAGTATCAAGTGGAATTACAAATGTATGGGAGAAGGCATTGAAGAGGCTTGAGGAAGGAGATCTTCAGTCCGCCTATCAAGAAATCCTTGATTCAGGTATTATTATAATTGATTTATGTTAATTATAAGGCGATGATATATATCTCTTGAGACTGATGTCTAAGACAGGACCTTGCTTAGAGAAGCTCAATAGAAAGACAGCAGTTGCTGTGACCAATAGAATAACTCAGTTACAGGCTTCTAACTTTATGGACAATCTGTTCTTCAATTTTGTAAAAGAGGGCTTTGATTTGGACTTGGTTGACTCGCTACAGGTTGGAGATCAAAATGATTTGCTTCAGGAGTTATATGAACTTTCAAGCCAGGAGACTTTTCTTGGAAAGAACGCAGGACAGCTCTATTCAGTTCTTCTTACCAAGCTAAACAGCTAAAAATTTTCTCAAGCTTAACAGTCTTGTAAATTATTTGTCTTATTTTTTGATACATCTATACACACATACCCTAAACACTATGCATTGCTACTTGCATTTTTGATACTCCAAAGTAAAATTACAAAAAAGTAGTATTAGTCAAGGAAGTAATCAAAAGGACTCTTCTTCTCAGAGTCATTCAAACCAGCCTTAAGTCTAGGTTGAACCATACCATAGATCTGGTATATTGGTGGAAGATTCACCTTAGTATCCAATTTCTTTTTGAATGAATACGGATCTTTTCTGAAGAATTCAGGTGGCTTCTTTACCTTAATTGGAGTTGCACTCCTGTACGGGTTTTTAGAATTTCTTTTGAGGGCCTTCTCATTGAGAATATTCTCCACAAGGGTTTTCTTATAGTTATTCCATTGCTTGTCTCTGATATACATTTTCCTGAATTCCTGGTCGCTGGGATATACCTTGGTAGTGGCCTTGATCTTTGCCATTATATCAGGATCAATATTGAACATATGTTTGGCTTCCAGGAGAAGGAATTCTGTGGGAGAATCTGTTATAGCAGTATAAGCCATAGGCTCATCTGTGATAGCAGCATAATCTGCAAAGTATTCTCCTGCATCTAAAATATTACTCAAAAGTCAGAAATATATTACGTAGCTCATCTATTTGCATAAGCTGATAATTGGCCTTGCCATCTTCCATATCATATCTCTCAGGGTCGAGAAGGATCGATTTGTCTTGAATGAAATTCATGGTCAGAGATTTTCTGATATCTATTTTTCGATATATCTATACATATAAGATCCAAGAATGAGTGTCTATTACTTTAACGCAGCCTGATCTTATAAAGTAGACATAGTCAGGCTTCTCTCCTTGCCTGACAACAAGATGATTGGATCCATATTTTCTGGTTGTAGCTCTGGTGGCCAGTCTGCTCAATAATGAGTCAGAAGCCTTCGAGAAGATTTCGAACTGGCGCAAGAATTCAAGCTCAGTTCCCATAAAATTAGGATTAAAACCCTAAAAATTAGAAGTTGTTATGCTAACTTTACCTTCATGACATTGTCATAGACAGCCTTCTCTAAGACAATTACTTCAGTTTCTTCAAGAGCTATTGCAGTTGCGGTACGAGGAGTTCCATGGAGAACTGACAGTTCTCCAATGATCTCATAGGGTTTTAGTTCAGCAACAAAATGCATTGGTGAGCCTGGCTTTTTTCGCCCGTCTTCATCGAGGTCCTTTGACTTGTAGATTCCCACTTTTCCAGTAAAAATGCAGTACATCTCGCTACCAGGGTCATCCTAACAATTTTTGGCTAGATAATGTAATGACTTACCTGCTCAAAGAGGACGCCTTTAGCTGGGATGACCTTGAGGTAAAGTTTAGAACAGAGAAGTTCAAATCTTGAGGTGAATCTCTCTTTCCTTAGGAATTCTACGTCCTGAGATATTAGGATATTGTGACTGTTATAATATTACCAAGGAGATAATCATGTCACTTATTTCCTGAATCTCGTATTTGTTGCGCTTGTCGGGAGGAATAAGCAGTAAATATTTTAGGTGACTCTGGGCATAAGACTCCTTTTTATTTGACTTATCCATATAATTTTATTTAAGTTGTATTACACAATAAAGAAAAGCATTAATTATACAAAGTATTACTCTTAATCCTTGCCTAGTTTCTTCAGCCACTCTGGCATCCCCTTTTTCTTCTTTCTACTGGGGTCTGGCTTGGCCTTAGGTTTAGGATTGGCATTCATTTCCTCAATCCACTTATCATAGTCGAAATAATGATGCATTTGTCTATACGCCTTTCCGACAGCACTTTGATCCTTAACTGCAATCTATACAATTACTTTAATTCTTTTGTATTAGTACCTGGCCGTATGTAACCTTTCCTCCCTTCCAAGGATTTACGGCATGAGATCTTGATTCATGAATCTTGATCTTTTTATATCTTAATATACCCTCCGCATTTCTGTTCTCAGGAGCTGTTGGATCAGCCATTCTTTTTAATCTCTCTTCAAGCACAAGCTGAAAGCTTAGAACTTTCTAGTTCAGTTTTACCTGAGCTTCGTTTAGATAGTTCGAATGTGCATAATCAGCCCAGTTCACTTTTGTCCCTCCAAAGATATCATCCTTGTTTTCCTCTTCTTCTTTCTCAGGTGCTTGCTGAACAACTGGAACATTAAAATTGAAGTTGAAAAAAAGTACCTTCCTCGGGGAATTCTTCTATGACTTGTACGAAATTTGATGGGAAGAACCCCTGGACAACGTTTGTGGGGTTGGCATCGCCTGTATCTTTATATCCGTACCACCAGCCAGTTGGCATCTTATATGTGGTAATTAAAAACTCATCTGGGCCGAAAAATAGGTATTGAGTGGCATTTGATTGGTTCTGTTGTGTTCCAGCCTTTTCATCAGCTTTGTCCTGCTGTTGAGTGGCGTTATTCTCTTTGCTTTTGTCAGTTCCCGCCTGATTATCAGTCATTTTGCTTGTTTTGTAAGTTACCTGAGTAGCTTGAGCGTTATTTTCTGTGGATTGTTGCTGGGCAGTTTGTGAGGAAGTATCTTGTTGTTGTCCAAGACATTGCTTGAGAATGCTTTCATTGAACTCGGCCAGAGTTCGGCATTTATTTATTCTTTTCATTTAAAAAAATCTCTAAAGAAATTTAATAATCTTGCAATATTTCAAGCTGATACCAGAATCCACTGTAAAGTATACTGTGGGTTACCTTGTTGGATATTTGACCAGCCACATTATCTGAATATTCTTGAGGAAAATTTTGTGTATTAGACTCTAGATACAGTAAACTTCATGCCTAATTAGGATAAATTAGGTTTGATCCGAATAACAATAATTTTATTTACCAAGATGGATAAAGACTCTAAGGATCCTGGCTATTTGAGAGATAAGGCACTAGAATATCTCAGAAAGAGTAGAGAGGTTTATAATGCACAAAGTGAATATGAAAATAAAAAGACAGCTTTTGAAGGTTTTACTAAAGGACTCAAAATGATGTTTCAATATGTCAAAAGTACTCTTTTTATTAGATTTAACTATAAAAGTGGAGAAAGATCCACAATTAGTTAAGAAAGCTAGAGAAAATCTAAAAGTCTGGGTTGAAGAGGCTGAGTCTATGAAGGCAGAACTCCTCGAAATTCAGAAAAATTCTAATAAAACAAATCAAATCCTCCCCAAGGATCACGTTCTGATCCAATCGAAGGAACAAGTTGAAAGTCTGGCTGAGACTATTCCTCATCTGAATAATAAAGAGTAAACTAACTTTGATTAAGTATGATTTTTATAGAGTAAAGGCGATTGATGAAGTTGATCCCGGAAATAAGTTTGACGAAATATTGAATGAAATGATAATCACAAAACCTTATAGTATTACTTGGGATGATGTGGTCGGGTACGAAAATGTTAAAAAGGTTTTACAAGAACACATTGCCCTCTCACTAAAATTTTCACAGCTGTTCCTAGGGAAAAATAAATCAAGAGGGATTCTTTCTATGGTGTATGGAAAGCATCATCCAAATTAGATTTTAGGCTCCTGGAGTAGGAAAGACTTATTTGGCAAGGGCTTGTGCGCCACTTTATGAGTGCACTTTCTTTTCAGTCTCTTCATGTGATTTGATGTCAAAACATCATGGAGAAAGTGAGAAGTACGTTGACTTTTCATCATTTTACCGCCAGAATGCTACAGAGGCTCTTTCAACTTGCGAGGGCTAAGAAGCCATCAGTGATTTTTATTGATGATATTGATGTAGCCTTTTCCTCAAGAACAGAAGATCAAAGATGTAGAAGACTTTTAACAGAATTTTTAGCCCAAATGCGAAGTATTATATTCGGTCAATATTGAAACTCGTAGATTTGAAGAATAGTAATGATGAAGTTATTATCTTAGCAGCAACGAATGCTCCCTGGAGCATACATTCAGCTGTTAGGAGAGTGTTCGAAAAAAGGATTTACATTCCTCCTCCTGATTATAATTCTCGAATTGAGATACTGAAGCATCACCTCAATAGAATTCCTCACGAGCTTGATGGTGAAGATCTCCCTTATCTAGCTGAGAAGACAGAGGGATATTGTTGTGCGGATATAATTAATGTTGTAAGAGATGCGTCTTTCGAACCTCTAAGAATGGCTCAAGTGACAACTACATTCAAAATGACTAAAATAACGCCAGAAGGAGAGCCAGTGTATGAACCATGTGCTGCCACTGACCCTGATGCAAAGCACATAAACTTATTCTACCAAGGTCCAGAGCAGCTTACCTTTCCAAAGGTTTCATTAGGTAATTTTGAATCGGCTCTCAACGGATGTAAATCTTCCATTTCCAAGGAAGAAATCCAAAGACAAGTAAAATTTATGCAAGAATATGGGAGTGAAGACTAACTTCTTTGCAAAGACTAACTTGTCACAAGGAAGTCTTTTTTGCTTTGTGTCCTTTGAAATTTATAGTAAATAGCTTTTGATACTCTTAAATGCTGTTGAAATAGTAATATTATGAGCTAATATTCATATTAGCTTGTATTTTTTGATATGCGGATCGAAAATAGAAAGACAGAGAATAACTATGATCCGAATGGTCTTAATGACAGTTGATATACTAAAGTTAAGTCCCTAATCTTGTGAAGAACTTCAATAATTGAGTCTCAATCTAATAGATCTATTTATAGCTGAATTGATTCCAATTAGAATCCAATAAATTAAAGAAGCCTAATTTTTTTCGTCCGATCAAAAAATAAAGATAAATCTAAAATGAACTACAGTCCAAACGACCCAGCCTACTACAGAGACAAGGCATTGGAATATGCAAAGAAAGGAAAGGAAGTATACTCGACTCAACAAGATAAGAACAAACAACAAATGGGATATGAAATCTTTAAAAAAGGCATTCAATTCATGATTCAATATGCAAAAAGTAATATTTTTGTATTTCTCCCCTCAATTCTCAGTGGAAAGAAACAGGGACATAGTTGAAAAAGTCAAAGAAACTCTTAGGGCTTGGTTGGCCGAAGCCAAGAAGATGGAAGCTCATATAATTAACGAGATTCCTGCACAGTCTACTACTTCACACCCTGGAATGAATACTGCTTCAGGAGAGACATCCCATAGAGACTATACAACAATTAAGCCGACCTCTCGAGGTTACGAAGAGCCCAGAAATCAAGTTGAGCCAAGGTTTTCTTAAAATATCATGTAGGTTTATTTCTAGCCCGCCAAAGAAAATTGCTCAAAAAGAAGGAGATACTGCCAAATTAGAAGATGTAATAACTGCCGCTATTGTAGCTGAAAAGCCGAATGTCAAATGGGAAGATGTTGCAGGTTTAGAAGGTGCTAAGAGAGCACTCCAAGAAGCTGTGGTTCTTCCTATTAAGTATCCACACTTATTTGTGGGTCTACGCACACCCTGGAAAGGAATACTTTTGTATGGAGTAAGGATTGAATAATATTGAGAATTAATTATTAGCCTCCAGGAACAGGAAAGACTTTCCTAGCCAAAGCCTGCGCTTCTGAGACAAATGGAACATTTTTCTCTGTATCTGCTAGTGATTTGATGTCTAAATGGGTTGGAGAATCAGAAAAGTAAGAGTGTGAAGGAAAGAATCTCATGTATTAGATTGATTAAGACTCTTTTCAAAATGGCCAGACAGAAGACTCCGGCAATTATCTTTATTGATGAGTTAGATTCTTTGCTATCCAGTAGATCGGAAGCTGAAAACGAGGCTAGTAGAAGGGTCAAAACTGAATTCTTAGTTCAAATGCAGGGTATGTTTTATCGTGTTGGATTTGAAAAAATAGGCATTCAAAATGAAACAACAGGACTTTTGGTGCTAGGAGCAACTAATGTTCCATGGATGCTAGATCCTGCTGTGAGAAGAAGATTTGAAAAGAGAATATATATTCCTCTACCAGACGTCCATACAAGAGAAGCTTTAATAAGAAAGCAGCTTGCAAAGACAAGACACTCACTCACGGAAGACTATATAGCAGAATTAGTTGACCGAACTGAAGGGTAAAACCATATCTTCTTTAACTTTAAGTCTTAGCTATTCCTGCTCTGATATCAATATCTTAGTCAGAGACGCTGCTTTCGAGCCTATTCGAAAAGCACAGAATGCCACTCACTTCAAAATAATCGGTTACACCCTAGAAGGAAAGCCAGTTTATCAGCCCACGATTCCAACTGATCCACAGGCTAGAGAAATTAGAATGCTTGATATTCCGGGCTCGCAATTACAGTTGCCTCCTGTTTCCGTGGTAAGCGTGAAGTAAGCATAATTAATGAATAGAATGATTTTGAGTTGGCTCTAATGAGAACCAAGCCTTCAGTGAGTCATGAGGACTTGAAAAAGCATGAAGCATTTACAAATCAATTTGGTATAGAAGGTTAGTTAGGAATATGTGTCAATTACCTGTCCTCCTTGTATAGTACCTGTTTACACGATCTCTTGTTCTATTAGCCTAATTATCTCATTCAGATATTAATAAAAATACTGTATTAGGGGTAACTTTTTCTATATTTCCTGGTCAGTAGTGGAAAATATTACAATAAAATTATGAATTCCATACTGAAAAGAGAAAGAGACAGGAACCATATCATTTCCATCATTCAAACCACACTTAATCAGTACAGTGGCACCCAATCCCTTGAAAAGCAGGAAAAATTATACGAGATATATAAGAAAGCTTTAAGGGAAATGATAGAATATATGAAAGGTAAGAGGAGTCAATGTATCTAACCAGTTAGTCGAAAATAACAAAGAAATCGTAAATAAACTAAAAGAACTGTATGCTGGATGGCTCGCCAAAGCGAAGGAAATGGAACTGGATATACTTTCAAAGCAACAGCCCAATACTCCGAAAAACAATTGATAAAAACAATCGAAAAGTAATGATACAACATTCGATATCTTGAAATAATCTAATTCACTATTCTTCCTTACTGTAGCTTTGGTAGACCTATAAGGTCTTAAAATTTGTGTAAAGTTTTTTGCAAGTTGTTTGTATTCTATTATAAGCCTTTTGTAAAAAGAGTTCTATTAAGAACTCAACAAATATCCACAACTACTATGAGGTAACTTGAATTATCGTTTTTTTGACAAAATTTTGTTTAATTATTAGTTCACAGTAATATTAATTACGAAGCAAACTTGGACAGTTTGAAATATTTACTACACACAAGGTTCTTTTAGTCTTTCTTTTCAGTATCTTTCTTCTCATCTTCCTTCTCAGTTTCCTTTTCCTTGCCATTTTCTTTGGCTTCTTTCTTTTCCTTGCTAAGTTCTTTAGTATCAGTTCCTCTTTCAGCTTCCTTATTGGCCAATTTATTGTTAATCAAGTCATGAAGAGCAGTAATTGTTCTGATAATAGAGCAAACATACAAGACGAAGGTATTGTCGTTATTCTTCATGGTCAAAGACTTGATCATTTCTTCAGTGTTCATGTTAGGTAAGCAGTTGAAGATTTCCTAAGAATTAGTCTAAGAGTTATACGATACTCACTTGTAAGTTATAGATGATTTGAAGGTTGGGAGTCTTTCTTTTGGCAAGAACATCGTCAAGATATTTCTTAATAAGGTTCATCTTATTAACAAGACCCTTGAGAGAGGTGAGTTTTTGATTAACCTTAAAGATTATTAAAAAACATATACTCATACTTCGGTGGCAAGGGTAGAGACGGTGACATCCTTAATATCTCTCAACAGTTGTTCGACACCGATTTCTTCGGGTTCGAAGGCTTGGACAGTAGAAGGAACATGGACGAAGGTTCTAACAATGGTTCCTTCTCTAGTAACTTCTTCAACGGAGCAGTAGGCTTCAGTGGGAAGGCCTAATTCATCCTATTTTGATTAGGTTGCGAATTGGAAAACTATACAGCATGTTCGACGTCAATCATGACAAGAACAGGGTTAGGGCAGTATTTCTTGAGTAATTCGTTAATTTCAATATCGTGGGGCTTGAATTGAGTTCCAGTTGTGTACCATCCAACGACTTTTTCTTTGGCATTGATCTTTATTATTATTCAAGGTTGAATTTTGTGTACCTTTCTAAACATACCGTACATATTCTCATGATAAATGTGATCTAAGAACCAGACTCTGGGCTCTTTAGGATCTTCTTCGAAGGGGACAGCGTAGCAATTGGTAACATCAAGTTGACCCTTATTCCATTCACCTAGGATTTTTAGATCGAGAAAAAAGAACACTAACCCAGAATAATACCAGCGACTCTTTTATTTCTGCTCTTAGCAACGACTCTCTTGTAGTGATCAACGACAGAAAGCAAAACTAAAGGATGGACAGCAACAAGCTCAGGTCTTTGGGACATTGTGAGGATTTCAATTTTTAAATAACTTGGGATAAAATTTATTTCCAAAAGAGCACATCACATTGACTTGTTGGCATCCTCCAATATGAAATATTTGAGGAAAAGCCTTGAAACTTCTTTGAAGAAACATATCTGCGGCCAAGACAATATATGTAACTATAATATTATGCCATAATGAAGTAAATAGAGATGCAATAATTAGGATCAAAGCCTTTTATTTGAATATTAATTTTCTTGCTGTCTTTATAGATGTTAGATCTAAATTTATCAAGAAAATGAGTAAATATATAAAACTTGAGAAGGATATATCTATAAAGAAAATTATAGGCTTTCATTAAGAGAGACCCCACAAATCAAACTTGACGAATAATAGGGAATGTATTGAAACTGGCAAGCTCTAAATACTTTTGATCATCCCTAAAGGCTGATATCCATTCTCCATATTAACTTGTCTTCGTATTTTATGAGAGGTAAGGTAACTAAGTAAAGTAATTAAGCTTCTATAGTGAAATATCCAGGAAAGGAATCATGCCTTCTGACAGACATAGAATCTCCCTCAATACCTAATGGCTATTCTCTTTTGTTACGAATAATTTGTTTGGTTATCATACTTTCAGATTCACAGAAAGCTATTGAGCTCTGATTACTTATTTGCAGAATTATACAACTACAACAACCCATTAAGTA
>Ga0065720_1000113_pt1 | contig 61770 bp, 55 predicted proteins | sample Thericmetagenome_FD_59107 | JGI IMG/M metagenome (GOLD analysis project Ga0065720, IMG submission 59107) | Thermophilic microbial communities from the Joint Bioenergy Institute, California, USA of rice/straw/compost enrichment - eDNA_2 v2... | ecosystem: Engineered > Solid waste > Grass >...
GGTCGATGGCGCGGTTGCGCGCGGTGGTCATCAGCCACGCGCCGGGGTTGTCCGGCACGCCGTCCTCCGGCCACTTCTCCAGCGCCGCCACCAGCGCGTCCTGGGCCAGCTCCTCGGCCAGGCCCACGTCGCGGACGATGTGCACCAGGCCGGCGATCACGCGCGCCGACTCCATGCGCCAGACGGCGTCGATGGTGCGGTGGATGTCGGCCTGGTGCGGATGCGGGGCCATGCCCGCATCACAGCACCGGCGCCGGCCCGCGGCAAGCGCGGCGCCGAGGCGTGAAGGAGGATTCAGGCATGGGCGGACACCGGTCCGGTAGGGTTGGGCGCTCCCTGTCCGNGCCGGCGCGGGCCGCCTCCGGGCAACGCCACGCCGGGGGGACGGGGGGGCGGATTCCAGGTCTTTCTCGTTAAGTGCCATGTGGAAGGAAACCGTTCTCTGGCTGTTCGTCATCAATCTCGGCATCGCCTTCGGCGCCGGCCTGTACGAGGCGCGGGTGGTGGTGCCGCAATGGGCCGGGCTGCCGACGCGGCAGTGGCCGAACACCGGCCTGATGTTCTGGGTGTACGTGACCACGGTGCCGCTGACCCTGCTGACCCTGGCCGCGTTCTTCGCCGGCTGGTGGTCGCCCGCGCCGGTGCGCGGCTGGTTGCTGGCCGCCGCGTGCATCGTCCTGGTCGAGCGCATCGCCACCTTCGGCTACTTCATCCCGACCATGGCCCGGCTGATGGGCGCCGACGGCCTGCCCGAGGCCGAGGTGAAGGCCACGCTCGCGCAGTGGAGGGCCGCCAACCATGGCCGGCATCTGCTGACCCTGGCCGGCTGGCTGGCCGCATTGAAGGCGCTGTCCCTGGGCAGGGTGGGCTGACCCACCCGCCCGCGCCGGCCATCACGCCCGGCCACGGCCGGGGCGCTACCATCCGGCCAGCCGACCCGCGCGGCGGCGGGCGGGCCGGGTGAGCGGCGTGCGCGTGGAAGGGATCGCCGCTCCGCCACTGCGCCACGTCCGCTGCATGGACAAGCGGGTGGACGAGCCGGCCATCGGGGAGGAGAACGTGCGACTGTGGTCGCTGCATCCGTGCTACCTGGACGGCAAGGGCCTGGTGGCGCTGTGGCGCGAGGCGCTGCTGGCGCTGGCGGTGCTGGAAGGGCGCACGCGCGGCTATACCCGGCACCCGCAACTGCAGCGTTTCCGCGAACATCCCCGGCCCGTGGCGGCCATCCGCGCCTACCTGGCCGCGGTGCACGCCGAGGCCGCGCGGCGTGGCTACGCCTTCGACGCGGCCAGGCTCGGGCCGCCGGCCGATGCGGCGCCCATCCCGGTGGCCACCGGCCAGCTGGCGCTGGAATGGCGCCACCTGCAGGCCAAGCTGGCCGTGCGCAGCCCGCAGGTGCTGGAGCGCTGGCGNGGGGTGGCCGAACCGCGCTGCCATCCGCTGTTCCGGGTGCGGCCCGGCCCGGTGGCCTCCTGGGAGCGCGCCGGCGGCGGCTGAGCGCGCCGCGGCGTGGCGCGCGGGCCCGGCACCACGCACAATCGCCGCTGCACACGTTCGCGGAGGCACCATGGAAGCCGGTTCCGGATTCTTCGTCGGCTGGGGCACGCTGTCGCTGATCAACGCCGGCCTGGCCCAGTGCAAGGGCCGCAGTGGCCTGGGCTGGTGGCTGGGCTCGCTCTTCATCGGGCCGCTGGCCACGCTGCTGATCGTGGTGCTGCCGGCGCAGGCGCGCGGCACCGGCTGACGCGGCGCCGCGGCCGGACGGCGTTGGACGTGCGCCTCATCCACCGTCACCTTCCACCGCCAGCGCACGCTCCAGGTCCTCGTCCTCGTACAGCGGGCGAATCTCGATCTCGCTGTCCTCCGGCATCGGGTTGGGGCAGCGGCGCACCCATTCGATCGCCTCCTCCAGCGAGCGCACCTGCCACAGCCAGAAGCCGGCCACCAGCTCGCCGGTGTGCGGGAACGGGCCGTCGCTGACGCTGCGCGCGCTGCCGGAGAACCGCACCCGCACGCCGCGGGCGCTGGGTTGCAGGCCCGCGCCGGCCAGCAGGATGCCGGCCTTCACCAGCGCCTCGTTGTAGCGCCCCATCTCGGCCAGCCGCTGCCGGTCCGGCAGCACGCCGGACTCCGAGCTGGGCGTGGCTTTGACCAGCACCATCACGCGCATGGCGGCCTCCCGGGTCAGAACTCGACCATGGGCTTGAAGCCGCCGAAGAACATGCGCTTGCCGTCGAAGGGCATGTCGGATGCGGCCATGCGCTGCAGGCGCGGGTCGGCCATGACCCTGGCGTTGACCCGGTCGCGGTGCGCGCGCGAGCGGTAGCGGATCCAGGAGAACACCACCACCTCGCCTGGCTTGAGCTTGACCGCCTGAGGGAACGAGGTGTGCTTGCCGGGCTTGACGTCGTCGGCCACGCACTCGACGTATTCCAGCGCGCCGTGCTCCAGCCAGATGCGCCCGGCCTTGCGCGCCAGGCGCCGGTAGTCGGCCAGCCGCGCCTGCGGCACCGGGATCACGAAACCATCCACGTAGNCCATCGTTGTTTCCTCCCTGCCGATGGCGGGCCGGGAAGCGGCCCGCCTGTCCTGGCGACGGGCGGAGGGCGGCGGAATCGACACCGCGCCGGCGGCCTGTGCCGGCGCCGGGCGGCTACGGGGTGCGGCGCAGGGTGCGGGCGCGGGCGATGGCCTCGATCCGCGCGCGCTGCACGGCGCGGCCGATCTCCGGCCCGGACAGCCGGCCTGCCCCGGCCAGGTCGCGGGCGTTGACCGCGGCGGCGGCGGCGTGCAGCCGGCACAGCTCCGGCCCCTGCGGGTAGGCATCCTCCTCGTGGCCCAGGCGGCCGCGCTTGTCGGCCTCGCAGGCCAGGGCGACCTGGGCGATGCGCCGCGGCTGGCGGAAGGCGTCGCAGCGCTCCAGCAGCTCCAGCACGGTGGCGTCGCGCAGCTCGGCCAGGCGGTGCACGTTCAGGTGCTCGCGGCACACCGCCTCGGCCAGGCGCCGGTGCGCCACGGGTACGCGCAGGCGCTCGCACAGCGCCGCCAGCGGTTTGAGCCCGGCGCTTTCATGGCCGATGTGCCGCGGCAGCACGTGCGCCGGGGTCAGGGCCTTGCCCAGGTCGTGGGTGAGGGCGGCGAAGCCGACCAGGTCGTCGCCCGGGGCCAGGCGCGCGGCCATGTCGCTGACCAGTTCCTGGTGGCGGCCGGTGTCCACCTCGGGGTGGTATTCGGGCCGCTGCGGCACGCCGTACAGCGCGTCCACCTCCGGCAGCACCACCGCCAGCGCGCCGCAGGCGCGCAGCGTGGCCAGGAAGGCCGAGGGCCGCGGCGAGGCCAGTGCCTTGCGCAGCTCCTGCCAGACGCGCTCGGCCACCAGCGTCTCCAGCTCGCCACTGGCGGCCATCCGGCGCATCAGCGCCAGCGTCTCCGGGGCCACGGTGAAGCCCAGCGGCGCGAAGCGGGCCATGAAGCGCGCCGCGCGCAGCACGCGCAGCGGATCCTCGGCGAAGGCCGGGCCGATATGCCGCAGCACGCGCGCCTCGAGGTCGGCGACGCCGCCCCAGGGGTCGACCAGGGTGCCATCGGGCGCGCGGGCGATGGCGTTGATGGTGAAGTCGCGCCGCTGCAGGTCCTGCTCCAGGGTCACCGAGGGATCGGCGTCCACCACGAAGCCGCGGTGGCCGCGTCCGCTCTTGCGCTCGGTGCGCGCCAGCGCGTACTCCTCGCCGGTTTCCGGGTGCAGGAACACGGGGAAGTCGCGGCCCACGGCGCGGAAGCCTGCCTGGAGCATCTGCTGCGGGGTGGCGCCCACGACCACCCAGTCGCGGTCGCCCGGCGGCAGCCCGAGCAGTTCATCACGGACCGCGCCGCCGACGAGATAGGTTTCCATGCGTGGCATCGTAGCGCGTGGCCGGGCCGCGTCGGCGTGCGGGGCTTCTCGCCGCAGGAAGAAGGCGGGCTGGACGGCCTACGGCTCCGGGTCCGGACAGGCGAAGCCCTTGCGCCGGCCCTGGGTGATGCCCAGCAGGCGCTGGCTCACCGGCAGCGCGTCGCCGTTGAGGCGCCAGTCGTAGATCACGCTGAAGGCCAGCACCCGCGCCACGTAGTCGCGGGTCTCCTTGTAGGTGATGGTCTCGATCCACAGGTCCGGGTCGTGCGACGGGCGCTGCGCCAGCCAGCGCGCCACCGGCGTCGGGCCGGCGTTGTAGGCGGCGATGGCCTGGTAGGTGGCGCCGTACTTGTCCTCCATCTCGCGCAGGTAGGCGCTGCCCAGGGCGATGTTGAGCGAGGGCTCGTACAGGCTGTCCGGGCCGTTGTAGGCCAGGCCGTGGCGGCGCGCCACGCCGGCGGCGGTGGACGGCAGCAGCTGCATCAGGCCGCGGGCGTCGGCGCTGGAGCGCGCGCGCGGGTTGAAGATGCTCTCGGCGCGGATCTCGGCGGCGATCCAGGCCGGGTCGAGGCCGTGGCGGCGCGCCGCGGCGCGGATGTCGGCGTCGTGGTGCAGCGGGAAGCGCAGGGTGTACAGGCGCTGCTCCTCCGGCTGCCTGCCCAGGGAGAACACCGCGCGGTCGAACCAGCCGTGCTCCTGGGCCAGGGCCACGGCGGCGCGGCGGCGTGCGTCGTCGAAGCGCGAAAGCGCGTCGTTCCACTCGCGCACCGCCCAGCCGGCCTGGTCGATGCGGTACAGGGCCAGCGCGCGCACCAGCGCCGGGTCGCGCGCCACCTCGGCACGCAGCGCGGGCGGATCGTCCGGCTGCCACGGGCACAGCGCGTAGGGCCGGTCCAGGCGGTCGGCGGCCAGGAAGCCGTGGAAGGTGGCCGTGCGCGCGGCCTGCTCCAGCAGCGGGCGGGCCTGTGCGGCCTGACCGAGCTTCTCCAGGATGCGTGCCTGGAACCACTGCCAGCGTGGATCGGCGCGCTGCTTCTCCGGCATCCGCCGCAGCGCATCCAGCGCCGCGCGCCAGTCGCCGCGGGCGATGGCCTCGCGCGCCCGCCACTCGTGCAGGCGCTCGTCGTAGGCCGACTCCGGCACCGCCGCCAGCCGCCGCGCCGATCCGGGCAGGTACGAGGCCACCGTCCACAGGGCGATGGCGTACAGCACCTGGCCGCGTTCGGACTCGTCCAGGTGCAGGGTCGGCGCCAGCTGTCCCAGCAGGCGCTCGGCCGCGTCCGGATCCTTGCGCGCCAGGCGGGCCAGGCCGGCCGCCGCGACCTTGCGGCTGCGTGCGTCGCGCGGCCAGGCGGAGACGCGGGTGTCGGGCGCCTGCAGGAAGGCGATGTAGGCATCGGCCAGGCGCCGCGCCGGTTCGGCCAGGCCGCGGGTGGCCGCGCGCGCCACGCCGGTCTCGCCCTCGGCCACGGCCAGATCGAAGCGCTCCCAGCGCAGGGTGTCGTCCAGGCCGCCGCGCGCGGCCAGGGCGGCGAAGGTGGCGTCGCAGGCATCGGGCCTGGACTTGCCGCTGCGCCACAGCTCCCGCGCCTCCGCGATCCAGGCCGCGTCCACGCGGTCCAGCGCGTGCAGGGCGTTAAGGCGCGCGCAGCGCAGCGCCGGGTCCTCGACCGGTCGCCAGTCGGCCAGCAGCTCGCTCCAGCGCTGGCGCCGGGCCAGCGAGGCCAGCCACTGCGCGCGCAGGGTGGCGGCCACCGCCTGGCCGTCGTAGCGCTGCAGGAAGCCGCGCACGCGCGCCGGGTCGGCGTTGTCCAGGTCGTACGCCAGCATCGCGTATTCCAGCCAGGGCCAGCGCGGGTCCTGGCGCAACGCCTCGGCGCGCGCCGGATCCAGGCGGCCGCGCTGGGCGGCGGCGATGGCCTCGCGCATGGCTGCATCGCGCGCCGGATCGACCGGCACGCCCTGTGCGGTCGCGGACAGGGGCAGCAGCAGGGCCAGCAGCCCTGCCAGCCACGGCCGGCGCAGACGCTGGGGGAACAACGGAATGGCGGCCGGGGGCGACATGCGGTCGAATATACCCAACGTGCCTGAATGGCCGTGACGAGGCGGCCACGTGGCGCCCCGGCGGCCGGCGCGCCTCGCGCAGGAGTCTTTGCCGGTGTCGTTGCTGTCCTACCTGTTGTTCCCGCTGCTGGGCCTGGTGGCCGGCGTGCTCGCCGGGCTGCTGGGCATCGGCGGCGGTCTGGTGATCATCGCCGCACTGGCGTGGATGCTGCCGCTGTTCGGCATCCCGCCGGAAGCGTCCATGCACGCCGCCCTGGCCAGTTCGCTGGCCAGCATCGTGCTCACCGGGCTGTCCTCGGCGCGCGCGCACGCGCGCCGCGGCAGCGTGCTGTGGCCGACGGTGGCCTGGCTGGTGCCGGGCATGCTGCTCGGCGGCTGGCTGGGCAGCGACCTGGCGGTGGCGCTGGACGGGACGGCGCTGCGATGGATCGTGGCGGGCTACTGTCTGGTGGCGGCCTGGCAGATCGGCTTCGGCCGCACCCGTGCACCGGCCGACGGCAGCGGGGTGGCGCCGCCGCGCGGCTGGCCGCTGACCGTGGCCGGAACCGGCATCGGCGCGCTCTCGGCGGTGGTTGGCATAGGCGGCGGCAGCATGACCGTGCCGCTGCTGGTCTGGCGCGGCGTGCAGCCGGTGCGCGCGGTGGGCACCTCCAGCGCCTGCGGCGTGGCCATCGGCCTGGCCAGCGCGCTGGGCTACGCCCTGCACGCGCCGGCGGGCGCGCTGCCGCAGCACGCGGTGGGCTACGTCTACCTGCCGGCGGCGCTGGGCGTGGCCGCGGCCTCGGTGCTGGCCGCGCCGTGGGGCACGCGCCTGGCGCACGCGATCAGCGGCCAGGCGCTGCGCAGGGTGTTCGCGCTGTTCCTGTTGCTGGTGGCGCTGAGCATTCCCTGGTCGGGGGTGAGCGGCGCTCAGTAGCCCGGGCAGCTGGCCTGCATGCGCATGTCGATGTCGCGCTGCTCGCGGTCCAGGGCCTGGCGCTCGGACGGCGTGGTGTCGTGGTAGCGGCGCAGGATCTCGTAGCGGCGGTCGGACAGGCGCCGGCACAGCTCCTCCGGCGGCAGCAGCACGCAGGGATCGCGCACCCAGGTGCCGCCGGCGGGCACGACCACGCCGGTGTGCGGCGGCCGCGGCCCGGCCGGGGGCGCATGCCCGCCGCCGGGCGGCGGGGCGGGTGGCCGCGGATGCGGGCGGTGCGGATACGCCACCGCCCAGAACGGCACCCAGCGCGCGTTGCCGGCGTCGGTGCCGCTCAGGTAGGTGGTCCCGTCCGGGGCGGTGCATTCGTACATGGGCTGGGGCGCCTGCACGGTGACGATGCGCACCTCGCGCCCGGGCGCGGGCGCCGGCGTGGCGGCGGGCGCGGGCCGGGCCGGCTGCGGCGGCGGATCCTGCGGCCGCTGCATGCGCACCAGCTCCTGGCGCTCGCCCGGCCGGCACGGCGAATCGCGCAGCGCCAGCAGGCGGCCCTGGCTGTCGCTGCAGCGGTAGATGGTCACGCTGCCCTGGTCCGGTTCCGGTCCGGACGCCGTTTGCGCCGCCGCCGGCGCGGCCAGCAGCAGGGCGGCCAGTGCCAGACCGGGCAGGGTGTGCCCGGACGGTGGGATGGCGCCGCGGCGGGCGGGCGGGATCGAGGGCATGGTGGCCTCCTGGCGTGGGGCCATCCTAGCGCGGCGGGCGCTCAGGTCCGCAGCACGCGGCCGTCGCGGGCCACGCGGATCGGCGTGGGCCGCTCCAGGCCGCCGGTCTCGCCTTCCACCACGCCGTCCACCCGGGCCAGCACGGCCGGGTCCAGCTCCACGCGGGAGCGGGCCGGTGGCCGCCCGGCGAGGTTGGCACTGGTGGACACCAGCGGTCCGCCGAAGGCGCGGCACAGCGCCACCACCACCGGGTGGGCGGACACGCGCACGGCGATGCCCTCGTGGGCGCCGGTGATCCAGCGCGGAGCGCCGGCGGCGGCCGGCATGATCCAGGTGTGGGGGCCGGGCCAGCCGGCCAGGATCCCGGCCAGGCGGTCGCCTGGCAGCGCCTCCAGGTCCAGCCAGGGACGCAGCATGTCCAGGTCGGCGGCCACCAGGATCAGGCCCTTCTCCGCCGGGCGCTGCTTGACCTGCAGCAGGCGCAGTACCGCNGCCTCGTTGCGCGGATCGCAGCCCAGGCCCCAGACCGCCTCGGTCGGGTAGGCCAGCACCGCCCCGTCATGCAGCAGCGGGGCGGCGGCGGCGGGTGTCAGTGGCGTGTCCATGGGCGTTGCCGGTCCGGTGCGCGGAGCACCGGGCGGGCCTCAGAATGGCGGCGCGTCGTCGGCGGCCGCGTCCGCGGCCTTGCCGGTGGCCTTCTTCGCCGTGGTCTTCCGGGCCGCGGCCTTCTTCGTCGCGGTTTTGGTGGTGGCCTTCTTCGCCGCCTTCTTGGCCGGGGCCTTGGCCTCGGCGGCCTTCTTCGCCGCGGTCTTCCTGGCGGCGAAGCCGCGCCGTGCCGGCTTGCCTGTCTCGGCCAGCAGCTGCTGCACCTCCTCCAGGGTCAGCGAGGCCGGGTCGCGGTCCTTGGGAATCCTGCCGTTGAGCTTGCCGTCGCTGATGTACGGGCCGAAGCGGCCGTTGAGCACCTGGATGTCGCTGCCGGGGAATTCCTTGATCACGCGGTTGCGCGCGATCTCCTCCTTCTCCTCGATCAGCGCCACGGCGCGGGCCAGGTCGATCTTGTACGGATCGTCCTCCTTCTTCAGCGAGGCGTAGGTGCTGCCGCGCTTGACGAAGGGGCCGAAGCGGCCGATGCCGACGCTGACCTGCTGGCCGTTGCTCTCGCCCAGCACGCGCGGCATGTCGAACAGCTTCAGCGCCTCCTCCAGGGTGATGGAATAGATGCTCTGGCCCGGCTGCAGCGAGGCGAAGCGCGGCTTCTCCTCGTCCTCGACCGTGCCGATCTGCACCATCGGGCCGAAGCGCCCGATGCGCGCGCTGACCTCCTTGCCGGTCTTCGGGTCCACGCCCAGCACGCGGGCGCTGCCGGCGTCGGTGCGGTCCAGCGACTGCTTCTTGTCCTCGACCAGCTCCTTGAACGGGCCCCAGAACTTCTCCATCACCGGCACCCAGGACTCCTCGCCGCGCGAGACCGCGTCCAGCTCGTCCTCCATGCGCGCGGTGAAGTCGTAGTCCACGTAGCGGGTGAAGTGGCTGGAGAGGAACTTGCTCACCGCGCGGCCCACGTCGGTGGGCTTGAGCGCGCGGCCTTCCATTTCCGCGTACTTGCGCATCAGCAGCGTCTGGATGATCGAGGCGTAGGTGGACGGCCGGCCGATGCCGTACTCCTCCAGCGCCTTGACCAGTGCGGCCTCGGTGTAGCGCGGCGGCGGCTGGGTGAAGTGCTGGTCGGCGTGGATGCGGTCCAGCGGCACCCGGTCGCCCGGGCGCAGCGCCGGCAGCTTGCGGCCCTCGTCCTCGTCCTCGGCGCTGCGGGTGTCCTTGCCTTCCTCGTACACGGCCAGGAAGCCGGGGAACACCACCGTGGTGCCTGTGGCGCGGAAGGTGTGCTCGTTGCCGGCGGCCAGGTCCACCGACACGGTGTTGAGCGTGGCCGGCACCATCTGGCTGGCCACCGCGCGCTTCCAGATCAGCTCGTACAGCTTGCGCTCGTCCTCGGTCAGGTAGCGGGCCACCTGCGCCGGGGNGCGCAGCGCCGAGGTCGGGCGGATCGCCTCGTGGGCCTCCTGCGCGTTCTTGGACTTGGTCTGGTAGAAGTTCGGACGGTCCGGCAGCGACTGCGTGCCGAAGTCGCGGGCGATCACGTCGCGCAGCTCGGCCAGCGCCTCCTGCGAGAGGTTCACCGAGTCGGTACGCATGTAGGNGATCAGGCCGACGGTGCCCTCCTCCCCCAGGGTCACACCCTCGTACAGCTTCTGCGCCACCTGCATGGTCTTGCGGGTGGTGAAGCCGAGCTTGCGCGAGGCCTCCTGCTGCAGGGTCGAGGTGGTGAACGGCGGGGCCGGGCGGCGCTTGCGCTCCTTGCTGGCCACGTCGGTGACGTGCAGGGCGCCGCCGGCAGCCTGCTGGATGCGCAGGCGCGCGGCCTCGGCCGATTCGCCGTCGGTGATGGTGAACTGCTCGAACTTCTGCCCGTCCAGGCGCACCAGCTTGGCGGAGAACGGCTGCGCCGGGTGCGCCAGCTCGGCGGCGATGGTCCAGTACTCGCGCGCCTGGAAGGCCTCGATCTCCTCCTCGCGCTCGACGATCATGCGCAGCGCCGGCGACTGCACGCGGCCGGCCGACAGGCCCGGCTGCACCTTGCGCCACAGCACCGGGGAGAGGTTGAAGCCGACCAGGTAGTCGAGGGCGCGGCGCGCCTGCTGCGCGTCCACCAGCTCGGCGGCGATCTGCCGCGGCTGGGCGATGGCCTCGCGGATCGCGCGCGGGGTGATCTCGGTGAACACCACCCGGTGCAGCGGCTTGCCGTCGAGCAGCCCGCGCTCCTTCAGGATCTCGGCGATGTGCCAGCTGATCGCCTCGCCCTCGCGGTCCGGGTCGGTGGCCAGCCAGACGGCCTCGGCCTCGCGCGCGGCCTTGGCGATGGCCTCCACGTGCTTCTCGTTCTTGTCGATCAGCTCGTAGCGCATGGCGAAGCCGTGCTCCGGGTCCACCGCGCCTTCCTTGGGCACCAGGTCGCGCACATGCCCGTAGGAGGCCAGGACGGTGAAGTCCTTGCCGAGGTATTTGTTGATCGTCTTGGCCTTGGCCGGCGACTCAACGATGAGCAGGTGCTTGGGCATGTCCGTGTCTGGTGGGGGCGGGGCCGGGCCCCGGAGCCGGCGGCGGCGCCGGTTTTGCGCTGCGCCAGAGATGCCGACGCCCGGGGGAGACCCCCCGGGCGCAGGCAGCGTTCTATTTTATAGGTGAATCACGCCCCGGCCGGGGCTGTCAAGCGTGGCCGGGGCGGGGACGGTTCAGCCGTGGGCCACGAGCGCGCCGATGACCAGGCCCATCACCAGCAGCGTGCCCAGGGTCAGCAGGCCGAACACCGCCAGCACCACGATGGTCACCGTGCCCAGGCCGCGCTGCTGGCGTTCCGGGAACGGGGTGAAGGCCCAGCGGTCCACCACCAGGGTGTCGCACATCATGTCGTGCGGGGCCTGCTTGCGGGCGCTGAAGGCCACCACCAGGGCGCTGGCCAGCGCGCCCAGGCCGCAGGTGAGCATGCAGATCAGCAGGTAGGCCAGGTAGCGCAGCAGCGCGCGGCCGAAGCCCACCGGCTGCCCGTCGCCGCGCACCACCTTCACGCCCACCGCCATCTTGCCCAGCGAGGCCTGCGTGCTGCTGGAGTGCATCCGAGGCGAAATACACGGCCGCCGGCGANGNCGAGCGCGAGCAGGTAGTACACGGCCCAGAACGCCAGCGGCGGGCCGTCCTGCAGGTCGCGCAGGCCGAACAGCGCCGTGGTGCTGACGCCGTAGACCAGGAACAGGGGGATGGCCGCGGCGTAGGTGATGGTGGAGGTCACCAGGCTGTCGATCAGGCTGGCGGCCACGCGCTTCCACAGCCCGGCGTAGACCACATCGTCCGCGCCGGGGGAAAGCACGGCCGGGGCCGTGGCGGCCATGGCCGCCGGCGCCGCGGCGTCGGCCGGCGGCAGCGCGGCCTCGGGCGCGGGCGCGGGCGGGACCGGGGCTTCCAGGCCCAGCTCCGCGCGCACCGTGCCCAGCGGCTGCCAGTTGGCCAGGCCTTCGCGCCAGACCAGGGTGGCGTCGTCGACCTGCCCGGCCTGGTGCAGCCGGACCAGCTCGGAGGCGGGAACGGGGCCGATCTGGCGGCGCTGCGCGTCGGCGTAATACCACTGGTTCATGCTGTCATCCCCTGGGTTGCATCGTTGTCAGCCGCGGCAACGCGGCGGCAGGTAGCGGTCGTCCACCTGGGAGGAGCATTCCCAGGCCGCGCCGGCCTCGTCGTATTCCAGCCAGATGCGCATGCCGTCCAGAGGCGCCTGGCCGGGGGCGGCGATCACGGCCTGCAGGCCGCAGCGCCCGGTGCCGGGGAAGCGGCCGAAGCGGACCCGCGCCAGGTGGCCGCCGGCGTGCTCCTCCGGCGCGCCGAAGCCGGGGTCGCCGTTCTCCGGGCAGCGCCCCTGCGCCCCGACGAAGGCGGCCACGGCCGCCTGGTGGCCGCTGGCCTCGGCGACGGCCGCGGCGGCGTGGGCGCGCAGGCGGTGGTCGCGGTAGGCGGGAATGCCGAAGGCCGCGCCCACGCCGCCCAGCACGGCCAGGACCACCAGCCCCGCCACCACGGCCAGGGCGATGAGGGCCGCGCGTGGCAGTCCGGCCGGCGGGGCGGAGGCGGCCGGCAGCGGCGGCGGCAGGCCGAGCGCGGCCGCCTGGGCGGCCAGCGGACACCAGTGCGGCAACCCTTCGCGCCAGACCAGGGTCTGGCGGGTGATGCCGCCGGCGGCCAGCAGCGCCTTCAGGTCCGTGGCCGAAACCGGCCCGCGCCGCTGCCCGTGGGCAGTGGCGTAATACCAGTGGTCCATTACCGTTTCCCCGTGGAACCGGGGCACGTTAACCGAAGCGGCACGGGCCGGGGAAGCGGGGGCACCCGGACCGGATCAGTGCACCGGCTCGGGCTCCTCGCCGAACATCTGGGTTTCCATCCAGGCGTAGGCGGCCTCGGCGCCGGGCTGGTTGAACAGCACCATCAGCACCACCCACTTCAGGTCGTCCAGGTCCAGGGTGTCCTGGTCCAGCGCCATGGCGCGGTCGATCACCAGCTCGCGCTGCTGTGCGTCGAGCACCCCGTGCCGCTCCAGGAACAGCAGGAAGCCGCGGCACTCCAGGTCCAGCTTGTCCAGCTCCGGCCCGTGGAACACGCGCACCGGCCCGTCCACGCGCGGGTCGGCGGCGGTCGGGCGCTGCTGGGCCAGGGCGTCGAGCCAGTCGAAGGCCTTGGCGATCTCGCTCGGGGTGAAGCCGGCCTCGATCAGGCCCTGCTGCAGGGGATCGCGGTCGTGCAGGGTGTCCGCGTCTTCGGCGATGTAGTGTTCGAACAGGTAGAGCAGGACGTCCAGGATGCTTTCTTTCATGGCCCTCGGCCTGCGCCCGCGAGGGCGCCGTAGGGTGGAGGAACCACGGGCGGGGTGGTCGCCTCAGGCGACCGTACCGCCGCCGGTGGGCCTGCGCGCATAGCGGCCGTGCTCGACCGCGACCCGCCCATCCAGTTCCATGGACAGCAGCATGGAGGACAGGGTGGCGGCCGTCAATCCGGTCCGCTCCACCAGGACATCCATAGGCGTTGGGTCCGGACCCAGGGCCTGCCACAACCTGTCGTGGTCGGACCCGGCGTCCGCATGAACGGCGGCCGGCCCGCCGGGCCGCGCCGGGGCCTGCTCCCGCGGCGCCANGGTGCGGGCCAGGTGCCCGGCCAGAGGGGCGATGCCGGCCAGGACCTCCTCCGGGGTTTCCACCAGCAGGGCTCCGTCCCGGATCAGGCGATGGCAGCCGCGGGCCTGGGGCAGGTGGATCGAGCCGGGCAGGGCGAACACCTCGCGCCCGGCCTCGGCGGCCAGGCGGGCCGTGACCAGGGCGCCGGAGCGGGCCGCGGCCTCCACCACCAGCGTGCCCAGCGCCAGGCCGGCGATGATGCCGTTGCGGCGCGGGAAGTGGCCGGCGCGCGGCGGGGTCCCCGGCGGGTACTCGCTGACCACGGCACCCTCGGCGGCGACCTGCTCCAGCAGGGCGGCGTGGGCGCGCGGGTAGGCCCGGTCCGGGCCGGTGCCCAGCACCGCCACGGTGGCGCCGCCGCAGGCCAGGGCGGCCTGGTGCGCGGCCGCGTCGATGCCGGCGGCCAGGCCGCTGACCACGGCCAGGCCGGCCCGGCAGAAGGCGCGGGCGAACAGGGCGGCGTTGTCGCGGCCGGCCGCGCTGGCGGCGCGGCTGCCGACCACGGCCAGCGCCGGCCGCCACAGCAGGTCCGGGTCGCCGGCCACGAACAGGCCCGGTGGCGGCTGCGGGACCAGCCGCAGCAGCGCCGGATAGCGCGGGTCGTTCCAGCCGAGCAGGTGGTGGCCGGGACGCGCCAGCCAGGCCAGGCAGCGTTCGATCTGGCGCGGCTGCACCATGGCCAGGCGCGGCGCCAGCGCCGGCGGCGGCGGGGCGTCCGGGCCGGCTTCCAGCCAGGCCCGGCGTGGCGCCGAAGGGCCGCCGGCCAGCAGCACGCGCAGCAGGGGGACGGGGTCGGCGGGGGCGGGCATCGCGCCGATGCTGGCCCGGAAACGGCGACGGCGCCCTCGGGCGCCGTCGCAGGCGTGTGTAGGAGTTTTCCGCGGTTACTCGGCGTCGGGATGGCGCGCCGCGTAGCCGACGCCCACCGGTTTGACCCCGTCCATGACCAGCGCGTAGCTGACCTTGTCGAAGGTGCGGAAGACCATGGCGTGGCCGGCGTACTCCTCCGGCAGGGTCTCGTCGCCGCCGGTGAAGCGGTCGTCCTGGCGCGAGGTGCGCACGCGCCGGGTCGGATCGTTGATGTGCCGGCCCGGGCGCCACAGCGAGAACACCGTGCCGTTGTCCACACCGTCCAGGCGCCCGACCGACAGGGCCACCACGTCGCGCGGGCCGCCGGCGCTGAAGGCGTCGGCCACGGCCAGCACGCGCACGTCCTCCGGCATGGCCGCCGGAGCGTGCGGGAAGAACTGCAGGTCGTACGGCTGCGGCTCGACCGGGATCAGGCGGTCGCCGGCGCGCACCTCGCGGCCGCCCTGGTCGTCCAGGCGCAGCGTGGCCACGGTGACCTCGCCGGCGGGAACCCGGACCACGGTGCCGACGTTGACCTGGGCCAGCTCGTAGCCGAGGAACTCGTTGCGGCCGGTCGGCGGCACGTAATCCTTCCACAGGTTGCCCTCGCCGGCGGTGGGCCGGCCGGCGGGATCCAGGTCCTGGAAGGTGCGCGGCAGGGCGTAGCGCACGGTCGGGCGGACCACCGCGTAGCGCTGGCCGGGCTGGGCGCCTTCCAGGCCCTTCACGTAGGCCACCTGGCCCACGGCGGCGCGCAGCCGGTTGTCCTCGAAGCCGACCACGTAGGGCAGGTGCTCGAAGGAGTCGGTGACGCGCAGGTTCTTCAGGAACGGTTCGATCTCCGCCAGCGGGATCGCGCCGATCGGCGCCTCCTCGCGCGGGCCGGGCTCGACCGCCACGCGGTCCAGGTAGGCCAGCGAGAGCACGTCGCCCGGGTAGATCAGGTGCGGGTTGGCCACCTGCGGGTTGGCCTGCCAGATCTCCGGCCAGAGCCACGGCTTCTTCAGGAAACGGGCCGCGATGTCCCAAAGGGTGTCGCCCTTGCGGACCACGTAGGTTTCGGGATGGCTGCCGGCCGATTCGACGGCCACGGCATAGGTGGCGACGGTCAGCATCGCGACGGCCAGGACCGTCCGGAGACGAGTGAGCATGGTGCGATCCGCCTGATTCCCCAACAGGTGCGACGACTATAGTGCAGAAATTGGGCCACTGTACAAGCAAGCGCGGTAGAATTGCCCGGGTCGGGTCCCGTCCCGCCCCCTCTCGGAGTCCGCCATGGCCCTGCTGCCCATCCTCGAGTTCCCCGACCCGCGCCTGCGCACCCGGGCCGCCCCGGTCGAGCCGGAGCAGGTGACCACTCCGGAGTTCCAGCGCCTGGTCGACGACATGTTCGAGACCATGTACGCCGCCCCGGGCATCGGCCTGGCCGCCACCCAGGTGGACCGCCACCTGCGCTTCATGGTCATCGACGTCAGCGAGGACAAGTCCGCGCCGATGGTGTTCATCAACCCGGAGATCGTGGCCCGCCAGGGCCAGCGGGTCTACCAGGAGGGCTGCCTGTCGGTGCCGGGCATCTACGCCGACGTGACCCGCGCCGACACCATCACCGTGCGCTTCCTGGACCGCGAGGGCAAGCCGCAGGAACTGGCGGCCGAGGGCCTGCTGGCCACCTGCATCCAGCACGAGATCGACCACCTGGACGGCAAGCTGTTCGTGGACTACCTCTCGCCGCTCAAGCGCGAGATGGTGCGCAAGAAGCTGGCCAAGCAGCGCCGGCACGCGGCCTGAGCCGCCCGGCCGGCGGGCCCGGCAGGGGGCAGGGCGCCGGCACGGCCGGGTGTGCCGGTCCGACGCGTCCGCGCCCTCCGGCCGCCGCGCGCCGCCGCGCCAGGCGTCCGCCACGGCTCCCGTTCCCGCCCCCGCCTTTCCGCCCGCCATGAGAATCGTCTTTGCCGGTACCCCGGAATTCGCGGTGCCCTCCCTGCGCGCCGCCGCCGCCCGCGGCGAGGTCGTCGCGGTCTACACCCAACCCGACCGCCCGGCCGGCCGCGGTCGCGCCCTGGCCGCCTCGCCGGTCAAGCGCGAGGCCGTGGCCCGCGGGATCCCGGTGTTCCAGCCGCAGACCCTGCGCGATGCCGCCGCCCGGGAACAGCTGCGCGCGCTGCAGCCGGACCTGATGGTGGTGGTGGCCTACGGCCTGATCCTGCCGCGCGCGGTCCTGGAGATCCCGCGCTTCGGCTGCTGGAACGTGCACGCCTCGCTGCTGCCGCGCTGGCGCGGCGCCGCGCCGATCCAGCGCGCCATCCAGGCCGGCGACCCCGAGACCGGCGTGTGCCTGATGCAGATGGAGGCCGGCCTGGACACCGGCCCGGTGCTGCTGGAGCGGCGCACGCCGATCGGCGCGGAGGAGACCGGCGGCCAGCTGCACGACCGCCTGGCCGAACTGGGCGCGCAGGTGCTGGCCGACGGCCTGGGCCTGCTGCGCGCCGGCATCCGTCCGGTGCCGCGGCCGCAGCCGGAGGAGGGCGTGACCTACGCGCACAAGCTGGACAAGGCCGAGGCGCGCCTGGACTGGAGCCGCCCGGCGGCCGAGCTGGCGCGCACCGTGCGCGCCTTCCANCCCTGGCCGGTGGCCGAGGCCCGGGTGGCCGGCGAGCGCCTGCGCATCCACGCCGCCACCGCCCTGGACCTGGACCACGNCGCGGCGCCGGGCACCCTGCTGGGCGCCAGCCGCGAGGGCATCGACATCGCCTGCGGCCAGGGCGTGCTGCGCCTGCGCACGGTGCAGCGCGACGGCGGCCGCGCCATCACCGCGGCCGACTGGCTCAACGCGCGCCGCGACCTGGCGGTGTGAGCCGATGCAGCCGCAGCGTCCGCCCCGTCCACGCACCGCGCGCCCGTCCCGGCCCACCGCGCCGGGCGTGGCGGTGCGCGTGCGCGCGGCGCAGGTGCTGGACGCGGTGGTGCACCGCGACCGCTCGCTGAAGTCGGAGCTGGCCGAGGTCCTGCCGCAGCTGTCCGACCCGCGCGACCGCGCGCTGCTGGAGGCGATCGTGTTCGCCGCCCTGCGTGGCCGCCATCGCTACCAGGCCGCGGTGCGCGGCTGGCTGCAGAAGCCGCCCGGCCCGGCCGACGGGCCGCTGCTGGCCCTGCTGCTGGCCGGCTGCGCGCAGCTGGACGCGCTGCAGCTGCCGGCGCACGCGGCCCTGGCCGCCACCGTGGACGCGGCGCGCGCGCTGGGCCGGCCGCACCAGGCCGGCCTGGTCAACGCCCTGCTGCGCCGCGCCCAGCGCGAGGGCATCCCCGAGGCCGATCCGGCCGGGACCTGGCCGCAGTGGCTGCAAGAACGTGTCCGCGCTGCCTGGCCGGAGCAGGCCGCGGCGGTGTTCGCCGCCAGCGCGCGGCCGGCGCCGATGTGGCTGCGGGTCAACCGCCGCCTGGCCACGCCGCAGGCCTACCGCGCGCGCCTGGCCGAGGCCGGCATCGCCGCGGAGACCGATCCGCGCCTGCCCGACGCGCTGCGCCTGGAGCATCCGCTGCCGGTGGCGGCGCTGCCGGGTTTCGACGAGGGCCTGGTCTCGGTGCAGGACGGCTCGGCCCAGCAGGCCGCCGACGCCCTGGCGCCGGAGCCGGGCGCGCGCGTGCTGGACGCCTGTGCCGCGCCCGGCGGCAAGGCCGCGCACCTGCTCGAGCGCGATCCGCAGCTGGAGCTGCTGGCCCTGGATGTGGATCCGCGCCGTCTGGCCCGGGTCGAGGACAACCTGCGCCGCGCCGGCCTGCTGGAGGGCACCGCCGGGCGCGTGCAGCTGCGTCCGGTGGACGCCACCGCCCCGGCGCTGTGGTGGGACGGCTTCACCTTCGACGCCATCCTGCTGGACGCGCCGTGCTCGGCCACCGGCGTGGTGCGCCGCCAGCCGGACATCCTCCTGCACCGGCGCGAGAGCGACCTGGCCCCGCTGGTGGCGCTGCAGGCGCGCCTGCTGGACGCCACCTGGCCGCTGCTGCGTCCGGGGGGGGTGCTGCTGTACACCACCTGCTCGATCCTGCCGGAGGAGAACGCCGGCCAGGTCGAGGCCTTCCTGGCGCGCACGCCCGACGCGCGGCCCGATCCCCTGCCGGAGGCCTTCGGCCATGCCGCTGGTCCGGGCCGGCAGCGCCTGACCGGCGAGGACGGCATGGACGGCTTCTTCTATGCCCGCCTGNGCAAGGCCACCTGAGGCGCGACTATCATCCGTCCATGCGCTCCCCCTCCCCGACCCCGGCGGCGCGTGATCTGGCGCTGCTGCTGCTGACTGCGCTGCTGGTGATCGGCGCCGGCCTGGGCCTGCGCGATCCCTGGCCGGCCGACGAGCCGCGCTTCGCCCTGGTCGCCAGGCAGATGGTGGAGAGCGGCGACTGGCTGTTCCCGCACCGCGGCACCGAGCTGTACTCGGACAAGCCGCCGATGCTGATGTGGCTGCAGGCCGCGCTCTACACCGTGCTGGGCAACTGGCGGGTGGCCTTCCTGCTGCCCTCTCTGCTGGCCGCGCTGGGCACGCTGTGGTGCGTGTACGACCTGGGCCGGCGCCTGTGGACGCGGCGTGTGGGCCTGTATGCGGCCTGGGCGGTGCTGTTCGCCTTCCAGTTCACCTGGCAGTCGAAGAAGGCGCAGATCGACCCGCTGGTGACCTGCTTCATCACCCTGGCCAACTACGGGCTGCTGCGCCACCTGCTGCTGGGCCCGGCCTGGCGCTGGTGGACCCTGGGCTGGTTCTTCGCCGGCATCGGCACCATCACCAAGGGCGTGGGCGCGCTGGCGTTGCTGATGGCCCTGCCGGCGGCGGTCGCCTCGCTGCGCGGCTGGCCGGGGGTGAGGGTGCACGCGCGCGACGCGCGCTTCTGGCTGGGGCCGCTGGCCTTCCTGCTGGCGGTGGGCCTGTGGCTGGTGCCGGTGGTGGCGGCGGCCCTGGCCAGGGANCTGCCCGAGTACCGCGCCTACCTGCACGACATCCTGTTCCGGCAGACCGCCAAGCGCTATTCGCAGTCCTGGGACCACCACCAGCCGGCGTGGTACCACNTGGGCGTGATCGCCACCATGTGGATCCCGCCGGCGCTGGCGCTGCCGTGGGCGCTGCCGGCCTGGTGGCGGCGGCTGCGCCGGCGCGATGCGCGCTACCTGCTGCCGCTGGCCTGGTGGGGACTGCTGCTGGTGTTCTTCTCCATTCCCGACGGCAAGCGTGACGTCTACATCATGCCGGCGCTGCCGATGATGTGCCTGGCGCTGGCCCCGCTGCTGCCGGGCCTGCTGCGCCGGCGCTGGGCCGGTTGGCTGCTGCGCGCGCTGGCGCTGCTGGTGGTCCTGCTGGTCCTCGGNGGCGGGCTGTCGGTGCTGGCCGGCGACGGGTCCCTGGCCGAACGCCTGCGCACGCAGCGCGGCCTGGATCCGGACGGCATCCGCGCCGGCGGCTGGATGCTGCTGGCCGTCGGCATGTGGGGCCTGGGCTGCCTGCTGGCCTTCCGCCGCCGCGCGGTGGTGGCGCTGTTCGCGACCNTGGCCGGCCTGTGGGTGNTGTACGGCCTGGTCGGCTACCCGGTACTCAACGATGCCAGCTCGGCGCGCGGGCTGATGGCCGCCGCCGGCCGCCGCATCGGTCCGGACGCGGAACTGGGCCTGGTGGCGTGGAAGGAGCAGAACCTGCTGATGGCCGACCGGCCGGCGGCCACGTTCGGCTTCAAGGTGCCCTGGGACGAACAGCTGCGCCGCGGCGTGGCCTGGCAGGCGCAGGCGCCGCGGACGCGCTGGCTGCTGGTGCAGGAGGACGCGCTGGAGGCGTGCATCGACCGGGCGCGGATCGAGATGGCCGGCATCGCCAACCGCCGCACCTGGTACCTGGTGCCGGCGGCGGCGGTGCGGGGCGAATGTGTGCCCAGCGAGTCCGAACGCGCGGCGGCGGCCGCGCGTCAAGCGGAAGACGTGGGCGACTGAGGCTCCGGCTCAGGCAGCGTTCCGGGTCCGCCCCCGAACATCGCCGCGTCCGGTTCGGGAGGATCGAAGTTTGCTGCCAAGCGGAGACGCCAGCGGGACCCGGCTGCGGTGGGCGCAGGCATGCGCCGGCCTGGCCATGTGGTGTCTTGGTGCCCTGACCCTGTCCATTCCCAAGGGGCTGCTGCCCTTCGGCGTGCTGCTGCTGCTGACCACGGCGCTGGTGCCGGTGCGGGTGGCCGCCGGCGCGCGCCGGCTGGGCATGCCGGCGGCCGCGGTGGCGGCCGCGGTGGCGCTGGCCGTGGGGGTGCCGCTGGTGTCCAGCTGGATGCTCGGCCTGGAACCGGGCGAGGTGGAGAGCCTGGACCGCCTGCTGGTGCTGCCCTGGACCATGGCCTGGGCCTACGTGCTGGCGCCGTCCTCCGAGTGGCTGTGGCGCGGCAGCCTGTGCGGCCTGGCGGTGGCCGCCGTGCTGGCGGTGCTGCAGGTGGCCGATGGGGCCGGGCGCGCCTCGGGCTGGGGCAACGCCATCGTGTTTGCCGATGTGGTGCTGCTACTGACGGTGCTGGCGGTGTTCTGCCGGCCGCCGGGGCGCTGGCGCTGGGCGGTGTGCGGCCTGGTGCTGGGCACGCTGGCGATCCTGCTCAGCGGCACCCGCGGCACCTGGCCGGGCCTGCTGATGCTGCTGGCCGTGCTGGTGCTGGGCAGCGGCTGGCGCAGCCGGCGCAGCCGCCTGCTGCTGCTGGGCGCCACCGTGGCCGGCGTGGCCGCCCTGGTCACGGCGGTGCCGGGCATGAGCGAGCGCACCCGCCTGCAGGAGCTGCAGCGGGACATCGAGCGCATCGACCACGGCGACCACGACTCCTCCGCCGGCGCGCGCCTGGAGCGCCTGCGCGTGGCCGGGCGCGCCTTCCTCGAGCATCCCTGGACCGGCGTCGGCTTCGCCCATTTCGACCGGGCCATGGAACGGCTGCCGGAGTGCCGCCGCACGCCGGCGCCGGAGCGGTGCCACCTGGGCCACGCCCACAACGACCTGGCCGAATGGGCCGCGACCATGGGCCTGCCCGGCGCGCTCGCGCTGCTGGCGCTGTACGGGGTGCCGCTGGCGCTGTTCGTGCGCCTGTGGTGGCGTGCGCCGCGGCCGCCCAACCCGCGCGGCGTCGCCCTGGCCGGCGCGGTGTTCGTGGCCGCCTTCGCCAGCTGCGGGCTGACCCAGTCGATGTTCGCGCACCAGACCACCACCAGCTTCTACGCCGCCGTGACCGGCCTGCTGCTGGGGATGGCCATGCGCGAGGCCGCCACCCGCGCGCAACACCGCCAGGCCTGAAGAAAACGCCGGCCCCTCGCGGGGCCGGCGCGGTNCGGATGTACCCGGACGGGCGCGGCGGTCAGCCGTGGGTGATGTCCACGTCCTTGGTCTCGCGCAGGAACAGGCTGCCGATGACGAAGGTCATCAGGGCCACCACGATCGGGTACCACAGGCCCGAATAGATGTTGCCGGTCCACAGCACCAGCGCGAAGGCGGTGGTCGGCAGGAAGCCGCCGAACCAGCCGTTGCCGATGTGGTACGGCAGCGACATCGAGGTATAGCGGATGCGGGTGGGGAACAGCTCCACCAGCCAGGCCGCGATCGGGCCGTACACCATGGTCACGTAGATCACCAGGATGGTCAGCAGCAGCAGGACCATCGGCTTGTTCATCTGGCTGTTGTCGGCGGCGTTCGGGTAGCCGGCCGCGTCCACGGCGGCGGCCAGGTCGGCGGCCAGCTTGTCCTGGGCGGCCTTGGCGTCCTCCGGCGACAGGTTGCGGATGTCCACGCTCTGGATCACCGTCTCGCCGATGCGCACGCTGGCCAGGGTGCCCGGGGGCGCCTCCTCGTTGACGTAGGACACGCTGCGCGCGTTCAGCAGGTTCTTGACGATGTCGCAGGAGCTGTTGAACTTCACGTGGCTCTTCAGCTCGCTGGGCACGAACTGGAAGGAGCAGTCCTTCGGATCGGCCACGACCACCGCCGGCGAGTTGCGGGTGGCCTCCGCCAGCGCGGGGTTGGCGAAGTAGGTCAGGCCCTTGAAGATGGGGAAGTAGGTCACCGCCGCCAGCAGGCAGCCGGCCATGATGATCGGCTTGCGGCCGATCTTGTCACTCAGCCAGCCGAAGAAGATGAAGCCGCCGGTGGCGATGGCCAGGGCCGCGGCGATGAACAGGTTGGCCGTGACCGGATCCACCTTGAGGGTCTGGGTGAGGAAGAACAGCGCGTAGAACTGGCCGGCGTACCAGACCACGGCCTGGCCGGCGGTGGCGCCCAGCAGGGCCAGCAGCACGATCTTGCCGTTGCTCCAGTTGGCGAAGCTCTCCGACAGCGGCGCCTTGGAGCGCTTGCCTTCCTCCTTCATCTTCTGGAACAGCGGCGACTCGTTCAGCTGCATGCGGATCCACACCGAGATCGCCAGCAGGACGAACGAGATCAGGAACGGCACGCGCCAGCCCCACTCGGAGAAGGCCTCGTTGCCCAGGGCCAGGCGGCAGCCGAGGATCACCAGCAGCGACATGAACAGNCCCACCGTGGCGGTGGTCTGGATGAAGCTGGTGTACNGGCCGCGCTTGCCCTGCGGCGCGTGCTCGGCCACATAGGTGGCGGCGCCGCCGTACTCGCCGCCCAGGGCNAGGCCCTGCAGGCAGCGCAGCAGCACCAGGATGATCGGCGCGGCCATGCCGATCGTCTCGTAGGTCGGCAGCACACCCACCAGGAAGGTGGACAGGCCCATGATCACGATGGTGACCAGGAACGTGTACTTGCGGCCGATGAGGTCGCCGAGGCGGCCGAACACGAGGGCGCCGAACGGACGCACGGCGAAGCCGGCGGCGAAGGTCAGCAGCGCCATCACGAACGCAGGCCCCGGGGCCAGCGAGGAGAAGAAGTGCGCGGCGATGACCGCCGCCAGCGAACCGTACAGGTAGAAGTCGTACCACTCGAACACGGTGCCCAGGCTCGAGGCCAGGATCACCTTGCGGTGCTCGCGGGTCATGCCGCCCGACGCGGGGACGGCGCTTGCGGAAGTGGACATGGTCGTGGCTCCCCTCAGAAGCTGTACTTGATGTGGGTGTGCAGGCGCTTCAGGTCGCCCTCGCGGTCATCCTCGAACGAGCGGCGGGCCCAGCTGATCTCCGCGCCGATGTCCAGCTTCGGGAACGGCGAGTAGATCAGGTTGGCGTGGATCGATTCCGAGCCTTCGGTGACGGCCCAGCCCACCCAGTCGGGGGTGTTGTCGAAGCGGGCGGCCGAGTACATCAGATTGCCGCGCAGCTTCGGGCTGAACACGTGGCGCCAGGCGACGAAGCCGCCGTAGCCGTCGAGCGCGTGCAGGCGCCCGGAGGCGTCCTCCTCGGCGTCGGCGCCCAAGCCGAAGGCCATGTAGCGGCCGATACCGCTGCCGTAGTTGACCATGTAGCGGATGTCGTCGCTGGGGCCGAGGTTGAACTTGCCCGACACGCTCAGCGCGGCGCCGGTCTCGGTCTCCTCGCCGTACTTGAGCTGGCGCAGCAGGCCGGCCACCGAGAAGTGGCCCCAGTCGCCCTTGGTGTTGTAGCGGGCGGTCAGGTCCGGCGTGGTGTTGCTCTCGCTGTTCTGGCGGCCGCCGGGCGAGGTCGTCAGGTGGCGCTGCACGGTGGTCTCCGGGTTCTCGAGCGAGAACGACCAGTTGCCGTTGGTGTAGCGCACCTGGGCCTGGCGCACGAAGACGGTGCCGTCGGTCACGCCGACGAAGTCCACCGCGTCCGGCAGGGCGGCCACGTCCTGGAAGTTNGACCAGGTCTGGCCGGCCAGCCAGTTGTTCCAGCTCACGTAGGCGTGGCGTAGGGTCACCGCGTAGGTGTTGGTGGCCGTCTCGTTGCCGGCCAGCGCGTTGCTGCCGCCGCCGAAGAAGTCCATCTCGACGAAGGCCTTGAACTTGTCACCGCCGTCGGTGGTGTGGTCCGCGCTCAGCCAGAAGCGCGAGAACTGGGCGTGGAAGTCGGTGTAGGCGTCGCCGCCGTCGGCGCCGGCGCCGGCCACCGGGATGGTGCTGGGCACGTAGAACAGGCGGCCGGAAGAACCATCCAGGATCTTGCCGTCGCTGGTGTCGGTGACCATCGCGTCCATCTTGATGAAGCCGCCGTACGAGAACACCGTGCCCGGGTTGGCGCCCGGCGTGATGGTGGTGGCCTGGATCCGCTTCTCGGCCGGCACCGCGGGCGCGGCGGGCTGGGCGGCGGGCGCCGGCTGCTGCTGCTGCTGTTGCTGCTGCACCGACAGCAGCTGCTGCACCTGGCGCTCCAGCTCGGCCACGCGCGCTTCCAGCTCCCGCTCGCGGTCGCTCTGCGCCCACGCCGCACCGGGCGCGGCCAGGGCCACCAGCAAGGCGGNGGCCAGCGAGCGCGGCACCAGTCTTGACGGATGCTTGCTCATTTCCCCTCTCCCTCGTTGTTGGACGAGCCCTTCGGCGACGCACGGCCGCGTACGAACCGTGCGTTCGTCGCGGAACGTTTTGCACGGCCTTCCCGGGGCGCCTATTCGCCATTAGTCGAAAGGCACCGGCGCGCGCGCGCAGGGCGTTGCCGTTGCTCGGTTTGCTGCGATGCGGCATGGAGAAGGGCGTGCCGCGTTCGACCAAGGTCGTACCCCGGCTGCTGCATTGCGTCACGGTTCATGCGTCAAACTGTGGACGCCAAAGGCCGCGCAACGGTCGCGGCCGGACCATGATTCCGAGGAGGGAGAGCCATGTCCGACCTGTATCCCGTCAAGCCGGAGTTCGGCGCGCGGGCGCGCATCAACAAGGACGCCTACCAGCGTCTGTACCGCGAGTCGATCGAGAACCCGGAGGCGTTCTGGGCAAAGGCGGCCGAGCGTCTGGACTGGTTCCGCAAGCCGACGAGGATCAAGGACGTCAGCTACAGGCTCGAGGACTTCCACATCCGCTGGTTCGAGGATGGCGAGCTCAACGCGTCGGTCAACTGCCTGGACCGGCACCTGGCCACCCGCGGCGACAAGACCGCGATCCTGTTCGAGCCGGACGACCCGTCCGCGCCCGCGCGGAAGGTCACCTACCGCCAGCTGCACGAGCGCGTGTGCAAGCTGGGCAACGCCCTGCGCAACCTGGGCGTGGGCAAGGGCGACCGCGTCACCATCTACCTGCCGATGATCCCGGACGCGGTGGTGGCGATGCTGGCCTGCGCGCGCATCGGCGCGATCCACTCGGTGGTGTTCGGCGGCTTTGCCCCCAACTCCATCGCCGACCGCGTGGCCGACTGCGGCAGCAAGCTGATCATCACCGCCGACGAGGGCCTGCGCGGCGGCCGCCGCATCCCGCTGAAGGCCAACGTGGACGCGGCGCTGAAGCTGCCGGGCACGCAGTCGGTGGAGACGGTGCTGGTGGTGCGCCACACCGGCGGGGCGGTGGACATGCAGGCCCCGCGCGACCGCTGGTTCCACGACGTGGTGGACGGCCAGCCGGCCGAGTGCGAGCCGGAGCGGATGAACGCCGAGGACCCGCTGTTCATCCTCTACACCTCCGGTTCCACCGGCAAGCCGAAGGGCGTGCTGCACACCACCGGCGGCTACCTGCTGTACGCCTCCTACACCCACGAGGCGATCTTCGACCTGCGCGAGGACGACATCTACTGGTGTACCGCCGATGTCGGCTGGGTCACCGGCCACAGCTACATCGTCTACGGTCCGCTGGCCAACGGCGCCACCGCGCTGGTGTTCGAGGGCGTGCCCAACTACCCGACGGTGTCCCGCTTCTGGGAGGTGGTGGACAGGCACAAGGTGACCATCTTCTACACCGCGCCGACCGCGATCCGCGCGCTGATGCGCGAGGGCGAGGCGCCGGTGAAGAAGACCTCGCGCGCCAGCCTGCGCCTGCTGGGCACGGTCGGCGAGCCGATCAACCCGGAGGCCTGGCGCTGGTACTACGAGGTGGTCGGCGACGGCCGCTGCCCGATCGTGGACACCTGGTGGCAGACCGAGACCGGCGGCATCCTGATCTCGCCGCTGCCCGGCGCCACCGACCTCAAGCCCGGTTCGGCGACGCTGCCGTTCTTCGGCGTCAGGCCGGCGCTGGTGGACGCCAACGGCCAGCTGCTGGAGGGCGCGGCCGAGGGCAATCTGGTGCTGCTGGACTCCTGGCCGGGGCAGATGCGCACGGTGTACGGCGACCACCAGCGCTTCATCGACACCTACTTCCGCACCTATCCGGGGGTGTACTTCACCGGCGACGGCTGCCGCCGCGACGAGGACGGCTACTACTGGATCACCGGCCGCGTGGACGACGTGATCAACGTCTCCGGCCACCGCATCGGCACCGCCGAGGTGGAGAGCGCGCTGGTGGCCCATCCGAAGGTGGCCGAGGCGGCGGTGGTGGGCTTCCCGCACGACATCAAGGGCCAGGGAATCTACGCCTACGTCACCCTCAAGGCCGGCGAGCAGCCGAGCGAGGAGCTGCAGAAGGAGCTGGTGGCCTGGGTGCGCAAGGAGATCGGCCCGATCGCCACGCCCGACCACCTGCAGTGGGCGCCGGCCCTGCCCAAGACCCGTTCGGGCAAGATCATGCGCCGCATCCTGCGCAAGATCGCCGAGAACCAGCCCGACCAGCTGGGCGACACCTCCACCCTGGCCGATCCGTCGGTGGTGGAGACGCTGGTGAACGAGCGGAAGGTGCGGTAATTAGGCAGGCTCCCGCCCACAGGGAGCTTCCCGCCCGATGCCCACCCTCCTGATCGCCGACGACCATCCGCTGTTCCGCGAGGCGCTGCGCGGCGCGGTGCAGCGGATCCTGCCCGGGGCCAGCCTGTACGAGGCCGACAGCGTGGAGGCGCTGTACAGGCTGGTCGAGGCGCACCCGGACGCCGACCTGCTGCTGATGGACCTCAACATGCCCGGCGCGCACGGCTTCAATGCGCTGGTGCACCTGCGTGCGGTCCATCCGCAGCTGCCGGTGGTGGTCGTGTCCGCGCGCGAGGAGCCGGCGGTGATGCGGCGCGCGCTGGACCACGGCGCGCTCGGCTTCATCCCCAAGTCGGCCGACTCGGACACCATCGCCGAGGCGGTCGGCACGGTGCTGGACGGCGAGCGCTGGGCGCCGGCGGCGGCGGCCAGCGCTCCGGCACCGGGCCGTGACGAGCAGGAGATGGCGCAGCGCCTGCGCGAACTGACCCCGCAGCAGTTCCGGGTGTTGCAGATGCTGTGCGAGGGCCGGCTCAACAAGCAGATCGCCTACGACCTTGGCGTGTCCGAGGCCACCATCAAGGCGCACGTGNCCGCGGTGCTGCGCAAGCTCGGCGTGAGCAACCGCACCCAGGCGGTGCTGATGGCGGGGCGCCTGGCGCTGGATCCGGACCGGCTGGTGCCGCCGCCGGACGAGGATTGAGGCATAACGTCTCCATCACATCACTGAATGTTTTTTGAGCACTGCGGGTGGCGTGCGCGCTGGCGCGCCGCACAATAACCGTCTTCGGGTCGCGGACCGTATCCGGTCCACATCCGCTGACGGAGAGAACCCAAGGTGTCCCCCCACGTTTCCACCCTCGGCGTGACGGGTGCCGTTGCGCGCCCGGCCCCGCAAGCGCCCCAGGCGAGCGGTGCCTCCGTGCCGGCCTGGCTGCCCGCCGAATCGCCGTTGCCCATGCCGCGCCAGTCGCTGCGCGAGGGCCGCCTGGCGGCACGCCGTCCTTCCACCTCGCCGCCGCGCATCGGCCTGCGCCGCGCCGCCATCGTCGGTGCCACCGCCGCGATGACCGCGGCCGCGAGCATGGGCATGCTGCAGGTGCTGCGCGTGGAAGGGCTGAGCGTGCTGGACCTGCTCCTGCTGGCGCTGTTCGTGCCGCTGTTCGCCTGGATCGCGCTGTCGTGCCTGAACGCCGTGGTCGGCTTCGTGCTCACCCTGGCCCGGCCGCGCGGCCCGCTGGACATCGATCCGCACGGCCCGCTGCCGGCGCCGCGTACGCGCACCGCGCTGCTGATGCCGGTCTACCACGAGGATCCGGCGCGGATCATGGCCGGCCTGCAGGCGGTGTACGAGTCGGTGGCCGCCACCGGCCACCTGGAGAAGTTCGACTTCTTCGTGCTCAGCGACAGCCGGCGCGGCGAGGTCGTCGCCGCCGAGGTGGCGCAGTTCCGCGCGCTGCTGGAGCGCACCGCCGGCCACGGCCGCCTGTTCTACCGGCGCCGCAGCGACAACCGCGGGCGCAAGGCCGGCAACATCGCCGACTGGGTGCAGCGCTTCGGCGGCGCCTATGCGCAGTTCCTGATCCTGGACGCCGACAGCGTGATGAGCGGCCAGACCCTGGTGCGGCTGGTGGCGGCGATGGAGCGGCACCCGGACGTGGGCCTGGTGCAGACCCTGCCGCGGGTGGTCAACGGCAACACCCTGTTCGCGCGCATGCAGCAGTTCGGCGGCCGCGTGTACGGCCCGGTGATCGCGCGCGGCGTGGCCTGGTGGCACGGCGCCGAGGGCAACTACTGGGGCCACAACGCGATGGTCCGCACCCGCGCCTTCGCCGAGCACGCCGGCCTGCCCGAACTGCCGGGGCGGCGGCCGTTCGGCGGCCACATCCTCAGCCACGACTTCGTCGAGGCGGCGCTGATGCGGCGCGGCGGCTGGGCCGTGCACCTGGTGCCGGAGCTGGACGGCAGCTACGAGGAAGGCCCGCCGTCGCTGACCGACCTGCTGGTGCGCGACCGTCGCTGGTGCCAGGGCAACCTGCAGCACTCCAAGGTGGTCGGCAGCGCCGGCCTGCACTGGATCAGCCGCACGCACATGCTGGTGGGCATCGGCCACTACCTGACCGCGCCGATGTGGGCGATGCTGCTGCTGGTCGGCCTGGCCATCCCGCTGTACCACACCGACCTGGTGTGGGATGGCTTCCGCCTGCCCGGCTTCTCGCCGCTGGCGTACTGGCGCGAGCGCGACGAGGCGCGGGTGGCCTGGCTGTTCGCGGCCACCATGGGCGTGCTGTTCCTGCCCAAGGTGCTCGGCTACCTGGCCATGCTCGCCGACCCGGCGGAGCGGCGCGGCTGCGGCGGTGCCCTGCGCGCGCTGGCCGGCGTGCTGATCGAGAGCGTGCTGGCCGCGCTGATGGCGCCGGTGGTGATGTACCGGCAGTCGCGCGGCGTGGCCGAGGTGCTGGCCGGCCGTGACTCCGGCTGGGAGGCCCAGCGCCGCGACGACGGCACCCTGCCGTTGTCGGGCCTGGTGCAGGGCTACGGCGGCATGACCCTGTTCGGGGNGTTCATGGGCGCCCTGGCCTGGGCGGTGTCGCCGGGGCTGGCGCTGTGGATGTCGCCGGTGCTGCTGGGCATGGCCTTGGCCATCCCGACCGTGGCCCTGACCTCGGCGCGCGGACCGGGCCAGTGGCTGCGCCGCCACCGCGTGCTGTGCATCCCCGAGGAACTGGAGCCGCCGCCGGTGCTGCGCCGGGCCGCCGCGCTGCGCGCGGCATTGGCCCCGGCCTGATCCCGGCATAATGCATGCCTGCAAACGGGGATCATGCAAGCATGCTGTTGGACTGCGTCGAACACGAGACCGGCCCCGCGCCGGCCTGGACGGTGCTGTGGCTGCACGGCCTGGGTGCCGATGGCCACGATTTCGAGCCGATCGTGCCGGAGCTGGTGCGGCCGCACTGGCCGGCGCTGCGCTTCGTGTTCCCGCACGCGCCGGTGCGCCCGGTGACGATCAACGGCGGCATGCGCATGCGCGCCTGGTATGACATCACCGGCATGGACTTCGCCACCCGCGCCGACGCCGCCGGCATCGAGGACTCGGTGCGGCAGGTGGAGGCGCTGATAGCGCGCGAGGCCGGGCGCGGCGTGCCGGCCTCGCGGCTGCTGCTGGCAGGCTTCTCCCAGGGCGGGGCCATCACCCTGGCCACCGGCCTGCGCCGCCGCGAGCCGCTGGCCGGCCTGGTCGCCCTGTCCACCTACCTGCCCGGCGGCCAGGCCGCCGCGGCGCGCCGCGAGCCGGCGGCGGTGGCCCAGCCGGTGTTCTTCGCCCATGGCGAGGGTGACCCGGTGATCCCGATCCAGTACGGCCAGGCCAGCGCACAGGCGCTGGAACAGGCGGGCTTCCAGGTGAGCTGGCACCGCTACCCGATGGCGCACCAGGTCTGCGCCCAGGAGATCGCCGACCTGGGCGACTGGCTGGACCGGCGGCTGACGGGCTGACGGCCATGCGCGACCCCCGCCGCGACGCGCCCTGGCTGCCGGACCTGTGCCGGCTGCCGCGGCTGGCGGCGCTGCTGGGCCTGGCCGAGCTGGTGGTGGTGGTGCTGGCGCTGGCCCCGGATGGCGACGCGCCGTGGACGCCCGGGCGGTTCCTGTCGGCCAGCGGCCTGGCGCTGTGGCTGGCGCTGGCCGTGGCGGTGCTGCTGTGCAAGCTGCGCGGGCCGATCTCGCGCCTGCCGCGGCGTGCGGGTGCGCCGGCCGCGGTGGCCCTGGCCGCGGGCGTGGCCCTGCTCGGCGCCGGCATCGTGCACGCGCTGTACGGCGCGCTGGAGATCCGGCTGCTGGGCGCCAGCTTCTGGCGCTTTGCCGGCGGCAGCGCCGCCATCACCGCGCTGATCACCGCCCTGGCCCTGCGCCACTTCTACGTGCACGACCGCTGGGCGGCGCAGGTGCAGGCCAACGCCCGCGCCGAGGCCGACGCGCTGCAGGCGCGCATCCGCCCGCACTTCCTCTTCAACAGCATGAACCTGATCGCCGGCCTGCTGCGCCGCGACCCGGCCCTGGCCGAGCGCGCGGTGCTGGACCTTGCCGACCTGTTCCGCGCCGCGCTGGGCGCCGGCGAAGGCGACTCCACCCTGGCCGCCGAGTGCGAGCTGGCCGCGCAGTACCTGTCCATCGAATCGCTGCGCNTGGGGCCGCGCCTGCAGGTGAGGTGGGAGCGGCGCGAGCCGCTGCCCTGGGACCTGCCGCTGCCGCGCCTGGTGCTGCAGCCGCTGGTGGAGAACGCCGTGCTGCATGGCATCTCGCGCCTGCCCGAGGGCGGTACGGTGACCGTCGAGGTGTGGACCGAGGGCCAGGCGCTGCGCCTGCGCGTGCGCAATCCCGCACCGGCGCCCGACGCGGCCGCACCGGCGTTCAACCGCGGCGCCGGCCACGCCCAGCGCAGCATCGCCCACCGCCTGGCCTGGCGCTTCGGCCGGCAGGCGCGGGTGACGGCCGGCTGGAGCGGCGGCTACTATGCCTGCGAGATCACGCTGCCGCTGCCGCCCTCATGACGAGCCTGAAGCTGGTGATCGCGGACGACGAGCCGATGGCGCTCGAGCGCCTGCGCCTGCTGCTGGCCGAGGAGCCGGGCGTGGAGGTGGTGGCCGAGGCCGCCGACGGCCAGCAGGTGCTCGACGCCTGCGCCGCGCACCGGCCGGACGCGGTGCTGCTGGACATCGCCATGCCCGGCCAGGACGGTCTGCAGGCCGCGCGCCGCCTGGCCGGGTCCGATCCGCCGGTGGCGGTGGTGTTCTGCACCGCCTACGACGCGCACGCGCTGTCGGCCTTCGACGCGGCGGCGATCGACTACCTGGTCAAGCCGGTGCGCCCGGAGCGGCTGGCCGCCGCGCTGGCGCGGGTGCGCACCTTCCTGGCCGGGCGCCCGGCCGCGGGCGCCCGCCGCCGCACCCACCTGAGCGCGCGCCTGCGCGGCACCGTGCGCCTGATCCCGCTGGAGGAGGTGCGCTACCTGCAGGCCGAGGAGAAGTACGTGGTGGTGCACCACGCCCGTGGCGAGGACCTGATCGAGGAGTCGCTGCGCTCGCTGGAGGAGGAGTTCGGCGATCGCTTCGTCCGCATCCACCGCAACTGCCTGGTGGCCCGCGAGGAGCTGGTCGAGCTGCGCCGTGACGGCGGCGGCCACGTCCAGGCCATCCTGCGCCACGGCGACCGGCCGCTGGAGGTCAGCCGCCGCTGCGTGCCGCAGTTGCGCCAGGCCCTGGGCCTGCGTTGATCCCGGCACGGGCGCGCCCGCGCTCCATCCGGGATAATGGACGGATGAAGACCCTGCGCATCGCCACCCGCAAGAGCCCGCTCGCCCTCTGGCAGACCGAGCACGTCGCCGCCCGCCTGCGCGCGGCCCATCCCGGCCTGGAGGTGGTGCTGGTGCCGCTGAGCACGCGCGGTGACGAGGTGCTGGACCGCTCGCTGGCGGCCATCGGCGGCAAGGGCCTGTTCCTCAAGGAGCTGGAGGTGGCGATGCAGCGCGGCCAAGCCGACTGCGCGGTGCACTCGCTCAAGGACGTGCCGATGGACTTGGACCCGGGCTTCACCCTGCCGGCGGTGCTGGAGCGTGCCGACCCGGCCGACGCCTTCGTCAGCGGGCGTTTCGACGGTATCGAGGGGCTGCCGCGCGGGGCGCGCGTGGGCACCTCCTCGCTGCGCCGCCAGGCGCAGCTGCGCGCGCTGCGCCCGGACCTGCAGCNGGGCGAGCTGCGTGGCAACGTCAACACCCGCCTGGCCCGGCTCGATGCCGGCGAGTACGACGCCATCATCCTGGCCTGCGCCGGCCTGCAGCGGCTGGGCCTGGAATCGCGCATCCGCGCGCGGCTGGAGCCGCCGGCCTGGCTGCCGGCCCCGGCGCAGGGCGCGATCGCGGTCGAGTGCCTGGCCGGGGACGGGGAGACCATCGCCCTGCTGTCGGTGCTCGAGCACGCGCCCACGCGCGTGTGCGTGGAGGCCGAGCGCGCGCTCAACCGCGGCCTGCACGGCAGCTGCCACGTGCCGGTCGGCGCCTACGCCTGGCAGCATGGCGACCGCCTGCGCCTGCACGCGCTGGTCGGTTCGGCCGAGGACGGGCGCATGGTGCGCGCGCAGGGCGACGGCACCCCGGACGCGCCGGAGGCGCTGGGCGCGGCCCTGGCCCGGGAGCTGCTGGCGCTGGGCGCCGGCCGGTTCCTCTAGCCGTCGTTCCCGGCCCGCGCCAGGCGTTCGGCCAGCAGGCCGGCCAGCACGCTCAGCGCCGCCGCCGGCCAGGCGATCCGGCTCCAGCCGGGCCAGGCGTAGAGCGGCAGCACCAGCAGCGCCGGCAGCAGCAGCAACAGCGCGGCCACCGGCAGCGAGCCGCGCAGTCCGGCGCGGCCGTGCCGGCCGGCCAGCCGCAGTGCCACCGCCAGCACGCCCAGCAGCAGGAACGCGGGTGCCGGCGCGGCCGCCAGCGGTGCGCCCGGCCAGCGCAGCGCCAGCAGGGCGAACAGCACGCCGGCGCCGCCGAGCAGGGCCAGGGCCAGCCGCGTGGGCACCGCCAGCGGCGGCGCGCCGGCCGGATCCTGCGCCGCGGCCACCATCGCCAGCGCGCACAGCGTGGTGGCGGTGGCCACCAGGGCCGGCCAGGGGCTTCCGGGCAGCGGCCAGCGCTGCAGGGCCAGCAGCACGCCGGCGCCGGCCAGGGCCAGCGCCCAGGCCAGCACGGCGCGGCCGCGCCAGGGCGCCGGCAGCGTCCACAGTGCGGGCAGGGCGCAGGCCACCAGCAGCAGGCCCAGGCCGAAGCCGCCCATCCGCAGCCAGGCCAGCTGCTGCACGGGCGCGGCGCTGCCCAGCATCGCGCCGCTGACCGCCAGCCAGACCAGCAGGCCGGCGCCGGTGCTGCCCAGCGCGTCGGCGGCGGCGGGCAGCCAGGCGCGGGCCGGCCGCGCAGGCGCGCTCAAGGTGCCGCCCCGGCCGCGGGCCGGGTCCAACGGTCGTCGCCACGCATGCTGTTTCCCCTCATGGACGGCCGGGGCCGGCGCCCCGCGCCGGGGATTCTGCCATGCCGGAGGGTGTCGTCCCGCTGCCGCCGTGGACGGGCCATAATCGCGCCATGGACCGCTACGAACGCATCAACGCGCTGCACCGCATCCTCAAGGCCGCGCGCTATCCGGTGACGGTGCCGCGCCTGCAGGAGGAGCTGGGCTGCTCGCGCGCCACCGTGTACCGCGACCTGGCGTTCCTGCGCGATGCGCTGATGGCGCCGATCGAGGGCGACGGCGAGGCCGGGNTCCGTTACGCCGCCGGCGAGAGCGAGCGCTTCGAGCTGCCGGGGCTGTGGCTCAGCTCCGAGGAGCTGTACGCGCTGCTGGCCTCGCAGCAGCTGCTGCGCCGCACCGGTGCCGGCGTGCTGTCCTCGGTGCTGGCGCCGCTGCAGCAGCGCATCGAGGGCCTGCTGGCCGCCCAGGCCGGGGTCAGCCGCTGGCCGGTGGAGCGGGTGCGGGTGATCCCGCACCGCGGCCGCCGCCTCGACGAAGCGGTGTTCCGCACCGTCGCCTCGGCGGTGCTGGAGCGCAGGCAGCTGGCCTTCGAGTACCGTGCCCGCTCCACCGACGAGGTGACCCGGCGCCGGGTCTCGCCGCAGCGGATCACCCACTACCGCGACAACTGGTACCTGGACGCCTGGGACCACGAGCGCGAGGGGCTGCGCAGCTTCGCCGTGGACCGCATCTTCCACGCGCGCGGCCTGGACGAGCCGGCGCGGGACGTGGAGGAGGAGGTGCTGGACCAGCACTTCGCCTCCAGCTATGGCATCTTCTCCGGCGAGCCCAAGGGCTGGGCCACCATCGTCTTCAGTCCCAAGGTCGCACGCTGGGTGGCCGACGAGCACTGGCACTCCAGGCAGCAGGGCCGGTTCCTGCCCGACGGCCGCTACGAGCTGAAGGTGCCCTACAGCGTGCCGCGCGAGCTGCTGATGGACGTGCTGCACTACGGTGCCGACGCCGAGATCGTCGAGCCGGCCTCGCTGCGCGAGCAGGCCAAGTCGCTGCTGGCCCTGGCCCTGTCCAACTACGAGCGCTGACGGTCGCAGTCCCTGAGATGGCGGCCCGGCAACCTGCCGGGGTCGCCATCCCGAGGAGACCGCCATGCGCCAGACGCCCCGTCCCCTTCCGCCCGACCCNCGCCTGGACCAGGCCCTGCGCCTGGCCGTAGCCGCCGGTGCACTGCTGACCCTGGTGCTGCCGTGGCGCAGCCAGTGGCTGGGGCTGACCCTGCTGTGGCTGCTGGCCATGCCGCTGAGCGCCTGGTGGGCGCTGCACCGCTTCCGCCTGCCGGCGCCGCGGCGCCTGGCCGAGGCGGCACGGCGCCTGCGCCCGCGCACCCAGGCCCGCCGCTGCCGCCGCCCCGCCCGCCAGCGCCTGGCCCGCGCCGCCTGAGGCCGCCTGAGGCCGCCTGAGGCCGCCTGAGGTCGCCTGAGGTCGCCTGAGGTCGCCGGGCGGGGCTGACCATCGGCAGGTGGCCGGACCTGCCGCCTGTGCTAGCGTCAGCGGTTGCTTTTCCCGCATGGAGTAACCGATGTCGCGTTTCGCCCAGGTCTGCGCGTTCGCCGGCCTCATCGCCGCCGGCGCCGCCACCGCCCAGGAGACGGCCATGGCCGAGGATCCGTATCTGTGGCTGGAGGAAGTCACCGGCGAAAAGGCGCTGGAGTGGGTCCGCGCGCAGAACGCGCGCACCGACGCCGCGCTGGCCTCCACCCCGGAGTTCAAGCGCATGGAGGCCGGCATCCGCGAGGTGCTGGACTCGGACGCCAAGATCCCGGTCGTGCAGAAGATCGGTGACTACTACTACAACTTCTGGAAGGACCGGCACCACGAGCGCGGCGTCTGGCGCCGCACCACGCTGGAGGAGTACCGCAAGCCCGACCCGGCCTGGGAAGTGGTCCTGGACCTGGATGCGCTGAACAGGGCCGAGGGCGAGAACTGGGTCTGGCACGGCGCCGACTGCCTGCGCCCGGCCTACGAGCGCTGCCTGATCGCGCTCTCGCGCGGCGGCGCCGACGCCGACGTGACCCGCGAGTTCGACCTGCGGACCCGCAGCTGGGTCGAGGGCGGCTTCTTCCGCCCGGAGGCCAAGGGCGGCCTGGGCTGGATCGACCAGGACACGGTGTACGTGTACACCGACTTCGGTGACGGCTCGACCACCACCTCCGGCTACCCGCGCATCGTCAAGCGCTGGAGGCGCGGCACCCCGCTGGAGGCGGCCGAGGTGGTGTACGAGGGCAGGCCCGACGACATGTACATCGCCGCCTTCCACGACGACACGCCCGGCTTCGAGCGCGACTTCGTCAGCCGCACCATCGCCTTCTACAACGACGAGCTGTACCTGGTCGGCAAGGACGGGCGGCTGGTCAAGGTGGACGCGCCCAACTCGGCCAACAAGAGCGTCAAGCGCCAGTGGCTGACCCTGGAGCTGCGCGAGCCGTGGACGGTGGGCGGCCGCACCTACCAGGCCGGCTCGCTGCTGGCGGCCCGGTTCGACGAGTTCATGGCCGGCAAGCGCGAGTTCGAGGTGCTGTTCGAGCCGACCGAGCGCAGCTCGCTGGCCAGCTTCACCTGGACCCGCTCGCACCTGGTGCTCAACGTCCTGGAGGACGTGAAGAACCGCCTGTACGTGCTCACCCCGGGCGAGGGCGGCTGGAAGCGCGAGCCGTTCGCCGGCGCCCCGTCCTTCGGCACGCTGTCCGTCGCCGCGGTGGACAGTGACGAGTCCGACGCGGTGTGGCTGACCGCCACCGACTACCTGACCCCGACCACCCTGTCGCTGGCCACCATCGGCCAGGCGCCGGAGCAGCTGAAGGCGATGCCGTCGTTCTTCGACGGCAGCCGCCACGTGATCGAGCAGCACTTCGCCACCAGCAAGGACGGCACCCGCGTGCCGTACTTCCTGGTGCGCCCGAAGGACCTGAAGCTGGACGGTACCGCGCCGACCCTGCTGTACGGCTACGGCGGCTTCGAGATCTCGCTGACTCCGTCGTACTCCGGCGGCCTGGGCCGCGCCTGGCTGGCCAACGGCGGCGTGTACGCGGTGGCCAATATCCGCGGCGGCGGCGAGTACGGCCCGCGCTGGCACCAGGCCGCGCTCAAGGCCAACCGCCACAAGGCCTACGAGGACATGGCGGCGGTGGCGCAGGACCTGGTCAAGCGCAGGATCACCTCGCCGCGGCACCTGGGCGTGCAGGGCGGCAGCAACGGCGGCCTGCTGACCGGCAACATGCTGACCCAGTACCCGGAGCTGTTCGGTGCGGTCGTGGTGCAGGTGCCGCTGCTGGACATGAAGCGCTACAACAAGCTGCTGGCCGGCGCCTCGTGGATGGCCGAGTACGGCAACCCGGACACCGATGACTGGGAGTTCATCAGGACCTTCTCGCCGTACCACCTGTTCGACCCGGCCAAGGAGTACCCGCCGGTGATCTTCCTGACCTCCACGCGCGACGACCGCGTCCACCCGGGCCACGCGCGCAAGATGGCGGCGAAGATGATCGACGCCGGCAAGGACGTGACCTACTACGAGAACATCGAAGGCGGCCACGGCGGCGCGGCGAACAACGCCCAGGCCGCGCACATGCAGGCCCTGGCCTACACCTTCCTCTGGCAGCGCCTGGCCAAGTGATGCCGGCGGCCCCTTCCCCGCACCGCGGGGGGGGAGGGGCCGGTCCCGCGGGCCGCCAGGCCGCGGGACCGGGCATTGCAAGCCACCACCCGGACCCCATATGAAGACCATCCCCTTCCTGTTCGCGGCCTTCCTGATGATCGTTCCCCCGACTCCCGGCGCCGCCGCTCCCGTCCCCCCGGACGCGGCGCGCAAGCCGCACGAGGTGAAGGCGCCGTTCGGCGCCACCCGCCAGGACCCGTACTACTGGCTGCGCGACGACAGCCGCCAGGACCCCGAGGTGATCGGCTACCTGCAGGCCGAGAACGCCTATACCGACGCGGTGATGGAGCGCCTGCGCCCGCTGCAGGACCAGCTCTACGACGAGATCGTCTCCCGCATCAAGCAGGACGACAGCTCGGTGCCGTACCGCGAGCGCGGCTGGTGGTACTACTCGCGCTACGAGAAGGGCAAGGACTATCCGATCCACGCGCGCCGCCCCGACGGCCCGGGCGTGGACGCGCTGTCCATCCAGGCGGCCAACGAGCGCGGCGACTTCGCCGGCGAGCAGGTGCTGCTGGACGTCAACGCGATGGCCGCCGGCAAGGACTACTTCGCCGTCGGCGACTACGCCGTCACCCAGGACAACCGCATCCTGGCCTGGGCCGAGGACGCGGTGGGCCGGCGCCAGTACACGGTGCGCTTCCGCAACCTGGAGACCGGCGAGGACTACCCGGAGGCGATCACCGGCGTGTCGCCCAACCTGGTGNGGGCCGACGACAACCGCACCCTGTTCTACGTAGAGAACGACCCGGAGACGCTGCTGACCGTGCGCGTGAAGAAGCACGTGCTCGGCACCCCGGTGGAGCAGGACGAGCTGGTCTACGAGGAGCACGACGACAGCTTCTACATGGGCATCGGCCGCACCCGCGACGACCGCTTCATCGTCATCGGGCTGGAGAGCACCGTCTCCTCGGAGACGCGCTACGCCCCGGCCGACGACCCGCGCCAGTTCACCGTGCTGGCTCCGCGCGAGCGCGACGTCGAGTACGACGCCGACCACCACGGCGGCCGCTGGGTGATCCGCACCAACGCCGGCGGCGCCACCAACTTCAAGCTGGTCACCGCGCCCAGCGACGCCACCTCGCGCGCGCAGTGGCAGGACCTGCTGCCGCACGACCCGGCGGTGTTCATCGAGGGCTTCGAGCTGTTCGACGGCTTCACCGCGGTGGCCGAGCGTTCCAACGGCCTGGAACGGATCCGCCTGCTGCGCGGCGACGGCCGCCAGGACTACGTGGCCGCCGANGAGCCGGCCTANTCGATGGGCCTGTCGGCCAACCCGGAGCCGGACTCGGTGTGGCTGCGCTACACCTACACCTCGCTCACCACGCCGGCCACGACCTACGAGCTGAACACCGTCACCGGCGAGCGCCGCCTGCTCAAGCAGCAGCCGGTGCTCGGCTACGACCCGGCGCAGTACGTCACCGAGCGCGTGTGGGTCACCGCGCGCGACGGGGTGAAGGTGCCGGTGTCGCTGGTGTACCGCAAGGGCCTGCGCAAGGACGGCACCGCGGCGATGCTGCAGTACGGCTACGGCAGCTACGGCATCTCCATGGACCCGTCGTTCAACGCCTCGGTGATCAGCCTGCTGGACCGCGGCATGGTCTACGCCATCGCCCACATCCGCGGCGGCCAGGAGATGGGCCGGCAGTGGTACGAGGACGGCAAGCTGCTGAAGAAGCGCAACACCTTCAACGATTTCATCGACGTGACCCGCGAGCTGGTGCGCCAGGGCTATGCCGCGCCCGGCCGCGTCGCGGCCATGGGTGGCAGCGCCGGCGGCCTGCTGATGGGCGCGGTGGCCAACGAGGCGCCGTCCGACTACCGGGTGATGGTGGCGCAGGTGCCGTTCGTGGACGTGGTCACCACCATGCTCGACCCGACCATCCCGCTGACCACCAACGAGTACGACGAGTGGGGCAACCCCGAGCAGCCGCAGTACTACGAGTACATGCTGTCCTATTCGCCCTACGACAACGTGCGCGAGCAGGCCTACCCGGCCATGTTCGTCGGCACCGGCCTGTGGGACTCGCAGGTGCAGTACTGGGAACCGGCCAAGTGGGTGGCGCGCCTGCGCGACATGAACACCGGCACGCACCCGATCGTGTTCCGCACCAACATGGACGCCGGCCACGGCGGCAAGTCCGGCCGCTTCCGCCGCTTCCGCGAGATGGCCGAGTACTACGCCTTCGTGCTCGACCAGCTGGACGTGGCCCACGCACCGAAGTGAGGCACACGGCCGCCGCCTGNGCACGGGCGGCGGCTGGAGGCGGCGGCGCCCCGCCCGCGCCTATGATGGGGTGATGGACGGCCGCAACCGCTTCCGCTGGGCCTGGTGGCTGCTGGCCTACGCCAGCCTCGCCCTGGGCATCATCGGCGCTTTCNTGCCGGGCATGCCGACCACCGTGTTCGTGCTGGTCGCCGCCTGGGCCGCGGCCCGCGGCTCGGAGCGCCTGCACCGCCGGCTGCTGGCCGATCCGCGCTTCGGGCCGGTGATCCTGGCCTGGCAGCGGCACCGCGCCGTGCCGCGGCGCGCCAAGCGGGCCGCCACCTGGGCGATGCTCGTCTGCGCCGCCGTGCTGCTGGCGGTGATGGCGGCCGTGCCTTCGCACCGCGGCTGGATGGTGGCGCTGCCGCTGCTGTGCATGGCCGCGGTCNGCGCCTGGCTGTGGCGGCGGCCGGAGCCGCCGGCCTGATCCCCACGCGGCGTGCATGCATGCGGCCGCTATACTTCCGCGCATGAACATCCGATTCCGCCTGCTGGCCGCCGTGCCCGCCGTGCTGCTGCTGGCCGCCTGCGGCAACAAGGGGCCGCTGGTGATGCCGCAGAAGCCGGTCCCCGTCGAACAGACCCTGCCGGCGCCGGAGGAACCGGCCGGCGAGGCGCCGCCGCCGGCCGGGGCGCCGGAGGACCGGGCCGACGAGCCGGCCCAGGCCCCGCCCGCCACGCCGGAGCCGGCCGGCGGCCCGAATGGCTGAGCGGTTGCGCTTCAGCAAGATGCACGGGGCGGGCAACGACTTCGTCGTGCTCGACCTGCGCGACGGCAGCCCGCCGCCGGACGCGGCCCTGGCCGCGCGCCTGGCCGACCGCCACCGCGGCGTGGGCTGCGACCAGATCCTCACCGTCGAGCCGCCGCGCAGCCCCGCCGCGGTGGCCACCTACCGCATCTGGAACGCCGACGGCAGCGCGGCCGGGCAGTGCGGCAACGGCGCGCGCTGCGTGGCCGCCTGGCTGGTGCGCGACGGTGCCGCGCGCGGCGACCGTTTCCTGCTGGACAGCCCTGCCGGCCTGCACGAGGTGCGGCGCCTGGAAGATGGCCGCTACGCCGTGGCCATGGGCGTGCCGCGCCTGGAGCCGGCAGCGGTGCCGCTGCGGGGCTTCGCCGCGCCGCAGGCCGAGTACGTGCTGGAGGTGGAGGGCCGCCGCGTGGCGTTCGGCGCGGTGTCCATGGGCAATCCGCACGCGGTGATCGAAGTGGAGGACGTGGACACGGCCGACGTGGCCGGGCTCGGCCCGGCGCTGCAGCGTTCGCCGGCCTTCCCGCAGTCGGTCAACGTCGGCTTCGCCCAGGTGCTGGCGCCGGACCGCGTCCGCCTGCGCGTGTACGAGCGCGGCGCCGGCGAGACCCTGGCCTGCGGCAGCGGCGCCTGCGCGGCGGTGGTGGCGCTGGTGCGGCGCGGCCGGCTGGCGCGCGAGGCCACGGTGACGCTGCCCGGCGGCGAGCTGCACATCCGCTGGCCCTCGGACGGGGCAGAGGTCATCATGGCCGGACCGGCGGCTTTCGTGTTCGAAGGGGAATGGCAGGAATGAGCGAACTCCAGGACAGGCAGGAGAAACTGGGCGCGCACGAGGTGGCGGCCTACCTGCGGCGCAACCCGACTTTCCTCAAGCAGTTCCCCGACCTGGCGCTGAGCCTGGTGGTGCCGCGCGACGACGGCCGCGCCGCCTCGCTGGCCAGCTACCAGCTGGAGGTGCTGCGCGACAAGAACCGCGAGCTGCAGCGGCGCCTGGCCGAGCTGTCGGCCAACGCCCAGGTCAACGAACGCCTGGCGGTGCGCACCCACCAGCTGACCCTGTCGTTGATGCGCCAGCGCAGCTATGCCGACACCCTGCGCGCGATGGCCGCCTCGCTGGCCGAGGACTTCAACGGGGATCTGGTGCGGATCGTGTCCTTCCGCCCGGTGGANGGCATGGAGGACGCCGAGTGGCTGCTGGTGCGCGNCGAGGACAGCCCCGAGCTGCAGCCGTTCCGCGATGCGTTGCGCGAGGGNGAGCCGCTGTGCGGGCGCCTGCAGGCGGAGAAGAACGCGGTGCTGTACGGTGGACGCAGCGACGAGGTGCAGTCCAGCGCCCTGCTGCCGCTGGCCGGTGTCGGCCTGGTGGCGGTGGGCAGCCGCGATCCCAACCGCTTCTACCCGGGCATGGGCACGCTGTTCCTGCGCATGATGGGCGAGGCCCTGGTCGTGGCCGCGCAGCGCTTCGACGCCTGAGCCCCTCGCGCCGGCGGGCTGGCGCAGGCCCGCGCCGGGCGCGCATGATGGCCCCATGCCCGCCGCCTCCGCCATGACCGGCATCGACGCTTTCCTCGAGCACCTGCGCGTGGAGCGGGCCATGTCGGCGCACACGCTCGATGCCTACCGCCGCGACCTGGAGGCCCTGCGCGAGTGGGCCGCGGCCAACGGCGCCGGCGAGCCGCAGGCGCTGGACGGCGCCGCGCTGCGCCGCTTCGTGGCCGACGAGCACCGCCGCGGGCTGTCGCCGAAGAGCCTGCAGCGCCGCCTGTCGGCCTGCCGCAGCTACTACGCCTGGCTGCTGCGCCACGGCCACCTCGCCGCCAACCCGGCCGCCGGTGTGCGCGCCCCGCGCGCGCTGCGGCGGCTGCCGCAGGTGCTGGACGTGGACGAGGCCGTGCGCCTGGTGGAGGTGCCCACCGACGCGCCGCTGGGCCTGCGCGACCGCGCCCTGCTGGAGCTGTTCTATTCCTCGGGCCTGCGCCTGTCCGAGCTGTGCGCGCTGCGCTGGCGCGACTTCGCCCCGGACCTGGGCAGCGTGACCGTGCTGGGCAAGGGCGGCAAGCAGCGCAACGTGCCGGTCGGCTCGCACGCGCGCGCCGCGCTGGCGCAGTGGCGCGCCTCCACCGGCGCCGGTGGCGACGGGTTCGTGTTTCCCGGGCGCGGCGGCGGGCCGATCAGCGCCCGTGCGGTGCAGGTCCGCGTCCGCCAGCTGGCCGTCCGCCAGGGGCTGTTCAAGCACGTGCACCCGCACATGCTGCGGCACAGCTTCGCCAGCCACGTGCTGGAGTCCTCCGGCGATCTGCGTGGCGTGCAGGAACTGCTGGGCCACGCCAACATCGCCACCACCCAGATCTACACCCACCTGGACTTCCAGCACCTGGCCCGGGTGTACGACGCGGCGCACCCGCGCGCGCGCCGGAAACCGTAGCCTGGGCCGGCGGTGCCCGCCCTGGGGACAAGGGGCGGAACAAAAGACGGATGCGGTTTTTCGCCTTTGGGGCGCCCGGTGGGGGAGGCGGGGATGACGGAGTTCGTGGTAGCGGGGCCGTACAAGGTGCCCGTATACGAGGGAAGGTCCGCGCGCGTGGTCGGGCGGGCGGAGGCGGATGCCTCCTTCAAGGCGCACCGTCCATCAGGAAGAAGAGCGGGTGCTACGTGTCTGCCATGCGGTCCGGCGGCGGGACCACGCCGGTGTGCGTGGGCAGGGCCACGAAGGGTTTCGGCCAGGAATGCTTCACCCACCACAAGCTGCACAAGTGCAACGAGGCGCTTGCCGACTGTGGCAGGGGATCCCTGGTGATCCTTTTCTTCGAAGCCCCTTCCGGCAGGCGCGTACCCGCCCGCAACATCAACCTGCTNGAGAACTTCCTCATGCAGTCCGCCCCCGTCGGTGAACGATCGCCTGCTCGACATCAGGAAGACCGGGCAGGAGAGATGGNGCATCCGGGGAGTGNTCAGGTCGCAAAGGAGGGGCGCGCGAAGCAAAGCGGCCCGGCAGGCTGCCGCCATGCCTGGCCTGTGACCCGGGGGGGGCGGGCCCGCGAGCGGGGCCGGCTAGCGCATTGGCATCCAGCGGTCGCGGCCGTCGCTCTTGGCCGCGTACAGCGCCTGGTCGGCGCGCCGCAGCACGTCCTTGAGCGCCTCGCCGTCGCGCACGAAGGCCAGTCCGGCCGAGCAGCTGTAGCGGAACTCCGGGTGCCGCGGCAGCGGCACGCCGTCGCGCACGTCCCGGAACAGCCGCTCGAGCACCTGGCCGGCGGCCTCCGGGGTCACGTCGCGCAGCAGCAGCAGGAATTCCTCGCGCCCCAGCGCGCGGCCAGGTCCCCGCGCCGCACCTGCGCCTGGATGCGCCCGGCGAAATGCCGCAGCAGCAGGTCGCCCTGGTCGTGGCCGAAGGTGTCGTTGACGCGCTTGAAGTGGTCGATGTCCAGCAGCACCAGCGCCGCGCCGCGCAGCCCGTGGCGGGCGTGCGCTGCGGCCAGCGCCTCCTGCATGTGGCGGCGGTTGCCCAGGCCGGTCAGCGGATCGGTCAGCGCGGCGCGCAGGGCCAGGTCGCGCTGCTGGCGCAGGGTGCGCTCGTCGGCGCCCAGCTCGGTGATGTCGGTGAGGATGCACAGCATCCAGCCGTTGGCCAGCGTGGTCTCGGTGACGTGCACCCAGCGGTCGCCGTGCATGTCGGCCTCGAACGCGCGGAACGGCTGCTTGCCGCGGCGCGAGGCCGCCGACGCGATCCAGGCCTCGAAGTCCGCGGTGGCGATGCGGTTGCCGCTCTGGTCGCGGTGGTTGGCGCGCAGGATCTCCTGCCAGGTCGGCCAGGTGTCCTCCTCCAGGCACAGCAGCTGGCGGTAGAAGCCGTTGGCGTAGACCAGCCGGTCGGTTTCGTCGAACACGCCGATGCCCTGCTGCGCCGCACCCGCCAGTTCGAGCAGGCGGTCGGGCGGCAGGGCCGGGGCTTGGCGGGAGCTGGTGGCGGACATGCACGGGACGCGGGCACGTGGAGGAAGGGGCCGGCTGCGTCCTGCCACGCGGAAGGGGCCGCCGGTCCGCGCGGTGCGGCAAGGATAGCGGGTGGCCGCGCGGGCTTCGTGAACGCCGCCGCTCCACCCGGTCGCGGCCCGCCCCTGCGGGCCGGGCGACGCGGCCGCCCGCTCGTTGCAAAGGCGGCGGAACCTCCGCCACATTGGGCGGCGGCGCGCCCCGCGGGCGCGTCGCTCCACCCAACGCGCGAAGAGAGGGAGAGGCCATGAACGGACGTTGCCTGTGCGGCGCGGTGCGCTTCACCGTGCCGGACGACCGCCGCGGGATCGGCGTGTGCCATTGCGGGATCTGCCGCCGCTGGGGCGGCGGGCCGATGCTGGCGGTGCACTGCGGGCCGGATGTGCGGATCAGCGAAGGCGCGGACAAGGTGCGCACCTACGCTTCGTCGGAGTGGGCCGAGCGTGCCTTCTGCCAGGTCTGCGGCACCCACCTGTACTGCAAGGTGCACGCCAGCGGCGACCACTTCGTGGCCGCCGGCACGCTGGACAGCGACGAGCTGCGGATCACCAGCCAGATCTTCATCGACCGCAAGCCGCCGTACTACGACCTGGCCAACCAGACGCCGAAGTTCACCGAGCAGCAGGTACTGGAGATGTTCGCCTCCGGCAAGGCCGGCGGGGCGGCGTAGGCGGCGCGGGGAGCAGGGCGATGGACCTGGCGGCGGTCCGGCGCATGGCCGGATACAACCGGTATGAACGCGCGCATGTACGACGCGGCATCGCACCTGGACCGTGCGGCCCTGGCGGCCGACCGCGGCGCGGTGTCCGGTTCGATCCCCGGCATGCTCAACCGCACCGCGGTGGCCGACACGACTGGCTGCGCCGTTTCGCGGTGCCGGACGGGGCTTCGCCGCGCTGCGGGCGCCGGAGGCGTTCCCGACGTCGGCATCGCCCGGGCAGCCGCTGGCCGATCACCTGGGCGGCCTGTGCCGCTACCGGGATGGGCTGGGCGGGCTGATCCTGCGCCGGTTGGAGGAGCCGACACCCGCCCACCTGGCCTGCGGCAAATGGCCGGGCAGGGGCAGGTGGGCAATTCCGGCGCTGCTGCGGCACTTCTTCCACCACCCGGCCACCACCGCGGCCAGGCTCCGACCCTGCCGTTCCAGGCCGGCGTGGAGGTGGGCGTGACCGGCCCGCCGGCGCCGATTCACGGCGATCCGGCCCGTGCCGCAGATTGACGCCGCCGCCGCCGGGTGCGGCTACCATCGGCACCGCCACCATCCGACGAACCGGAGGCGACAATGAACCGGCAGGACGAGGTGCTCTGGGCCACCCTGCGCATCGTGCTGGCGCTGCTGATCGCGGCCCACGGCTGGGCGCGCCTGTTCGCGGACGCGGTGGTGCCGTTCGGCCAGTGGCTGGACGGCAGGGGCCTGCCGGCCGGCCCGGTGATCGCCTGGGCGGTGACCGGTTACGAGATCGCCGGCTCGGCGCTGTTCGCGGTCGGCCGGTTCGTGTTCCCGCTCAGCCTGGGTTTTGCCGCCATCTACCTGGCCGGCCTGGTCCTGGTGCATCTGCCGGAGGGCTGGTTCGTGGTCGGGCTGGGCCGCAACGGCATGGAGTACGGCGTGCTGCTGGTGGTGGCGCTGCTGTGCGTGGGCTTGCACCACCGACACGCGGCGCCGCCGGCCTGACTCCGACGGCCCCGTTCCACCGCGGGTGACTTGAACCGGCGGGCGGTCGCCCCAACTGAGGGCCTTGTCACCCCCGGAGGCCGCATGGACCCCAGCCAGAATCCCAATGTCTTCCACGCCACCACCATCGTCTGCGTGCGCCGCGGCGACAAGGTGGCCATCGCCGGCGACGGCCAGGTCACGCTCGGCCACACCGTGATGAAGGGNAATGCCCGCAAGGTGCGGCGCCTGGGCCGCGACGGCCAGGTGCTGGCCGGNTTCGCCGGCGCCGCCGCCGACGCCTTCACCCTGTTCGAACTGTTCGAGGCCAAGCTGGAGAAGCACGGCCANCTGACCCGCGCCGCGGTGGAACTGGCCAAGGACTGGCGCACCGAGCGCCGCCTGGGCAAGCTCGAGGCGCTGCTGGCGGTGGCCGACAGGGAGACCTCGCTGGTCATCAGCGGCACNGGCGACGTGATCGAGCCGGAGGACGGCATCATCGCCATCGGTTCCGGCGGCAGCTACGCGCTGTCGGCCGCGCGCGCGCTGATGGCGCACACGGAGCTGGACGCNCGCGCCATCGCCACCGAGGCGATCCGCATCGCCGGCGACATCTGCATCTACACCAACCACAACGTGGTGGTCGAGGAACTGTGAGGCCCCGCGCCGCGCGTGCCGCGCGGCCGGACGCCGCTGCGTTCCCGATTCCCCGCAACTTCCCGGACAGGCCCCAATGGCAGAGAACACCTCCCCCACCATGACCCCGCGCGAGATCGTGCAGGAGCTGGACCGGCACATCGTCGGCCAGCAGGCCGCCAAGCGCGCGGTGGCCATCGCCCTGCGCAATCGCTGGCGCCGCATGCAGCTGGCGCCGGAGCTGCGCAACGAGGTCATGCCCAAGAACATCCTCATGATCGGCCCCACCGGNGTGGGCAAGACCGAGATCGCGCGGCGTCTGGCCACCCTGGCCAATGCGCCGTTCGTGAAGGTGGAAGCCACCCGCTTCACCGAGGTGGGCTACGTGGGCAAGGACGTGGAGCAGATCATCCGTGACCTGGCCGACACCGCGGTGAAGATGTACCGCGAGCAGGCCAAGGCACGCGTGCGCCTGCAGGCCGAGGAGCGGGCCGAGGAGCGCATCCTCGACGCGCTGCTGCCGCGCCGCCAGGCGGGCCTGCCGTTNGACGCGGCCACCNCCGAGGTGCAGGTGTCCGGGCCCGAGGACGCCACCCGCGCCAAGTTCCGCAGGATGCTGCGCGCCGGCGAGCTGGACGAGCGCCAGATCNAGCTGGACGTGGCCACCAGTGTGGGCGTGGACATCATGACCCCGCCGGGCATGGAGGAGATGGGCCAGCAGCTGCGGCAGATGTTCGCCAGCCTGGGCGGCGGCCGCACCCACAAGCGCACCCTCACCATCCGGCAGGCCCGCCCCATGCTCATCGAGGAGGAGGCGGCCAAGCTGGTCAACGAGGAGGACATCCGCGCCGCGGCCATCGAGGCCTGCGAGCAGAATGGCATCGTCTTCATCGACGAGATCGACAAGGTGGCCAGGCGCGGCGACACCATCGGTGGCGGCGACGTCAGCCGTGAGGGCGTGCAGCGTGACCTGCTGCCGCTGGTGGAGGGTTCCACCGTGGCCACCAAGTACGGCACGGTGCGCACCGACCACATCCTGTTCATCGCCTCCGGCGCCTTCCACCTGGCCAAGCCCTCCGACCTGATCCCGGAGCTGCAGGGCCGCTTCCCGATCCGCGTGGAGCTGTCGCCGCTGAGCAAGCAGGACTTCGTGCGCATCCTCACCGAGCCCAAGGCCGCGCTGACCCGCCAGTACGTGGAGCTGATGGCCACCGAGGGGGTGAAGCTGGAGTTCACCGCCGATGCCATCGAACGCATCGCCGAGATCGCCGCGCTGGTGAACGAGCGCCAGGAGAACATCGGCGCCCGCCGCCTGCATACCGTGCTCGAGCGCCTGCTCGACACCCTGAGCTACGAGGCGCCGGACCGCGACGGCCAGGCGGTGACCATCGACCGTGCCTACGTGGACGAGCACCTGGGCGAGCTGGTCCAGGATCCGGACCTGAGCCGCTACATCCTCTGACCGGTGCCGCCGGCCGCGTCCGCGGGCGGCGTTGATGCCGGGGGGGCCGGTCGCCGGCCCGCACCCCGGCTGCCGCGGCGGCGGCGCGCGGCTATGCTCGTGGGTCGGCTCCGGGCCCATGCCGGGCCCCCGAGGGGAGGGGAGAATGGGGAAGAACAAGCGCCTGTCGTGCCTGCTGGCCGCCGTGCTGGTCCTGCCGTGGCCGGCGGCCGTCCACGCCATGCCGGCCGATGCCACGCCGCAGGGGGTGGCGGTGGACGGGGCGCGCGCCGCCGCCTTCGCCGCCATCATGCAGCGGCACGGCATCCCGGGCGCGCAGCTGGTGCACGTGCGCGACGGCCGCGAGCAGGCGATCGAATACGGGCGCATGCGCGCCGACGGCGGGCGCGCGGTGGAGGCCGACACCCTGTTCCAGGCCGCCTCGCTGTCCAAGGTGGTCGGCGCCTACGTCACCCTGCGCCTGGTGGACCGCGGCCTGATCGAGCTGGACCGGCCGCTGTGGGAGTACTGGCCCTCGCCGCGCGCGAAGGACAACCCGCAGGCGCGCCGCATCACCGCGCGCATGGTGCTCAACCACACCACCGGACTGAAGAACTGGGAGATCTCCCCGTCCAACCCGGCCATCGACGGCACGCCGCTGCAGAGCCTGTTCGAGGCCGGGGCGCGCTACTCGTATTCCGGCGAGGGCTTCTACCTGCTGCAGCGCACGCTCGAACACCTGACCGGCAGGCGCTGGGAACGGCTGGCGCGCGAGGAGGTGTTCGACGTGTTCGGCATGCCCGGCAGCCGCTACCTGACCGATCCGGAATCGGCCGCGCGCAACGCCAACGGCCACGGCAGGGACGGCGAGGTGCTGGCCGACCGCGTGTTCGGCTGGGAGAACACCGCCTGGACCCTGGTGACCACCGCACGCGAGTACAGCCGCTTCCTGCAACGGGCGCTGTACCGCGGCGAGGGCCTGACCCCGGCCAGCCACGCGCTGCTGAAGACCCGCTCCAGCGACGCCGAGGACCAGGCCGTCCCGGTGCCGGTGGACCCGCACATCGACTGGAGCCTGGGCGTGGGCCTGGAGACCGTGGAAGGCCGCACCCGCCTCTGGCACTGGGGCGACAACCCCGGCTTCAAGGCCTTCTTCATGCTCGACCCCGACAGCGGCGAGAGCCTGGTGCTGCTGACCAACAGCGAGAACGGCATGCAGGCCTTCAAGGAGGTGCTGCGCCTGTTNCTGGGCCCGGGCGAGTATCCGGCGGTGGACTGGGCGGCGGCGCAGAGCTGAGCATGCCGCTCAGCCGGNGGGGGCCTCCGGCAGGGCGATGGCCTCGCCTTCGACGCAGGCCACCAGGCGCTCGCCCGGCCGCAGGCGCGGCGCGACACCCGCGGTGAAGGCCGAGAACGCCGGCAGCACGGTCAGGCCTTCGCGCAGCCAGAACGCCGGCCAGCGCCGGTGCAGGCCGGGCAGGGCGGCCAGCGGATGCACGTGGCCGCACAGCACGTGCGCACCGGGTGCCGGGCGCGGATCGTGGCGCAGCAGGAACGGGCCGTCGCGCTGTTCACCGCCGGCGTCCTCGACGTCCAGCACGGAGGCGGCGAAGGCGCGATCGTGGTTGCCGCGCAGCACGCGGATGCGCAAGCCGGGATGGCCTGCGCGCCAGGCCCGCCACGCCGCCAGCCAGTGTGCGCGCGGTGCCGGGCCGTGCAGCAGGTCGCCGAGGATCCACAGCACTTCGGCCGGATACCCGGCCAGCAGCGCATCCAGGCGCCGCAGGTCGAGCGCGGTGCCGCCGCCGGGGATCGCCAGGCCGGCGCGGCGGAACGCATCGCCCTTGCCCAGGTGCAGGTCGGCCACCAGCAGGGCGCGCGCCCGCGGGCGCCAGAGCGCGCGGCCACCCAGCAGGTGCACCGGCTCGCCGGCCAGCCGCGTGCGCCACTCAGCGTCCATGGCGGCGCTCCAGCCGTTTCTGGGATCGCGTCGACAACTCGGCGTCGCAAGGCGCACGCGGGTTTCATCGCCCTGCAATGTTCGCGAAGAAAAATTTGAAACGCACTGGCGACTACCATGCCGCGCTGCCACCGACCGGTGGCCTTTCTTTTTTGGCAGAACCCGATGAAGCGCACCACTTGCAGCAGAAACCGCCTGTTCGTCGTCATCTCCGGCATCCTGGCGCTCGCGCCGGCGGCCCCCGGCATGGCAGAAGATGCAGTCGCCGCCGACACCCCGGTCAGCACGCTCGACGCCGTGCGCGTCGTGGCGGACTACGGCTACCAGCCCGTCGACGTGAAGCGGGACGCCGACGTCATCGTCGATTCGGTCACGTACAACGACCTCGAGGCGCCGACCGGCGACAACTCCATCGCTTCGATGCTGGTCCAGGTCCCGGGAGTCAGCTTCGAGGGCGACGGCGACGAGCCGCGCTACATCACCATTCGCGGCAGTCTCCGCGGACCTCAACGTGACCACGCTGGACGGCCTGGCGCTGGCGACGACCGGCGAGAACGGCGGCGGCAGCCGCCGCGTCAACCTGCAGCTGATCCCCAGCGACATCGCCGAACGCGTGGACGTATTCAAGGCGTTCACCGCGGAACAGGATGCCGCCGCCATCGGCGGTGCGGTCGACATCGTCACGCGATCGGCCTTCGCCACGGCCAGCCCCTACTTCATGGCCGACGCCTACGGGATCTATTCCAGCTTCGAGGGCCCGGCCGGCGAGAACGCGGGCGGCGCCGGCAGGTCGCACTGGGGCAAGGGCCTGAAGACCGCGTTCGCAAGCCGTTTCGGCGCCGACGAGCAGTTCGGCGTGGTGTTCACCGCGCGCTACCAGGACCGCGTGCGCAACTCCAGCAAGATCTGGAGCGACGCGCGCACCTATTTCAACGAGGCCGGCCAGACGATCGCCGCGCCCGACCCGGCGCTGGGCTGGGACGGCAACAACTCGCTGACGAAGCTGGCCTGGGGCGACTACAGCAACGTCATCACCAACAAGGGCGCCTCGCTCAAGCTGGAGTGGCGCCCCCGCGAGGACGTCGACGCCTTCGCGATGGGCTATGCCTACAACCGCCGGGAATCGTCGACGATGAACTCGACGAACCTGCTGGGCAACCCCCGCAACTTCCCCGAACGGTTGCGGGACAGTGGAACGGTGGCCGTGGACTACATCCAGTCCGTGGTGCGCTACAACCAGTGGGACCGCACCGCCAGCGGCCTGATCAGCGGCATGGACTGGCGGCTGGGCGACCTGTCCGACCTGTCGCTGCGCGCCGGCTACACGCGCGAGGTCTACAAGGACACGCAGCCTTACCTGCAGACGCGCACGACGCCGCGCGGGCAGTACTTCAGCTACCGGATGAGCGAGCTTCCGGAGCTCGCCGGATACACCGGCGACCCGCTCTCCAACACCTACGTGCTGCGCTCGGCGGAGATGACCTACACCCGGGCGCAGCAGAACGTCCTCGACCTGCGCGCCGACTACTCATTCAACGTGGCCCCCGGCGCGACCGGCCTGGGCTTCGTGACCGGGGTGCGCTGGAGCCGCCTGCGCATGGACAAGGACGTGGACAGCATACGCAAGGTCACCGGCAGCGACGCGACCGGATACATGTACGACCCCGGCTATTCGCACCACGGCAGCAACGGCTTCGTCGTGCCGTGGCCGGACTACGACCGCTTCTACGGCAGCGTGTTCCCGAACCTGCCGGTCGACCAGGCGGCCACCCGGCACCACAGCACGATCTCCGACTACGCCTACGAGGAAGAAGTCGCCAACGCTTACCTGTCGCTGCACTACGCGACCGACGCGACCCACTACATCCTCGGCTTGCGCTACGACGATGCGAGCTTCGATGCCCGCACCCCGCTGACCCTAGACGGCACGCTCACCGACCAGGTCACCCGGCCGAGCGGCGAGTACAGGAGCTGGCTGCCGTCGTTCAACGTCGTCCACGATCTCGGCGAGAACTGGAAGCTGCGAGGCTCGGTGAGCCGCACCATCGGCCGGCCCACGCCCGGGCAGCTCGCCCAGGCCGAGAGCCGCACCTGCGGCGAGGAAACCAGCGGCTGCAGCATCACCCGCGGCAACCCCGATCTCGACCCCCGCCGCGCCGACAACTACGACCTGGCGATCGAGCGCTACTTCGGCGGCAGCGCCCTGGTCGCGCTGACCGCGTTCCGCAAGGACATCGCCGACGACATCTTCACCCTCACCACCGAAGAGGTCGTCGACGGGCTGACCAACCGCATCCGCCAGCCGATGAATGCCGAGAAATCGATGATCCAGGGCCTGGAGCTCGCCCTGGTGAACCGTTCGTTCGGCTTCCATCCGAACCTGGGCGCCTCGTTCAACGTCAGCTGGCTCGACGGCGAGATGAACTACGTTGCCGACGGCAGCGGCCGCAAGCTCGACCGCATGCAGTACCAGCCGGACTGGATGGCCAACCTGACGCTGAGCTACCGCATCCCCGCGATCCGCGGCACCGCGCGCCTGTCGGTGAACCACCAGGACGACTACCTCGGCTCCATCGGCTCCACGCCATGGAACGACAAGTTCGTCAACCGGATGACCACGGTCGATCTCTCCTTCTGGCACCAGGTGGGCGAGCGCTGGACGTTCAAGTACGAGATCGACAACCTGCTGGATGCGAGCCCGGAGTGGTACCACGCGCGCGACATCGGCGGCACGATCTCTCAGCGCGACGAGTACGGCCAGGGCGTGTACTTCCACGCCATCTATTCGTTCTGACCCGCCTTCGCGCCGCGCCCGCACGGGCGCGGCGCCCGTTCCGGAACCGTCCGAGATGACCCACGACATCAACCGCCGGCGCCTGCTCAAGGCGCTGGGCACCGGCGCCGCCAGCGGGCTCCTCGCGCCGTTCGGCATGGCCTTCGGCCAGGCCGCACCGCGCAACCTGCTTGCCAATCCGCGCTTCGACCGCGACCCGTTCCAGCTCGGCGTCGCCTCCGGAGAGCCCGCGCCCGATGGCTTCGTCCTCTGGACCCGGCTCGCGCCGCAGCCGCTGGAACAGGGCGGCGGCATGGTGATGCGGCCCATGGCGGTGACCTGGGAGCTGGCCGAGGACGAAGGCTTCCGCCGCGTCGTCCGCGATGGCCAAGCGCTGGCCCGGCCGGAGCTCGCGCATGCCGTGCATGTCGAGGTCGAGGGCCTGGCGCCCGGACGGCCGTACTGGTATCGCTTCGCCGTAGGCGGTGCGACCAGTCCGGTCGGCCGCAGCGCCACGCTCCCTGCGACGGATGCGCGCGTGGACCGCGTGCGCTTCGCCGTGGCCGGCTGCCAGCACCTGGAGGAGGGCCATTTCACGGCCTGGCGCCGGATCGCCGAGGAGCCCCTGGACTTCGTCTTCCACTACGGCGACTACATATACGAAGGCCCCGACCGCGGCCCTGGCGAGCGCATGCTCAACGGCCGCCCGTTCATGCCGCTGCGCCGCCACGTCGGCGGCGAGATCTATTCGCTGGACGACTACCGGCGGCGCTATGCGCAGTACCGCAGCGACCCGGACCTGCAGGCGGCGCACGCTGCGGTGCCCTGGTTCGTCAGCTTCGACGATCACGAGATCGACAACAACTGGGCCGGCGAGTTCGACCAGGACGGCACGCCGCCCGAGCTGTTCATGCTGCGCCGTGCGGTCGCCATGCAGGCCTACTACGAGCACATGCCGCTGCGGCGGCGCTCGATGCCGCACAACGGCCACATGCGCATGTATCGCCGCGCGGGCTGGGGCGACCTGCTGCAGGCGCACTTCCTCGACACGCGCCAGTACCGCAGCGACCAGGTCAACGGCGACCGCGACGGTCCCCAGAACGACGCGGTGGCCGATCCTTCGCGCACCATGCTCGGCGCGGAACAGGAAGCCTGGCTGTACGACGGCCTGCGCCCGGACCACCATCGCTGGCACGCGATCGCCCACCAGGTGAGCCTGGCCAACCTGGCGATGCGCTCGCGCGAAACCGGAGAGGTCGTGCATTCCATGGACCAGTGGTCCGGTTATCTCGGCCCGCGCCGCCGCCTGCTGGGGCACATCCATGAGGCGGGCATGAAGAACGTGGTCACCGTGTGCGGCGACGCGCATCGGCACTTCGCCAGCGACCTGCTGCAGGACCACGAGGACTCCGGCGTGATCTCCACCGAGTTCCTCGCCACGTCGATCAGCTCGGGCGCCGACGGCGCCGGCGAGGACGACGACTTCAACCGCAACGCGCGCAGCCTCAATCCGCAGCTCAAGGCGATCACCGACCGCCGCGGCTACGTGCTGTGCGAGGTGACCCGCGACGAGTGGCGCGGCGACCTGAAGGTGCTCGACCGGGTGACGGTACCGGACGAACCGGTCCGCACCTACGCCAGCTTCGTGGTCGAGCGCGGTCGGCCGGGGCTGCAGCCGGCCTGACGCCGGCCGCTTGGCGAGCTGCCGGGGCGGCCCTGTGCGCCCCGCCAGCCCGCCACCCCGGGGCACCCGGCATGGGGAACACCGCGCCGGTCGACCCGGGGCGAGGCTCGCAGGGCAAGCTAAACTTGCCGTGTGCCTCCGCCCTCCTTGCCGCCGCTCTCGAGTTTGCGCGCCTTCGAGGCGGCCGCGCGGCTGGGCAGCTTTTCGCGGGCGGCCGCCGAGCTCAACATGACCCCGGCGGCGGTCAGCTACCAGATCAAGCAACTCGAAGCGCGGCTTGGCGTAGTGCTCTTCCGCCGTTTCCCGCGCCGCGTGGAACTGACCGCGAATGGGGACATGCTCGCACCGGCGATCTCCGGCGCATTCGCCACGATGCGAGCCGCAGTCGCCCAGACGGTCGAGCGTGCGCAGGACGAACTTTCCATCACGACCTTGCCGACGGTCGGCGCGACATGGCTGGCGCCGAAGCTCGGCCGTTTCAAGGCGCGCATGCCTGCCCTGCGCGTGCGCCTCGACATGAGCGTCCCTACGGCGGACCTCGATGCGCTCGATTTCGACGTCGCGATCCGCAGCGGACTGGGCACTTGGCCCGGTCTCCACGTTCGGCGGCGCGGCGCACGCGGGTGCGCCAGTCCTCGGTGCTGAGCTGGCCACGCTGGCCCTCGGCCCAGAGCGGGAACGACAGCGGCGTCAGTCCGGGCGGGGTGGCCAGCACCAGCCCGCGCGAACCGCGGTCGCGCAGCACCTGCTCCAGCCGCGCCAGTTCCAGTTCGCCCTCCAGCACCTCGCGCCCGGCCTGGGCCAGCAGCAGGTGGCCGGGATCGTGGCGGCTGAGCACGTCGAACAGCAGCCCGGAGGAGGCCTGCAGCTGGCGCAGGCTGCGCAGCTGGCGGCCGGGCAGGGACGGCATCAGCAGGCCGGAAACGCGGGCGATCTCGCGGAAGCGGCGGCGCGCCAGCTCGCCCAGGTTGAGCGCCTGGCGCAGGTCGGCCTCCAGCCCTGCCGGCGAGAACATCGCCCGCAGCAGGGCTTCGTCCACCGGCGCCGCCTGCGCCGGCGACAGCACCAGGCCGTAGTCGTTGGCGGCGAAGGCGAAGCTGTTGCGCTGCAGCCGACCCCAGCGCAGGGCGAACAGCGCGGCCAGGCCCTCGTTCACCTGGCGCCCGCCGAACGGGTACACGAACAGGTGCTGGCGCCCGCGCAGGCGGAGCCGCTCGACCAGCAGGCGGTCCGGNCCGGGCCGGGCGGAGATGCGCTCCTGCAGCGCCAGCAGTGGCGCCAGCGCGAGCAGCTCGGGCGAGCCGTCGGGCACGGCCAGCAACCGCTCCANCCCGTCGGCCAGTTGCGAGGACAGCGGCATGCGCCCGCCGCGCCAGGTCGGCACCGCACCCTCGCCGCCACGGGCCAGGCGCACGTAGGCGGTCATGTCCTCCAGCCGCACCAGCTCCAGCAGGCGGCCGGCGAAGCGGAAGCGGTCACCGCGACGCAGGCGGCCGACGAACTGTTCCTCCACCGCGCCCAGCGTGCCGCCGCGCAGCAGGCGCACGGTGACGCTGCCGTCGCTGGTGATGGTGCCGATCGACAGGCGGTGGCGCAGGGCCACGCGCCGGTCCTGGACCACGCAGCGGCCGTCCGCGGCGCGCACCACCTTGTGGAAGTCCGGGTAGTGCGACAGTGCGCGTCCGCCCTGGACGATGAAGTCCAGCACCGCCTGCCAGGTCGGCTCGTCCAGCCCGGCGAAGGCATGGGTCCCGCGCACCTCGGCCAGCAGCGCGTCCGGCTCGAAGCCGCCGGCCAGGGCGCAGCTGACGCAGTGCTGGGCCAGCACGTCCAGCGGACGGCGCGGCGGCAGGCGCGCTTCGACGCGGCCATCGCGGATCGCCCGGCGCGCGGCGGCGAACTCCACCAGTTCCAGCGCATGGGTGGGNATGCAGGTGACCTCGCCCGGTTCGCCGGGACGGTGGCGCGCACGGCCGGCGCGCTGCAGGAGGCGCGCCACGCCCTTGGGGCTGCCCAGCTGCAGCACCTGGTCCACCGCNGGGAAATCCACGCCCAGGTCCAGGCTGGAGGTGGCCACCACGCAGCGCACCGTGCCCTCGCGCAGGCCCTGCTCGGCGGCGCCGCGCAGGGCCGGATCCAGCGAGCCGTGGTGCAGGGCGAGGGTGGCCGGATCCTCGGGCCAGACCGCAGCGAGCGCCTGGTGCCAGAGCTCGGCCTGGGCGCGGGTGTTGGTGAACAGCAGGCTGCTGCGCACCGCCAGCAGGCGATCCAGTACGCGCGCCAGCTGGCCCAGGCCGAGGTGGCCGGCCCAGGGGAAGCGTTCGCCGCCTCCCGGGCGCAGGGTGTGCACCGCGACCGGCCGTGCACGGGTGCCGCCCACCAGTGCGGCCTCCGGCGCGTGCGGCAGCAGCACCTCGCGCGCCTGTACGAGGTTGCCGAGCGTGGCCGACAGGCCCCAGATGCGCAGCCCGGGGCGCAGCGCGCGCAGGCGCGCGAGGTTGAGTTGCAGCAGCACGCCGCGCTTGTTGCCCAGCAGCTCGTGCCACTCGTCGACCACNACCATGTCCAGCGCGCGCAGCCGCTCCGGCGCGTCGGGGTAGGACAGCAGCAGGGCCAGCGACTCGGGCGTGGTCACCAGCGCGTCGAGCCCGCCCTCGCGCGCCAGGCGGCGGTCGCGCGTGCTGGCATCGCCGGTCCGCTGGCCCACGCGCCAGTCCAGGCCCAGCGCCGCTGCCGGTTCGCGCAGCGCGCGGGTGGTGTCGGCGGCGAGCGCGCGCAGCGGGGTGATCCACAGCAGGCGCAGCGGATGCGCCTCGGCGGCCCGCATGCGGCGCTTCGTGGCTGGCGCGGATTCGGCGCGTGCCAGCGCCTCGAGCAGGGACACGCCGGCCACCGCCAGGGTCTTGCCGCTGCCGGTGGGTGTGTGCAGCAGGCCCGACCCGCCNGCCAGGGCGCGGCGCCAGACCTCGCGCTGGAAGCGCAGCGGCGTCCATCCGCGCTGCGCGAACCAGGCATCCAGCTGCCTGCGCGCGCGGCGCAACGCGGCCGCGGACGGTCGTGGCGGTGCGGGTGGCGTTGGCTGTGCCGGGCTCATCGCGCCAGCGCCTGCAGGGCGGCCAGCACGTCGGCCTCGGCGGCCGGCTTGTCGTGGCGCCAGCGCAGGATGCGCGGGAAGCGCACGGCGATGCCGGACTTGTGCCGGCGGCTGCGGTTGACCGCCTCGAAGCCCAGCTCGAACACCTGCACCGGTTCCACCGCGCGCACCGGGCCGAAGCGCTCGATGGTGTGGGCGCGGATCCAGCGGTCCAGCTTGAGGATCTCGGCATCGTCCAGGCCGGAGTAGGCCTTGGCCACCGGCACCAGCGCGCCCTCGTGCCACAGGCCGAAGGTGCAGTCGGTGAACAGGGTGCTGCGGCGGCCGTGACCGGCCTGGGCGTAGAGCAGCACCGCATCGATGGTCAGTGGATCGACCTTCCACTTCCACCAGTCGCCGCGGCGGCGCCCGGACTGGTAGGCGGCGCCGGCGCGCTTGAGCATCAGGCCCTCGACGCCGCGCTCGCGCGACTGGCTGCGCAGTCCGGCGGCGTGTTCCCAGCTGGCGGGCTGCACCCGCGGCGACAGCGCGATGCGCGGGTCATCCAGCGCCGCCAGCACCTGCCCCAGGCGCGCGCGGCGTTCCAGCTGCGGCAGCCCGCGCAGGTCCTGGCCGCCGAGCTCCAGCAGGTCNTAGGCCACCACCCGCACCGGCGTGTCGGCCAGGGTCCTCGCGCCCGGCTTGCGCCGCTGGATGCGGGTCTGCAGCGCGGTGAACGGCAGCGGCGCGTCCCCGTCGTCGCGCCAGGCCAGCAGTTCGCCGTCGAGCACGGTTCCGTCCGGCAGCGCCGCGGCGGCNTGCTCGATCTCGGGGAAGCGGCCATCCNGGCGCTCCTCGCCGCGCGACCACAGCGCCACCCCGCCGTCGCGGCGGATCAGCTGCACGCGGATGCCGTCCCACTTCCATTCCAGCAGCCACTCGTCGATCGGGCCCAGGCTCTCCGGTGCGGCCTCCAGCGGCGAGGCAAGGAAGAACGGATAGGGCTGCTGGCGGTCGCCGGGGCGCTCGCGCGGATCGAGCAGGTGCGCCATCCAGTCGGCATCGGGCATCCAGGCGCCAAGCATGCGCTGGGCGATGCGGGCGATGTCCACGCCGGACAGCTCGGCCAGCGCCTGCTGCACCAGCCGCTGCGACACGCCCACTCGCAGCGAGCCGGTCAGCAGCTTGTTGAAGGCCAGGCGTTCGTCGAAGCAGAGGCTGCGCCAGGCCGCGGTGACCGCGGCGCGGCGCACTTCCGGCGCGGCATTGGCCAGCGGCAGCAGGCGCCGTTCGATCCACTCCGACAGCGGCACGTCGGCGCCGGCATCGGGCGGGTCGTCCAGCAGCAGGGTCACGGTCTCGGCCAGGTCGCCCACCTGCGCGTAGCTGTCGTCCACCAGCCAGCCGGGCAGGCCGGCGACTTCGCCCGCCCAGGCGCGCAGTTCGCCGCTGGCGGCGATCTTGCGGCCGGCGCCGGAGATCTTGCCGCCGGANAGCAGGTGCAGGGCCCAGGCCGCGTCCGCCGGCGGCGCATCGCGGAAATAGGCGACCAGGGCCGCGCGCTTGTCGCCGGTGGCGGTGCTGCGGTCCAGCTCGCGGTACAGGGCCGCGAAGCGCCTCATGCGGCCGGCTCCCGCGCCCGCCGGCCGGTGCGGCGTCCTGCAGCGATTCGTCGCCGTAGCCGGTATGGAAGGACTCGGCGGCCACGCCCTGCTCGCACAGGTGGCGCACCAGGGCGTCGGTGTTGCCATGGGTGGCGATGATCCGACGCGCGCCGGTGTCGGCGATGGTGCGCAGCAGGTCCGGCCAGTCGGCGTGGTCGGAGATGACGAAGCCNCGGTCCACGTTGCGCCGGCGNCGGTTGCCGCGGATCCGCATCCAGCCGGAGGCGAAGCCGTGCTGGGCGCGGCGGAAGCGGCGCAGCCAGGCGCTGCCCGCCGCCGAGGGCGGNGCGATCACCAGGCGCCCGGCGCAGTCGGCGTTGCGTGGCAGGTCGGCGACGCGCTCGGTCTCCAGCATGGCGATGCCGGCCTGGCGGTAGACCTGCACGCCGGCGTCGATCGCGCCGTGCAGCAGCGCCGGCATGTCGTCGAGCCCACGCAGCTCGGCCAGCACCCGCTGCGCCTTGCCCAGGGCGTAGCAGTACAGGATCGCGACCTCCCCGCGTTCGGCGCACTGCCGCCGCCACTGCACGATGTCGGCGGCAACCTGCCGCGTGTCCGGCCAGCGGTACACCGGCAGGCCGAACGTGGCCTCGGTGATGAAGGTGTCGCACCGGACCGGTTCGAACGCGGCGCAGGTGGGATCGGGCTGGCGCTTGTAGTCGCCCGAGGCGACCCAGACCCGGCCATCGGCCTCGATCCTGACCTGGGCCGAGCCCAGCACGTGCCCGGCCGGATGCAGCGAGACCCGCGCCCGGCCGAGGGTGAAGGCCTCGCCGTAGTCGTGCGCATGAACCTGCTGTTCGCCCAGGCGCCAGCGNAGGACCGCCACGCCGTCGCGGCTGCAGTGGTACTCGCCCATGCCGGGACGGGCATGGTCGCCGTGGCCATGCGTGATGACCGCGCGCGGCACCGGCCGCCACGGGTCGATGTGGAAACNGCCGGGCGGGCAGTAGAGCCCTTCCGGGCGCAGGACGACCAGGTCGTCGGAGGACTCGGGCATGGCCCGAGTCTGGGGGCGGCGGCGTGCAGGCGGTGAGAATCACCGTCCCTTCACGCCGCGTGCGGGCGCTCAGCGCGCGTGGCCGCAGGCGCCGTCCGCGCCGATGTCCTCGTTCCACACGTGCGGGTTGGCGGCGATCCAGTCGCCGAGCATGCGGATGCACTCGGCATCGTTGAGGTCGATGACCGCCACGCCCTGTTCGCGCAGCCACTCGTGCCCGCCCTGGAAGTTGACCGCCTCGCCCATGACCACGGTGCCGATGCCGAACTGCCTGACCAGGCCNCTGCAGTACCAGCACGGCGAGAGCGTGGTGACCATGACGGTGTCGCGGTAGGAGCGCTGGCGGCCGGCCTTGCGGAAGGCGTCCGTCTCGGCGTGCACGGACGGGTCGTTCTCCTGCACGCGGCGGTTGTGGCCGCGGCCGAGCAGGCGGCCGTCGCGGGTGAACAGCGCGGCGCCGATCGGGATGCCGCCCTCGGCCAGGCCCTGGCGGGCCTCCTCGAGGGCGACGGCGAGCATGGCGCGGTAATCGATGGACACGGTGCGGTGTTCCTCTGGGGTTGCCCTGCTTCAGCGTATGCCGGCCACCGCGGCGCCGCCAGGCGCGGCGGCGGTGTCCACCGCCACCACCACCGACATGCCCGGCGCCAGGCGCGACAGCAGCGGNTCCTGGCCCGGGTCGATGCCGATCCGCACCGGGATGCGCTGCGGGATCTTCACGAAGTTGCCGGTGGCGTTGTCCGGCGGCAGCACCGAGAACTGCGCGCCGGTGGCCGGGGCGATGCGCTCCACGTGGCCGGACAGGGCCAGGCCGTCCAGCGCGTCCACCGTGAAGCGCACCGGAAGGCCCTCGCGGATGCGCGCCATCTGCGTCTCCTTGAAATTGGCCACCACCCACAGCTCGTCCGGCACCAGTGCCATCAGCGTCGTCGCAGTGGCCACGTATGCGCCCTCGCGCACGCCTACCTGGCCCAGGCGGCCGTCGCGCGGTGCGAGGATGCGGGTGTTGTCGAGGTTGATCCGGGCCAGTTCCACCGCCGCCTCGGCGGCGGCCACCCGCGCTTCCAGGCCCCGGCGCCCGGTCTCGATGCCGCGCTCGTTCTCGCGCGCGGCCTGCAGCGCGGCGCGGGCCTGGACGAGGTCGGCACGGGCCTGGCGGTCGCTGGCCAGCGCGGCCTCGCGGTCCTGTTCGGAAACCAGGCGTTGCGCGGCCAGTTCGTTGGCCCGGCGCAGCACCGCATCGGCATGCTCGCGCTGGGCCTGCTGCGCCTGGATGCGG
>Ga0065720_1018901_pt1 | contig 61738 bp, 65 predicted proteins | sample Thericmetagenome_FD_59107 | JGI IMG/M metagenome (GOLD analysis project Ga0065720, IMG submission 59107) | Thermophilic microbial communities from the Joint Bioenergy Institute, California, USA of rice/straw/compost enrichment - eDNA_2 v2... | ecosystem: Engineered > Solid waste > Grass >...
CCCCCCGCACCGGAGAAGCCTGTGGCTAATAAACCCCTTCGCTCCGGTGCACAGGAACCAAGTAAGGCTGGTCGTCCCGACCGGGCAGGGCGGGTTCTGATCGGCGGACATTTCGAAAGCGAATTGGCACGACGCTGGAATATCCTGGCCGCAGAACGAGGTGTCACTAAGCAAGAGCTTCTCCGGGAAGCGCTTACCGATTTGCTAGAGAAATACAAAGCGCGCTAGACAACTATACCGGGTTAAGCGGCCTGCACCTTAGAGTGGGTAACCTGTGCAGCCGCAGCCGTTTCCGGTAGCTGCCAAATTCCACGACCTGCAGACACAATCTGGCCTCTTAACTTCAAGCGGTGCAGGTACGATCGGAAGGTACTGTCCTTCAGAGCGTATGAGACGTCTTTGGCCTCTTGGAATAGGGTACTTGCATGTAAAGGACGGCCGGCGCTCTTCAACTGTTGTAAGATGCTGTTCTCGACAACGATCCGCTCATAGCTGTTTTTTCGGGCCACATCTTTGTTCAGAAGATCTTCCTGACGAACTTTCACTAGGAGTTTCTGCAACACACGCTTCTCCGACTCCAACTCAGCAATACGAGCTTCAATTCGGCTAAGCTCTTGAAGAAGCTTGACTTCCAAAGGATTTACGGGAGGGGTTGACGTCATGTTGCGGAGACCTATTTTGCAACAAAGAGAGAGAAGTACCTTTGAAAAAAATGCAGCGTTTTCAATTGCCAGCATAGCTTGACACTTGCTCAACGATATGCTAGCAACAACAAGTTGTCTTGTTGTTGCTAGCATATCGTTGTAGTTTACAAAAGAGAATTGTTGCGCTATTGGAAGCGCTCCTTTATAGAATGCATCACAAGTTACCACCCAGTCCTCTTCGGAGGCTGGCGCGAAGCCGCCGCTAGGCGGCTTCTGCATTTCTGGGGCCGAGAAAACGATTGGATACGATCGTCTATATTGACGGTTTCAATCTGTATTACTGTTGCCTGCGTAAATCACCATACCGCTGGCTGAACCTCTCCGCATTAGCGCGGAACTTGTTGCCGAATAACAATATCGTCCAGGCGAAGTATTTCACCGCAAACGTGACTCCTCGGCCAGGCAATCCTCAACAACACACCGATCAGCAGGCGTATCTTCGAGCTCTGGCCACTCTCCCGGATGTGGAGATTATTCGCGGCCATTTCCTCTCTCACCCAACCCGGATGCCGTTAACGAATCCATTGCCTGGCGGCCCAAGAACCGTCGAGGTGATGAAAACTGAGGAGAAGGGGAGCGACGTTAATTTGGCCGCTCACATGCTTATCGACGGCATCAAGGGCCGTTACAAAGTTGCCGTTGTAATTAGCAATGACTCGGATCTTGCCACCCCTATCCGCATGGTGAAAGACGAGCTGGGATTAAAAGTGGGCGTTATGCTGCCCCTGCTCCATAACAACAAAAAACGCCATCCTAGCCGCGAACTCACCAAGAGAGACACGGCTACCTTTGTAAAGCGCATCAGTGAACAGGCCTTGAAGAACAGCCTGTTTCCTCCGATCGTTCAAAACACGATCGGTCCAATCACAAAACCCACTGATTGGTAAATAATAACTCAGAAGCCCGTTAAGCAGTTTAAACGCCTCTGCTAGCCGAGCAGCGGTACCACGTACCGCAGTCACACAAAAATACGCGCACAGCGGCCCCATTTCCGCTTGTATTGGGGAAGGAATCGGGTATGTACCGAAAAGGCACATCGCCCTCAGAGCGATTGCGTGGAGCTGGGTTACACGAAATCCTGGGACAGACTTTCGCGCACCGCCTCGGGCATCACGGCGAGATGGCCGTATTCGGGATGCTCGACGCCGATGACGACGCGGCTGCCCGGCGTCTTGAAGGCGGCGACCTGCTCATCCGTGAAGGGGAAGCGCAGGAAATGCACCGACGAGGTCTTGCCGTCCTCGCGGGTGCGCTCGGTATCGTCTTCGGGGACGGCCTTGATCTTGTGGCTGCCGAATTCCAGGAAGATCGCTTCGTCGATGCCGCCGAGCTTGGCCAGCATTGCCTGGCGGCGCACGGGATCGTCGATCTCGATCATGAAGGTCGCAACCAACTCGCGGCCCTTGGGCACCAGCGGCGCATAGGCCGCCAGCTCGTCGGCGATCTGCTCCTCGCCGCCCTTCTCGATGAACAGCATCTCGTGGATCTGCCACCACATGGTGATGTAGTTCTCGAAATAGAAGGTGGTGAAGGGGCCAACGCCGACGCGGCGGTTCTTCTTCACCGCCACCACTTCGGCGCGCTTTTCCTTGCGCACCCGGGCGAATTCATCGAGCGAAAGAATGTCGGCGCGGGTGATCGTGGTTTTCGCGGTCATCATATCAACCCATAAGCTTTGGCAAACAGCTCCACCGGATGCTCGGCCTTGACCGGCAGGGTGAAGCCTTCCTTGTCCTTGCCTTCGCGCTCCATGCCCTGACGGATATGGATCGCCGCCAGCGGGCATTCCGAGGCGATATGCGCCTTGTTCTCCTTCACGGCGGTGCGCGCCACCGGCTTGCCCACCTTCATGCCGACTTCAAAGAACTCCTTGCGCACGCCCCACGAGCCGCCATGGCCGGCGCAGCGCTCGATCACTGCAAGATCGCTGCCCTTGTCGAGGCCGGGGATCAGCCGCAGCATCTCGGTCGCCTTGGCGCCCATATTCTGTGCGCGGGCATGGCAGGCGAGGTGCAGCGTCACGCCGCCGTCCAGCGGCTTCAGCCCTTCCGCCAGGCCATGCCTCTTGGCGATATCGACGATGTATTCGGAAATATCGAAGGTCGCCTGGCTCAGCTTCTTCACCAGCGGATCATCCGGCAGGATCAGCGGCCATTCGAATTTCAGCATCAGGGCGCAGGACGGCACCAGCGCCACGATATCGTAGCCTTCGTCGATCAGCGCGGAGAAATGCTGCGATACGGAACGGGCCTTGGCGGCCACGTCGTCAATATCGCCCTGCTCCAGCCGCGGCATGCCGCAGCAGCCCGGATATTCGACGCGCAGCTCCACGCCGTTATGCGCGAGGATCTTCTGCGCCGCCACGCCGATATCGGGATTGTTGTAATTGCCAAAGCAGGTGGCATAGATCGCCGCCTTGCGCTTGCCGTAGGCCGGCGCCGCCTTGTTCACGGCCGGCGCATCGCTCCTGGCCCTGGCGACGAAGGTCTTGGCGTGGAACTTCGGCAGCTCGGCATCGTGATGGATGTCGGCCACCTTCTCCATCAGATTGCGGGTGAAGCTGTTCTTGCGGTCGGACGCCCAGTTGGCGATCGGCGCCGCAAGCCTTGCCAGCTTGCCGTTGCGATCAGTCTGCGAGAGCTGGTCGCCGATGGCATCCTTATGGCCGCGTTTCCGCTCGGCGGCGCGATAGCGCAGCATCAGATGCGGAAAATCGAGATTGAACTCGTGCGGCGGCACATAGGGGCATTTGGTCATGTAGCACAGGTCGCAGAGCGTGCAGGCATCGACGACCGGCTTGAAATCCTTGGAGTCGACCGAATCCAGCTCGCCGGTGGGCGCGGCATCGATCAGGTCGAACAGACGCGGGAAGCTGTCGCACAGATTGAAGCAGCGGCGACAGCCGTGACAGATATCGAAGATGCGACGCATCTCCGCGTCGATCTTCTCCATGTCGTAGAAATCGGGATTCTGCCAATCCAGCGGATGGCGGGTGGGCGCTTCAAGGCTGCCTTCGCGCATGATACTTCCCCGCATGCCCGGACTGCCGGGCGTTATGGTGCGCCTAACGCAAATGCATCCGGAAGGCCGCTTCGGCGGCCTTCCGGTTTATCACGTCACCTGGACAGCGGGCTTACGCCAGCGTGTCGAGCGCTTTCTGGAAACGGCCGGCATGGCTCTTTTCAGCCTTGGCCAGCGTCTCGAACCATTCGGCGATTTCGTCGAAGCCTTCCTCGCGGGCGGTCTTCGCCATGCCGGGATACATGTCGGTGTATTCGTGGGTTTCGCCCGCGATCGCCGCCTTCAGATTCTTGACGGTGTCGCCGATCGGCTCGCCGGTGGCCGGATCGCCGACCTCAGCGAGGAATTCCAGATGGCCATGGGCATGGCCGGTCTCGCCTTCCGCGGTGGAGCGGAACACGGCGGCGACGTCGTTATAGCCTTCCACGTCGGCCTTCTGGGCGAAATACAGATAGCGGCGGTTCGCCTGGCTCTCGCCGGCGAAGGCTTCCTTCAGGTTCTGATGGGTCTTGGTGTTCTTCAATGCAGGCATGGCTGGTCCTCCTGTCCGTTTTTTCTCTCCCATGCCGCCCACGCGCCGGGTCACCGGATGATGGGCATCCGGATGGCTTCTGGGCGGCGAATATCCCGCAACCGGCACCGCGAAGCTTCGAATGGGGCAGCTGCGGGACAGAGATTCGGGATGGTCCGGATTATGACCCCGGCCCCTGGCCTGTCAAGGTTGTTTTGAACGATTCTAATTTAGTCGAGGGTCGCTAATGACGGGCAAGTTCCTCGCCCGGGTCATCAGTCCTGCAACCGGACGATGACATCCACCCGCGCGATCTTGGCGCCTTCCGGCGCCTGCGGCAGCCGGGCGACCGCAATATCCGATTCCGGAATATCGCGCAATTCCCCGGTTTTTTCGTAATAGAAATGGTGATGCGGGGAAAGATTGGTATCGAAATAGGCCCGGCCCGCGTCAACCGTCACCATACGGAGCAATCCGGCGGCGGTGAACTGATGCAGGCAGTTATAGACGGTGGCCAGCGACAGCTTGGCGCCATGACCGGCCGCCTCGTTGAACAGGCTTTCCGCCGTCACATGGCGATGGCCCCGGCCGAACAGGATCTCAGCCAGGACCAGGCGTTGGCGGGTCGTGCGCAGACCCGCGGCGCGCAGCTGTTCGGCGGCCGCCTGAAACCGTGGCTCGATCACCTTGCTCATGGCTGTGGATATATAGCACCCGAGCGGGGCCGACAAATAGTGCAATTGTAACAAACTGCAACGAAACTGTTGCGACTGGCCCCTGGATCACTACATTGTCCGCGGAAGGCGGAAACAAGTCCGAGACTTAAGGGCCCCTCCCTGCCGGCCAGACCAGATGGTTCAGACCCCAGATGGTTCAGACCCAAGGTCCGGCTGGAGCGGGAAACAGGCCATCTTGAAGGGCGATCCGCTTTCCAGGCGCAACATTGGGGTTGAGGGTTCCGCACGTGGAACGAAAGTCGAGCTATACCTACGAAGATCTGTTGGCTTGCGCGCATGGCAAGCTGTTCGGCGAGGGCAATGCCCGGCTGCCGCTTCCGCCCATGCTGATGCTCGACCGGATTCTCAAGATCGCAGATGTGGGCGGCAAATACGGCAAGGGTGAAATCGAGGCTGAACTCGACATCAAACCCAACCTGTGGTTCTTCCCCTGCCATTTCGAAAACGATCCCGTCATGCCAGGCTGCCTTGGCCTCGATGCGATGTGGCAGCTGGTCGGCTTCTTCCTCGGCTGGATGAAGGCGCCGGGCCGCGGCCGCGCGCTGAGCGTCGGCGAGGTGAAGTTCTCCGACATGGTCACGCCGGCTGCCAAGAAGATCACCTTCCATATCGACATCAAGAAGGTGCTGATGCGCAAGTTCGGCATCGCCGTGGCCGATGGCACCATGTATATCGACGGCAAGCCGGCCTATGAGTGCAAGGACATGCGGGTCGGCGTTTTCCCCGATGGCGTCGCTGCCGCCGGAGCAGGAGCGTAAAATATGCGTCGTGTCGTCGTTACCGGTCTCGGCATCACTTCCTCCATCGGAAACAACGCAGAGGAAGTGGCAGACAGCCTGAAGGCCGGACGCTCCGGCATCGTCTTTGCTGAAGAATACGCCAAGCTCGGCTTCCGCAGCCAGGTGCATGGCACGGTGAAGATCGATCTCGACGCCGTGATCGACCGCCGCCAGCGGCGTTTCATGGGCGACGGCGCGGCCTATGCCTATCTCGCCATGGAACAGGCGATCAAGGATGCCGGCCTGGAGCAGAACGACGTCGTCAACGAGCGCACCGGCCTGATCGTCGGCTCGGGCGGCGCTTCGACCCGCAACCTGGTGCAGGCCGCCGATATCACCCGTGAGAAGGGCCCCAAGAAGATCGGCCCCTTCATGGTGCCGCGCGTGATGTCGTCCACCTGCTCGGCGGTGCTGTCGACCGCCTTCAAGATCAAGGGCGTCAACTATTCGATCACGTCTGCCTGCTCGACCTCGGCGCATTGCATCGGCAACGCCGCCGAACTGATCCAGCTCGGCAAGCAGGACATCATCTTCGCCGGCGGCGGCGAGGAACTGGACTGGACCTTAAGCGTGCTGTTCGACGCCATGCCGGCGATGAGCTCGGCCTTCAACGACACGCCGGAGAAGGCCTCGCGCGCCTATGACCGCGACCGCGACGGTTTCGTAATCGCCGGCGGCGGCGGCATCCTGGTGATGGAAGAGCTGGAGCATGCCAAGGCGCGCGGCGCCAAGATCTATGCCGAACTCGTCGGCTATGGCGCCACTTCGGACGGTGCCGACATGGTCGCGCCCTCGGGCGAAGGCGCGGTGCGCTGCATGAAGCTGGCGCTGGCCGATGCCGCCCGCAACGGCCATGGCCACAATGCGCCGATCGACTACATCAACACGCACGGTACCTCGACGCCGGCCGGCGACATCACCGAGCTGAACGCGATCAGGGAAGTCTTCGGCGAGGAAATTCCGCCGATCAGCTCGACCAAGTCGCTCACCGGCCATTCGCTGGGCGCTGCCGGCGTGCATGAATCGATCTATTCCCTGCTGATGATGCGCGACGGTTTCCTGGCCGCGTCCGCCAATATTGAAAATCTCGATCCTGGCGCCGAGGGCTTCCCGATCATCCGCGAGCGCAAAGACAACGTTACCCTCAATCGCGTGATGTCGAATTCCTTCGGCTTCGGCGGCACCAATGCGTCTCTGATCTTCCAGCGCTACGACGCTTAACGCGGCGCCGGATTTCTGCGACCTCACCATTAAACATTTCTGGATTACACCATGACCAATTCGCATGCATTGATGAGTGGCAAGCGCGGCCTCATCATGGGCGTCGCCAACGACCATTCGATCGCATGGGGCATCGCCCGCACCCTGGCCGCCCATGGCGCCGAACTGGCCTTCACCTATCAGGGGCTGGGTTTCGAGCGGCGCGTGCGCCCGCTGGCCGAAAGCGTCAATGCCAAGGCCGTCGTGCCCTGCGATGTCGAGGACGAGACCAGCATGCACACCGCTTTCGACACGGTGGGCAAGGCGTTCGGCGGCAGCTTCGACTTCGTCGTGCATGCCATTGCCTATTCCGACAAGGAAGAGCTGAAGGGCCGCTATCTCAATACGACCAAGAGCAACTTCACCCGCTCGATGGCGATCTCCTGCTATTCCTTCACCGAGGTCGCGCGGCTGGCCATGCCGTACATGACCAATGGCGGCGCGCTGGTGACGCTGACCTATGAAGGCTCGACGCGGGTGATGCCGAACTACAACGTGATGGGCGTCGCCAAGGCCGCGCTGGAGGCATCCGTGCGCTATCTTGCCGTCGATCTCGGCCCGCAGAACATCCGCGTCAACGCCATCTCGCCCGGCCCGATGCGCACACTGGCCGGCTCAGCAATCGGTTCGGCGCGCGCCACCTTCAAGTTCACCGCCACCCATAGCCCGCTGCGCCGCAATGCGTCGCTCGATGAGGTCGGCGGTGCGGCCTTGTTCCTGCTTTCCGATTGCGGCTCGGGCGTCACCGGCGAGGTGATCCATGTCGATAGCGGCTTCCATGTGCTCGGCATGCCCAACCCGGCCGATCTGAACGGCAACGGCACGAACGGCAACGGCGAAGGCTGAGTTTGGCCGCGCGGCCTGGATCTTCCATGGACCGCCCGCTGAGCTCCCTGCTTTCCGATCTGCGCCTGCCCGGTCATCGGCAGATGGCCGAGCATTGGCTGTTGCTCTATGAGGAGAGCGGCCGGACGGTGCCGCCGCTGTCGCGCATCGATCCGCTGCGCTTTCCCAAAGCACTGGCCGATTGCTGGATCATCGATGCCGAAGCTGATGGCCGCTTCCGCGTGCGGCTGGCGGGTGAGGCCATGAAGGAATGGTACGGCTTCAATCCGAAGGGCCGCTGTTATGAAGAGCTGTTCGCTCCGGCCGTTCTGCCCATCCTGCATGACCTGTCGCGCCGCGTGATCGATGCGCCCAGCATCGGCTATCAGCGCATGCGCACCAACGCGCCAGCATGGCGTGATCCGGCTTTCTTCGACCGCATCGCTTTGCCGCTGGCCGACGCGGACGGCCGCATCCGTCATCTGCTCGGCGCCACGCAGCTCAAGGATCCCGCCGATCAGGGCAAAAGCAGCCTGGAATCCAGCGTGGAAGCGAATTACTGGTACACGATACCCTCGGCTGCGGCTTAACCGCCAACAGCCGTCACCGCTTCAGCGCCGTCTTCATCACGCTGAACAGGCGCTCGACATCCTCATCGCTATTGTAGAGATGCGGCGTGACGCGCATGGAACGGCCGCGCACCGAGACATAGACCTTCTTTGCCGCAAGCCTGGCCGGCAGATCGACCGGCACCTCGCCGCCGAAGCGCAGGCCCAGAAAATGTCCGGCGCGGCGATGCGCCGGTGCGCTGCTTAAGCCCAGTTCGGCCTCGGCGCGTTCGGCAATTGCCGCATTGCGCGCCGCCAAAGTGGCCTGGATATTCTCAATGCCCCAGTCGAGCAGCATCTGCAGCGCTGCGATGGCGGCCGGTGTCAGCGCGAAATTGCTGCGCTCACCCACATCGAAGCGGCGCGCGCCCGGCTGGTATTCGCTTTTGTAATCGACCAGACCGGCGAAATTCTCTGAATCTTTCCGCGCGATCCAGTTCTGCTCCAGCGGCACCGCCTGCTGCCAGCGCCTGGCCACATAGAGATAGCCGAAGGAATAGGGCCCCATCAGCCATTTATAGCCGCCGACGGCGAGGAAATCGGGATCGATCTCGGCCACGTCAAACGGCAGCGCGCCGAGCGACTGCGTCGCATCGATGCACAGCGCCGCGCCCACGGCGTTACACGCCTTGCGGATGGCGATGAGATCGAGCAGCCCGCCATCGGTCCAGTGGCAATGCGGCAGAGCGACGATGGCGGTGGATCGGTCGATATGCGACAGCACCGCAGCGGTCCAGTCGTCATCGGCGGGCCGCGGCACGGTAACATAGCGTGCATTGGCGGCGCGCGCCTTTTCCATCCAGCGATAGACGTTGGAAGGAAACTGCTCGGCCAGGGTCAGCACGCTTTGGCCTGCCTGCAATGGCAGGGCCTGGGCGGCCACCGCGATGCCATAGGAGGCTGCCGGCACCAGCGCGATGTCATCAGCCGTGGCATTGATGATCTGCGCGAAGAGGGCGCGCACTCTTTCGGAATCGGTGAAGAAATCCTGCGGCGTAACCTCCCAAGGCCTTGCCTTGCGGCGCATTCCCGCTTCGCCTGCCGCCACGGCGGCGCGGCTGAGCGGCGACATATAGGCGCAGTTCAGATAGGCGACATCGGCCGGGATGTCGAAGAGATGGCGCTGGCTGGGAAGGATCTGCGGCTTTGTCATGCCGGCAGATTAGCCGCCGCACCGGTCAATGCCAGTTGCAGGAAATGTATGGCGACAATATTCCGTCGCTGGCGGCACACGCCGAGCCCAGTGCCAATCCTGTCGGGCCGATTTTTCCGACCCGCCCTTTCGGACAAGGGGCAACGTTAACCGCTAAAGCTGCCTGGCGAGATCGCGGATCGCGACACGGCAGGCCTCGGCCGTGCGCTCGAGATAGGCGCGCGCATCGGGACGCAAGTCGTTCTGCTGCAACTGCTCATTGATCGAAGCCAAAATAGCGCGCAGGTGCCGTATCCGGGCCGGCATATCTTTCTCCCCCTCAAACGAATCGCTCATGATGGGAGCGAGAGTGGGGGAGGATGGTTAATAAAATCTGAGGCGGGAAAGCCGGATTTCCGCCTTACCTGCGCGCCTGCCCTTAGGCAGCCGTGGCCGGTTGCGACGATTCGACGAAACTGCGGATGCTGTCCAGCACATGCCGGGGCACGGGATCATGCCCTTTGAGGATCAGCACCAGCGCGGCGCGGTTCATGCCGAGCTTGGCGGCATAGTCTTCGAAGCTGATCCCATGCTGGCGGCAGGCCTGCAGCACCAGCGGCTGCACATCGCGGGCAAAGAATGTCTTCGCGCCATATCCCCTGGTTTCCAAGCGGCTCACGGCGATGCCTCCTTTCACCCTATCGCTATGCACCGTCTCCAGTGCCGGGCCCCTGCCCGGACCGGCACCAGAAATTTGGCAAAACCGGTGGCGGTTTCAAGAGGCCAAAGACGGTTCGTCCAGGACCAAAATCAGAAGCCGGCTGGCGCGGGCGTGTCGGCCACGAAAGCATCAATCGCCAGCAGAAGCGTGCGCGGCACCGGATCATGGCCGCGCAGGATCAGCGTCAGCGCCGCGCGCGACATGCCCAAGCGGCGCGCCAGCAGATCCAGGCTGACGCCATGATGGCGGCAGGCCTGCAGCACCAGGGGCTGCACGTCCCGGAGGAAGAAAACCTGCGCTCCCAGCACCATGGCCGGCATGCCTGGGGTCCGCAGCCCCGGTTTGTCGAAAAGCGGATGTCCTGGCGTCACGGCCCTCTCCTGCCTGCTGCAGGCGGACAATAGCGGCGAAACAGCAAGCCAGCGGTGACCGTGGCGTGGCCCGGCTCGATGCAATGTTTGGTTAATGGGAAAGCGCAAGCGTCCTTAATCAGACGCTAAGATCGGATCAGACGCTGAGATCGGTATTCCGGCCCATGCCGCGCGGCCGGTAATGCGCGGTTTTCGTTTCCGCCGCATTGGCCTCGGAATCGCTGTTCTTGCCCTTGTCCTTCTTGGCGCGGTCAGAATCGCTCGACTGGCCCGAGGCGGTGGTGGCCATGCGGCTGTCGGCCCGCACCGGAATAGCCGTCACCGCCGCAGCCGCCTGGGCTGCGTTGGGGGCTTGGCTCTGCTGCGCCAGCCCCTGGGCCGGATTGGCCTGGGCCTGGGGCAGAACCGTCACGGGGGGGACGAACAAGCTCATATTTCACATGTAGTAGTGTGACAAAGCCTTGACAAGCCCTTATTTTTCCATCGCTGGTATCCCCGAATCATCCATTGCCCGTTTAAGGAGGCCGTCTTGGCCAAACCCGCCCCCAAGCCTGCCGCCAAACCCGGCCTGTTAAGCCGGCTCTTCGGCAAGCCTGCGCCCGCGCCGAAGCCCGAGCGGCGCTATCACGGGCCGGCCAAGACGGAAGCCGAAAAGCTGCGGCTGCGCACCCAATTGGCCCAGCAGATCAAGACGATACGGGCCAAGCTGGACCCCCGGCTGCTGCGTCTGGCGGAGAAGATCGCCAAGAAGGGCCCGCCGACCACGGACCAGGAGCGCGCCCAGCTCGCGATCGAGCTTTTTCTGGCACAGCGCAAGGATGGCGGCGATTTTGCCGCCAAGCTGAAGGCCAAGCTGGAAGAACAGAAACGCCGCAGCCATTGACGCCGCAGCCATTTAACGCCGCAGTCGTTGACCATGACGCCCCTGCCCCGCCATGCCGCCCTGCTGGTGATCGATGTCCAGCGGGCCATCGACGCGCCCTATTGGGGCCCGCGCAACAACCCGGATGGCGAGCGCAACATCGCAGCCCTGATCCAGGGATGGCGGTCGAGCGGCCGGCCGATTTATCACATCCGGCATGACTCGACCGAGCCCAGTTCCGCCTATCGCCCCGGCGAGCCCACTCACGACTTCAAGGCGGAAGCGATGCCGCTGCCGGGCGAGACCGTGATCGGCAAGCACACCAACAGCGCCTTCATCGGCACGGACCTGGAGAAGCGTCTGCGCGACGCCGGGCAGACGACGGTGGTGATCTGCGGCGTGCTGGTGCACAATTCGGTCGAGACCACCGCGCGCATGGCCGGCAATCTCGGTTTCGACACTTACGTCGCCGCCGATGCTACCTGGGCGGTAGACAAGCTATTGCTGGATGGCCGGGTGATGAAGGCCGATGACATGCATGCGCTGTCGCTTGCCAATCTCGCCGGCGAATACGCAACCATCGTCACCACCGCCGAATTGCTCGCCGCGCTGTAATTGCCCGCGGCGATTTTTCACAAAATGGAAAAACTGATTCGCGCGCGCGCCGACTACCCGCGGCGCCAGGCCTGCCCAAAGTGATGGCTCCATGTCGGAGCCATTCATGTCTACGGATAAAAAAGTTGCCCTCATCGTCGGTGCCCAGGGTGTGATCGGCCGCAATCTGGCGGCGCATCTGGCGCGCCTGGAAGATTGGGAGGTGATCGGGCTTTCCCGGCGCGGCGGCGCGGCCAACGGCCGTTTGCGCCATATCGCCGTCGATCTGCTCGATCCTGAGGACAGCCGCGACCAGCTCGGCGGACTGCGCAACGTGACGCATGTCTTCTATGCCGCCTATCAGGACCGGCCAGGCTGGGCCGAGCTGGTCGCCCCCAATCTCGCCATGCTGGTCAACGTGATCGATGCCATTGAGCCTGCTGCGCGCAACCTGCGGCATGTCAGCCTCATGCAGGGCTACAAGGTCTATGGCGCGCATCTTGGCCCCTTCAAGACGCCGGCGCGCGAAGAGGATGCCGGCCGGCATATGCCGCCGGACTTCAACATGGATCAGCAGCGCTTCCTGGAGGCGCGTCAGCGCAACAAGTCCTGGACCTGGTCGGCGATCAGGCCATCGGTGGTCTGCGGCTTTGCTCTGGGCAATCCGATGAACCTTGCGATGGTGATCGCGGTCTATGCCGCGATCTCGAAGGAGCTTGGCCTGCCCTTGCGCTTTCCCGGCAAGCCCGGCGCTTACAACACGCTGATGGAAGTGACCGATGCCGGCCTGCTGGCACGCGCCACGATCTGGGCCGCAACCGAGCCGCGCTGCGCCAACCAGGCCTTCAATATCGCCAATGGGGATCTGTTCCGCTGGAACGACCTGTGGCCGAAGATCGCGCGCTTCTTCGATCTCGATGTTGCACCGCCGCTGCCGATACCGCTTGAAACGGTGATGGCCGACAAGGCGCCGCTCTGGCAGGCGATGGTGCAGAAGCATGGTCTGGCGCCGATCCCATATGAGGATCTCGCTGCCTGGCGCTTCGGCGATTTCGTCTTCTCTTGGGAATACGACTTCCTCGCCGATGGCAGCAAGGCGCGCCGCTTCGGCTTGCATGACTTCGTCGATACCGAGGCGATGTTTCTCGGCATCTTCGCCGATCTGCGCCAGCGCAAAATCATCCCCTAAAAAACAACCCAGACTTGGAGATCATCATCATGCGACGACTACCGCCTTCCTTTGCCATAGCTGCGCTGGCGATCAGCGCCTTCGGCATCGGCACCACAGAATTCGTGATCATGGGCCTGCTGCCGCAGCTCAGCGAGGATTTTTCCGTATCCGTCCCGCAGGCCGGTCTTTTGGTCACCGGCTATGCCCTGGGCGTGGCGGTGGGCGCGCCGCTGCTGGCGGCGATTACCGGCCGCATCCCGCGCAAGACCCTGCTGCTGGGCCTCATGGGCCTGTTCACCATCGGCAATCTGCTCTGCGCGACTGCGCCGTCATACGAGCTGCTGATGACGGCGCGCGTGGTGACCAGCTTTGCCCATGGCAGTTTCTTCGGCGTCGGATCGGTGGTGGCGGCCGGCCTGGTGCCGCCCGACCGGCGCGCCGGCGCCGTGGCCCTGATGTTCAGCGGCATAACCATCGCCACCATCGTCGGCGTGCCGTTCGGCAAGGTGCTGGGCGATGCCTTTGGCTGGCGCTCGACCTTCTGGGCGGTGACGGGCCTTGGCGTGATTGCGATGACCGCGATTGCAGTGCTCGTGCCGCGCATCGCGCGCCATCAGGAAACAAGCTTCCTGGGCGAGTTGCGGGGCGCGATGAAGCCGTCCGTTCTGCTGGCGCTGACCACCACCGTTTTCGGCTTTGGCGGCGTGTTTGCAGCCTTCACCTATGTCGCGCCGCTATTGCTGGAAGTCACACGTTCGACTCAGACGATGGTGACGCTGGCCCTTCTCTTGTTCGGAATCGGCGTAACCATCGGCAACATGCTGGGCGGCAAGATCGCGGATCGCAGCCTGATCCCGGGCCTGATGGGCATCCTGGCGATCCTGATCGTCGTGCTGCTGGCGCAGTATCTCTTCGCCGCACAGCTGGTCCCGACCCTCATCCTGGTAACCCTGGTCGGCATCTTCGGCTTCGCCACCGCGCCGGGCCTGCAGACCCGCGTGCTGGACAAGGCGGGCGATGCGGCGGCGCTGGCGGCGACCTTGAATATCGGCGCTTTCAATCTGGGCAATGCGCTGGGCGCCTGGCTGGGCGGCGCGCTGATCGATGGCGGCTTCGGAATCGCCTCCACGGCACTCGGCGGCGCGGCGATGGCCTTGATCGGGCTTGGCGCCGCCGCTTTGGGGCTGGCTGCCGACCGCCGGCGGTCGGCCTCGCTGGCTGCTTCAGCGACGGCTGAGTGAACGCCTGCGCGCGCTGCCCGGCTTCATGGAACCTGGTTTCTTCATGGGGTCGGGCAGCTTGCGTTCCAGCGCCTGCAATTCCGCGGCGACGTAATCGACGAAGGCACGGATGCGCCGCGGAATCTGGCGACCCGGCGGAAAGACCGCATGCAGGCTTTCCTCGCGGCGGTATTGCGGCAGCACGACCTGCAGCCGGCCGGCGGCAATATCTTCTGCCACATCCCAGACCGATTTCTGCGCCAGTCCCAGTCCCGCCAGCGCCCAGGCATGCGCGACCTCGCCGTTATTGGCCGCCAGTCGGCCATCGATGCGCAGGCTTTGCTCACCCTCGGGACTGGTGAAGCGCCAGATCTGAACGCCCGGGCCCTGGCCCGCGCAGACGGCGATGCAGTCGTGATGGGCGAGATCGCTTAAGGCCTGCGGTATGCCGCGCACCTTCAGATATGACGGCGCGGCGCAGATCACACGCTGTGCCGCCACCAGCCGCCGCGTCACAAGACTCGATTCCGGCAGGTCGCCGAAGCGGAAGGCGACGTCGATATTCTCGGTCAGCAGATCGACGATGCTGTCGTTGAGATGCAGATGAAGACGCACGCGCGGATGCCTGGCCGCGAAGCTGGCGATCAGCGGCGCCAGCCGCTTGCGGCCGAAGGCCACTGGCGCGCTGATGCGGATCGTGCCGGTCAGCACGCCATCGCGGCCCGACACGGCCTGCTCGGCATCGGCGACGCTGTTTAAGATCTCGCGGCAGCGCTCAAGAAAGGTCAGGCCTTCCTCGGTAAGCGTCAGTTTGCGCGTGGTGCGATTAACCAGCCGTGCGCCGAGGCGGCGTTCAAGCTGCGATAGCTGCTTGCTGACCACAGCAATGGAGAGGTTGAGCCGGCGCGCCGCCGCCGACAGGCTGCCGGCAATCGCCACGGCGGCAAAAATCTCCATTTCGCGAAGACGGTCCATCGCGAAGGAAGATAGAGCAGCTTAATGCAGAAGGGTACGCGGCTCGTCCGGCTTATCGTGGGATGCCGTCGAAGGAACGGCAGCCTCGGGCTCCGCGGCCTTGGCGCTGTCGCCGCGGCGCAGGCGCTCATGGGCGCGGACCGAAAACGGAATCGAGATCAGATAAGCCAGCAGCATGGCGCCCAAAGTATACCAGGGCTGGTTCAGCAGCCCGGCAACCAAGAGGCCCGTGGCCAGCAGGATGAGGCCGACATATTCGCGGCCGACGCGGACGCGCTTGAACGAAAATGTCGGCACGCGGCTGATCATCAGGCCGCCGATCAGCAGCAGCCACAGTGCATTCAGCGCTGGCGAGCGGAAGACGTCGCTGTCGATTTCCTGGCTGAGGATCAGGAAGACCAGCGCCAGGCCAGCGCCAGCCGGCGCCGGAACGCCGGTGAAGAAGCTGCCGGTCCATTGCGGCTTGTCGGGATCGTCCAGCGCCGTGTTGAAGCGCGCCAGACGCAACGCCGTACAGACGGAGAAGGCCAGCACGACCAGCCAGCCGGTATTGCCGCTGCCAAGCTCATGCAGGCTCCAGAAATACAGGATGATCGCCGGCGCGACGCCGAAACACAGGAAGTCAGACAGCGAGTCGAGTTCTGCGCCGAATTTCGACGCGCCTTTGAGCAGCCGCGCCACGCGGCCATCCAGCATGTCGAACAGGGCGGCGACCGCAATCGCGCCGATGGCGAATTTCCACTGCCCGACCAGGGCAAAGCGGATCGCGGTCAGACCCGAACAGAGCGCGACGATGGTCAGGATATTCGGGGCAAGCGTGTTCAGCGGCAGCTTACCCACCCGCTTCGGCGGGACGATGAGCTTCAGCGGCATCCGCTCCTCCTGTCGCATGAACCCTTTAAGCCTCCTAACACACCCGGCGTTGACGCCGTCTTAACGGACCTCGCCGACGCGAGGCTGTTCGTCGCTGTTGTCCTCGGCGACCACCGTTTCGCCGGCCACCGCACGCTGGCCGACGATCACCAGCGGCACCATGCCGTCATCGAGATAGATGTCGACGCGGCTGCCGAAGCGGATCATGCCGAAACGCTGGCCCGCCTTCAGTTCCTGGCCTTCGCGCACATTGCACAGGATGCGGCGAGCCACCAGGCCGGCGATCTGGACGACGGCGATCTCCTTGCCGTTCTTCAGCTTGATCTTCAGCGCCTGACGCTCGTTATCGACGCTGGCCTTGTCCAGGGCTGCATTAACGAAGCTGCCCGGACGATAGGCCGTCGCCGTGACAACACCGTCAACCGGGCTGCGGTTCACATGCACGTCGAAGACATTCATGAAGATCGAGATGCGCTGGCGCGGATCGAGGCCCATGCCGAGCTCTTCCGGCGGCACCGCACGCTCGATCATCTGCACGACGCCATCGGCCGGCGAAATCAAAAGCCCCTCGCGCACCGGGGTGACGCGCGGCGGATCGCGGAAGAAATAGGCGCACCACAAGGTCAGCACCACGCCCGCCCAGCCAAGCGGCTCGGCGATGAAGAAGAGAATCAGCGTCGCCGCCGCGAAGATCGCGATGAACTTGTAGCCTTCCTGGTGAATCGGCACCAGAACGGAACGGATCGTGTCCATATTGCCCCAGCCTGTGAACGGGATGACGGGCTAATCTAGTGATTGCCAGCGGTTATATAAAGGGGCGGAGGTAAAGGTTCTGGCTGGCGGAAGGCCGCATTCCGCAGCCGCGCTGCCATCGCCGCAATCCGTCATGCCCTGGCTTTGACCCAGGGATTTCTGGCCGCCTGCGCAGGACCCGCGGGTCAAGCCTGCGGGTGATGTATTGATACCTCGCTCCGCAATGCTTCACTCCGCCACTTCCGCCTTCGTTGCCGGGCGGGATACGGGCGCTGCGTTGGGGCGTTCGGAGGCGATCTCCTCGCCGGCTTCGCGGGCTTCCTGCTGCTTCTGCCACAAGGCTGCATAGAGGCCGTTCTGCGCCAGCAGGGCATGATGGCGGCCGCGTTCGGCGATGCGGCCATCGTCCAGCACAATGATCTCGTCGGCATCCACCACGGTGGAGAGGCGATGCGCGATGACGAGCGTCGTGCAGCCTTCTGCTGCGCGCTCCAAAGCGGCCTGGATCTCGCGCTCGGTATGCGTATCCAGTGCCGAGGTGGCCTCGTCGAAGACCATGATCTTGGGCTGCTTCAAAAGGGCGCGGGCAATGGCAACGCGCTGCTTCTCGCCGCCCGAAAGCTTCAGGCCGCGTTCGCCTACCATGGTCTGCATGCCATCGGGCAGGCGGCTGATAAGCTGATCGAGCTGCGCGAGCCGGGCCGCTTCGGCCACTTCGGCATCGCTTGCCTCCACCCGGCCGTAGCGGATGTTGTAGAGGATTGTGTCGTTGAACAGCACGGTATCCTGCGGCACGATGCCGATGGCCTTGCGTACGCTGAGCTGCGTCACATCGCGGATATCCTGACCATCGATGCGAATGCTGCCGCCGGTGATGTCGTAGAAGCGATAGAGCAGCCGCGACAGGGTCGACTTGCCGGCACCCGAAGCGCCGACCACCGCCACCTTGGCGCCGGGCGGGATACGGAAACTGACGCCTTTGAGGATTTCGCGGCGCGGGTCGTAGGCGAAGCGCACATCCTCGAAGACAATCTCGCCCTGCATGATCTGCAAGGCCGGAGCATTCGGCTTGTCCTGCACCTCCTGCGGCACGTCGAGCAGCTTGAACATCTGCTCCATGTCGATCAGGCCCTGCTTGATCTCGCGATAGGCGAAACCGAGAAAGTTGAGCGGCAAATAAAGCTGGATCAGATAGGCGTTGACCATCACCACATCGCCCAGCGTCATGGTGCCGTCGCGCACGCCAAGCACGGCGAAGCTCATCACGCCGATCAGGCCGACCGCGATGATGGCGCCCTGGCCGAGATTGAGCATGGCCAGCGTCGTCTGGCTTTTCACCGCGGCCTTTTCGTAGCGTTCCAGCGCCTCGTCGTAGCGGCGCGCCTCATGAGCCTCGTTGGTGAAATACTTCACCGTCTCGTAATTCAGCAGGCTGTCGATGGCGCGCGTATTGGCGCGCTGGTCCTCGTCGTTCATCTGCCGGCGGTATTTGGTCCGCCATTCGGTGATCAGCAGCGTGTAGACGATATAGCCGCCGATGGTGACCACGGTGATGGCGGCGAAGATCCAGCCGTAAAGCCACCACAGAATGCCGCCGACCAGGCCGATCTCGACGATGGTCGGCAGGATGTTGAAGGTCATGAACTGCAGGACGAACTGGATTCCCTTGGTGCCGCGTTCGATGACGCGGCTGAGACCGCCGGTCTGGCGCTCAAGATGGAAGCGCAGCGACAGCGCATGCAGATGATTGAAGACCTGCAGCGCCAGATCGCGGATCGCCGCCTGGGCCACTTTCGCAAAGACGGCATCGCGCAGTTCGCCGAAGGCCTGGGCGCCGACACGCGCAACGCCGTAGGCCAGCACCAGCGCCAAGATCGCGCCGACGGCAAGCTGGCCCGCTGAGACGCCGCTTTCCAGCAGATCGACGGCGCGCTTGAACAGATATGGCACCGCAACATTGACCAGCTTAGCGGCCACCAGGAAAACCATGGCGATGACGACTCGCAGCCGCAGATCGGGGCGGTCGGCTGGCCAGAGTCGAGGCAAAAACGACTGCGCGAGAGAATTTTTCAAGCTGGCCATGGCGGTTCGGAGCTGGTCGGGCGTAGTGGTCGGGAGGCGGGACAATTAATATAAGGACGCGAATGCAGCAGCGCTTGTGCGACGCCACTTGATCAAGCGGCAAAGCCAAGCGTATTGTTTGCCCCCCAAACTATTTCCCAATCCGGCAAGGGAGCGTTCCGATGAAAGTGGTGAGCTTCGTCCGCAATGGCAAGAGCTCGTATGGCGTGGTGGTTGGCCCCAATAACGACGGCATCGTGGATGTCGGCGCCAAGCTGGGCTCCAAATATCCCGATCTGGTGAGCGTGCTCAAGGCCGGCGCCCTGGCGGAAGTCGAAGCCGCCGCAAAGGGCGCTGCCGCGGATGTGCCTTTTGAAGGCACGACCCTGCTGCCGGTGGTGCCGAATCCCGGCAAGATCGTCTGCGTCGGCGTCAACTACGATGAGCATCGCCGCGAAATGGGCCGCGAGCCGCCGGGCCATCCGACCATCTTCCCGCGCTGGCCGGAAAGCCAGGTCGCCCATGGCCAGCCGGTGATCAAGCCCGCCGAATCCGACAAGCTGGATTACGAAGGCGAGCTGGCCGTCATCATCGGCAAGGAAGGCTATAAGCTGTCCGAGGACAAGGCGCTGGACATCATCGCCGGCTATAGCTGCTACATGGACGGCTCGGTGCGCGACTGGCAGACCCATACCAGCCAGTTCGCTCCCGGCAAGAATTTCGTCGCCACCGGCAGCTTCGGCCCGTGGATGGTGACGGCGGACGAGATCCCCGATCCGCAGGACCTGATGCTGGAGACCCGCCTGAACGGCCAGGTGATGCAGAAGTCCGGCACCGACCTGATGACCTTCAACGTGCGCAAGATCATCCGCTACATCACCACCTGGATGCCGCTGAAGCCCGGCGACGTGATCGCCACCGGCACGCCGGGCGGCGTCGGCACCAAGCGCAACCCGCCGGTCTACATGAAGGATGGCGACGTGGTCGAGGTCGAGATCAGCAAGGTCGGCCTGCTGCGCAATCCCATCAAGGCGGCGTAGGCGATCCATCCTTTCTGTCCTGCAAAGCGCGGCGTTGGAAAAGACGCCGCGCTTTTTTCATCTTGCATTTTCTCACCGGCCGGTGAGAGTCACCGATGATCGGCGCCAACCGCGTCGGCAATGCTGCTGAAGCCGTCTTTCTTCAACAGCGCAGCAAGTTCGGACTTGATCCGCGCGACCAGACCCGGGCCCTCATAGACCAGCGCGGAATAAAGCTGCACGGCATTGGCGCCGGCGCGGATCTTGGCATAAGCCTGGGCGCCCGAGGAGATGCCGCCCACACCGATCAGGGTCATCTTGCCACCGACCTGCCGGTAAAGCTGGCGCAGGACTTCGGTGGAGCGTTCGAATAACGGGGCACCGGACAGCCCGCCCGTTTGCTTGGAATTGCCGCTGCGCAGGCTCGCCGGGCGGGCGATGGTGGTGTTGGTCGCCACGATGCCATCCAGTTCGAAGTTCAAGGCAAGCTGCGCGATGGCGTCGATATCCTCATCGGCCAGATCGGGCCCGATTTTGACCAGCAGCGGCGTTTTGAGCTGGCGATGCAGCGGCTGAATCCGCGTCAGCAGCGCCGACAATTCCTCGCGGCCCTGCAGATTGCGCAGGCCCGGCGTATTCGGCGAGGAGACGTTGACGACCGCGAAATCGACCAGCGGCGCCAGCTTTTCATACGATGCGGCATAATCACCTGGCCGGTCTGTGCTGTCCTTGTTGACGCCGAGATTGACGCCGACCAAACCCTGCGGGGCAGACGGGCTGCCGCGCCGCTGCTCCAGCCGACGCGCCATGATGGCCAGGCCTTCATTGTTGAAGCCCATGCGGTTGATCACCGCGCGATCTTCCTCCAGGCGGAAAAGGCGCGGCTGCGGATTGCCGGGCTGTGGCCGCGGCGTCACGCCGCCGACTTCGACAAAGCCGAAGCCAAGCCGCAGCATCGCATCCGGCACTTCGGCGTTCTTGTCGAAACCGGCTGCAAGGCCGACCGGATTGCCGATCCTTTTACCGAAGAGCCGGGTCGCCAGCACCGGATCGTCGATATGTCGCAAAAATGGGGTCAATCCGGACTTGAGCAGCGTCAGGGTCAGCCGATGGGCTTTTTCGGCATCCACATGGCGGATGAAAGGCCAGACAAGGCTGCGATAAAGGCTCATGACACGAACTCCGCCGTCATCAGGGACTGCGCGGCAACCGTGTCGTAAGCAAGCGACGGATAAACGGTTTCATGCATGACAACGATCGTTTCGATAGGAAAGCTCAGGTCGATGGTGCAGGCCGCGATCCGCATAGCGAAATCGGCCGGCAGTTTTTCCGGCTGCGCGTAACGGGCTAAGGTGACGTGGATCAGATCATAGCGCACGGCGCCGCCGGGCGGCGGCGGCAAGGCTTCCGCCATGCGGCGGCGCAACGCCCAGACGGCCTCCTCCGGTTCGGCCACGGCGATCACCGCCGTGGGCGTTGCCCGCAGCCTGCGCAAACGAAGTGCAAAGGCACGCTGCCCGGCGCAGAATTCAACAAGCTCGGCCAAAGCGCGCGGGCCGTGCGCCTGCCAATAGGCTTCCTTGTCGAAGTTTGAGCGCACCGGAGCAATGCCATAAAGCGAGGCATGCAACGTGGGCAGTGGCGGCAGATGCAGGTGATCCGGCCCGCCTGCAATCTCAGCGATCCTGGACAGAATCCTGGCCACCTGCTGCTGAAAGCCGTCCGATGCAAAGCTGGCCAGCGTGTAGGACAAAACCGGCCTGGCCCAGAGCGGATCGCCAAGAAAAGCATCCGTCATGGCATGTCGTCCGGAAAGACATGACGGCCATCCGCGCCCAGCGGCAAATCGGTCACACGATAGACGGCATCGACGGGAAGAGCGCCGTAAAGATGCGGGAAGAGATCGTTGTTGCGCGAGACTTCCCATTTCAGCGGCGCGGTGAGCCTGGCCGCATCAACATAAAGCAGCAGCAGGTCGGCCAAGCCCGCATAATGCTTGGCCGCCGTTTCCGCTGCCTGGGCGGCCGTGGAAAAGTGGATGAAACCATCGCGGATATCATGCGCCGTGCCAGCAAAGGCACCGGCGGCCTGGGCCGCCTTCCAATCGGACCTGGCGACGATGCGGTAGATGGTGGTTGGGGGGAAGGTCATGGCGCAGGTATAGCCGAAGCCCGGTTGAGCGTCACCTCGTCCGGTCCGCCCAAGGCGCAGCGGCCCATTCAAAAAAGCGGATGGCCGAGATGAGGTCCAGCCGACACCCAGCGCACAGATCCAGCCGGCGGCCGGACGCCATCGGGCGACAAAGACCGAGCGATGCAAAGCCTCGACGAGTGTCAGTTCGACCTGAAGCTCGTTCGGACGCTGGCGCAGCTTTTCCGCACGGCCTGCGCCTGAAGACGCTCCTCCTTCGATGTGAAGAGCGCCGATGTGAAGAGCGCGTCTAAGATATTCTCAATCGCCTCGATCAAAGAGATAACGGGCAGCGCGACGATCTTGTTCAGCGTCGCCGCGCGCATCGCCCCCGCGCGCCAGACATCCAGCGGGAAAGCCTGATCAATGTAACCGGCGGCGCGCGCCGGCAGAGCTGACGAGATCATCGCGCGCTCCAGGCCAGCGGCGAGGACGGCACGCCTTGATCGAGTTTGGCTTCGACCCGCAGCAGGTGCTCGGTCAGGCGGGTCTCCGCATCTTTCATATGGCTGAGCGACGCATAGTTCTGCGCCACTTCAAGCCTGTAGTCGGCCAAGGCCGCCCGCGTTGCCGCAATCGCCGCGCGATGCTCGCTTTGCATTTGCGCGATCGTCTGCTCCAGGCGATCGCGCTGGCTCTGCGTGAGCCAGAGCAAGCCCGCCAAAGCCGGCAGTTCGACGGCGCTGAGCCACCACATCAAGTCGAAGGTCATCGTTCCAGTCATGGCGTGTCTCCTTCCTTTCGGGCTCGACAATCTGTGGTCGCAAAGCCCAAAGACTCGATCGCTTGCGGATGAGGCTCTTGGCTTCTCCCGGCGCAGGCTCTGGCGCCCGAGTCACCGCCTGCGCATGGCCGCGCTTCGTTCCCACAGGGTCTATGTTCGGAACATACAGGGGGTATTGTCAAGGGATATTTTCCGCATACAAAGAAGAATTTCCTAATAAGTTCTTATTCGCTGCTATGCAGGCTGATCAGCCATGCAACCGTCCCGATGCAGGAAAAAGGCAGCGGCGGCATCAGCCGGCGCGGCAGCTGAAAAAAACCGGAACCGTGACGGTGCACCGGCGGAGCCCGCGCAGGCGCGCGCCCGGATCAGCATTTCTGGACCAGTCATAAAACTGCGGATTTCCAGGTGATGCATGAGAGATCGGCACCGATCCGGCCAGCCTTGCGGGCTGTACATATGGGCATGATGCTGACAAGGCGGGCTTTCCCCGCCACCGCAGTCTGGCAAGCTGGTTTTTTTTGACAAAGGCTGCCACCGCCCGGTCGGCTCGATCTGCCGCGTATGCTCCAGGCCAGCACCTTGAGCGCTTGAAGGGGCGGTATAAAGGGCGAGAAAGCCGATTCTGGAGCCATTTGTTCTACAAATGTCCCATAAGGCAACGAGAACAAATAGAATAAATAAGCTATATATAGATATATAGTCCCATTGAGTTCCTTAGCCAAACCCGCATATTGAGAATATTCCTGTAGCCAAATCGGCCGATTTGTAAGACGATGTTCCCATGCTTACCCATAAGGCGATTTGGGCCGCGATCGACGGCCTAGCCGAACGTTACGGCCTCACCGCATCCGGCTTGGCTCGCAAGGCCGGCCTCGATCCCACGACCTTCAACCGCAGCAAACGCGTCTCGCGCGACGGCAAGCAGCGCTGGCCGTCGACGGAATCGATCTCCAAGGTGATCGAGGCGACCGGAGCCAGCGTCGAGGAATTCATGAGCTTCCTCGTCAGCAACGGCGCATCGCGGCCGATTGCGCGCATTCCGCTGATCGGCTTGGCACAGGCGGGCGCGGCCGGCTATTTCGACGATGCCGGCTTTCCGACCGGCGAGGGCTGGGAAAAACTGCCGTTTCCCGAGATGGACGATCCGCAGGCTTATGCGCTGGAGATCAGCGGCGACAGCATGCTGCCGGTCTATCGCGACGGCGATGTGGTGATCGTGTCGCCTGCCGCCAGCATCCGGCGCGGCGACCGCGTGATCGCCAAGACCGTGCAGGGCGAAGTGATGTGCAAGATCCTGGCCCGCCGCACGCTGACCCGCGTCGAACTGACGTCTTTCAACCCCGCGCATCCGGATCGCAGCTTCGACGTGCATGAGCTGGCCTGGATGGCGCGGATCGTCTGGGCGCGGCAGTAACGGCGCAGACCAGTAATCTGCGCCGTAATCAGCGCATAACAGTCAGTCGGCAAGCGCGTCTCCCTTCTGGGAGAAACCAGGTGGTTCGCAGAACGCGGCATGCCGCGTGACGAATTCCATGCTGCATCCTGTAACGGCGCGGCTGGATCGTGTAACCAGGGCAGATCGATGAGCGTCCCGCCCCTCTCCTCTCTTCTTGCGCGGCTGCCGGCCCTGGTGGCTGGCGGCGGCGTGGCCTGGTGGGCGGATTCTGATGCCCCGGGTGCTGTCGAGAAGCTGTCGCCGGATGCAGCAGCAAGACGTACCCGCGCGACACCGCCGCTGCTGGTGCATGCCAAGGCCACGGCGGCGCGGCTGGGCGTGGAGCCGAATTTTGCTGCTTTCGATTTGCTCGATCTTTTCGCCTTCGTGCGGCCGGCAAAATTCTGCCTGCCGACGCCGCACGGTCTGCTGCAACGCATCGGCCTCGACGCCGCCGACGACGAGGAAGCAGTCCAGTATCTTCGCGAAGCTGCGCTGACCTTGCTGCAGGAACTGCCGCGGCAATCGCCACGCAGCCTGCGCCGCGTTGCGAGGCTTGCGCAGTCGCTGCAAAAAGCCGGCTGGCCCTGGGCGCCCTATATTCTCGCCGCGCTCGGTCCGGAACAGGCGGCCGCACCGGCAGGCGGTTTCGGCGGCTTCGACATCTGGCAGGAATTGCCCGATTGGGTCGATTACGCGCCGCCGCCGCCGCCCGATACGCAATCGGTGACGCCGATGGAGGCGCGCGAGCGTCTGGCGCGCCTGCTGGGCCAAAGAGGCGAAGGCGGGGCGGCCGAGATGCGCGATGCCCAGGCCGACTATGCCGCCACCACGGCGCAGGCCTTCGCGCCGCGCGAGATGATCGGCATGCCGGAAATCGTTCTGACCGAAGCCGGCACCGGCATCGGCAAGACGCTGGGCTATATCGCCCCGGCCAGCGTCTGGGCCGAGAAGAATGGCGGCACGGTGTGGCTGTCGACCTATACGAAGAATCTGCAGCGGCAGCTGGACCGCGAACTCGATCGGCTGTTCCCCGATCCCGCCGAGAAGGCCGCGAAAGTTGTCATCCGCAAGGGTCGCGAGAATTATCTCTGCCTGCTTAATCTTGAAGACGCGCTGCAGGGCGGCGCGGCGCGGCCGCAGGACATGGTTCCGCTGGCGCTGATTGCGCGCTGGGCCGGTGCAACGCGGGACGGAGATCTGGCCGGCGGCGACTTTCCCGCCTGGGCGGTCGACCTGCATGGCCGCAACCGCACGCTGGGACTGACCGACCAGCGCGGCGAATGCATTCATGCCGGCTGTCCGCATTATCGAAAATGCTTCATCGAGCGCGCCGTGCGCAAATCGCGCAAGGCGGAGATGGTGATCGCCAATCATGCGCTGGTGATGATCCAGGCTGCGTTGGGCGAAGACGACAGCCAGAAGCCGCTGCGCTACGTCTTCGATGAAGGCCATCATCTCTTCGACGCCGCCGACAGCGCCTTTGCCGCGCATCTGACCGGCCAGGAAAGCGTCGAGCTGCGCCGCTGGCTGCGCGGTCCGGAAGGCGGCCGGCGCAGCCGCGCGCGAGGACTGGCCAACCGCATCGGCGATCTGGTCGTCGAAAACGAAAAAGGCCGCGTCGCGCTGGAAGAAATCGTCGAAGCCGCGCGCGCCCTGCCCGCCGATGGCTGGCTGGGCCGTCTGAGTGATGGCGTGCCGGCCAATAGCGGCGAGAAGTTCCTCGCCAAGGTGCGCCAGCAGATCCTCGCCCGCGCGCCGCAGCCCGATAGTCCATATGGCCTTGAATGCCCCACCAAGGAACCGGTGGACGGTCTTGTCGATACAGCGCATGGCTTTGCCGCCGCCATGATGCGCATTCTTGAGCCGATGAACAGGCTGGTGAAATGCCTGTCCGACATGCTGGCGGATGAAACGGCCGAACTGGACACAGCAACGCGCGCCCGCATGGAAGGCGCGCTGCGCGGCCTGCTGCGTCGCAAGCTGACCCTGGAAGCCTGGCGCAGCATGCTGCTCGATCTTGAGACGGAAACGCCGCCGAGCTTTGTGGATTGGTTTGCGCTGGAACGCATCGATGGCCGCGATTTCGATCTCGGCCTGTACCGCCATCATCTCGATCCGATGCTGCCTTTTGCCGCCGCCGTGCTGAAGCCGGCCCATGGCGTGGCGATCACCTCGGCCACCTTGCGCGACCTTGCACCGGCCAAGGCCGATGCGGCGCCGGAACAGGCCTGGGTCAGCGCCGAAATACGTACGGGCGCGCGCCATCTGCCGCAGCCGGCGCGCCGCGCCGCTTTCCCCTCGCCCTTCGATTATGCCGGACGTACCCGTGTGCTGGTGGTCACCGATGTGCGCCGCGATGCCATGGATCAGGTGGCAGCCGCCTATCGCGAGCTGTTTCTGGCTGCAGGCGGCGGCGGGCTGGGGCTGTTCACGGCGATCTTCCGTCTGCGGGCGGTGCAGAAGCGCATTCTCAAGCCGCTGGCGGACGCGGGCCTGCCGTTATTCGCCCAGCATGTCGATCCGCTGGACAATGCGACGCTTGTTGACATCTTCCGCAGCGAGGAACATGCCTGCCTGCTTGGAACCGATGCGATGCGTGACGGCGTCGACGTGCCGGGCGCGTCCTTGCGGCTGGTGGTTTTCGACCGCGTGCCCTGGCCGCGGCCGGATCTGCTGCACAAGGCGCGCCGGGCTGCCTTCGGCGGTCAGGCCTATGACGATCTGCTGACGCGCCTGAAACTGAAACAGGCTTATGGCCGTCTGCTGCGCCGGGCGGATGATTACGGTGTGTTCGTCGTACTCGATGCGCAGCTGCCGTCACGCCTGCTTTCGGCTTTTCCGGCCAGCGTGGATGTGCGGCGTGTCGGCATCGCCGAAGCCGTCGCCGAGACGCGCAGCTTCCTCGCGCAGATGCGGCTGGACAGCGGCGCAGCCCAGCAGGCCTAGATCAATGCTGCCTGATTATTGCTGCTCGAGCGCGGTGACGACCGCCTGATGCGCCGCGTCGGCAAAGATCATGTCCATATGCCCAAGCCCCGGCAGAACCGTGATCTGCGCATCGGAGCGGATCTCCTTGATCAAGGGCGGAAAGGCCTCGGCGACGAAGAGCTCGTCATTTGCGCCGACCAGCACCACAGGCGGCACCGGCATCTTGCGGAAGTCGGCGGCGTAGTCTTCATGCGCCTTGAAATTGCGCCATAGCCGGTAGGAATAGGCATAAGGCTGACCCTCGGCATCCTCACGCGCGAAAGCCAGCACCGGCAAATCCTGAAACCAGGGCAAGCCGAGCTTGTCGAGCACGGACAAACCGATCAGGCGCGGAATGTACGCCGTCGCCCAGCCGCCGCCTTGCGGACGATAGGTCGGCGCGTCGTGATGCAGCATCGGCGCCAGCAGGATGTAGCGGCGGAATTTCTCCGACAGATGCGATCCGGCAATCCGCAGCGTGAAGCCGCCACCGGATGAAAAGCCGATCAATGTCCATTGCGCCGCCGGATGCGTGGTGGATTGCGCCGCCAGGAAATCCTCCAAGTCGTCTTCGAGCTGGCCGACATAATCGATATCGCCGCGCCGTCCGCTCTGGCCATGGCCGCGGATGTCGATGGCAAAGACACTGGGCGGATCAGGCATGGCGTGCAGCGCCCGCGCCAACGCATGCATGCTTTCCGCCTGCGCCGTCGATCCATGCACGAGAATAACAGCCCGCGCGATCGCACCGGAATAAGCGCGATAGGCCAAAGCAGTTCCGTCACGGGCGCGGATGAACCGCCGTTCAGGCAAGGCGGTAATATTCTGCTGCGCAACCAGCTCGTTGACAGCGGTTAATGGCGGCGGTGGCGGCGCGCTTCCCCACACGATCGCTGCGGCCACGACGGCAACCGCGAAGAGCAAGGTGCCGAGACCGGGCAGGATCACGTAGCGAACAACGGCGCGCATGATCCCCAAGCTTGCTTTGCCCAAGTGAAAAAGGAAAGCCTGTTGTGATGGCAAAAATGTGGCCTATGGCGGCGGCGGATGATGAATTTTTCTGCACTTGCAGTCGCTCCGACATGCTCTCATAGTCGGCAGAACTCCACCTCAATCAGCAGCCGGATCATGTCTACCATCACACCGCACAACGCCTTGATCTATGCCATGGTGATCGCTGCCGTGGCGGATGGAAAATTGAAGGAATCGGAAGTGGCCGCAATCGAAGTGGCAGTGCGTCATCTGCCGATCTTCCAGGACTATTCACTCGATGCCATGCGCGTCGCGACCGGCGACTGCGTTGCATTGCTGGATGAGGAAGACGGCATCGATGCCGCGCTCGGCCTCGTCAAGGAAGCGCTGCCGCCGGATTGGCGCGAGACGGCCTATGCGCTGGCCTGCGATATCGTCGCGGTCGACGGCCACGGCCGGCAGGAAGAATTGCGCTGGCTGGAAATGCTGCGCCATGAGATCGGCGTGGAACGTCTGCATGCCGCCGCCATCGAGCGCGGGGCGCGCGCCCGCTACAAGCGCGCCGCTGCCCTCGTGCCGGCGGAGTAGCCGCGATTGAGCGGCGATGCGCAGCAATGGTCAGGACATCCTTCTGCGGCGCATCGTTGATGCGCTCTCTCCGATCCCGGGCATCGACGTCATCACGCTCGGCGGCTTACGCGCGCGCGGCGTAGCATCGACGGAATCCGATTACGACATCGGCCTCTATTACGATCCCCGCCATGTCTTTGACCTGGCTGCGCTGCAAGCGGCCGTTTCCGCTCTGGATGAAGACGCATCGCTGACGCCCATCGCCGGCTGGGGACCCTGGATCAACGGCGGCGGCTGGCTGACGGTCGATGGCCAGCGCGTCGATCTTCTGTATCGCGATCTCTACAAGGTGCGCATGGTGATCGACGATTGCTGCATGGGCCGCGTCACCACGCATTACCAGCCCGGCCATCCGCATGGCTTCGTCTCCGCCATCTATATGGGCGGAGTCGCTCATGGCCGTGCGCTGTGGGATCCGACCAATGCCTTCGCCGCCCTGAAGCGGCTGACAACGCCCTATCCCGATGCACTGCGTGAGGCTTTGCCGCAGGCCTTCCAATGGGAAGCCGAATTCGCCCTGAGCAATGCCGAAAAGAGCCTGCATCGCGGCGATCTCTGTTATCTTTCCGGCTGCGTCTTCCGCTGCGTATCCTGCCTCTGCCAGGTGCTGTTCGCGTTGAACGGCGAATATCTGCTGAACGAGAAGAATGCCGTCGCCCAGGCCGACGGGTTCACTCTGGCGCCGCGGCATTTTTGCAGCGGCGTCGAAAGCGTCTTCATGGCCATCGGCAATGGCGCACCGGAAGACGGTCTTGAACGCCTGCGGCAGATGGTGCGCGAGACCGCCGCCTTGGTGCGTGGCGGCGAATTCGATCTGGCCTAGGCGACGGCTTCGCCGGCGCTTGCAGCCATGGGCTGCGCCAATGCGCTGCCAGGCGGCACGATCAACTTTATCGCCCGCGCGCCGATCCTCACTTTTGCCGGCAGGTAGGTCACGATATCACCATCGGCCTGCACGGGCTCCGTCTTTGGGCCGAAAATGTCGATGCGATGGCCGCGCACCAGTTCGATCTCCGGCAATCTGTGCAACCGCCCCAGCATCAGCGCCGCCGCCGCGCGCAGGACGCCGGCGCGCCCGCTTTTCCTGAACAGGCAGACCTCAAAGGCGGGATCGTTCAGTCGCGCATGCGGCGCGCAGACGAATTTGCCGCCATAGAAATGCCCCTTGGCGATGACGGCCGAAGCACAAGCGTAATCCACGCCATCGATCGCCAGCCGGAATCCCGGCCCGTCATAGCGGATGAACTGCCGCAGGGTTTCAATCACATAGGCGCCCTTGCCGAGCCAGAATTTTTGTCGCGGCGACAGGGCCGCGACGACATGGGCATCGAAGCCGATCCCGGCCATGATGGTGAACAGGCGGTCATTCACATAGCCGGGCCAGATCCGCGCCACCGGTCCATGCAGCAAGGCCTGCGTCGCGGCAGAAGGACCAAGCGGCAATCCGATTTCCAGCGCCAGCACATTGGCAGTGCCCAGAGGAAGGATGCCAAGCGGGGCCGCATCCTCGGGCAGGCCGTTGGCGATTTCGCCGATGGTGCCGTCGCCGCCGGCCGCGACCACGGCATCGTAGCGCGCAGCAAGCGCCTCGGCGGCAAAGCGTTCCGCATCGCCGCGCCGGGTGGTCGGGCGGAACTCAGCCGCACAGCCGGCGTCTTTCAATAAATCGAGCCAGGCTTGCAGCCGGGCGCGCCTGCGCGGGTTCAGCCGGCCGGATCCCGCGGCCGGGTTGTAGATCACCAGCAGGCGGCGGCGCTGCGACACAGGCATGCGGGCCCGGATAGCAGATTTGCTCCGCCCGGTTAAGGACGGTTTTATGCCCGGCCCTGCCCGGGCGGGCGGCGCGATCTCCTCACCCCGAAGCGTGCACATATTATTGTATGCTATGCAGGCAGAATGCGGTGGCATCCGATTCTCTGGCACCTCTTCCTGCTCTTTCTGGCCGCCCCGGCCATGGCCGCCGGCCCGGTCAAGGTTGTGGACGGCGACACGCTGCAGATCGGTACGGTCACCTATCGCTTCTATGGCATCGACGCTCCGGAAAAAGACCAGATTTGCAGGAAAAACGGCGTCGACTGGCTGTGCGGGCAGGAGGCGGCGGCCTATCTGCGCCGCCTGATCGGCAACCGCCAGGTCCGCTGCCGGGAAAAGGACCGCGACCGCTATGGCCGCATCGTTGCGATCTGCTGGGCCGGCCGGATCGAGCTGAACCGGGAGATGGTCCGCGCCGGCCTGGCCTGGGCCTATACCGACTATGCCCGCGACTATGAGGATGCCGAACGGGAGGCTCAGATCGGCGGCCGCGGCTTCTGGGCCGGCGAGGCCCAGCCCGCCTGGGAATGGCGGCGGCAAAGGCGGCGCCATATAGGCCCGCAGACGGGCCAGAATCCGGGGTTGACAGCCCCTTAGCGGCAGTTATAGTGCGCGACCTCGGAATTCGGGTGGCGCCGGAAGGCTGGCGCTGCCATTTTCTTATGGAAAACCAATATGTTCGCAGTGATCAAGACCGGCGGTAAGCAGTACAAGGTGGCGGCGGGCGACGTGCTCGAGGTCGAGCTGTTGGCCGGTGAGGCCGGTGACAAGATCGAATTCGATCAGGTTCTGGCCGTCGGCAAGGGTGCCGATCTGAAGGCCGGCAAGGCGGTTGGCGCCGCCAAGGTGAAGGCCGAGGTGATCGGCCGCACCCGCGGTCCGAAGCTGATCGTCTTCAAGAAGCGCCGCCGGCAGAATTCGCGCCGCAAGAACGGTCATCGCCAGCAGTACACGGCGGTGAAGATCCTCGAGATCGCCGCCTGATCGGCGCATAGAGTTTAAGGAGACAGTTCCATGGCACACAAAAAAGCTGGCGGCTCCTCGCGCAACGGCCGCGACTCCGAGTCCAAACGCCTCGGCGTCAAGAAGTTCGGTTCGGAAGCCGTCGTCGCCGGCAACATCCTGGTCCGCCAGCGCGGCACCAAGATGCATCCGGGCAAGAATGTCGGCATCGGCAAGGATCACACCCTGTTCGCCCTCGTGGACGGCAAGGTGAAGTTCCATGACGGCAAGAATGGCCGTACTTTCGTGTCGGTGCTGCCGCCGGAGGCGTGATCTCACGCGCCTTTCCCGAGAGCATAGCAAATCGATCAAGGGGAATGGCGCAGGCCATTCCCCTTTTTCGTTTTGACGACATAGCAGCAGCACAATGAAATTCCTCGATCAGGCCAAGGTCTATATCGAAAGCGGGCATGGCGGCGCCGGCGCCGTCAGCTTCCGCCGCGAAAAGTTCATCGAGTTCGGCGGACCAGACGGCGGCAATGGCGGCAAGGGCGGCGACGTCTGGGCCGAATGCGTCGACGGCCTGAACACGCTGATCGACTACCGCTATCAGCAGCATTTCCGCGCCGCCCGCGGCGGCCATGGCATGGGCCGCCAGCGGTCCGGGGCCAATGCGCCCGACGTGGTGCTGAAAGTGCCCAAGGGTACGCAGATCTTCGCCGAGGACAACGAAACGCTGATCGCCGATCTGACGGAAGTGGGCCAGCGCGTGCTGCTGGCCAAGGGCGGCGATGGCGGCTTCGGCAACGAGCATTACAAGTCTTCCACCAACCGGGCGCCGCGCCGCGCCGATCCCGGCTGGCCCGGTGAGGAGAAGTGGATCTGGCTGCGGCTCAAGCTGATCGCCGATGCCGGTCTGGTCGGCCTGCCCAATGCCGGCAAGTCAACCTTCCTGTCGCGCGTTTCCCGCGCCAAGCCCAAGATCGCCGATTATCCCTTCACCACGCTGAAGCCCCAGCTTGGCGTGGTGAAAACCAATGACCGCGAATTCGTGCTGGCCGACCTGCCCGGCCTGATCGAAGGCGCGGCGGACGGCGCTGGTCTTGGCCATCGCTTTCTAGGCCATGTCGAGCGCTGCGCCGTCATCCTGCATCTGCTGGACGGCACGGCGGAAGATCCGGTCGCCAACTGGAAACTCATCCGCAAGGAACTGAAGGCCTACGGCGCCGGGCTGGACAAGAAGCCCGAGATCATCGGCCTCAACAAGATCGACGCCCTGAGCGAAGAGGAAGTGAAGGAAAAGCTGACCAAGCTCAGGCGCTCGGCCAAACGGCCGGTCTTTGCGCTGTCCGGCGTCTCCGGCGCGGGCGTGGATGAAGTCGTCGCCAAGCTCTACGAGGTGATCGCCGAAGCGCGCGCCGCGGAGAAGGCGGAGGCGGAAAATGCGTGATCGGCGCTCTACTCCCCTGACGTCATGCCACCGCCTGGCCGTGGCATGACGGCTGTTTTTGTATCGAGTTCGCTATGACTGATGCTTTGAAGAAAGCAAAACGCGTTGTCGTCAAGGTCGGCTCGTCCCTGCTGGTCGACAGCGAGAAGGGCACCCTGCGGGCCGCATGGCTGAATGCGCTGGTCGATGACATCGCTGCCCTGCGTGAAGAGGGCAAGGACGTGCTGGTGGTTTCCTCCGGCGCGATTGCGCTTGGCCGCCGCATTCTCGGCCTGCCGGGCAAAACCCTGCGTCTGGATGAAAGCCAGGCGGCGGCGGCGGCCGGGCAGATCCGTCTGTCGGCGGCCTGGCAGGAAGCGCTGGCGCGGCATGATCTGAAGACCGCGCAGATCCTGCTTACCTTGGGCGATACGGAATCGCGGCGGCATTACCTCAACGCTCGCGAAACCGTGCACACGCTCCTCAAGCTCGGCGTCGTTCCCGTGATCAACGAGAACGACACGGTGGCGACGGCGGAAATCCGCTTCGGCGACAACGACCGCCTGGCGGCCCGCGTCGCGCAGATGATCTCGGCCGACTGCCTGGTGCTGCTGTCCGATATCGACGGCCTTTATTCGGCCGATCCCGGCCTCGATCCCAATGCCAAATTCTTCCCTGTGATCGAGCAGATTACGCCCGAAATCGAAGCGATGGCCGGCGTGTCGCGCTCCGGCCTTGGCCGCGGCGGCATGATCACCAAGATTCTCGCGGCCAAGATCGCAGTGGGTGCGGGCTGCGCCATGGTGATCGCCAACGGCAAGGTGATGCATCCGGTAAAATCGATCCGCGATGGCGGACGCTGCAGCTGGTTCCTGGCGGAAGGAACGCCAAGCGCGGCGCGCAAGCAATGGATCGCCGGCCATCTCAACCCGCAGGGCTCGATCACCGTCGATGCCGGCGCGGTGAAGGCGCTGAAGCAGGGCCGCTCGCTGCTGCCCGCTGGCGTGACCGATGTCGAAGGCCGCTTCCAGCGCGGCGATTTGGTGCGCGTGCTCGATCCCGAGGGCATCGAGATCGCGGTGGGCTTAAGCGCCTATGCCGATGAAGATGCGCGCCGCATCAAAGGCCATAAATCCGGCGACATCGCGGAGATTCTCGGCTACGGTGGCCGTGACGAGATGATCCACCGCGACGATCTGGTTCTGCGTTAAGGACGATACCGATGACCGCGCATGCGACGATCTCCGACACGACCGCTTCCATTGCCGCCCTGATGGATCAGATGGGCCGCGACGCGAAAGCCGCCGCCGCCATTCTGGCCACCGCCTCGACTGGACAGAAGAACGCCGCGCTGCGCGCCGCCGCTCAGGCCTTGCAAACGCGCGAGGCAGAGATTCTTGCTGCCAACGCTGAAGATATGGCAGCTGGCAGGCAGAAGGGCCTGAGCGCGGCCCTGCTGGATCGTTTGATGCTGAACAGCAAACGGATTGCCGGGATCGCGCAAGGTCTGGAAGAGATCGCCGCCCTGCCCGATCCGGTCGGCGGCGTGATCGCCGAATGGACGCGGCCGAATGGTTTGAAGATTCAGCGCGTGCGCACGCCGCTCGGCGTGATCGGCGTGATCTTCGAAAGCCGCCCCAATGTCACCGCCGATGCCGGTGGGCTCTGCCTGAAGGCGGGCAATGCCTGCATTTTGCGCGGCGGCTCTGAAAGCTTTAGGTCCAGCCGCGCCATCCATGCCTGCCTGGTGGAAGGATTGAAGAGCGCCAAATTGCCGGAAGCGGCGATCCAGCTTGTGCCCACCACCGACCGCGCCATGGTCGGCGCCATGCTGACCTCGCCGCAATGGCTGGATGTCATCGTGCCCCGCGGCGGCAAGTCGCTGGTGGCGCGCGTGCAGTCGGAAAGCCGCGTGCCGGTCTTCGCGCATCTCGAAGGCAACTGCCATATCTATGTCGAGGAAAGCGCCGATCCCGACATGGCCGAGCGCGTGGTGGTGAATGCCAAGCTGCGGCGCACCGGCGTCTGCGGAGCGGCCGAGACATTGCTGGTGGAACGCAGCGCTGCCAAAACCCTGCTGCCCCGGCTCGTGAAAGCCCTGCTGGACAAAGGCTGCGAAGTGCGCGGCGATGCCGAGGTGCAGGCAGCCGACGCCCGCGTGAAGCCCGCCACCGAAGAGGATTGGGCGACCGAGTATCTCGATGCCATCATCGCCGCCAAGGTGGTCGATGGCCTGGATGATGCCATCCGGCATATCTCCACCTATGGCTCGCATCACACCGAAGCGATTCTCACCGGGGATACCGGCCATGCTGCCACCTTCATGAACCGGCTGGACAGCGCCATCCTGCTGCATAACGCCTCCACGCAGTTTGCCGATGGCGGCGAGTTCGGCATGGGGGCGGAGATCGGCATTGCCACCGGCAAGATGCATGCCCGCGGACCGGTCGGCGTCGAGCAGTTGACGACCTTCAAGTATCTCGTGCACGGTAACGGTCAGGTTCGGCCCGACTAAACCCATCCTTTTTTGAAACGGCAGCGCGATCCATCCATGATCCCATCCTTCGGTTCGCGCCTGTCATTGCGGATTGGATTGCTGGGCGGCTCGTTCAATCCCGCCCATGCCGCGCATCGCGAGATCAGCCTGATCGCATTGCACCGGCTGAAGCTCGATCAGGTCTGGTGGCTGGTCAGCCCGCAGAATCCGCTCAAGACAGCCGACGGCATGGCGCCGCTGGCCGAGCGCCTGGCCGGCGCGGCGCAGGTCGCCGCGCATCCGCGCATCAAGGTCACCGCCATCGAGACGCGGCTCGGCACCCGCTATACCGCCGATACGCTGGAGCATCTGCGGCGCCACTATCCGAATCTGCGCTTCGTCTGGCTGATGGGGGCCGACAATCTCAACCAGATCCGCTACTGGGACCGCTGGGAGGACATCGCGCGCAGCATGCCGATTGCCGTGCTCGACCGCCCCGGCCATAACCTGACCGCGCCGCAAAGCCTGGCCGGCCGCTATATGAATCGCTGGCGCCTGCCGCAGCATGAGGCGGCCGCGCTCGCCAGCCTGCAGCCGCCATGCTTCCTGCTGCTGAAGTCAAAGCTCAATCCGTTGAGCGCAACCGCGCTGCGACAGCGCAAAGCTGGCTAGTCCAGCGCGCGCAAGGCCAGCGTCGCCACGCCGATCAGGCTCTCGCCGGCCACCAGTCCGGCGGCCAGTCCAACCACATGCCGCTCCGCCCATTGCGGCGCGATACGCGCAATCAGCGCCGCCGCTGCCGCACCCAGGAAGAGCGAGATCGCATTCCAGGCCGGCACCACGAAAGCCAGGCCAATCGCCGGCGCACTCGGCAGCCAGCGCGCATGGCGCGGCGGCAGCATCTGTTCGGCCAGCGCAAGGATCACGCCCAGCACGGCTGCGACTGCCATGGCCGGCAACGCGCCGGTCGGGATCGAAGCCAGCCCAGCCGTCAGCACTTCCGCCACCGCTTTCCAGGTCGCCACTGCCGGGGCCGGCCATTCCGGCGTGATCAGCATGCTGCGCGGATCGGGGATCAGCAGCAGATAGACAATCGAGCCGACGACGCTGCCGACGATGACGCCGAAGAACTGCGCCAGGATCTGAAAGCGGAAGGTCGCCCCGATCAGCATGCCGGTTTTCAGATCCTGCATCAGATCGGCGCATTGCCCCGCCGCGCCGCCGGTGATGTTTGCCGTCATCAGATTGGTGCCGATCTGGCCGGGGGCGAGGATGCTGTAGGCAAGCTGCGTCACCTGTCCCATGGCGCCGATCGGTGTGATGCCGGTTTCGCCCGTCGCCCGCGTGGCGACGATGGCAAGGATGTAACTCACCCCCACCGCGCCGATAGCAGTCCAGAAACCGATGCCGAAGAGATGCGCTGATGTGAGCGCAATCAGCACGGCGATGGCGCTGAGCGCGAAAGCATGGCCGCGCCAGCCAAGCCCCCTCGCCCATCGCGAGGACTTCGGCTTCTTCTTGCCGCCGTAGAGGCGCAGCAGCGAGATGCCGAAGGAAACCAGCGATGCCACCACCATCAGCGTGGCGCCGGGCCAGAGCAGCCATGTGACGAGCGGCGCGAACCAGGAAGCTTGTGGCTCAATTGCCCCCGGCTCGGCCCAGCCCTGTGCGAGGACATACGGCGCAAGAAGGCCCCAGGCGACTACGGCACCCAGCAGAATCGACAATCCCGCACGCAGGCCGATGATCGCGCCGAAGCCGAGCATCAGCAGCGACGGATCGAGCGTGAAGCCTAAATTGCTCAAGGTCGGCGCTGCGGCACTGCCCGGCAGCTTCAGGCCAGGACCGACACGCGGCATCGCGATGACAAGATCGTGGAAAGCCTTGATGGCGCCCGAGACGGCAGCCGCGCTGAGCAGCAGTTTGAGACGCGAAACCGCATCATCGCCGCGATCGTGGATGCGCGTCATCGTCTCGGCGGTAGCGATGCCGGCGGGAAAGCTCAGCTTCTCGCGCAGTAGCATCTGATTGCGCAGACCGGCAGCGACAATGACGCCAAGAATGCTGACGATGGCGACCCAGAAGATCAGCCAGTACCAGGGCAGCACCTGGCCGGTCAGCAAGGTCAGCGCCGGCAATGGCGCCACCAGGCCGCCGGAGATGTTCGAGGCAGCGGACGACGCCACCATCTGATTGGTGTTGTTTTCCAAAATGCCCCAGGACCGCGTGCCGATCAGAGCGCGATTGACCTGCCAGAAGCCGAAGCCCAGCAGCACGGCAGCGATCGCCATGTTGAAGGCCCAGCCGATCTTCAGGCCGCTGTAGACATTGCAGGGGGTGAGGATCGCGCCGATGACCACCCCGGTGAGGATGGCCCGAAGGGTCAGTTCCGGTTGGCGCGCAAGAGATATTGCTGGCGATGCCGCCGAGGGTCCTGCCGGGGCCATGGAAACCAAACTAGGTTTCCCGGCCGCGGCAGCAATGGCATTTACGCGACCTTGATGACGACCTTGCCGGTGGTCTTGCGCGACAGCAGGGCCTGCATCGCCTGCGGCACCTGATCCAGCGAAAATGTGGCCGAGACATGCGGCTTCAGCCGGCCCTGTTCATACAGCGCCAGCAGGGCAGCGAAATTGGCGCGGTTCTTCTGCGGCTCGCGCGCGGCGAAGGCGCCCCAGAAGACGCCGACAATGCTGCAGCCCTTGATCAGCGCCAGATTGGCCGGCGCTTCCGGAATGCGGCCCGAAGCGAAGCCGATCACCAGCAGGCGGCCATCCCAGTTGATGCAGCGCAACGACTGGTCGAAAGCATCGCCGCCGACCGCATCGTAGATCACATCGGCGCCGTTGCCGCCGGTGAGTTCCTTGACCCGGTCCTTGATGCTTTCCTTGTTGTAATTGATCACATGGGCAGCGCCGTATGCCTTCACGATCGCCGCCTTCTCGTCCGAGCCGACGGTGCCGATTACGGTGGCGCCAAGTTCGCGGCCGAGCTCGACAGCATTGAGGCCGACGCCGCCGGCCGCGCCATGCACCAGCAGCACCTCGCCCTTCTTCAGACGGCCGCGGTCCACCAGCGCGTGGTAGGTCGTGCCGTAGGTGATCGGGAAACCGGCGGCAATCTCGTAAGGCATCGAAGCCGGGATCTTGAACACATTGGCGGCGGGGCAGTTCACCTCGGTGGCAAAGGCGCCATGGCCGGTGGTCGCCATCACGCGGTCGCCGACTTTCAGGTCGCGGACGTTTTCGCCCACGGCGGCGATTTCGCCTGCGCATTCCATGCCCGGCGCGAAGGGAAAGCTTGGCTTGAACTGATACTTGCCGGCGATCATCAGCGTGTCGGGGAAGTTCAGCCCGGCGGCATGCACCTTGATGCGCACGTCCTTCGGCCCCAGCGCGGGCAGGGCAAGCTCCTTGAGCTGCAGGCTTTCCGGCCCGCCCCAGGCCTCGCATACCATTGCCTTCACGCTGGCCGCTGCCGACATCGTTCGCTCCCTATCGTCTGGTTCTGGATCTGGTTTTTTGGATAAAGAAATGGCGCCGGACGAAACATCCGGCGCCATGCCAGCTCCTGCTTATTTGGGAGCCATCACCATCGTCATCTGCCGCCCTTCCATCTTGGGCGTCTGCTCGACCTTGGCCTTGTCGTTGAGATCCTCGCGCACCCGGTCCAGCAGCTTCATGCCGAGTTCCTGATGCGCCATCTCGCGGCCGCGGAAGCGAAGCGTGACCTTGACCTTGTCACCCTCTTCGAGGAAGCGCTGCATCGCCTTCATCTTCACGTCATAGTCATGCGTGTCGATCATCGGGCGCAGCTTGATTTCCTTGATCTCGATGACCTTCTGCTTCTTGCGCGCCTCGGCCGCCTTCTTCTGGGCCTCGTACTTGTACTTGCCGTAATCGAGGACCTTGGCGACGGGGGGCTGTGCAGTCGGCGAAATTTCCACCAGGTCGAGGCCGGCCTCTTCGGCGATCCGGAGAGCTTCGCGGATCGGAACGACGCCGCGGTTCTCGCCGGAGGCATCGATCAGTCGAACGCTGGGGACGTCGATTTCAAAATTGACCCGCGGGCCGTCGGTTTTCGGCTGCGGCGGGGCATTAAACGGGGGACGGGCTATGACGCGCTCCTATAGTCGTTTCAGCAAAATCAGTGGGTTAGCCGAAGGCATGCCTGGCTCAGGCCTGCGGCATGCGGGCTTCGGCGGTCAATCTAGCAATCGCTTCGGCTAAAGCAATGGTTTCCTGACGCTCTTCGCCCAGGCGCCGCAGGGTCACAGTGCCCTGCTCGGCCTCCTTCTTGCCGACCACGATGATGACCGGGATCTTGGCGAGGCTCAGCTCGCGGATCTTGTAGTTGATCTTCTCGTTGCGCAGATCGGTATCGGCCCGCAGGCCCGCGGCATCGAGCTGGTCCGCCACCTGGCGGGCATAGTCGTCGCAATCCGACACGATCGGCGCCACCACCGCCTGGACCGGCGCCATCCAGAGCGGCAGCTTGCCCGCATAATGCTCCAGCAGGATGCCGATGAAGCGCTCGAAGCTGCCGAGGATGGCTCGGTGCAGCATCACCGGGCGGTGGCGCTGGCCATCGGCGCCGACATATTCCGCGCCCAGCCGCTCGGGCAGCACGAAGTCGACCTGCAGGGTGCCGCATTGCCAGTCGCGGCCGATGGTGTCGCGCAGCACGAATTCCAGCTTCGGGCCATAGAAGGCACCCTCGCCGGGATTGAGGGTGTAGTCGAGGCCGGCGGCGACGCAGGCTTCCTTCAGCGCGCTCTCGGCCTTGTCCCAGGTGGCATCCGAACCGGCGCGCTTTTCCGGCCGGTCGGAGAATTTCACCCGGATGTCGGTAAAGCCCATGTCGTGGTAGATGCTCTTCAGCAGTTCGCAGAACTGCTTGCTCTCCGAGATGATCTGATCCTCGGTGCAGAAGATATGCGCATCGTCCTGGGTGAAGTTGCGCACCCGCATGATGCCGTGCAGCGCGCCGCCCGGCTCGAAGCGGTGGCAGGAGCCGAACTCGGCCATGCGCAGGGGCAGATCGCGATAGGACTTGAGCCCCTGATTGAAGATCTGCACATGGCAGGGGCAGTTCATCGGCTTCAGCGCGAAGACCCGCTCGTTGGGATCGCTGCCGTATTCGCGGATGCCCTGCTCGTTCTCCGCCAGATACATGTTCTCGCGGAACTTCTCCCAGTGGCCCGAAGCCTCCCAGAGCTTGCGGTCGACGAGCTGCGGCGTGCGCACCTCGACATACTTCGCCTTTTCCAGCCGGTTGCGCATGTAGCGCTCCAGCGTGCGGTACAGCGTCCAGCCCTTCGGGTGCCAGAACACCATGCCGGCGGCTTCTTCCTGCTGATGGAACAGGCCCATCTCCTTGCCAAGCCGGCGATGGTCGCGCTTTTCGGCCTCTTCCAGCCGCTTCAGATAGGCGTCGAGTTCCTTCTGATCGCGCCAGGCCGTCGCATAGATGCGCTGCAGCTGGCGGTTTTTGGCATCGCCGCGCCAGTAGGCGCCCGAGACCTTCATCAGCTTGAAAACCGGCGGCAGCTTGCCGGTGGAGGGCAGATGCGGGCCGACGCAGAGATCGAGCCAGGTATCGCCCTGGCGATAGATCGAGATCGGCTCGCCGCGCTTGGCGATCTCGGCCACCCATTCGGCCTTGTAGGTCTCGCCGATGGACTTGAAATACTCGACCGCCTTTTCCGGCGACCATTCCTCGCGCTTGATCGGCAGGTCACGCTGCACGATCTCGCGCATGCGCTGCTCGATCTTGGCAAAGTCGTCGGGCGTGAAGGGCTCGTCGCGGACGAAATCGTAATAGAAGCCGTCTTCGGTGGCGGGGCCGAAGGTGATCTGGGTGCCGGGATAAAGCTCTTGCACCGCCTGGGCCAGGACATGGGCGCCGTCATGGCGGATCAGCTCAAGGACTTCAGCCTCGTTCTTGTCCTTCAGCGTGACGATCTCAAGCCTGGCGTCCCGGGTGATCGGGGTGGCCAGATCCTTCAGCACACCGTCCAGCCGGATCGCCAGGGCCGCCTTGGCCAGGCCCGCGCCGATCGAAGCGGCCACTTCCGTTCCCGTCGTGCCGGCCGCGTAAGTTCGGACGCTGCCATCGGGCAGCGTGACGCGGATTTCGGCGGCGGAAACGGCAGAACTGGACATGGTTTATGAACCTCCAAGGGGGCGCAGCCTAGCCGTCTGGCCCCCCCTGTCAAGGCGGGCGGGCCAGGGTGGCCAGATAGTTATTCCGCTTCCGCATAACCCCTGCCCGACTTGGCATTGGCCGGACGTAGCCGGCTTTGTCATGGTCTGCAGCCATGGGTCAGCATCAAGCGATCACCATGCCGCCGGTCACTGCCGCCGTCCCTTTGCGGCGGCGGCTATTAGGCGTGCTGGGCGGCATGGGGCCGCTCGCCACCGCCGATTTCCTGCGCAAGCTGATCGAACTGACCCCTGCCGCCTGCGATCAGGAGCATGTGCCCCTCATCGTGTACTCGGTGCCCCAGATTCCCGACCGCTCGAGCTGCATCGAAGGCCGGGGCGCCTCGCCGCTGCCCGCCATGCTGGCCGGATTGCGCTGCCTGGAAGCCGCGGGGGCGGAGATTATCGCCATGCCCTGCAACACGGCGCATTACTGGTACGACCCGCTTTGCCGTCAAACCGGGGCCGAATTCCTGCATATCGTCGACACCGTCGCCGATGCGCTCCTCCGCCAGAATGTGGCGGCATGTCCAGTGGGCCTGCTGGCCACCACCGGCACCATCCGCGCCGATATCTATGGCAGTCGCCTGGCCGGGCGCGGCTACAGTCTGATCCTGCCCGGCGCGCGCCAGCAGGAAGACCTCGTCATGGCGGGCATTCGCGCAGTGAAGGCCGGCCGCCTTTCGCAGGCGCATGGCCTGCTGCAATCGGCTGCCGCCGATCTGGCGGCGGCTGGCGCCAGGGCGGTGATTCTGGGCTGCACCGAAATCCCGCTTGCCCTGCCACAGACCGACTGGCGCCTGGATGTGGCGCGGATCGATGCGACCGAAGCGCTGGCTCAGGCCTGCATCGCCCGCAGCCTGGCCGTGAGCGTTTCCGCCGTCCCGGCACAGACAGCTACAACGCTGGCAGCTGCAACGCTGGCAGCTGCAACGCTGGCCGAAGCCGTTTAGGGCATGCAAAGATACCGGCATGGAACTGAAGTGGCTGGAAGATTTCATCAGTCTTGCCAATACCGGCAGCTTCTCGCGCTCGGCCGAGGAGCGCAATGTGACCCAGCCCGCCTTCAGCCGCCGCATCAAAGCGCTGGAATTCTGGCTCGGCGCGCCGCTTGTGGACCGCAGCACCTATCCGACCGTGCTGACGCCCGCTGGCCGCGCCTTTCGGGATGTGGCGGAAAGCATGCTGCGGCAGATCTACCAGCTGCGTGACGAACTGCGCCAGGCCGAACATCAGGCGCGCAGCACCATCCGCTTTGCAGCGCTGCATACCCTGTCGCTGACCTTCTTTCCCGCCTGGCTGCGGCGCATCAGCGAGGGCGTAGGCCGGCTGAACACCACCATGATGGCCGACAACATGCACGATTGCATGCAGGCTTTGGTCACGGGCACCTGCGACTTCTTGCTCACCTATGCGCATCCGGGCGTACCGCTGCTGCTCGACCCGCGCCGCTATCCATCCGTCGTGCTTGCCGAAGATAAAATCCTGCCGGTCTGTGCGCCAGGCCCGGAGCGCAAGCCGCTTTATTCCCTGCCTGGTACCGCGCGGGCGCCGCTGCCTTATCTTGCCTATTCGCCGGACACCTTTCTTGGCCGCATCGTCGAGGTGGCGATTACTACCGGCCGGCAGCGCGGACCGCACCTGTCCGTCATCTACGAGAATTCAATGGCCGAGGCACTGAAGGCGATGGCGGTGGAAGGACAGGGCATCGCATGGCTGCCGGCAAGCTCCATTAAACGCGAACTCAAGACGGGGGACCTCGTTCCTGCCGGCGATGAAAGCTGGAACCGCAGCATGGAAATCCGGCTCTATCGCACCGGCGATCTGGGGCGGCCGAAGATGGAAGAAGTCTGGTCGCTGGTCTGCCGGCAAGCCGAACAGAAAGATTCTGCTTAACCCCTGATCAGGCTGCCAAAAATAGCCGCACCCTCCCCTTATGCCAAATTTGCATAGTTCATTGCCATTCGGCATTGGCAACTGGCTGGGGATGTGAGTAGCGTAATCCGGTTGAACAAACGGGGGAATCCATGTGGATGAAAAAAAGCTTTAAAGGGATGCTTACCGCCATCGGCGCTGTTGCCGGCATGGCATTGGCGCAGAACGCCGCTGCCGGCCCGACCTTCGATGCGGTCAAGGCCAAGGGTTTCGTGCAATGCGGTGTCAACGGCAGCGTTGCCGGCTTCAGCGCGCCGGATTCGCAGGGCCAGTGGAAGGGTATCGACATCGACCTCTGCAAGGCCATCGCGGCGGCAATGTTTGGCGATGCCTCCAAAGTGCGCTTCACGCCAACAACCGCGCAGCAGCGTTTCGTGGCGTTGCAATCGGGCGAAATCGATGTGCTGACCCGCAACGCAACGCAGACCTTGATGCGCGATGTCTCGCTGGGTCTGCGTGAGGCCGGTGTGAACTTCTATGACGGCCAGGGCTTCCTGGTGTCGAAGAAGCTCGGCGTCAAATCCGCCAAGGAACTCGGCGGCGCCACGATCTGCGTGCAGCCCGGCACCACCACGGAGCTGAATCTTGCCGATTACTTCCGCAAGGCAGGCATGACCTACAAGGCCGTGGTGATCGAGAAAGTGGATGAAAACATCGCCGCCTTCTCCTCGGGACGCTGTGACGTCTACACCACCGACGCTTCGCAGCTGGCTGCGATCCGCGTGACGGCGCTGAGCAATCCCGACGACTACATCATTCTGCCCGAGCTCATTTCCAAGGAACCGCTGGGACCGATGGTGCGCCAGGGCGATGAGCAATGGTATCAGGTCGTCAAATGGACCCTGATGGCGATGAAGGAAGCCGAGGAACTTGGCATCACCTCGCAGAACGTCGACCAGATGCTCAAGAGCGAGGATCCCGGCATCAAGCGCTTCCTCGGTGTCACGCCCGGCTTTGGCAAGGGCATCGGCCTGGACGAAAAATGGGCCTATGAAATCGTCAAGCAGGTCGGCAACTATGGTGAAAGCTTCGAGCGCAATGTCGGCAAGGGCAGCCCGATCAAGCTGGACCGCGGCCTGAACGATCTGTGGACCAGGGGTGGCCTGATGTACGCCATCCCGTTCCGCTGATCAGAAGCCTGAAAACTGTAATATCCCAGAACTGCAAGACGTTGTGACGGCGCCACGGGCGCCGTCACGCATGTTCGGGGAACAGCAAATCCGTATAGACCCTGATATAGGCCGCGCACATCGTATCGACGGTGAAATGCTCGGCCACATGGCGGCGCGCCCGTTCGGCAATCGCCATCCGCCGCTCAGGCGTCAGCTTCAGCGCTTCCTCCAGCGCATCCGCCAGCGCAATCGCATCATTCGGCGGCACCAGCCAGCCGGTTTCTCCAGGCAGCACGGTTTCGCGGGCGCCGCCATGATTGGTGGCGATCACCGGCTTGCCCATCGCCTGGCCTTCCACAGCGATGCGGCCGAAGCCCTCCGGCTCGATGCTGGCGGAGACCACCACATCGGCCAGCATGTAGGCCGCCGGCATGTCCTTGCAGTCGCCCGGCATGCGCACGCAGCGATCAAGCCCGAGCTGCACGATCATGCCTTCCAGTTCGGCGCGGTATGTCTCGCGGCCCTGATGATCGCCGACCAGTACGGCGATGAAATCCTGCTTGCCGCGGCGCCTGGTCAACTCGGCCAGCGCGCGCAGCAGCACCGCATGACCCTTCCAGCGCGTCAGCCGGCCCGGCAGCAGGATCACCGGCAGGCCGTCGACCAGCCGCCATTGCTGCTGCAACTTCGCGATGCGGTCGGGATAGACACGGGAGGGATCGAATTTCGCCAGATCCGTGCCGCGCGCAATGACAGTGATCAGCGACCGCGGCACGCCGAAGGTCTTATGCGCATACTCGCCGACGAAATCGGAGATTGCCACCACGCGGTCGCCCTTGGCCATCGGCCCGGCCCAGAAGCGCTTGAACCAGTTATGCGCCTTGTAGGCGTTGTGAAAGGTCGTCACCAGCGGCACGCCGCAGCGCCGGGCGGCGGCGCGCGCAGACCAGGCCGGAGCGCGCGAGCGCACATGAACCAGATCGACCGGCAGGCTGCGGATCAGCTCTTCCAGCCGGTCGGTATTCCGACGCATGACGAGGGGATTCTTGCTCGCGACAGGCAGCGTGAAATGCTTGGCACCGGCGCGCTCCAGCTCGCGCACCATCGGGCCGCCCTCGGAGACCACGTAGGATACCCAGCCAGCCCTGGCCAGAGCCTTGGCGGTATCAACCGTGCCGCGCTCCACCCCCCCGGTGACAAGCGCAGGTAGCACCTGCAGCACAGCGGGAGGACGGCCGCCTTCTGGACGTTCGGCGGGCGCTGCGGTCATAGTGAGGTTCGGATCGTCTGGCATCAAAGGGTAACGCGATTCGCGGCACTATAAAGGCGCCGCGATCCGCCGGAAATGCCCGGACCCCACAAGATTGCAGGAGTTTTTCCGTGTCCGAGACGCAATTTCTCACCCGCCCCGACCAAACACGCCTCGCCTATTGCAGCATTCCGGGCCGCCAGCCGGGCGTGCTGTTCTGCGGCGGGTTCAAATCCGACATGACCGGAACCAAGGCCGTGGCGCTGGAAGCTGCGGCCAGGGCACGCGGCACGGCCTTCACGCGTTTCGATTACTTCGGCCATGGCCAGTCGGATGGCCGCTTCATCGACGGCACCATCGGCCGCTGGAAGGAGGATACGCTGGCGATTCTCGATCAGGTCTGCCAGGGACCGCAGGTGATCGTCGGTTCCAGCATGGGCGGCTGGCTGGCGACGCTGGCGGCGCTGGCGCGGCCGGAGAAGGTGATCGGCCTTGTGCTGATCGCGCCGGCCCTGGATTTCACCGAAGATCTGATGTGGGCGCAGATGACGGAGGAGCAGCGCGCCACGCTGCTGCGTGACGGCGTGCTGCGCGAGCCGTCGGACTATTCCGAAGAGCCTTATGAATATACGCTGCAGCTCATCACCGATGGACGAACCCACTGCCTGATGAAGGCCGGCATCGTTTTCGACAAGCCGGTGCGCATCCTGCAGGGCATGCGCGATCCGGATGTGCCCTGGCAGCATGCGCTGAAGACGATCGATGCGTTCAGAGGCGACGATACCCGCCTGACCCTGATCAAGGATGGCGATCACCGCCTGTCGCGGCCGCAGGATATCGACCTGCTGATCGAGACAGCCTGGAGCCTGATCCGTTGATCGTCTCGACCGCGAGGCTGCTGCTGCGGCCGCCGGTGCCGGGGGATGCAGCAGTGCTTTCGCGGCTGATGACAAAAGAGGTCAGCCACCGCACGGCATCCTGGCCCTATCCGCTCAGCGAGGCGGCAGCCGAAGCGAAGCTGCGGGAAGTCATCGCCGCCGAGCGTGCCCATCGCAGCTTTGCCCGCCTCATCACGCAGCGCGAGGATGGTACGCCGATGGGCTGGCTGGTGGTCGCACTGGTGAATGATGCGCCGCGCACCGGCAGCTTAGGCTACTGGCTGGGGACTGCCTTTCACCGGCAGGGCTATCTCAGCGAAGCGCTGATGCCGTTCGTTCAGGCTGCGATCAGCGCCCTGCAGATTGAGCGGCTGGAGGCCGGTGTGCAGGCGACGAATGCGGCTTCAGTTGCCCTGCTGAAGAAACTCGGCATGCAGTTCATCGGACGGCAGATGCATTACGTGCCTGCGCGCGAGCGCGAGGAAGCAGCCGACTTCTACGCCATGGATTGCCACAGCGCCGTCAATCCCTCGCGATAGGTCGGGTATTTCAGGTTCACGCCCAGCTCACGCTTGATGCGGTCATTCTTCACGCGGCGATTGTCGGCATAGAAGCTGGCGGCCATCGGCGAAAGCTGCGCCTGTTCGAACGGAATTTCCGGCGGCGGCTCCATGCCGAGCAGCTTGGCGGCGTAGGCGACCACATCCTGCGGCGGCGCGGGTTCGTCATCGGCAACATTGTAGATCGCGCCGGGATTGGGCTTGCGCATCGAGGCTTCCAGCACGGCGGCGATATCTTCCACATGGATGCGGCAGAAGACCTGGCCTGGCTTGACGATGCGATGCGCGGTGCCGCGCCGCAGGCCTTCGAGCTGGTTGCGGCCCGGTCCGTAGATGCCGGCGAGGCGAAAGACATGCACCGGCACGCCGCGGGATTTCCAAAGCTCCAGCCAGCCCGCTTCGGCTTCGGCGCGACGCTTGCTGCGCGGCTGATCGGGACGCACCGGGCTTTGCTCATCCACCCATGCGCCGCCGGTATCGCCATAGACGCCGGTGGTGGAGAGATAGCCGAGCCATCTCAAATTCGGCAAAGCGGCAATGTCGGCGCCATGCCAGCGCAGGACGGCATCGGCTGCATCATCCGCCGGCACCGAAACGAGGATATGCGTCGCCGGCGCCAGCACGGACGCATCGGCCAGCGGTGCCGTACCATCAAAGACATGGCTGTCATAGCCGACTGCTGCGATATCGGCGGCTTTCTCCAGGCTGCGGCTGGTGGCGATGATGCCCCAGCCTTTGGCATGCAGACGCATGGCCAGAGCCTGCGCGGTGAAGCCAAGGCCGAAGCAGAACAATGTGCCGGTCACGGAGATAAACCTCGTCGCATTCCGATGCGCGCCTTGCTTTTGCCATGGGCGGAGGCCACTCTCCGCGCCATGCCGATCTTCAAGATAGCGTCTTGTGCCGCATTCGCCAGCCTTGCCCTTCTGTCGATGGGCTCTATTGCCCAGACGTCGCAGTCGCGCGCGCTGGAGGATATCGCCTATCAGGATTGCCTGAGCCTGGTGCGCAGGAATCCGGAAGAAGGATTTGCCCAGGCGCAGGTCTGGCAATCGACCGGCGGCGGATTGGCGGCAGCGCATTGCGGCGCGCTGGCGCTGGTGGAGCTGAAGCATTACGCCGATGCCGCCGACCGGCTGGAGCTGCTGCTGCCGCTCGCCGAGAAGCAGGCGCCGCATCTGACGGTGGCAATTCTTGATCAGGCGGCCAATGCCTGGCTGCTGGCCGAGCAGCCGCAGCGGGCGCGGCAATTGCTCGATATCGCGGTGAATGCCGCGCCGCATCAATCCGACATCCTGATCGACCGCGCCATTGCGCTGGCGGCACTCGACGATCATGCGGCGGCCCGCGCCGATCTGGACCGCGCGCTGAGCCTGGAGCCGACGCGCGCCGATGCCTATGCGCTGCGCGCCAGCGCAAGGCGGCAGCTGAACGATCCTGCGGGCGCGCTGGAAGATGCCGAGACGGCTTTGGCGCTGGAGCCGCGCCTGCCGGAGGCACTGCTGGAGCGCGGCATCCTGCGGCTGAACATCGGTGACCGCAAAGGCGCGCGGGCCGACCTCATTCAGGTGCGGCTGATCGCGCCGGACAGTCCCGCTGCGGTGGCAGCAGGCCGCTATATCGAAGAGATGGACGTCAAGGCCGATTAAGGCGCCGCAGGGCCCATGCGGCATGCTCGCGCACGATGCCGCTTTGATCGGCGGATAGTTTCTGCAGCACCGCGATCGCGGCCGGATCGCCGCTGTTGCCGAGCGCGATGCAGACATTGCGCACGAAACGGTCGCGGCCGATGCGCTTTACCGGATTGGTCGAGAAGCGTTCGCGGAACGCGGCGTCATCCAGCCCGGCCAGTTCGATCAGCAGCGGCGCATCAAGCTCAGGCCGCGCATGGAACGAGATTTCCCGCGCCAATTTAGCGAACTTGTTCCACGGGCAGACGGCCAGGCAATCGTCGCAGCCATAGATGCGGTTGCCCATCGCAGTGCGGAATTCCTCCGGGATGCTGCCGTCATATTCGATGGTCAGATACGAGATGCAGCGCCGCGCGTCGAGCTGATAGGGCGCGGGAAAGGCATTGGTCGGACAGGCATCAAGGCAGTTGCGGCAGGAGCCGCAATGATCGGCCTCGGGCGCATCGGGTTCGATCTCGAGCGTCGTGAGAATGATGCCGAGGAACAGCCAGGAGCCGAAATCGCGCGAGACCAGATTGGTATGCTTGCCCTGCCAGCCGATCCCGGCGGCAGCGCTGAGCGGCTTTTCCATCAGCGGCGCGGTATCGACGAAGACCTTGACCTCGTCACCCCATTCGCGATGCATCCAGCCGGCAAGCGCCTTCAGCTTCTTCTTCACCACCAGGTGATAGTCGCGCCCCTGCGCATAGACGGAAATCGCGGCGCGCTCGCGCTGCGCCAGCACATCGAGCGGGCTCTTCTCCGGCGCGTAATTGAGGCCGAGCGCAACGATGCTTTTCGCCTCGGGCCAAAGCGCATTGGGATGCCGGCGGCGCTCGGCCTTCTCTTCCAGCCAGCGCATTTCGCCGTGGCGCTGCAGCGCCATGAACTGATCCAGCCGCTCGGCCAGTTCCGGGCCGATGCGGCCGGTATTCGTGAAGCCGACCGCATCGAAGCCTTCCTCGAAAGCGCGCGCCCGGATGCGCGCCTTCTTATCTTCTGCCTGCTGAACCGGCTTAGTCGGGGAGTGCGGCAATGCAGGCGATCTCCACCTTGTAGGCCGGCGCCGCCAGCTTGGATTCCACGGTGGCGCGGGCCGGCGTGTTGCCCTGCGGCACCCAGGCATCCCAGGCCTTGTTCATCTCGGCGAAGGTGCCGATATCGGCGAGCCAGACATTGGCCGAAAGGATGCGGGTCTTGTCGGTGCCGGCTTCCTTCAGCAGGCGGTCGATCTGGGCGAGTATCTGCTGGGTCTGGCCGAAGACATCGGCGCTGGTGTCGCTGGCGACCTGGCCGGCCAGATAGACCGTCTTGCCATGGACCACGGCCTGGCTCATGCGGGGGCCGACATCGATGCGGCGGATGGACATGGGGATGCTCCTTCTCTTCCTTCGTTTCTCAGACGTCATGCCCGGGCTTGACCCGGGCATCTGTTTTCCGTTCTGCACAAGATCCTCGCGTCAGGCGCGAGGATCTTGTGTCTTGTAGTTAAAAATCCAGATCGGCGTAATGCTTGGGCGGTGGCAGGCCGGGGATGTGGTCGGCGAGCAGCGGCCGGAAGCTGGGCCGCGACTTCACCCGCGCATACCAGTCCTTGGCGCCGGGATGATCCTCCCAGAGGATGTCGCCGAGATAATCGAGGCAGCTCAGATGCGCAGCCGCAGTGATGTCGGCCAGGCTGAAATCGTCGCCGGCCAGCCAGTTCCGCCGCTCGGTGAGATAGGCGATGTAATCGAGGTGGATCTTCAGATTGCTGTGGGCGATGCGGATCACCGAGGATTCCGGATGGCCCATGCCGAGAAAGCGCTTCATCACCTTCTCGTAGATCAAAGGCTCACTGGCCTCGCGGCCGAATTTGTGATCCCACCAGGCGACCAGCCGGCGCGTCTCGGCGCGGCTCGGCGGATCGAAGCCGATCAGCATCTTGTTGGGATAGACCTCGTCGAGGTATTCGCAGATCGCCTGGCTGTCGGCCAGCACGCGGCCGTCATGCTCGATTAGCACGGGGCCCTGGCCCGTGGGATCCATGGCGAGGAATTCCTCGCGGCGCTCCCAGATCTTCTCGACCTCGAGATCGAATTCCAGACCCTTCTCCTTCAGCAGGATTCGCACCTTGCGGGAATAGGGAGATAGCCAAAGATGGTAGAGCGTGCGCATGGCAGTGGATCAGCGGTTTGGCCCCGGCAGAACGGCGCACGGCAGCCAGCAGAATCAGCAAATCGTTGATATGGCTTTGCCCAGAGCGCCGCAAGAGCGATCCGGCAGGATCGGCCAGGATCGTTCTGTGGCCGGAGGATTCCTTTGCGGAGCAAACGGAGCGAAACTCGGCCAACGGAGCCACGCCGAAACTGAAGAGTACCCGTCTTCCACGCAGGTTCGCAGGCATGGGGCTTAAGATGGGCGACCGCAGCACATATGGCGGTGAAGAACATATATAGTACATCGCGACAGGGGATCAGGCCCACGCTATGGTCCGGGGACCGATCGATCAGTGAAGCTGTCGAGGGAGGATGAGGTGCTGACCATCTGGGGCCGGGCGAGCTCGGTGAATGTGCAGAAGGTGCTGTGGACGGCCGATGAGCTGGGCTTGGCTTACGAGCGTATCGATGCCGGCGGCAAATTCGGCGGGCTGAGCGACGCGGCCTATCGCGCCATGAACCCGAACGGGCTGATCCCGACCATCCGCGACGGCAGCGGCACGGGCGAGGAGGTCGTGCTGTGGGAGAGCAATGCGATCGTGCGCTATCTCGCAGCGCGCTATGGCGCGGATGATGCGAATGCGGGTGATGCGAATTCTGGCGCAGCGCCGCTCTGGCCGCGCGATCCGGCACGGCGCGCGCTGGCCGACCGCTGGATGGACTGGGCGCTGACCACCATCAATGAGCCGATGCGTGTGCTGTTCTGGGGCCTCGTGCGCGATCCGGTGAATGCGAAGGTCGACGAGATGCTGCGCGCCGAGGAGCAGAGCGGCGAGCTCTGGGCGCGGCTCGATGCCTGGCTGGCCGAACACGGGCCTTTCATTGCCGGCGATAGCCTCAGCATCGGCGACATTCCGGTCGGCTGCCAGGTGCAGCGCTGGCTCAGCTTCCCCATCCAGCGCCCCAGCCTGCCGCATCTCGAAGCCTGGCATAAGCGGCTTGCCGAGCGGCCGGGCTATCGGAAATGGGTGATGGTGAAGATGGAGTGAAGACAGTAGAGGCTCGTGGAAGCCTCATCTTGGCACCTTACAAATTAGAATATTATGCCCTGCTTAGAGTATAGCATCCGCATCGATCAGCAATGGCGCATCTGCTTCGGCTGGAAGGATGGCAATGCCTATGACGTCGAAATCGTCGACTACTACTAAGCGGATTCCCAACCCGCATCCGGGACGCATCCTGAATGAGGAATTTCTCAAGCCGCTGGGCCTGAGCCAGAATGCGCTGGCACGCGCGCTGGGGGTGCCGCCGCGGCGGATCAACGAAATCGTCCTGGGCAAGCGCGCCGTCACTGCCGATACGGATCTGCGGCTGGCGCGTTTCTTCGGCCTGTCGGAAGGCTTTTTCCTCGGCCTGCAGGACGATTACGACCTGCTCAAGCGCAAGCGCGAACTGGGCGACAAGCTGAAGCGCATTCCCGTTTTCGACCGCAGCGCGGCCTGAACCGCCAGGCGGACAGCAGCAATCGACTGACTTCCGGGCCTGTCGGTCTATAGCTTCAGGCGTGCCATCTGCGCGTTCTTTCTCGGCGGCAAAAGGAATGGATGCTCGGACTAAGTCCGAACTTGACGGTGCGAGCCGTAGCCCTGGCGTGTTGCCGTCAGTTCCGGCCGGCGTTGACGAGCTGCTCGATTTCGGGCGCGCGGCGGCTGAAGGCGGCCAGCACGTCCGGATCGAAAAAGCCCGGCGAGGTGCGCTCATCGCCCTGCAGGATGATGCGGCTCGCCTCGGCATGGCTGAGGCCGTGCTTGTAGGGCCGGATGGCCCGCAGCGCCTCGTAGACATCGGCGACCGCCACAATACGGGCTGCCAGCGGAATGGCCTCGCCGGCCAGTCCCTGCGGATAGCCGCTGCCGTCGAAATGCTCGTGATGGCTCAATGCCACGGCGGCGGCGAGATCAAGCGCCGGATGGCGCGCCTCGCGCAGCAGATCGTGGCCGTGATGGGTGTGCAGCGCCATCACCTCGCGCTCGGCCGGATCGAGGCGGCCGGGCTTCATCAGGATGCCATCGGCGATTGCGGTCTTGCCGATGTCGTGCAGCAGGGCGGCCTCACCGATATCCTGCACCGTCTCGCTGTCGAGCTGCAGCGCCTCGGCGAGCATGCGGCTGATCACCGCGGTCAGGTCGGCGTGCTTCATCGTGTGGCGGTCGCGCACATGGGCGACCCTTGCAACCAGCTGCGCAACGGTGGGACGATCGATCATGGGAAGGAGGATACGCGGGAAAGTCGCTTTGAGATGGAAAGTCTCGGCTTCTATTTCGACCGTATTTAGCCGCTACCAGCGGCAAACGCCACCCTCCGGGCCGCGAAGAAGAATAGGATAGGGGATACGAAGCGGTCCTTAGCGCAGAAATGAGGCGTCAGGCGTCGGCTGTGTCGCCCCAGCCGCCTTCCTTTGCATCCAGCGTGCCGCGGTTGATCACGCCGTCCGATGCCGTGAGATCGGCGGCGCCGTAATCGGGCAGGGCTTCGAGCGCGCGGTAAAGTGGAGCGAAATCCGGCTGCGTCGCCTCAAACAGCTCATCGAAGCTGCGGATCACGAAATAGGTTTTCTGAAACGTGTCGATGCGGTAGCGCGTGCGCATCACGCGCATCAGGTCGAAGCGGATACGGTTGGGCGCGGCAGATTCCAGGCAGAAGACGCTTTCGCTTTTTGACGACAGGATGCCGGAGCCATAGATGCGCAGGCCCTGCGGCGTTTCGATCAGGCCGAATTCCACCGTGTACCAGTAAAGCCGCGCCAGCCGGTGCAGCGCATTCAGGCGCGCCGCCTTCAGCCCGCCTTGGCCATAGGCCTGCATGTAATCGGCAAAGACCGGATTCATCAGCAGCGGCACATGGCCATAGATGTCATGGAAGACATCGGGTTCCTGGATGTAGTCGATCTGATCGCGGCGGCGGATCCACCAGGTGACCGGAAAGCGCCGTTCGGCCAGATGGCCGAAGAAGACATCATCCGGCACCAGCCCCGGCACGGCGACGATGCGCCAGCCGGTGGCCTTCTCCAGCACATCCGACAGGCGCCCGAAATCCGGCACGCCGTCGGCGGCGACGCCCAGGCCCGTCAGCCCGGCGAGGAATTCATCGCAGGCGCGGCCGGGCAGCAAAGCCGCCTGGCGCTGGAACAGGGCGCGCCAGACGGCATGGTCCTCCGCCGTGTAGCGCTGGCGCGGCTGGTCGAGGGTGTAATCGGGCCGCAGTGGCAGACCGGCCGAATGCTGATCGGCATAAGCAAGTGCAGCCATGGCGTGCCTCCCTGTTCTGATTGGCCTCGACTTGTCGCAAGATTATCGCGTCATCGACGCAAGAGCCGTGCAATTCCTGACAAAATTGGCGCTAATATGCGTGGATCGTGTATGATCGGACGAATTTTGCGGCGAACTTGCGGGAACTTGCCATGCTGGCCGACCTCGATGTTTTCGACCTGCGCCTGCTGCAGCATCTGCAGAAGGATGGCCGCGCCGCCAATGCGGCCCTGGCCGAGCATGTCGGCCTGAGCGCCAGCCAGGTGAGCCGGCGGCTGGCGCGATTGGAGGAGACCGGCGTGGTGGAGCGCTATGCCGCGCTGCTGAAGCCCGAAGCCGTGGGGCTGACAGTGCTCGCCTTTTCCAACGTGTCGCTGGAGAGGCATGCGGAAGAATTGGTGCATGGCTTTGAGAGCGCGGTGGCCAGCCATGCCGAAATCCTCGAATGCTATTCGGTAACCGGAGAGGCGGATTTCGTGCTGCGCATCGTCGCGCCCGACTTAAAAGCCTTTGCGGACTTCCTGCAGCTGAAGCTGCTGCGCATTCCCGGTGTGCGCAGCGTACGCTCCAGCATCGTGCTGCACCGGATCAAGCAGACGACGCAATTGCCGCTGGATCATGTCGGCCAGCGCTGACAGGCGCGCTGGCCGTTTGACGCATGGCGATCAGCCGTTGAGGAATTTTGGCGTGGCCGAGGCGGTAAGCAGTTCGATCAGCCCGGTCATCGCCTTCTGCACGCGCTCAAAGCCCGCGGCTTTGACGATGCGTTCCTCGTCCATGTAGAGGTCGCGGTTGATCTCAAGCTGCAGCGTATGGATGCCTTCGTCGCGGCGGCTGTAATGCTGGGTGATGTAGCCACCGGCATAGGGCTTGTTGCGCGTGGTCGAGAAGCCGCAGGACTTCAGGTAATCCTCGACGCGGTCGACCAGGCGTGGCGCACAGGACACGCCATGGAAATCGCCGATCACCATATCGGCGCGGCGCTGGCCCGCATCGGGCTGGTTGCTGCCGCCGACAGACGGCATCGAATGGCAGTCCAGCAAGAGCGCGATGCCATGCTTTGCCTTGGCGGCGGCCAGCAGGCTTTCCAGCGCATCGTGATAGGGCCGCCAGCAGGTTTCCACGCGACGCTCGGCTTCCGTGAAGGGCAGTTTGTCGCGATAGATTTCCAGTCCGCCGGCAACGACGCGGGCAATGGTGCCAAGCCCTGCGCCGATCTTGCTGCTTTCGGTGACCACATGTGGCGGCAGCGGCGCATCGAACATCGCCGGGTCGAGTTCGTAGGCCGAGCGGTTCGGATCGCAATAGGCGCGCGGGAACAAAGCTTCCAAAAGCGGCGCGCCGAGCGAGGGGCCGGCGGCGTAAAGCTCGTGGATGAACGCGTCCTCCGAGCGGCGCAGGGTCAGCGGATCGAGCTTGGAGGCGGCACGGAAGCTGGCCGGATAGATGTCGCCCGAATGCGGCGAGGAGAGCACCAGCGCCGTCAGCTTGCCCGGACTGGGCTGAGTGATCCGGATCGGCGGGTCGACCGGGAATTCCGGATCGGGCTGGTACTGGCGGGCTTGCAGCGGTGCGCTCATGGGTTTCTTCAAAAATGCGGCGGGAGGGGCGGAGGTTGATTATTGAACGGGCGGACGGGGCTTGCCAACCGACACCGCAGCGATTAAAAGCCTGCCGGTCCGGTCGGCCCCCGGATCTCGGCCGAACGGCCTTGGCGTGAATGGGCGGTTAGCTCAGCGGTAGAGCACTACCTTGACATGGTAGGGGTCACAAGTTCGATCCTTGTACCGCCCACCACGCGCCGCCTTCCCCCGCCCCCGCAGCCATTTTCCCAGCATCTTTCTGCGCCCCGCATCTGCGGCGACGATTTTCGCGCTCGGCCATGACTTCGGCATGTGGATTTCTGCGTGCAAAGCCTGCTGCCGGAGGATGATGCAACTTTCCTGATTCTCCCGGCTTTTTCCCGCTATCCACAGAGTGTGGATAACACCGAAATCGCAGAAAAATTGTATTTGCCCTGTGGATATTCTGGCAAAAAACCCGGTTTTCCAATCCCTTACTTTAGACTACTTTAACCATGGGGTTAGAGATTGGCTGCGTGTATGCAAGTCGGGCGGGGGCCCGGCTTGCCGGGAGGCAACTGGTGCATCGCGCCAGGCAGGCAATGGGGGAAAGAGCATGACAATGTTCTTGGACGTTCCAGCGGCTGCCCGCAGCAGGGGGGTGGCATGACTCATCTGGCAGAAACCGCAATTCCGATCGGCGCGGTATTCATCGAGCATTCCCGCTTCCTGCCCAGCGAGGCCCGGCCGCGCTGGCGGCTGGAGCGCATCGTGGCGCTGCCGAACCTGCCGCAGCATGCAGCCATCCGCAAACTGGAGCCCGGCGGCGAAGAGCGCCTGATTACGCTGCAGGTTCTGGCGCAAAGCGGCAAATACACCCGCGTCGACAACTGACGGCAGAGTTCGCGCCGGCGGCAGCCAGCCCGACATTTTTGCCTGAGACAGCGGCTAACGGGCCGTGCAGAACCGTTGCGCGCATGACACCAAGCGGCCAAAAGCGGGCCGGCGGTTACCGGCAGAGGCGTTTGGTGTTCGCGCATGCAATCTGGTTGTGTGCCAATCCCGGATTACCGCGCAATTTTCCACAAAAGGATGCGAACCAGAAATTTATTTCTCGGCAAAAGCGCGAATTGTTAGCCTGCGGTAATCCAGCACCGCCCCCTTAGGGTGGTGTTCTGCTACTACCAGCAGTCATCCGGTCGTGAGGTGTCCATGCCGTTCCGTCTCTCGCTCGCCGCCAAAATCGCTTCGCTGGTCACCCTATTGGTAGCGCTCACAGCGCTTGCCGTCGGCAGCGGCGCCATCTGGCATATCAGTGCCGCGGTGCCTGCCGAAACTGCCAGCCAGATATGCAGCGGCATCCTGCTCGCCTCAGGCATTGCCATCCTGCTTGGCATCGTCATCGCGCAACTGACCACGCGCGCTTTGCTGCGGCCGATCTCGCGCATCGCCGACTGCACCGAGCGGCTGGCGCAGCATGACATGAAGGTCGCGATCGACTATCGCGAGCGCCATGACGAGATCGGCGCGATGGCGCGGGCGGTGGAGAAGCTGAAGCAGACCTCGTTCACGGCAGCCTGGTCCGAAAGTGGGCTTGAGCATGTCAGCGCCAATGTGATGATCGCCGATCTCGATGGCGTCATCGTCTATTGCAATAGAGGCGTGCTGGCGACGCTGCGTAACGCGCAGGACGACATCCGCAAGGAACTGCCGCATTTCAATGCCGACGAGCTGATCGGCAAGAGCGTCGATCTGTTTCACAAGAATCCGGCGCATCAAAAGCGCCTGCTGGCCGACCTGAAGACCACCCACCGCGCGCGTATCACGGTGGGCGGCCGCATTTTTGATCTGATCGCCAATCCGGCGCTGGATCCGCGCGGCGAACGGATCGGCACAGTGGTGGAATGGGCCGACCGCACCGAGGAGGTGCGCATCGGCAACGAGATGGTGACGCTGATCGAAAGCGCCACCGACAAGGGCTTTTCCGAACGCGTCGATGTGCGCGACCGCAGCGGCTTCATCAAGGCGCTGGGCCAGGCGATCAACACCATGTCGGACAAGTGCCAGACGATGACCGGCGAGATCGCCGCGGCCATCGACGCCATGGCGCGCGGCGACCTGACGCATCGCCTGACCAAGGATTATCCGGGCATTTTCGGCCAGCTCAAATCCGGCACCATGGCCCTGGGCGACCGCCTGCGCGATTTCGCCACGCGGCTGTCGGATACCGCGCGCACGGTGCGCGATGCCTCCGGCGAAATTTCTGCCGGCAGCCAGGATCTGGCGCAGCGCACGGAAAGCCAGGCCGCCAGCATCGAACAGACGGCCGCCTCGATGCATGAGATCACCACCACGGTGAAGCAGAATGCCGACAATGCACAGGCTGCAAACCAGCTGGCGATGGCGGCGCGCGACACCGCCGAAAAGGGCGGCAGCGTCGTGCAGGAAGCCGTCGAAGCAGTAAGCCGCATTGAGGACAGCGCGCAGAAGATTTCCGACATCGTCGGGCTGATCGACGAGATCGCCTTCCAGACCAATCTGCTGGCGCTGAATGCGAGCGTCGAAGCCGCGCGTGCGGGCGAAGCGGGCAAAGGCTTTGCCGTGGTGGCGCAGGAAGTGCGTGCGTTGGCGCAGCGCTCTGCCAATGCCTCGAAGGACATCAAGGCGCTGATCACGGAGTCGAATGCGCAGGTAAAGACCGGCGCGAACCTCGTGAACCAGACTGGCGAATCCCTGCGCGACATCGTCAACGCCGTGAAAAAGGTCAGCGATATCGTAGCCGAGATCGCCGCCGCCAGCCGCGAGCAGGCCACCGGTCTGGAACAGGTCAACACCGCAGTCAGCCAGATGGACGAAACCACGCAGCGCAACGGCGCGCTGGTGGAAGAGACCTCGGCCTCGGCGCAGTCGCTGGCCGATCAGGGCCGCTCGCTCGCCGAACTGGTCGGCTTCTTCAAGCTCGCCCAGCAGGAGGCCATCGCGCCGGCCGTCCCGAAGCCCGCGCCGCAACTTGCTGCTTCAACACTGCCGGCCGCAGCGCCTGCTGCCAAATACGCGCCCCGGCCGGTGGCTGAAGCCAAGGCTGCCGAAGCCAAACCGGCCGCCAGCAAGCCTGCTGCGCCGGCCGCACCTGCACCGGCACCTGTGCCTGCGTCTGTGCCCGCAGCGAAAGCGCTGCCGCCCAAGCCGGCGATGGCCAAGCCCGTTCCGTCCGTCGCGGTCGATGACGATGACGATTGGAAGGAGTTCTGAGCCTGAAAATGTTCTGGCACAAACAATCCCGGGCGCAGCGGAGGCTGGGATTGCCTGAAATCCGCCAGGGCATCCTCCAGCGCTTATTTTGGGCCTCGTAAGCCGTTGCGGTAGGTAAAGGATTAACCCTTAGCCTCTAGTCTGGCTGCCCTGCGTAAAGGGGTTGCGTGGCAGGAACCCGCGGCGCACATTTGAGCATTCCTGCGTCAACAGGGGCGCAGTTCGTACAAGTACAATAGTGGGGGGCGCAAGAATGCGACTCGGCATCCGTCAGAAACTTTTCCTCGCCGTGGGCATAATCGCGGCGATGGCCGTGGTCTCCAGCCTGATCTCGTTCGGCTTCTTCGGCCAGGTGCGCAGCGCCCTGGGGCTGGTGACCGAACGCAGCGTGCCGTCGGTAATCTCCGCGCTGACCCTGGCTTCGCAAAGCGCCGATCTCGCCGCCGCCGCCCCGAACCTTGCCTATGCCGCCGGCGAAGGCGAGCGCAAGAATGCGATGGCTGAACTGACCGGCAAGCTGGTGCAGATCGAGCGCACTCTGGCGGACGTCAAGGAATCCGATGCGCCGACCGAGCTGCGCGAAGCGGTCGAGTCCGGCGTCAAGCAATTATCGGATGCCTTGCAGCGCATCGATTCCGCCGTGAAGTTAAAGCTGGCGCAGAATGAGAAGCGCCAGGCGCTGACCAAGACGCTGACCGAGAGCCATGCCAATTTCCTGATGCTGGCGCAGCCCGCCGTCGATCAGGCGGTGATGGACATGACGATGGAATTCGAGCTGGTCAGCCGCAGCACCGGCAGCGGCACCGGCGAGATGATCCAGAGCATTCTCGACAAGCAGGTGGCCGGCGCCCGCGCCATGCAGGATCTGGTCGCCAAGGTGAACCAGGAGGTTGGTCTTCTGGCCGTCGCCGCGCAGGGCGACTCGCCCGAGCAGATCGAGTTGCTGGCGGTCGACAACATCAACGTCAAGGCCGAGATGCTGCGCAGCCTGGAAACCATGCAGGCGGTCTATCCCAACAAGGAGATCGAAGAGCTGGTCAACAAGCTCGCCACGATCGGCGAAGGCGATTCCGGCCTGCTGCAGATCCGCCTCACGGAACTGGCGGCGGCCCGCCAGGCCGTGGCGGCCCTGGGCGAAAGCCGGTCCGCCGCCAGCTCGCTGGCCGATGCGGTCGAGCATCTGGTGACGGCGGCGCGCGAGGAAACCACGACATCGGCCGAAGCCTCGATGACTGCGATCAACATCGCGCAGTCGGTGATGGCGGTGATCGCGGTGATCTGCCTAGTCTCGGCCGTGGTGATCGGCTGGCTCTATATCGGCCGCAACGTCATCGATCCGATCGTCGCCACCACCGGTATCATGGACCGGTTGGCGAAGAAGGATTGGGGCGCGGAAGTCGTTGGCATCGATCGCAGCGACGAGATCGGCGACATGGCGCGCGCCGTGCAGGTGTTCAAGGAGCAGGGCCAGGAAGCCGACCGCCTGCAGCAGCAGATCGAGGCTGATCGCGAGCGTTTCGAAGCCGAGCGCAAGGCACAGGAAGCGCTGCTGCAAAGCGCAGTGGGCGAGATCGTCGCTGCCGCCAATGCCGGCGATCTGACGCAGCGCATCGACACCAGCCGCATCGAAGGCGTAATGCGCAGCCTGGGCGATGGCATGAACCAGCTTCTGGGCACGATGGAGCGCGCTTTGGGCGATATCGGCGAGATGCTACATAAGCTGGCCGATGGCGATCTGACCCATCGCATCCGTGGCAATTACCAGGGCCTGTTCGCCAAGCTGGCGGGCGATGCCAATCAGGTGAGCGACCGCCTGTCTGAGACGATGAAGCGGCTGACTGAAGCTGCAGGCCTGGTGCGCGATGCCTCGGCGGAGATATCCGCCGGCAGCCAGGATCTGGCGCAACGCACCGAAAGCCAGGCGGCCGCGCTGGAGCAGACCGCAGCCTCGATGCATGAAGTCACTGCCACGGTGAAGCAGAATGCTGAGAATGCGCAGGCTGCCAACCAGCTGGCCTTGAGCGCGCGCAACACGGCGGAAGCCGGCGGCAAGGTGGTGAGCGAAGCCGTCAGGGCGATGAGCGAGATTGA